>Ga0265338_10001331_pt1 | contig 40306 bp, 38 predicted proteins | sample 42126metaG_FD_193579 | JGI IMG/M metagenome (GOLD analysis project Ga0265338, IMG submission 193579) | Rhizosphere microbial communities from Carex aquatilis grown in University of Washington, Seatle, WA, United States - 4-21-26 metaG | ecosystem: Host-associated > Plants > Roots > Rhizosphere... | reverse complement strand
TTTGGTTGCGTCAGCGACCGGCTGGCGGCGGGGGCGGTGCCGCGGGCGGCGGGCTGTTGCGCAGGTCCTTGAGGGCGTTGGTCCACCGGAGCAGTTCGTCCAGCATCGGACCGACCGCGGCCACGGCCGCCGCAGGCGGCGTCAGGCCCGTCGGGCTCAGGTGCTCGAACACGAACGGGATGGCAACGCCCTCCGGGATCGGAACCATCCGCAGGGTTGTGAGGACCTGCTTGAGTGCCTGGACCGAGCGCAGCCCGCCCGCCACGCCGCCGTAGCTTACGAACGCGGCAGGCTTGTACGCCCACTCGGCGTAGAGGAAGTTGACCGCGTTGAGCAAGGCTGGCGGCGGCCCGTAGTTGTACTCCGGCGTGACGAACACGAAGGCGTCAGCCGCGCTGACCTTCTCGCTCCAGCGGAGCGTGTGATCCTTCGTGTACTGGCCCATCCGCGGGTGGTGGGGCTCGTCGAGGAGCGGCAGCCGCATCTCCTCGAGGTCAACCAGTTCGACGTCGAACCCGCCGTGCTTGGCTGCGGCCGCGGCGGCCCAGCGGCCGACTGGCAGGCCGGCTCGTCCGGGCCGTGTGCTCCCGATAACAACCTGTAGCTGTTGCACTGACTGCTGTCTCCTCGTCAATCGTCGTATCAAGGCGCCGCCGCCCACGCGGACCCGGTCACGTCCTCCGCAGAATACTGCACCGTCCAGTTTTGTCAATCGCCGGCCCCGAGGATGAGGATCTCCTGCTCACGGCGGCCACGACCCTCCATCACGGCATCCTTGACAAAAAACTGTACCGTCCAGTATGGTCACACCAATTCTCGAGGAGGAGGGTTTCGAACGCGATGACGGCGCTTAAGAACGAGACAATGGAACCTGACAGCGAGGCGGCCCGGCCCGTGTCGGACCGGTACCTGAGCGATACCGGGAGGCGCATCAGCGCCGAGGCCAGGGAGCTGATCCCCTTCTTGCGGGACCAGGCGCGGGAGAGCGAGCGGCTCACGCACCTTACCCCGGCGGTGCTCGAGGCCCTCGCGGCAGCGGGGATCTTCAAGATGACGATGCCCACGGAGTGGGGAGGCCTGGCTCTCGGCGCCCGCGACCTCGTGGAGGTCATCTCCACCGTTGCGGAAGGCGACGGGTCCGCCGGCTGGATCGCCTTCTGCGGCGTCGGGCTCCGGAACGTCCTGATGCTGGACCAGCAGGTGGTCGACGAGATCGCGGCCAACGCCGACGATCATGCAGGTCTTCTTGCGGTCGGCGCGTCAGTGTTCTCGACCAGCGTCGGCGCCGCGCGCCGGGTCGACGAAGGCTGGATGGTCAAGGGAAAGTGGGCGTTCGGAAGCGGCTGCTGGCACGCGCCCTATGCGATAGTCGGCGTCGAGTTCGATCCGGCTCACGGAAGCGGGCGCGGCCTGTGCGTCCTCGAGCGCAGCCAGTACGAGATCGTCGACGACTGGCACGTGATGGGCCTGGCCGGCACCTCGAGCAACAGCCTCAAGGTCGAGGAGGAACTGTTCGTCCCGGACTACCGCTTCCTGGACATCGCGGAGGTTCCCGAACGCGCAGAGGCCGTTCGCGACAAGTACTCGGGACCCGCGTTCCGCCAGAGCGGCACCGCGCTCCTGCTGGTCGTCGCCCTCAGCTGCGTCTCGGTCACACTCGGGATGGCGCGGGGAGCACTCGCCGCCTTTATCGAGCAGGCTCCCAGGAAAAAGCCGTTCAACCTCCCCTACCCGACGGTGGCCGACATGCCCTCGGTGCACGTCGCCGTCGGCCGCGCCCAGGCGATGATTGGCGCCGCCGCAGCGGTGATCGAAGGATCGGCCAGCGAGGTCGACGCGCGGGCCGAACAGGGCCGCGGCTTCGGCCCCGACGAAGACGCGCAGATCACTCTCGCCCTGGCCTACGCCTCCAACCTGTGCGAAGAGGCGATCAACAACCTCCAGCGGACGCTGGGCTCGTCGACCGTTTCGCTGAGCAACCCCATTCAGCGCTTCGTCAGGGATGCCCGTGTCCTGAACTCACACGGCGCGATGCGCCTCGACCCGCAGGCAGAGATCACCGGCAGGCGACTGCTCGGCCTCGAGCCCTTCCTGATGATGGGCGGCGCGGTGCCGGATGTCTCCGCCCGCTGACCCACCACCACCCCGATAGTCACGGTACACAACCCGCAGGTGATGCAGGCAGAGCAGAACGGTCGACGGGGTCGTGGGGGCTCGAGCCGTTCCTCATCTTCGGCGAGGCCGTACCCGAGCGCGGCGCAGAGCCCACAAGAAAGGACCCCGACCGTGAGCGGATTCACGATCGTAAATGGCGTCGCTGAGATCAGCGATACCGCGATCTACGCGAACTGGCTCGACAACGAAGAGTTCAAGGCCGCCGTCGCGGCTGACCCGTCGCCGGAGCGCACTGCGATGAAGCGGTTGCTCATCGAGTTCGAAGCCGATCTTTCCCGGATGGTCCGCGACAACGTGGTGCAGGAGCGGGTTGTCGAGATGATGACGAAGTACATCGCCGAGGACTACATCCAGCACGACCCGAACGCGTTCGGCCACGGCCGCGACAACCTCATCGAGCAGTTCCGGCTTGTGCCCATCGTCGGTTCGACGCCGCCGCCCGTGGTGAGCGTCATTCTCGACGGTGAGGTCGCCTGCCTCATGATGCGCGAGCTCGCACCCGATCCAGTCGTGCCAGGCGCTAGCTACGAGTGGAACATCCTCACCGTCTTCCGGGTCCACGGCGGCAAGATCGCCGAGCACTGGAGCACCTTCCGCAAGGTAAGGCCAGGTCAGAACCCGATGGGAGAGTGAGAATGCCGAAGTTCCCCGAGTCGCCGCACCTCAGCGAGGTCGGGCGGCGGATGCGCGATGAGATCCTTGAGATGCTGCCGCTGCTGCGCGAGCACGCGGCAGAAGGCGAGGAACTCGGAGCGCTCGCGCCCGCCACGCTCGGGGCAGTCGACCGCGTCGGTGCCTTCAAGGTCACGATCCCGATCGAGCTCGGCGGGTACGCACTGGGCGCACGCGACACTGCGGAGATCGTAAAGGCGCTCGGTCAGGGCGATGCCTCGGCCGGCTGGCTCGTGATCGTCTCCAGCGCCGCGAGGAATGCGCTTGGCTTCGATCCGAAGGCCTACGACGAGGTCTTCGCCGACATCACCGACTGGGTCGGACCGATCATGTTCGGCGCCACCGTCTTCGCTCCGAAGGTCGGCGACGGCCGGAAGGTCGACGGCGGCTACCTGGTGCAGGGGAAGTGGTCCTTCGGGAGCGGCAGCAAGCACGCGGCCTGGGGCTCGGTCGGATTCGAGTACGACGACCCGGCAAGCGGAGAACGCCGGCGTGCGATGGGGATCCTGTCCCGTGACCAGTACACGATCGTCGATGACTGGCACGTCATGGGTCTCCAGGCGACGAACTCGAACAGCGTGCGAGCGGACCAGGAGGTCTTCGTCCCCGACTACCGCGTCGTTCACACCAACGACCTCCCGCGCCTGATGGACGCGCTGCGCGGCAAGTACTCCGGACTGGCCTTCAAGCACAGCCCGATCGGCGGGATGGTCGCCACCACCTGCGCCTTCGCTGCGCTAGCGGTCGGAGTCGCGCACGGCGCCCTCGACTCGTTCCTCCAGCAGGCGGCGAAGCGGCCGCCGTTCAACCTCCCGTACAAGACGATGTCCGAGATGGCATCGATCCAGGTCGTCGCAGGCAAGGCGCGGGCGGTCATCAATGCGGCCAGCGCGGTGCTCTGGCGTCACGCCGACGAGATCGACCGCCGGGCACTCGCGGGGGAAGACTTCTTCCCCTGGGATGAGCCCGAGATCACGATGGACCTAGTCCACCAGATCCACGAGTGCCTTCGCGTGGTCGACGGACTACTGCTCGCACTCGGCTCGTCCGCTGTCGCCCTCAGCAACCCGCTCCAGCGCGCGGTCCGCGACATCCACGTGCTGGCGACGCATGGCGGCTTCCGCCTCGATCCGATGGCCGAGATCAACGGACGAGACCTGTTCGGTCTCGATCCCTTCCCGATGATCGCCGCCCCCAGCTCCCCTGCTCCAGGCGCTGGCCCGTCGTCGCGGGCCCCGCTGCCTGCAGGACCGCCACCTCGCGCTTAGACCCGCGGCGGTAGGCCCCAATCACCATCACCAATGACTGAATAGCGCGGTCGTCCACCGTCGCAAACAACTGAATAAGGCGGTCGTCACAGCCGACGCCCGCTGGTACTGAGCTCAAGGAGTTCCGATGCCTCACCCGACCCTGGATCCCTCCGGAACGACACCGACACGCGACAGCGTTACGCCGAAGATCAGCTGGAAACAGTACGTCGCCGACTTCGTGAAGGCGCCCCGTCAAGCCCGGGCGGCGCTCATAGGCAGTCTGATCCTTGTGGCTATCAGCCCCTCAGCCCTCTCAGCACTCACCCCGTTCGTCGCGCCGGCGTACGCGATGAAGACCGGCACGCCGCCGCCGGACGCGATCCTTCTCTTCGTCACCCTGCCGCTCATCATTAGCCCCATCATCCTGCCGTTCGTCGGACGCTGGGTGGACTGGCAAGGCGTTCGGCGCATCGCTCTTCCAGCGGTGATCCTGTACGCGATCGCCATGGCGGCCATCCCGCTTGGCGCGGGTAAGACCTGGCTGCTGGGAACGCTCCTCGTGCTCGCGTCGACCTTTGGATTCGCCGCAAGCCTCGGGGTCGTCTACAAGGTCATCTCGTCATGGTTTCCCGAGCACCGCGGAATCGGGTTCGGACTTATCGGGGTGACGTCGAGTCTCGCCAGCGCCATTCTCTCTCCAGCGTTCCAGTGGCTCGTGAACGGCGACGCCCCGGCAACTCCCCCGGCAGGGTCCCATCCCCCCGCGGCGCCGGGCGGCGCGCCGGCCTCCGCGGTCCACGCGCCGGCCCCCACGGTCCACCCCGGGGTGTTCATGGGACTCGGCTGGAACGACGTGTACTACGTGATCGCGATCGCGATCGCCGTCCTCGGCATCCCGGCCGTCCTCTGGCTCATCTCCGAACCAAAAGTCGCTGCCGCCAGTGCCGCGCCGAAGGTGCTGGATGCCAACCTGCCCGGCGTACCGTTCAAGCAGGCGATTCGGACTCGTTCCTGGATCTTCATCTTGCTGCTCCTCACGCTCGCTTCCACCGGACCGGTCGCGATACGCCAGAACGCCGTGGCCTTTTTCGGTCAGACCGGCATCGATGCCGCAACTGTGTCGCTCGGACTCTCCGTGCTCTTCGGCACGTCGGTCGCCGGGCTGCTCGTCGGCGGGACCATCCTCGACCGAGCGCGCCATCCGTGGATCGTGGCGGTGCTCATCGCGACGGTGCCGGTCGGCCTGGCGCTCGCGCTCATCAACAGCGGCTCTGTTGCGCTCCTCTACGTCTCCATGGCACTCCTCGGCTTCGAAACCGGCGCAGAATCGGCCCTCGGCCCGGCCTTGATCGCCAGGTACTTCGGGCTGAAGTCCTTCGGAGCGCTGCAAGGCCTGTTCCTCGCGATCACGGGCGTGGCTCTGGCGCTAGCCCCATACGCCGTGAGCGAGATCAAGGCAGTTACCGGCAGCTACACCGCTCCCCTCCTAACGCTCGTCGGACTCACCGTGATCGCGGTCGTTCTCGCTGTGCTGCTTCCGAAGTACCCGCGGCCGTGGGTGCCGCAGGTGCCCGCCGGGGCCGCTGCGCCCGGCCAGCAGACGGTCGCCTGATAGCCCAGGGAGGAAAAGGATGCCGAACACGACCACGCCGTTTACCCGCTACCGGATGCCCGTCGGCTTCGGCCCGGCCCCCGGTCCGCGCCAGAAGGCGGACGGCACCGAGTGGACCGCGGACGAGACCGGGACGATGCGGCTGGAGTTCCTGACCATCAGCTTCCTCGGCCGGGCCGGACAGCTCGAGCGGCTGCTGCCGCCAGGCTTCAGCCTGCGCGGCGAGCCCGTCGTATCGGTTCAGCTCGGGTTCTTCCGCGATCTGTACTGGCTCGCCGGCCGTGGCTACGGCATCCTTCACCCGCTCATCCCCGTCACCTACACGGGAAAGACAGAGAGGATCGAGGGGAACTTCATGCCGGTCATCTGGGAAGGCCTGGCTGACGCGATCGTCACCGGCCGGGATGAGCTCGGCTTCCCGAAGCTGGCCGCCGACTTCCCTGACTTCCGTGTGGACCTCGCGAGCGGGCGCGTGAGTGGAACCGCGTCCTGGCTCGGCTTCGAGTTCTTCTCCGCTGAGCTGACCGGCCTCACCGAGGTGCGGGATGCGCAGCCGCCGGCCGCTGATCCCATGCTCACCTTCAAGTACGTCCCCCGCACCAGCCCCCACGGCGCTGGCGGCGCCGACATCGCGCACGTCACGACTGGCGCCGCCCCTGCGAACGGGAGCCAGCCGGGGGCCGGCCCGAACCGGGTACCCGGCTACCGCCGCTGGGAAGGCGCGGGCAAGTTCACGTGGAACCGGGCGAAGTTCGAGCAGCTGCCGACGACCTTCCACGTCGTCAACGGCCTGGCGGGCCTCGATGTCGTGGAGTACCGCAGTGCCGCGTACTTCCAGGCAACGCTCCCTGGGCACGTGATATCGGGCGACACGCAACGGTCAGTCGAGCCAGCAGATGACCTACGCGGCGAAGCGTTCTGACGCGGCTGGATCTTAAGGTCATCGATCGAAAGCGGAGACGACGCATGCGACTCGCCAACCTGGAAAACCGCCCGGTCCTTCTTGAGGCCGGCGGCGCCATCGACCTCGCACGGGCCAGCGACGGGGCCTTCAGCACCGACTTCCTCGACGTCTACTCCCGCTGGGAGGAGGTGCGGGCCTTTGCGGCGTCGACGACGGCATCCCCCGCACCGTACGATCCGGCCAGCCTCCGCTCCCCGGTGCCGTTGCCTCGACAGGCCTTCGGCATCGGGCTCAACTACAAGGACCACGCCGAGGAAACAGGGGTAAGGGTGCTGCCGGCCGAACCCCTGGTCTTCACCAAGTTCCCCACCTGTCACACGGGGCCGGAAGCTACTGTCGCACTGCCCAGCAGCAGGGTCGACTACGAGGTCGAGCTTGTCGTGGTGATCGGCAAGCGGGCGGAGCATGCCGATGAGGCGGACGGATGGGATCACGTCGCCGGCCTCACCGTCGGCAACGACCTGTCCGAGCGAACCGTCCAGCTGGCGGGTCCGGTTCCGCAGTTCTCCCTGGGGAAGTCGTACCCCGGCTTCGGCCCGATGGGTCCCGCCGTGGTGTCTCTCGACGAGATCCCCGACCCCGGGAACCTGGACATCAGGTGCCAGATCGGGGATGAGGTCCTGCAGAGCGGCAACACGAAGAACCTCATCTTCAGCGTGCCGGCTCTGGTGTCTAAGCTCTCCCAGGTCTGCCCGCTGCTGCCGGGTGATGTCATCTGGACCGGCACGCCCGCCGGCGTCGGCATGGGCCGTAAGCCGGAGCGGATGCTCAAGCCCGGCGAGACCCTGACCAGCACCATCAGCCTCATCGGCGAGATCAACACCCGTCTCGTCGCCTCCCCTGACTACATCGAGCGAGCCTGACATGCCCCTGCACCGCCTCACCCGGATCACCATCGGCGTCCCCAACCTGGCCGAGACAGCCGCCTACTACGAGGACTTCGGCCTGACGCCGGCCGGCCCGTCGGCCGGCGCCCGGGCCGCCACCTTCGCCACCGCCGAGGGCGGCGAGCAGCTCAAGCTGGCCGCCGCCGCCCGCCGTCGGCTTCTCGAGCTCGGCATCGGGGTCGACGACCCGGACGACCTGAACCGGATCGCCGCCAACGTCACCGCGCTCGGCCTGGAAGTCACCCGCACCGACACCTCGGTGCAGGTGACCGACCCCGGCACCGACGTACGGGTCAACGTGGAGATCGCGCCGCAGATCAAGCAGAAGCCTGCCCCGTGGCCCGGCTTCAACGGCCCGGGCGCGACCGTCCGCGCCACCGAACGGGCGCCCGGTGTTCTCCGGGAAGGGCCGGTCCGGCCGCGCAAGCTCGGCCACGTCGTCATCGGATCGACCGACCAGGAATCTAGCCACCGGTTCTTCACCGAGGGCATCGGCTTCAAGGTGAGCGACCGCATCCCAGGCGTGGCCGCCTTCATGCGGTGCTCTACCGACCACCACAACGTCATGATCCAGCGCTCACCCGTCACCATGCTCCACCACACGTCCTGGCAGGTGGAGGACGTCGACGAGATCGGCCGCGGCGCCACGGCGCTGCTTGGCAAGGATCCTGGCCGGCACGTGTGGGGCCTGGGCAGGCATCACGTCGGCTCCAACTTCTTCTGGTACTTCAAGGACCCGGCCGGCAACTTCTGCGAGTACTACTCCGACATGGACTGCATCCTGGACGACGCATTGTGGAAGGCCGGGGACTGGACCGACTCGCGCGCCCTCTACAGCTGGGGCCCGCCCCCGCCGCCGTCGTTCATCAATCCCGAGGACCTGGCCGGCATGATGGCCAGCGCCCACCCTGGATGGCCGGGCGGGGCTGGTTGATCCGGACCTTCAGGTGACCTTCGGGGTCATGGTCATCCGACGGATCAGCGTCTCTTCGTTGGGATTGGTGCTGGTATCTGCCTCGTCGACCACGCGTCCCTGCACCATGACCACGATGCGATCGCACAGGCCAAGCAGCTCGGAAAGCTCGCTGGAGCTGATCAAGAGCGCCGCACCCTGCGCCGCCGCCCCGCGGAGCAACGCGTGCACCTCGGCCTTGGCGGCGACGTCGACCCCTCGGGTCGGCTCGTCCAGCATGATCACCTGCGGACCGGAGGCGAGCCACTTGCCGATGGCGACCTTCTGCTGGTTGCCGCCGCTCAGCGTGCTGACCGGATCCTCGACGTCGTGCAGGCGGATCCTCATCCGCGCCACCATCTCGGCGATGACCTTGTCCTCCGCGCGCGTCGCGGGAGTCGCGAGGCGGTGCTTGCCGTGCGTGGCCACCGACATCAGGTTGGACCGGATGGACCCAGAGACCACCAGCCCTTGTCCCTTGCGGTCGGGCGGAACGAAGGCGAGCCCGGCCCGGATGGCGGACCGTGGCGTCGACGGCCGGTGCGGTTCGCCGTTCATCGTGATTGTCCCCGATGACACCGCGCGTGAGCCGAAGATGCATTCGAGCAGCTCGCTCCGCCCCGACCCGAGTTGCCCGGCGAGCCCAAGGATCTCGCCCGGCCGCAGTGACAGCGACACACGGTTCAGGGCGCGGGGCGAGCTCAGCTCCTCGACGACGAGGGCGGCCGGGCGCTCGGCTCGCGCAGACCAGCCAGCGTGCACCGGCGAGGCCGCCGCGCTGCGCGGACCGGCCATGGCGGCGATGACGGAGTCCGGCGTGAACTGAGCGAGCGGCCCTTCGGCGACGGTCTGCCCATCGCGGAGCACGGTGATGCTCTCGGATATCGCGAAGAGTTCATCGAGCCGGTGCGAGACGAAGACGACGGATACCCCCTGGCGCTTGAGCGTGTGCATCACCTCGAAGAGCGCCGCGGCCTCGTGGTTGTCCAGCGAGCTAGTCGGCTCGTCCAGGATAAGGATGCGGGTGTCCATCGACAGCGCACGCGCGATCTCCACCATCTGGCGCTGGTCAGGACGGAGGTCTCGGACGAGGAGGTCGACATCCAGATTGACGCCCAGGCGATCGAGGACCGCCGCCGCGCGCTCCCGGCTCTGGCCCCAGTTGATGCCCCACCGGGAGCGGATGAGCCTGCGCCCCATCAGCACGTTCTCGGCCACGGTGAGATGCGGCGCGTTGGCCATTTCCTGCGACACCATCGCGATGCCGTGGCCCAGCGCCCTGGTCGGCGACGACAGGGCAACGCCCTGCCCGTCGAGCACGATCTCGCCGGAGTCAGGGGTGAGCTGTCCGGAGAGTATGCCGAGCAGGGTTGACTTCCCCGATCCGTTCTCGCCGATCAGACCGTGCACCACGCCGGCGGAAGGGATGGTCAGGTGCGCCCCCCGCAGGGCGCGCACGCCACCGAAGCGCTTCGCGAGGTCGCGCATCCGCAGCAGCGCTGGTCCGCCGTCGGCGGAGGCGGCGGCCGTCATCGCTCTGGATCCGGACTCGCCGCAGACGCTGTGCCTCGCCGGAGGAACGCGAGGCTACGCTCCAGGCCTCCGTCTGAGACCCTGTTCAGCAGCACCGCGCCAACGAGGATCACCCCGGTGACGACGCCCTGCCAGTAGCTCGAGAGGTCGGAGAGGCTCAGCCCGTTGCCGAGGGTCGCGAGGAACAGCACGCCGAGGGCCGTTCCACCCACGCCGCCTGAGCCGCCGGCGATGCTGGCCCCGCCGAGCAGCACGCACGCGATGGCTTGCAGCGGCAGGCTGTTGTCGACCGTGGGACTCGCCGCGCTTGACCGGCCGATTTCGACCACGGCGGCCAGCGCGGCCGCACCGCCGGAGATGGCGAAGACGGCCACCGTGGTCCGCGCGCCGCTGATGCCCGCCAGCCTGGCCGCCACCGGGTTGCCGCCGACAGCGTAGATGTCGCGTCCGAAATACGTGCGGGTTTGCACGAACAGCGCCACGACCAGGGCGGCAACCATGATGAGAATGGACGTGTTCATCCCCAGGAGGTGGCCGAACGCGATGTTGTCGGTCACCGCCGACGCGACCGGGATGGACTGCGTGTTTGACCAGAGGTTAACGAAGCCGGTGAACGCGGTCAGCGACGCCAAGGTCACCAAGAGGAACGAGAGGTGCAGTCGTCCGATGAGCAAGCCGTTAACCAGGCCGCCGATCGCCGCGCCGCCGAGAACCGTCAGGACGAGAGCCGCGATCCCCGGCAGGTGCGCGTCGAGGAGCCGCGCGAACAAGATGGCGAGGAAGGCCACGAGTGCCCCGGTGGAGAGGTCGACGGCGCCAGAGACCATGACCGCGGTCATGCCGATGGCGACCACCCAGAGCGCGGTGTTGCTCGTCAGCAGGATGATGAGGTTGCTCGTGGTGAAGAAGTACGGTGTCGTCGCGGAGAAGATGACCACGATCACGACGAGCAGGGTGATCACCGGCACTAGGTGGCGACTCGACTTCCACAGTCGTCGGGCGGCTTGTGCGCGCGCGGTCGTCGTTACCTCCTCCGGGAACAGGAGCACGGGGATCAGGCCTGAGGCTGATACGACGACACGTTGGACTTGTTGATGATCGCGCCAGGCGCGGACACCTTGGCCGGGATCTTGACGCCTTCGGCGGCGTCGATCGCGGCCGTGCCCAGTTCCTCGCCGTTGTGCGTGTTGTCGTAGGCCCACGTCATCAGGACGCGGCCCTGGGAGATCAGGCCCGTCACCCCCGACTCACCGTCGATCCCGGTGACCAGGACGTTGTTCATGCCCAGGGAGCGGGCAGCCGTGGCGGCGGACTCCGCGGCGGTGTCGTTATAGGTCATGATCGCCTGGATGTTCCGGTGCTTCTGAAGCAGCGCACTGGCCGCCTGCGAGGCCGCGCTCGGGTTGTCGGCGGACGAGTTCCCTGTGCCCGCGACATGGAGGCCGAGCTTCTGCGCCCAGTACTGGAACCGCTGCACCTGGTACTGGAGGTTTCCTGCCTGGAACGCCGGGTACAGCAGGCCGACCTGTGCTCCGGGCTTGGCGTCGGCGATCGCCTTCGCGGCCGCGTAGGCGGTGACATCGCGGGACTGGAGGAAGTCGGTCACCGTGCCCGCCACGTTGGCCGCGGTAGGGCTAGCCGGCGAATCCTCGATGATCACGGGGATATGCTTCTGGTTCGCCTCTGCGATCGGCGCGGCGAGCGCCGCGACGACGAGCGGGTTCACGATGATGGCCGCCACCCCCTCGGCGAGCAGGGATTGCATCCCGGTCACCTGGACCTGGGGATTGAGCTGCCCGTCCTTGGACACCACCGTGCAGCCGTACTTGGCGGCGGCATTGGTGACGCCCTGGATCTCTGCCTTGATGCCGGGGATGGCGCCGCTCGGGTCGATGTACCCGATTTTGCAGCCATTGCCCGGGGCCTTGGCCGGTGTCGGGTAGGAGCCAGGGAGCTCCGTACCGCCCGCCGCCGCGTAACCCGACGGTGCGGTGGTCCACACCACCGATGAGCTGCCGCTCGATGCCGTCGAGGCGGACGTGGCCGAGGCGGACGTGCCCGGGGTGGACGTGGGGCTGCTTCCGCTCGAGCACGCCGCCGCGCCGAGACAGAGCGCACCTGCCAGCGCGGACGTGACGACCCCCTTCGCCGTACCGACTGACTTCGCTTTCATCAGAACCCCCAAAACATGAAGTACGTCGCTTGGACTCCAGTGCGCGACGCTAGCAGCCGAAACAGGGATCTGCAATACTTAATAGAAAGATATGTTATAACACTGATTGTCTGCTGCGCGGCCTCGGGCCGCGGCCACGAGCAAGGATGGGACCAGGGAGAACAGCCCAAATCGGCCCGTGAGACGCAGCGGACCCGCCGGTCGCGACGACGACGGGTCCACTGCATCCCGGGCATGGCACCGGGCGTGCCACGTCGGTTACGATCCCGCGGCGTACTTCCCGGTCAGCTGAGGGGTCGTCCCCTTCAGGCCCGCGAGCGCGCGGTCGTGCCGGGATTCGCGCTTCCACGTGCGCCGCAGGTCGTCGCGCACCAGGATCCGCAGCCGGCCGAGGTTGCCGACCTCAAGCTCGACCACGTCCCCGTCCATGAACGGGTGCAGGCCGCGGTGATTCGTGCCGGTCGCGAGGATGTCACCGGGCTGCAGGGTGTGCACCGAGGAGACGAAGGCGATGCTCTCGGCGATGTCGTACGCCATGTCGAGCGTGTTGAACGACTGCATGAGGACGCCGCTGTTCCACAGGCGGACGGGCATGTTCTGCGGCTCGGGGACCTCGTCGGCGGTCACCAGGAAGGGCCCGATCGGGCAGAAGGTATCGCGCGACTTCATCTGGTAGAAGGCGTTCTCGCGCGGCGGGATGCCGCGCGCCGAGCCGTCGATGAGGTTGGTGTAGCCGAAGACGTACCGCATCGCCTCGCTGACCCCGATGTCCTTGCCGCGGCGCCCGATGATCACGCCTAGCTCGGCCTCGCCCTCGAAGATGGTGGCCGGGATGTCGGGCAAGACCATCGTGTCACCGTGGCCCACGATCGAACTCGGCGTCTTGTGGAACCCGTTGATGGGCGGCTTCTCCGACAGGGAGCCGTCCTCCATGTAGTTGCGCGCCATGCAGTCGATGTTCACCGGGGCAGGCACCGGCGGCCGCACCTGGACCGCGTCGAGCGGCACGCCGGCACCCGCCTCCGCCGCGGCCTGCAGTCGCGACCGCAGGCCGTCCCAGCCCACAATGACCGCGGTCATCAGCTCCTGTGGCGTCGCCTGTGGTAGGTCCGCCACGGCCTCCGTCACGTCGACGACAGAGTCGTCAAGCGCAACGCCGAGCCGGTAGTCGTTGAAGAACAGCAGCTTCATTCCTTTGACCCTTCGCTCACTCCGTCAGCCCGAGCGTGACGCGACGTCGCCCTCAGCCGGCCGCTCGCGGCACCGCGTGACACGGCACCGCAGCGCGCGACCCGGTGTGGGTTGCGTGGATCGTGATGTTATCACATATCACATGCTATGATTAGCGAAGTGCCGTCCCGCCCGGAGAGCGCGGCCGTAAGGACAGCCCCTCGGCGGCTGCGGATTCCGATGGAGGCTGAATGGATCAGGTCGGTTTCGTGCGGTCCCTGGACGTCGTCTCGGTGGTCGATCAGGTCACCTTGGAGATCAGGCGCTCGATCCTGTCGGGAGACCTCCGGCCGGCACAGGAGTTTTCCCTGCGCAAGACCGCTGACCAACTGGGCGTCAGCCTCATCCCGGTTCGCGAGGCACTGCGGCGACTCGAGGCCGAGGGGCTCGTGGTCACCCGTCGAGCGAAGAGCGCGATGGTCGCCCCGATGGAACCGCAGGAGTTCCGCGACCTGTACCGGCTGCGCCTGGCCATCGAGCCCGAGCTCGCCGCACGTGCGTGCACCCTGCTCACGCCGGATGACTTCGAGCGCCTGACGGCACTCCAGGAGGCGCACGCGAGCGCCCGCGACGGGGACGAGAGGCACCAGGCACACCACGCCCTCCACGTCGCGATGCTGCGACCGGCAGCAACGCCGTGGGACGAACGGGTCCTGGAGATGCTGTGGCACGCCTCGGAGCGGTACGTCCGCTACGCGTTCAACCGGGTGGCGGCCGACCCGAAGGAGCCCGCACGACGCGACAAGGCGCACGCGGACCTCCTGATGGCGCTCCGCACGGGTGACCCGAAGACTGCCTCCGTAGCGATCACCCAGCACCTCGTCCACACCCAGACCATCGTCATGACCGTCATCGAGAGGCTGGCCAGGGGCGAGGGCGAGGCGACGCCGCTGGCCGACGAGGCGTAGCACGCCGGCGAGAGTCAGGTCAGCGCTCCGGCTGCAGGACGAGGTGTCCTGGAGCGACGGTGACGAACAGCATCCACCGGTCGCCCCGGCCACGAGTGACGTGACCGGTGCCCGTGACGTCGTCGATGAAGGCAATGTCGCCAGCATACGGACGGGTCACCGTCCGGTCTCCGGTCTCGTTCTCGGCGCGCCCGTTGAGGGTGATCCCCAGCTGCGGCCGCGGGCCGTTGTGCCAGACGCCGGCGGCGTACGCGCCGTCACCGTAGTCGCGGCGGGTCACGAAGGCGCCGCGCGACGGCACCCACGAGCCCGCCGGCGGAATCGGGAGCATCCGCGTCGGCCAGCGCAACGGCTCCGAGCGCGAGGCGCCCCCGTCGTCGTAGATCCAGGTGAGCAGCGGCCTCCCGGGGCGGCGGAGGGGGTCGGGCCGCGCCCCGTTGTCGCCGGGTTCTGGCAGCCACCCCGGCGTCAGCACGAACATGAGCCACGCCTCGGCCGGCCACGAGCACTCCACCGCGTCGCTGGTGCTCACCTCGACCGCGAGCACGTCCCCCGCACCGAGCGCCACCGGGGCGTGCCCGCGCGGCGTCACCTGCAGCTCACCCGAGAGCACCACCATGAGCTGGGCTCCTTGGCCGGCCAGGTCCGGTGCCTCCTCGGGCCGGAGCCGGGCCAGCCAGAACGCCGTCGCCGGGATGACGTCGGACGGGCCCTTGTCCCTGGCATCCCGGTAGGGCAGGAATCCTGACCCGACCTCCAGGTTCCCGTCCGCCTCACGGACTCGCAGCACCCGCACCCGATTACACCTTCCTCGTTACGCACGCAGTGCGCGTGCGCGTCCCCCCGCGCACGGCACCGACCTTGACGACGACCGGCGCAGCGGTCTGCTCCAGCACCTGCTCAACGGAGACTCCCGGGGCCAGCTCGACCAAGGCGAAGCCGTCGGGCCCGACGTCAAGCACCGCGAGGTTGGTGATCACCCGGTCAACGCATGCCCGGCCCGTGAGCGGCAGCGAGCACTCAGCGACCAGCTTCGGTGCCCCGTCGCGCCCGACATGCTCGGTCAGGACGAGGACGCGACCGGCCCCGGCGACCAGGTCCATCGCGCCGCCGATCCCGCGGATGAGATGCCCGGGCACCACCCAGTTGGCCAGGTCGCCCCGGGCCGAGACCTCCATCGCCCCGAGGATCGTGGTATCGACGTGGCCACCGCGGATCATCGCGAACGACAACGACGAGCTGAAGAACGACGCGCCAGGCAGCACCGTGACCGGCTGGGTACCCGCGTCAATGAGGTCGGGATCGACGCGGTCCTGACCGGGCGCGGGTCCGGCGCCGAGGATACCGTTCTCGGTGTGCACGACGACGTCGACACCGGGCGGCAGGTGCCCGGTCACGAGCGTCGGCAACCCGATCCCGAGGTTGACGCACTCCCCGTCACGGAGCTCGAGCCCCGCGCGGGCGGCGATCCGGTCGCGCGACCATCCGCCGGTCACGCTGGCACTCCCTCGGCCACGTGCACGATCCGTTGCACGAACACCCCGGGGAGGTGGACCGCGTCCGGCTCGAGCTCGCCGACCTCCACGACCCGGGCGGCCTCGAGGATCGTGGTACGGCCGGCCATCGCCACGTCAGGGTTGAAGTTGCGCGCAGCCGCGTGGAACACCGCGTTGCCGTGGCGATCGGCCACCGCCGCCCGGACGAAGGCGTAGTCGGTGACGATCGCTTCCTCGAGCACGAAGTCGCGGTCCAGGTCACGGACCCGGAAGCGCCGCACCTCCTTGGGGGGCGACGCGAGCAGCACCTCACCGCCCGGCCCGTAGCGCAGCGGCAGTCCGCCCTCGGCGACCATCGTGCCGACGCCGGTGGGGGTGAAGAACGCGGCGATGCCGGCGCCGCCGGCGCGCAGCCGCTCGGCGAGAGTGCCCTGCGGAGTGAGCTCAAGCTCGATCGAGCCGGCGAGGTAGTGCCGGGCGAACACCTCGTTCGTCCCGATGTAGGAGGCCGTGACGTGATCGATGCGGCCCTCGCGCAGCAGGACGGCCAGGCCGGCACCGCCCAGGCCGCAGTTATTGGTCACGACCCGCAGGTGGCGGGCGCCCTGCCGATACAGGGCGGCCACGAGCGCCCAAGGCACTCCGGCGGCACCGAAGCCACCCACCGCGATGCTGGCGCCGTCGGCGATATCGGCTACCGCCTCCGCCGGCGAGGCGACGAGCTTGTCCATGGGGCGTGCTCCCTAAACGAAGGCCGTCATCGCAGTACGAGCCCCCCGTCGGGGCATAGCGTCTGCCCGGACAGGGCCCCAGCCTCGGGCCGGCACAGGAACGCCACCGTGTGGGCGACGTCGTCGGGGACGAGGCTGCGCGGCAGGCACTGGCGCGGAAGCACGCTCTCGGCGGGGACCGGTCCCATGCCGTTGGGCGGCGGGGTCAAACCCGGCGCGACGCAGTTCACCGTGATCCCCGCGCCGCCCAGGGCTCGCGCCAGCGACCGGGCGGCGCCGATGAGCGCGCCCTTGGCCATCACGTACGGGAGCATGTCGGGCACCGGCGGCGGATCGAAGAAGGTGTCGGAGCCGATGAGCACGATGCGGCCAAACCCGCGTGCGGTCATCGAGGGAACGAGCTCTTGCAGCAGCCACAGCACCGACTCCACGTTCACCGCCATCGTCCGGCGCAGCACCTCGCCGTCGAGGTCCGGCAGCGCCGCCCGCTCGAACGAGACCCCGGCGTGCACCAGGACGTCGCACCGTCCGAACTCGGCCACCACCTCGCGCGCCCTCGAACGCAGCATCTTCTCATCTGCGAGGTCGATCGGGCGCTCGCCCTGGCGGTCGAAGACCACGACGCGGTGGCCAGCGGCCTCGAGCGCCGCCACGATCGCTGAGCCGATGAAACCCGCTCCCCCGGTGACGACGGCAACCGGGGCCGTCGGCTCCTCAGCCACGGGAAGCGACCTCGGCCGCGGCCCGAGTGGACTGGTCGTGCAGGTCACGGATCGCTTCGGGGCTGGCGAGGGCCTGTTCCAGTGCCCGCACCAGTGCCAGCGCGGCGGTGGCGCTGAGCTCGACCGCGACCCGGGCGCCCACCCCGTCCGACGGGTTCACGAAGTCGATGAGGACGGCGTGGTCGAAGGGCGCTTGCGCGGGGTGGTCGTAGGACACGTTGGCTCCGGTCACGGAGATCCACTGGGGGACGCCCCGCGCGCTGCCCGATATCGGGACCTTGTTAGTGATCCAGGTGCACATCGCGATTTTCCTCTCGCAGGTGGGTCTCGAAGAAGGCGAATACCTTGGCCCAGCCGTCCACGGCCTGCTCTTGCCGGTAGTTCGGCTTGTCGTGGCAGAAGAACGCGTGCCCAGCGCCGTCGTACCGGTGGAACTCGAACGACTTCCCGAGTTCGGTGAGAACGCGCTCGATCTCGTCGACCTCGGCCGGATCCGGGTTGGAGTCGTCGTTGCCGAAGATCCCGAGCAGGGGCATGGACATGTCGACGGCCCGGTGGATCACGCCCTTTCCCGGCGGACGCCAGCCCGCCGGATCGGGCCGCCGGGGAAGGACGGTCCCTCCCCAGCAGTCCACCGCCGCGTCCAAGGTCGGCACGTCGCAGGCCGCCAGGAAGGCCTGCCGCCCGCCAGAGCAGAAGCCGATGACACCGACCTTGCCGTTGGCGCCTGGCTGTGCCCGCAGGTACGCCGCCGCTCCGGCGATGTCACCCGACACCTGATCGTTCGGCATCGCCCTCGCCAGGCCGTCAGCCCGCGCCGCGGCAGCGACATCGGCCCAGTCGCCCGGGCCTCGCCGGTGGTAGAGATGCGGCGCGACCGTGGCGTAGCCGGCGAACGCGAACCTCCGCACGACCTCCTTGCTCCACGGGTCCAGGCCGGGCGCGTGGTGGAGCACCACGACGCCCGGAGCGGGCTCGGCCGTCACCGGCCGCGCGTAGTAGCCCTCGATCACGTCCCCGAGGTGGCCGGTAAACCCGACCATCTCGGCGAGCATGCCTTCTTTCACCGGCTCGCCTTCCTTGCGTCCGTCAGCGGGACGCCTTCATCTTCTCGAGGATGTCCATGAGGTCTTCCTCCGGCAGGGACAGGTCGACGGGCACGCCGTACGGCTGCGGCCAGTCGAGGCCGGTGTGCCAGTACACCTCGACGCGGTTTCCCTCGGGGTCGTGGAAGTAGCAGCCGAACGCGTTCCCGTGGTTGTTGACGTGGTCGATGTGGTACTTGCGCGCCACGATCTGGGCGTAGAACTCGCGCAGGTCGGCGAGGGTCGCGACCGGGAACGAGAGCTGCTGTGGGTCCGTGTGGTGCTCGTCGTTCTTGGCCAGCAGCACTTCATGGTGCTCTTCCTGCGGCCGTGCGCTGAGGAAGACGCGCCGCTCGTCGCGGTCGGTGACCGTCAGGCCAAGGAAGTCGGAGTAGAACTCCTTCATGACCTCCAGCTCGCGAACGTACAGACCGACGTGACCCAGTCCGGTGACCTTGGGCATGGGAATCTCCTTTTCATTCGTGGCGGGAGAACGTTTGCGTTCTCGAGCTGGGAGTCAGGACGCCCGCGCGCGCCAGCCAGAGAACCCCGTGACGACGTCGAGCAGACCCTGGATGTCGTCCGGCAGCTGGTCACCGCGCCACGCGACGTGGTGGTCGGAGCGGATCAAGGTGAGGGCGCTGCCGTAGAGATCGGCAAGTGCCGTCCGGTCGGGCTCCGCCGGGGTCAGCACCTGCAGCGGGAAACCGCGGCCCGCGGCCGCCGCGACGGCCGTGGCCGTGTCCGCGTTGCCGAGCGCGAGGAGCGTGAAGCCCCACCCGAGGTGGTCGTACAGCGAGGACCCGTCCGCCAGCCAGTGGTGCGGTGCGCGGTTGCCCGGTGCGGCAGAGGGCACGTAGTCCTCGAACGACGGCGGCGGCGGCTGCGTGCGCTCGCGGGCGATGATGGGCGAGGATGAGTAGCGGTAACCTAGCTGTCCGCCCATGCGCTTGAACTGACGGGACTTCTGGGTCTCGATGTCCTGGGCCACCAGGGCCCGGACCGCGTCTCCGTCAGGACCGTCGGCCTCAACACCCTCGCGCACCAGCTCCGCGGCACCCACCGCCTGGTTGCGCTCGCAGCCCTCGAGGATGAACCGCGCCGCTTCACCCCGCTCGATACTGTAGCTCGGCAGCAGCATGGGGCCGCCCCAGCCCTCGATGAGCGCGGCCAGCTTCCAGCCGAGGTCCGCCGCGTCCCCGATCCCGATGTTCATACCGAAGCCCCCCATGGGGGAGACCAGGTGCGCCGAGTCGCCGATGAGCGCGACCCGTCCGAAGTCGTAGCGGGGTGCCTGCATTGAGTGCGTCATGAACTCGCCGCCGTCGAGCGGCTCGACATCGAACTCCTCGCCGATCGCGCGGAAGAGCATCTTGCGGCAGGTGTCCCAGTCGTCCCCGTCGACGTGGTCGGGGAGCGGTGAGCAGAAGTAGGCCCAGTGGTCGGTGCCCGACTGCGGCACGAGGCTGTCGCCCGCGCGGTCCTCGTTGTAGAAGAGCAGCATCGAGGCCATCGGGGTGGCCCTCCAGAGGTCGGCCAGCCGCGGCGCCTTGATGTGCCAGAGGAAGCTGCGCGCCAAGTCTGGCTTGCCCTCCATCCGGACGTTGAGAACCTCGTTACGCAGCTTGCTGCGGCTTCCCTCGGCTACCACGAGGTACTCGGCAATGACGGTCTGGCGCCCCGCGGGCGTGTTGACCTCGATCGTGACTCCATCGTCGTCCTGGCAGAACGACTCGACCTCGCTCTCGAGCCGGAGGTCGATCAACGGCAGCGTCATGATCCGGTCGTGCAGGGTCTTCTCGATCGCCTCGTTGGGAGCCCACTCGGCGACCTCCGCGGCGATGGGCAGCCGCTCGGACCACTCGTACGCGTTGGCGAACCGCTGGATCTCGTGCCCAGTCAGCCGGGTCACGAAGGCGATATCGCGCTTGATCAGCGGGCTCACGGGGTCGTTGTCCCGCAGCGCGTCGGCTATCCCCCACCGGCGGAAGTGCTCCATCGAGCGGACATTGGTCATATTGGCGCGCGCGAGGTTCCGCGCGCCCTCCGACCTGCGCTCGAAGACGACGACGGCAACTCCCCGCAACGCCAGGTCGATGGCCAGGGCCATCCCGACGGGCCCGCCACCCGAGATCGCGACGGTCGGGTTGCTCCTGGTGGTCTGCGTCTCCATGACAGCCTCGTCTTTCATCGAGTGTGGTTTACGCCCCGACGGGCCTGGGCCAGCAGTGGCGCTCACGTCTCATCTCTCCTCGTGGAGAAGCAGTGCCAGTTGATTCGTCACGTGCGCGATGGCCTCCCGTCTCGACACCGCCGTGTCCCGGGGCTCCGCGAGCCAGCCCTGCATTCCGAAGCGCATGACGCCGCCGATCGTGGTGACCATCAAGCGCGCCTCCTCCCCCGGCGAGACCTCGTCGCCGAGCCGACGGCGTCCTGGGCGCGCGCGGAACTCAGCGTTGACCAGGGCGGTCAGCTCGCGCTCGAAGCGGTCGATAGCCGAGTGGTGCAGGTGCAGCAGCTCAGGGGTCGACTGGATGAGCTCGCGACGCTCCGCCCCTGAAGGACCGTCGAGCGCTGGCGCGCACGCGTCGAAGGCATCAAGCACGCCCTGCAGGACGGTCGGTGCCTCGGCGAGCTGCCGGGCGACGAGCGCCGGGTCCCGCAACTCGATGGTCGGACCGCAGATCGCCTGGTCGCGCTGCGGGAAGTAGTTGAAGAAGGTGCGCAGCGACACGTTGGCCTCCTCCGCGATCGCGGGCGCCGTCGTCGCCGCATACCCCTGTTCGATTGCGACGCGAAGCGCGGCCTGCTCGATCGCACGCCGGGTTTCCGCCTTCTTGCGGGAGCGCAGGCCCTCCGCGGGCGGGTTAACTAGCACGGTATGCAGTTTTGCACGGCATGCAAGAAATGCCAAGACCTTGAGGTGAGATTGCGATAGCGTGAACTACTGTGATCACATATATCATCGTCACGCTTCCCGAGCGGGCACGGCTGGTCACCCGCCCCGCGCCCCGTGCCGGGCATCCGCACGGAGAAGCCGCGAAAGGAAAGAACTGATGACGACGACGCCCACCCGCGGTGCGGTCATTCGACGCGGGCATCCCGGTTACGATCAGGCGCGCCGGGCGACGTGCCGCAACCGGCACCTGCCAGACCGCTACCCCGAGGTGATCGCCTCGGCCACCTCGGCGGAGGAGGTCGTCGCCGCGGTCCGCATGGCGGCAGCGAACGGCTGGCAGGTGGGCATCCGCTCCGGCGGGCACAGCTGGTCGTGCAACCACGTGCGCGAGGGCGGCATGCTCCTGGACCTGGCGCAGCTGAACCAGGTGGAGATCGACGAGGACGCGATGGTCGCCGCGGTCGGCCCGGGTTGCCGGAGCAACGAGCTCGACGACCTGCTCGCCGAGCGAGAACTCTTCTTTCCCGTCGGGCACTGCCAGGGCGTCGGGCTTGGCGGCTACCTCCTCCAGGGCGGGTTCGGCTGGAACTCGCGCGCGCTGGGCATCGCATGCGAGAGCGTGCTCGCTATCGACTACGTGGACGGCCAGGGAGAGCTTCGCCGCGCGAGCCCCGAGCAGAACTCCGACGTCTACTGGGCCGCGCGCGGCGCCGGTCCCGGGTTCTTCGGCGTGGTCACCCGGTTCCACCTGCGGCTGTACCACCGCCCGCGGGTGATCGGAGCCCGCCTCGGTGTCTACCCCCTCGCCTCGTTCGCGGAGGTCCTCCGCTGGGTCCACCGCGTGGGTCCCGACGTGCCGGCCACCGTGGAGCTGATGTTCGTGGTCTCGCGCTGCCTGCCCATCACCGGCGAGCCCGGCATCTTGCTGATCGTCGCCGTCTTCGGCGACAGCGAGCAGCAGGCCGTCGGCGACCTCTCCTTCCTCGAGACCCGCCCGGAAGGCGCGCGGCTCTTCACGCCGTTCGAGCAGATGCCGCTGCAGACGCTGACCGCGGAGACGATGTCGAACTACCCGCTCGACCACTTCCACGTCGTCGACAACATGTGGACCCACGCCTCCGCCGACGAACTCCTGCCCGGCCTGAACCGGGTGCTCGAGAGCCTTCCTGAGCCCCCGGCGCACTTCATCTGGATGAACTGGTCGCCCAAGCTCACCCGGGCCGACATGGCGTACTCGCTCGAGGACGAGACCTACATCGCGATGTACGGCCTCTGGAGCGATCCGGCCGACGAGACGACGGTGACGGACTGGGTACTGCGGGGGATCACCGACCTGGCGCCGCTCTCGAGCGGCATTCAGCTCGCCGACGAGAACCTGGCTCGTCGTAGCGCGCCCTTCATGGCCGGGCCTAACCGAGAGCGCCTCGAAGTCCTTCGCCGTGAGCACGACCCGGCCCGCCGCTTCCATACCTACGGCGACGTGCCCGATTAGGGGTGAACCGGCGGTGCGGCAGGCGGACCGCCGGCCGCGACGTCCCCGGCGTGCTGACCCAGGTAACTGGCCGCGATGAGAGTCCGGTCGGCGCGCAGGTCCGCCGCGTCGCCAGCGATCCTTATCTCGCCCTGCACCATGACGTAGGCGCGGTCGGCGATGCCCAAGGCGAGGTGGACATGCTGTTCGACCAGCAGCACGCCGCAGCCAGACTGGTCGGCATAGGAGCGGATGACCGGCATGAGCTGCTCGACGATCACCGGCGCCAGCCCCATGCTGAGCTCATCGAGCAGCAGCAGCCGCGGCTTCCGCGCCAGTGCCCGGCCAACGGCGAGCATCTGCTGCTCGCCACCGGAAAGCACGCCGGCTGGCCGGCTGGCCAGTTTCCTGAGGGCGGGAAAATACTCATAGGCGACGTCCTCGTCTAGCCGCTCGCCGCGGTGGCCGAGGCGGAAGTGGTCGGCCACGGAGAGGCCGGAGAACAGGCCGCGGCCCTCGGGCACGTGAGCGATCCCTTTCCTTGCCCGCTCATTCGGCTGGGCGGCGGAGAGATCCTCGCCAGCGAGAGTGATCACGCCGGCCATGGACCTGACGAGTCCGGAGATAGTCTTCAGCGTCGTGGTCTTGCCCGCCCCGTTCGGGCCGAGCAGCGCCACCACCTCGCCGCGGGAGACAGCCAGGCTGACATTCCTGACGACGGCGGCGCGGTCATAGCCGGCGGTCAGCTGGTCTAGCTGCAGCACCGCGTCCACTGCGTCACCGCCCCGGCTCAAGGTCGATCGTGGCCCCGGATTCGCCTAGGTAGGCCTTGACGACGCGCTGATCCCTGCGGACCTCCTGCGGCGTTCCGCAGGCGATGATCCTCCCGAACTCGAGTACGTAGATCCGGTCACAGATGCTGAATACAAAGCCCATGTCGTGGTCGATGAGGAGCATCGGGATGCCACGGTCGGCCAGCGGGCGTAGCCGGGCCGCGAGCAGGGCGCTCTCGCTGGTGTCGAGGCCGGCGGCGGGCTCGTCAAGGCAGAGGATGGTCGGAGCGGCGGCGACTGCCCGGGCGACCCCCACGAGCTTGCGCTGCCCCTCGGAGAGCTGCCCGGGCATCGCGTCCGCGAACTCCGCTATGCCGAGCATGGTCAGCGCTTCCTTCACTGGCGGAAGCGTGCGATCGCCGTTACGGAACGCCTCGATTACCGCGCGGCGGATGGACGGGCGGCCGGCCGCGACGGCCAGATTCTCGCCGACGGTGAGGTCGTCGAAGAGTTCGACCGTCTGCCAGGTCCGGGCCAGGCCGCGGCAGGCACGAGCGTGCGGTTTCAGGTTGCTTATGTTCTTCCCGCCCAGCTCGACGTGCCCCCGGCACTTCGCAAAGCCGGTCACCGCGTCGATGAACGTGGTCTTGCCAGCGCCGTTCGGTCCGATGAGCCCGACCATCTCGCCGGCTTGAACGTCAATACTGACGTCAGTCAGGGCGTGGACCCCGCCGTACCGCACGGTGATGTCACGAGTGGCCAGGACGCTGCCGTTCACCTGCCCACCGCCGTCTCGGTCGGACCGGGCGAGCCGGTGCGCACTGCGGGCTGGTAGGCGGGTTCTGGCGGGTTACCGGCCGGCGAGCCGCGTTGATCGCGCTGCCCGAGCCGCTGCTGGCGCCGCTGCCACATCGCGGCCAGCACACCCTCGGGAAAGATGTTGAGCTGAATGAGCAGGCCGGTCGCGGCGAAGAGCTGGAGGTAAATGCCAATCTTGTTCTCTGGGAAGATCCACTTCTGCATGATCAGCGGCAGGACCGCGCCGGTCGCGCCCAGACCGCCAAGGACAGCACCCTGGACCATGGTGACACCGAGGACATACATGCTGGCGACCAGGGCCAGGCAGATCATGACGTCGTAGCTGCTCGCGGAGACGGTGCCGTAATCGTAGGCGTACAGGACTCCCGCGACGCCTGCGATCGCTGACCCGATGCCGAAGGCCGTCATCTTCACGGCCCGGACATTCACGCCTGCCGCTGCGGCCGCGCGCTCGTTCGACCTGACGGCGAGCATCCGTCGTCCGAGGTCACTGCGCCGCAGGTTCGCTACAAGCAGGTACAGCGCTACCGCGACAGCCAGGGCGAAGAATCCGAAGACAGGGCTGGGCAGCAGGTTGTCGAGGCCCTTGAAGCCCGCGCGGGTGCCGAGGTCAAGACCGAACAGGGTCGGCTGCGGCACGGTGGCGGCCGATTGGCCGCCACCCCAGGATGAGTTCGCGAAGACGAACTGCTGTATGGCCTCGGCGGCCGCGAGAGTAAGCACCACCAGGGTGACTCCGCGAACTCGCAGGGCCGATACCGCGACAAGTACGCCGAGTATCGTCGCTACCGCGACACCGATAAGCGGGGCGAGCGGGAAACCGATGCCCGCTCCCGTGCTCAGGTGCGACACGGTGAATCCGGACACGCCGGCGAGCGCGAGCTGCAGGACGGACAACTGCCCCACGTAGCCAGTGACGACGACGAAGGACAGGCAGAGAATCGTGGCGATGAGGCCTGTTGTCAAGGCCTGCCGGAAGTCGTAGGGCAGGATGACGAGAGCGGCGGCACACGCGATGGACGGCACGGCGACGCGCCGGGCGAGCCCGCCTTGGCGCGGCACGGGCGGCAGCGAGCGTTCAACGAACTCCCCGCGCTTGGGCAGGCTCGAACCCCGCCACCACAGGGCCGCGACGATCAGCAGGAACTCGAGCACTTCCTGGACGCCGGGCAGCGCCGACCCGTTCTGGCTGGGAAACCAGCTCTGTGTCGACAGGAAGTAGAGTATCGACTCCGCGGCTCCGATGAGCAGGCCAGCGGCCGCCGCGATGCCGAAAGACGTGAAGCGGGCGAACAGGGCCGCCGCGAGGGCCGGAATTATCAGCAGCGGCATCGTGGTGGAGTTGATACCCACGACTGACGCCGCGAGTATGCCGAGCAGACCCGCCACCACGGTGCCAAGGACCGTGTTGACCATGGCGAGCAGCCGCGGCGACAGGCCCGCGAGCATCGCCGAGGGCTCGCTCTCGGCGGCGGCGCGGGTGGCAAGACCGAACCGGGTGAAGCGGTACAGCAGGCTGAGCGCGATCGCGATCGCCACCGCGACCCCGGCCAGGATGAACTGCGCCACCTCGACGGTCACGCCAAGAACGCTGACGGTGCTGGCCGGGAGCACGGCCGGGCTGCTGAGCGGCGAGGTCCCGTAGGCGAGCAGCACGACCGCCTGCACGAGCAGCAATACGCCGAGGGAGGCGACGAGTTTGGCGAGCGGCGATGCCCTGCGCAGCGGCCGGAACGCCACCAGCTCGACGGCGATGCCGGCCAGCGCCATGACGAGCAGGGTCGCGGCTAGCGCAGGGACGGTCGGCAGCGTGAACCCGAACTTGCCGCTGCGAAAGGACCAGAACACGTACCCGGCGAGCATCACCATCGCGCCGGTCGACAGGTTGATGATCCCCGATCCCCGGTAGCTCAGGACCACGCCGAGTGCCACGCCGGCAATCAGCGCGCCTGACCCCAAGCCGAGCAAGGCGAACAGCAATAGGTTCTGCATCTCACGCTCCTCCGCGCCCCGTCGATGTCGCAGCAAGAATGGAAATAGATACCACTATGCGGAATACTTGGGACGGTACGGCTTTGGCCCTGCGCGTGTCAAGAACTAAACCGCCAGGTTACGACGTGTTTAAGCGGGCGAGCGCCTCGTCGAGCAGGGTGCGCGCCTCAGCGGGAGTGAGCATCCGCATGGGATTGGCGAGCTGGCCGGTCGTCCCCTGGAGCCTTCCTCCGGTCGCGAGGTCCCCCGTGTCGATGGCCTCGCCGCCGACGCTTGCGATCAGCTTCGACACGACCGCCTTAGCGTCGGCGTCGTCACCGGCGATGAAGATGGCGTTCTCGGCCGCCGGCGTCCTGCCGAGCGCCGCTGCCATGAAGGGAATCGCCGTGACGTTGAAGGCCTTCACGAGCCGCGCCCCTGGCACGAGGCCGGCGACGATCTCGCTCGATGAGCGGTCACCGATATCGATGACCCCTTCCGGGCCCGGACCCTTCCTGTTGTTCGTCGTGTCGATGACGATCTTGCCGCTCCAGTCACTGACCACCGACACCGCTTCGGCAGTCTTCCCCCAGGGGGTCGCGAGAACTATGACATCGGCCCCGGCCACGGCGTCCGCGACGGCTGCCGCGGAGACGTTGGGCCCGAACTCAGCCGTCAGCTCGCTCAGCGAGGCCGGTCCCCGGGAATTCGACAGGACTACCTCATGGCCAGCGTCCGCGAGCAGACGGCCAAGGGCCTGCCCCATCCGCCCCGATCCGATAAACGCGATAAGCACCGGAACCACCCTTTCGCGCCGGGGCAGTCTCCCGCCGCAGCGCCGCAAGTTGAGAATGGAATCTTCTGCTGTCCCACGAACCGCAGGCCCGCTGTCCGCCGTCCGGCTCCTTGGCCTACAGTCCCGTCGGCGTAAGCCAGCCTGTCTGCGCCGTATATGCTCCGTCGCCGACGTACTTGAAAACCCGGCTTGAGGCCCCGCACAGGGACGGCTCTGCGGCGTAGGCCCCGCAGTCGACCTTCGGGCTGCCCAGCATCATGGGACCGGTGAACGACTTCGCCACGTGAGCGACCGCAGCAGGCGTCGCGTTAGCTCCGGCCTCGTTCAGCAGAAGGGCGGCGGTCATGACGAGGGACCACGACAGGGCCGCGTCCGCGGTCATCTGAGCACTCGCCGTCAGGCCTGCCGCGCTGGAGGCGCTGAGGTAGGCCTTGACGTCGGGCTGCGAGCTGTCGGCTACGTTGGACTGCACGGAAAGCTGATCCCAGTGCGGCAGGTCGCCGCCGAGCCCCTGGGAAACTGCCTGGCTGAAGCAGAACGAGCCCGCGGAGACGATGGGAACCTTCACCCCGAGGGAGTTCAGCGCCTTCGCGGTGGCGACGCACAGCGGCGGGGTACTGGAGAGGGTCACGACAGCATCGGCGGACTGCGCTCCCGAAGCAACGGCGGGGGCGGTGAGGTCGGTGGCCGACGGGTCGTAACCGACACCCTTCACGGTGATGCCGGACGACCGGAGATCGGCCTGCAGCACCTGCAAGCCGGCGATCGCCTGCGCGGTCTGCGGATACAGGATCGCGACGTGCTTGGCGTGCACCTCATTGCTGAGGTACGTCGCGACACCGCCGAAAATTGAGTTCGGGGTCCCGTTGTAGATGTAGACGTTCTTGCCGGAGCCGTCGGCAGGCGAGACCGCGTTGCCCATCAGGATCGGCTTCTGGCCGTTGTTGACCGCCTGGAGCGACTGGTCCCCGGTGATCATCGTCCCGTAGAGGATGGCCTTGACGGCGGAATTGTTTACCAGCTGCTGCCCGCAGGTGGTGCCCTCAGATTCGGCCGAGGCGACGAAGCACGTATCCAGCTTGAGCGGGTGCCCTGCGATCCCGCCGAGACGGGAGTTGATGTAGCTCACCGCCGCCTGCGCACCCGATGTCGCAGCCGGGAAGGCGAGCGCGCCGCCTTGCTGGTTCACCCAGCCGAGGGTGACCGGCGATGCGCTGGCGTCAGCAGGTCCGGTCTTGCCCTTGGTGTACGCGACGTAGTTGGAGACCGCCGACGAGGCGGCCTCGGTGCCGGAAGACTGCTGCACCGGGCTGGCTGCCGTCTGGCTCGAGCCGGACGAGCCGGACGAGCTGCAGGCGGCGAGGACGACCATCAGCACCGCTGCCAGTACCGATGCAACGAGCCTCGTACTAGATCGGCCGGTCTCAGACCGCGCCACCTTCTTCATCGTGTTTCTCGCAGGCATGTTCACCGCCATCTAGTTTTCGGAACTATATACCGCAGTGCGGAATAAGCGGACCATACGGCAGTGATCGTCGTCACGTCAAGGGTTGCGCTGGCAGCGGCAGACCCGTTACTGAACGTTGCGTCGGCTCCGGCCTTCATGGAACGCTCACGGCACGGCGCCGAAGTTTCCGTACCGGCCGCGGAAGAACACCAGGGGCTGCCGCCCTTCGGCGGCCTCAAGCGAGAGCACCCGCGCCACCACGATCGTGTGATCGCCGCCGTCATGTTCTTCGCTGAGTTCCACATCGATCCAGGCGATCGCGTCATCGATTCCCGGACCGCCTGCCCGCTCATGCCAGGAGACCCCGCTGAACCGGTCGCCGCCCTTGGCGGCGAACTGGCGGCAGAGGGCTGCGTGGTGGTTCCCCAGCACGTTCACGCAGAACCGCCCAGCCTGCCGGATGTCAGGCCAGGTCACGGACGAGCGCGCAGGGCAGACCAGCACCAGGGGCGGATCCAGCGAGAGCGAGGTCACCGAGTTCGCCGCCATCCCGGCCAGGCCATCCGCGCCGAAGGCCGTCAGCACGGTCACGCCGGTCGGGAGGTGGCCGAGCACCGCGCGGTACCGTTCCGGCGGAATCGCGATCGGCTGACGGTCGAGCGGTGCCGGATCGATGGCGAGAGCAGAGGCGCGCTTGTTCACGAACCAGACCTCCAGCTATTCCGTAGAATGGAATATTCTTCCGTTTTAGGTTAAGGCGGCCTGGCTCGTGTCGTCAATAGGCAGCTAGGTGCCGGTACGCCGGCGCCCGCGATGCCGGGTCACTCTGCCCTGGGTCATTCCACCTAGTGGTATATATTTTTGGAATGACAATGTTCGTTCTGGTGCGGTGCGCCCCACGGGGCCACGCGATCCGCGAGCAGGACCGGGACCGGCTGCGGTCGGCTGTAGTCTCGTCGCCATGAAGCGCTCCCCCGCACCTGACCTTGCGGGCGGGACCGCCAGCGATCCCGGGCAGGTTCGCGCCGTGGTACGCGCCAGCATGGTCATCTCCACGCTTGCCGAGCACCCATACCCCATGGGGATCGTCGAGCTTGCCGGGCGCGTGCAGCTATCTCCGGGCAGCGTCCACCGGCTGCTGTCGACACTGGTCGGCATCGGCTGGGTGGAGCAGAACGCGAGGACCGCGAAGTACCGTCTCGGGACCCGGATCATGGGCATCGGGGCGACCGGGCTCGTCTCCAACCCGGTCGTGGCGGACGGGAAGACCTTCCTCGCCCGACTGGTCGAACGGACCGGCCACGACGCCCTGCTCACCACCCTGGTGGGCATGCGGACGGTCCACCTGGCGCGGGTCGCCGGCGCTCAGACGCGGCTGACCGACTTCGAGCCCGGGCAGTCGCACCCGGCGCACGCGATGGCCGATGGCAAGTTGCTGCTTGCCTACCTTCCGGAGGAGGAGCGCCGCAGGCTCTACGCGGTTGAGCCCATGCACCGCTTCACGCCGAACACGATCGTCGACCCGGCCGACCTCGAGCGTGAACTCGCGAAGATCAGGGAGCAGGGCTACGCGGTGGATGACCGCGAGCGCTTCGAGAGCGGCCGCGGCCTTGCGGTGCCCGTGCTCGGCACCGACCGGCTGCCTATCCTGGCCATGCTCTGCGTCGGCGAACTCCCACCCGAACCGGCCGGGCAGCGGGAAATCGTGAACCTCATGCTCTCGCTCGCGCGTGAGATGGAGCAGCACCTGTCCTCCATCGGCGACATGCCCGGCCAGGTCCGCGAAGCGCTAGCGGCGCGGCGCTCCTGACCGGGCCACCGAGGCCGTCAGCGGAGAACAAGGCCGCCGTCCGGGCACGGGGTCCGGACGGCCCTCACGGGTCAGCGCTGGTTGTACTTGACATCGAGCTGGCCGAGGGCGCCGTCAATGTCGGCGGTGATTCCGGCCTGGGCAAGCGGCTCCATCTCATCGGGAACAACGACCGTGATGGCGTAGTCCACCTCGCAGCCGGCGCCGCCGGCGCGGACGGTGAAGGTGGCGTCCATCTCCTTGAGTGGCGTGTTCTGGCCCGGAACGATGCGATAGGTGTACGTCCTGGCCGCGTCGTCGCGGCTCACCACCTCGTCCAGGATCGAGTCGCCTCGCTTAAAGCGCACTTCGCGGCGGCCGCCATCTTGCATCTCGACTGACTCGATGTGCGGCTGCCATTCGGCGAACGCGCCGAAGTCACTGATGAACGTCCACACGCTCTCCGGGTCGGCCGCAAGAGCAACGGACTTTGCTACCTTTACCTGCACCATTTTCGTCCTTCTCCCTGTAGGAGCCGGCGCGGCCGGCTCACAATATGCTGTCTTTCCCGAGTCCGAAGTAGTCGGAGGCAAAGGCTTGCTCGGCAAGGACAGTCTTGGGGTTGACATTCGTCCGCGCCATCGAGAAGTCGCGGTAATAGCGCTGCATGCGGGAGCCGTTGCGCGCTCCCTCACCGCTACCCGAGGTGCGGAAGAGCAGCTCGACCGCCTCCCACGCCAGCTCGAACGTCACCTCGTGCGTGATGAGGTTGATGCGGGCCGCGTCGACGGAGATACTGTCCCGGCCGGCGGCCACCGCCGCGCGGCAGCATTCCATGTACCGCTCGGCGCTACGGATCAAGACGTCCTCGGCCGCGTCGGTCTTCGACACCGCCGCCGCGAACCAGCGCTGGTACTCGGCGGAGGTGTAGCGGAGTTGCGGGTTCGGGCCCATGGTCTTCTTCTCGCGCAGGATGCGCTCGTACTCGTCGATCGCGGCACGCGCGCACCCGACAAGGACTGCGGCGATCTCCAATGGGCCGAAGCCCTCCGATATGCCGCAGTACATGGGATTGCCGTGCAGTAGGTAGCCGGGCGCGGTCGGCCCCTGGGGAACCTGTTGCAGCGAGCCGGATACTACGAACTCATCGGGAACCACGGCGTCAGTGACCCTGATGCTGTTCGATCCGCTGCCGCTCATTCCGAACACCGTGCCACGCCAGTCGTCGAGCGGCGTCCACTGGTCACGGGGAACCACCGCCAGGCCGACCGGATGAGACGTCCCGCCGTCCCGGAAGCGCACGGCGAGGAGCGCATGCGTCGAGTACGGAGCTCCAGAGCAGTAATTCCACTCCCCGTTGATCCGCCAGCCGTCGTCGACCCGTTCCGCGGTGCCCATGGGAATCGGTCGCAGCGGCGCGGCGAAGTACCCCGTGGTGCCGTACACCGCAGCCTGAGCGCCCGCTGAAAAGAGCCCGGCCATCTGGATGTGATGTCCTGCGGCCAGGCAGTAGCACCAGGCACTGCCCGGGCACCCGCGCGCTAGCTCGATGGTGACCTTCAAGAGCGTAGGTACGTCGAACTCGTAACCGCCGAAGCGACGCGGCTGCATCAGCCGGTAGAAGCCAGCCTGCGTGAAGGCGTCATGCATCTCCGGCGAGTAGGTGCCGCGGCGCTCGGTGGCCTCCTGCTCGTCACGGAGCCGCGCCTGGAAAGCGCGCGCACGCTGGATCATCTCCGCCGGCGTCAAGTCCGGCTCCGGCGGCGCGATCACGACTTCATCGAGTGTGCTCACGAACTCGTCCTTCCGGCTCCGCAGCGCCTAGTCCCCGGGGCGAGGCAGCGCAAGCTTTATGATTCCGTCTCTCAGATTGTAATTCCATCTCGTGGAATAGTATGGTCAGTGTCCTAGCTTGTCAATGAGCATGCCGCGGATCGGTTTTCGGCGGGCGGGGCGACTACTGGCGCACCGTCACCGGCGCCCTCCTGCTCACCGTCCTGTCCACCATCCTGGTCGGGCACGGCCTGAGCGCCGCCGCCGAGCAGGTTTAAGGAGGCCACCGTGACCTCCACTCAGACGTGCGGGAGCTGCTGGCCGTCGGCACTCTCAAGGCCGGGCTTTTCCCCTCAAGACAAGGCAGCACGCGGAGCTGTGACCCGGTCGGCGTTACCCGGCCGGGTGGCCGGGTAACGTGTCCGCCGCGAGGTTCCCGGCGACCCGGCGCAGCACGCCCAGGGCGCTGGCGGGCGCGTCGTCGCCGGTCCAGGCGACGTACTGGTCGGGCCGGACGAGGATAAGCCGGTGCTTGCAGGCCGTGCGCGGCTCCTCGAAGGTGTCAGTGACCACGCGCAGCGGCAGGCCGAGCTCCTGCGCGGCGGCCTGGAACGCCCTGCCTGGCTGACGGTCCTCGGTCAGCGCGACCAGGGTGTAGCCGGGGCCTAGCTCCTCGAAGACATCGCGGCCGGAGGACAGGGGGGTCGGCGCCAGGTGGTGGCCGGCCCGCGCCTCGAAGGTGTGCTTGCCACGGACGCCGCACGCCGCGTCCGGAGGCCCCCACACGATGGGCGACCCTTCGTAGTGCGGCTCGTACGACGGGGGCGCCGTCTCTCCCGAGGTCAGGCCGCTCCAGGCGTGCTCGAACTCGGCGCGCTCACGCTGCGGGCTGTAGCGGGCGAGGAAGGCGCGGTCGTCCGCGATGCCGTCGGTAATCGCCTGGCCGGTGCCGACGAAGACCGGCCGCCGTTCGGCCGTGTAGCTGTCGAGCAGCGCGGGCCCGCCCCACCCGCGCAGCACGGCGGCAAGCTTCCAGCCGAGGTTGACGGCGTCCTCCAGCCCGGTGTTGAGGCCGTAACCACCGTAGGGCGGATGGCTGTGGGCCGCGTCCCCGGCGATGAACGCCCGGCCCCGCTGGTAGCTGCCCGCCACGTTGACCCGCAGGTCCCAGAAGCCCACGTGCTCGAACTCGCACGCCGTCGGGAAGCCGGTGGCCCGCTCGATCAGCGCGTGCGCGTCCAGGGTGGCGGCTGTCGTGTCCTCGGGCACGGGCGCGTGGAAGAACCAGGTCTCGGCCGGGTCGACCCGCCCGAAGAACCGCCAGTACCCCTTGAGCTCCGGGTGCAGCACCCGGTACGTGGTTCGCGGCGGGAAGCGCTCAAGCCGCGCGCTCAGGTCGCGTGACCGGAAGACCGCGAGGACCATGCGCTGGTTGAAGTCCGCCCCGGCGCTCGGGATGCCCGCCTGCTCCCGGACCATCGAGCGCGCGCCGTCGCAGCCGACGACGTAAGCGCCCTCGACCTCGCACCGCTCGCCGCCTGGCTCCCGCAGCGCCGTCACGCGCACCCCGTCATCCGACCGGCGAACTCCGGTGGCGGACCAGCCGAACAGCGCGGTCACCGGTTCGAGCGACCGCACCCGGGCACGCAGCACCGACTCGGTCTGGTACTGGGGCAGCCGCTGGTGCCGCTGGAAGTAGAAGTCGGCGACCGTCTCGCGCCCGGCAGGAGCGTACCAGTACGGCCCCGCGAGGTTCTCGTACGCCGTGATGCCGCCGATCGGGAACTCCGCGGGGAGCAGGCTGGCCGCGCGCAGCTCATCGGCACAGCCCCAGTAGTAGAAGTGCTCCACGCTGCGCGCCGTGAGGTTCTGCCCCTTGGGGATGGGCGCGGGCTCGTTCCTGGGCTCCAGGACGACACATGGTATCCCCGCCTTGCCGAGCGAGGCGGCCAGCCCCAGCCCCACCGGGCCGCCGCCGACGACAATCACCGAAGTCTGGATTCGTCGCACGCTCCGCCCTTCCTTGCCCGTGAGCCTGACAATCGTCCCATATCACCAGCCAGCTTCGATTATCTGACGAACGGCAGCCAGCCGGACGGACATCGTGGCCGCAGCAGCCCGGAAGAAAGATCTGACAGTGCTGTCCGTCATCCAGCCAGACCCGCCCGGCGAGGCGGTCCATCTGGGAGGAAAGAAGATGACGAATACCCGCCCGGCGAGGGGCCTGCTCAGCGGGGATATGCCTGGTGCGGTTAGTCCAGCAGGGCCAGGGCGGCGCTGATCTCCTCGGCCGCCTTGCACACGTCCTGGGTCACCTCGGGAAGCCGTTCATCGGGCACCCGGGCGGACATCGCAGCGACGCTGATGGCCCCGACCACGTCACCGTCATGATTACGCAAGGGCGCGGCCACACCGAGCACATCGTGGTCCAGTTCTCCCCGGCTGATGGAATAGCCCCGCTCCCGGGTTTCCGCCAGGCGCCGCATGATGGCGTGCTTGTCGGTCAGCGTGCGATCAGTGAAAGCTGGCAGGCTCACGCTGTCCAGGATGGCCTCGGCCGTAGCCTCGGGAAGCCAGGCCAGCAGCGCGTGCGCGGACGCGCCGGCGTTGGTCGGCAAGACCTGGCCGCGCTCGTACGAGATCCGGACCACCCGCGTGCCAGCATCTTCGCGCTCCAGGCAGATCACCGTGGAGCCGGCCAGGCGGGTGAGGAGGACCGCCTCGCCGACCTGGGCCGCCAGCCGCATCATGACCGGGCGGGCGATCTCTGACAGGCCCATCCCTCGCCGGGCGATACGGGCCAGTTCCAGGACCCGGCGTCCGAGCCGGTATCCGCGGCCGTCAGCCTCCTCAAGGAACTGCGACTGGACGAGGCTCTGCAAGTAGCGGTACGCCGTCGACCGGGCCACCCCGAGCAGCGCAACGACCTCGGCCGCGCTGATGACCAGGTGCTCATCGTCAAACATCAGGAGGATGTCCAGGGCCCGGTCAGCCGTGGAGTTCCGTTCCCGGTAGGTACCGGAACTCTTCGCCTCCTGTCCTGTCATGCAGGACAGGGTATCAGCAATGCGCGTAACCGAGCACTCGCCACGCCAAGGCGTTATGCATCAGGAAATCGCATCGTGAGACTGCTAAGGCTCAGGTCAACCGCCGAGACCCCGCCATCGGCCATGAGCACCGCGCCCGTGATGACCGACGACCGGGGGCCTGCGAGGAAGGCGATTACCTCGGCGATCTCGGCGGGCTCGGCGGCGCGCCGCAATGGGGTGAGGGCGGCAGCCCGCTCGTACGCATGGGACCGGTCCAGGCCAGCCTTCGCGCCAAGCTCGTCCATTACCCGGTCGAGCATCTGGGTGCGTACCTGGCCGGGACAGACCACGTTGGCGCGCACGCCGCGCGGACCGAAATCCGCCGCCAGGGATCGGGTGAGGCCGATCAGTGCGTGCTTGGATGCCGTGTAAGCGGCCGATCCCGGCACGGCCACGGTTCCTGCCAGTGAGGAGACGATCACAATCGACCCGCGGGCGCTGATGAGGGCGGGCATGGTGGCGCGTGCCGTGACGTAGGCGGTTTCGAGGTTCCCGCGAAACGTCTCCTGCCACGTGCTGGTCGCGTCCAGCACGTCGCCGAACGTGCCGATGCCGGCGCAGCACACCACCGCGTCCAGCCGGGCCCCGTGTCCGAGCGCGGTGGCGACTGCCCGCTCGACGTCAGCGTCCGAGGCGGCGTCACCGACGACGGTCACCACCCGCTCGAGCGAGGCCAACTGCGCTAGCCGCGGGGCCGCGGGGCCGAAGGCCACGACCGTGGCGCCGCGCGCCTGGAGCAGTTCGACGGTGGCGCTGCCAATCCCGCCGCCCGCGCCGGTCACCAGCACGACCGCGTCAGCGAACTCGCTCACTACACAAGGTCCTTTGACAGCTCGTCATCGGTCACGAGGGCTTCCGTGGCGGGCTCCTGGACGTCCCTTCGCCAAGAGTCGCTCATTCGTCGGGCACCTGCGCACAGCAGTGGCCATACGCCGCCAGGGGCGAAGCGGACCACCCCGATGAGCAGAATTCCCTCAAGTACCTGGGAGAACGTCTGCTGGTTCTGCAGCTCCCAGGTGAGGCCGTAGTAAACGATCAGCACGCCGATGACCGGGCCGATCACCGTCCCGGCGCCGCCGACAATGGTCATCAGCACCGCGTTGAGGCTCCAGTTCACGCTGGCTATCCCGTCCGGGGAAACGACGACGAACTGGAAGGCGACGACGGCGCCGGCCAGGCCAGTGATCGCGCTCGACACAAGCAGCGCGGCCAGCCGGTGCCGGTAGACCGATACGCCAAGTCCGGCCGCGGCCGCTTCGTTATCGCGGATCGCCGCGAGCCGCAGGCCGAAGCCGCTCTGCCTGGCGTACAAGGTAACCCCCGTCGCGGCGGCCGCGGTGATGACCGCCACCTGGAACAGCTTGCCGCCGCTTGGCAGTCCCCCGACGGGGAGGATGATGCCGCTGGCGCCCCCGGCCCACGGCCAGTTGCTGATCAGCGACTGGAGGGCGATGGAGATGGCCAGCGTCCCGATCGCGAAGTAATCGCCGTGCAGCCGGAGCAGGGGAACGGACAAGAGCACGGCGAGCGCCGTCGCGGCAATCGCCGCGCCGGCGAACGCGAGCGGCCAGGAGACACCCGTATGCGCGAGCATCAGGCCGGTGGCGTAGCCGCCGGTGGCCACGAACGCGGACGCGCCCAGTGAGACCTGACCGCTGTAGCCGGCGAGAACGTTCCACGCTTGCGCGATCGCGAGGTAGGTCAGCATCGTTACGCCGAGGTTGAGAGTTCCCTGGCTCAGCGCTGGCGTCACGGCGAAACACGCCACCGTGACCGCGAGCAGCACGGCGGCGGGTCCGAGGCGGCGGATCATGCGGTAGCCCCACGGCGGAAAAGACCCTGCGGGCGGATCGCCAGGACAAGGAAGAACGCGAGATATACGACCACGTTGCTCCAGCCACCGCCGAACAGCGCGACGGCCACCGATTGCAGAACGCCGAGTGTCACCCCGGCCAGGAGGACTCCGCCGACCGTGCCGATTCCGGCCAGCGCCATCACGGCGAAGCCGGTGAGCAGCAGCGGCAGGCCGCTTGACGGAGTGAAACTTTGCGCCACGCCGGTCATGACGCCGCCCGCCGCCGCGAGCGCCGCGGCGCCGGCCAGCGTCATCGCGTACACCCGGCCGACGTTGATGCCCAAGATGGCCGCCGTTTCCGGGTCGGCCGCGGCGGCGCGGACCGCGCTGCCCGCCCGGGACTTGGTGAGCAGCAGGTGCGTCGCGGTGCACAGCACGACCGTGAGGGCGAAGGCGATGACATAGATCGCCTGCACCCTGATTCCGAACAGGCCTATCCCGGCCGCCGCGTACGGTGCGGGCAGGCTCTTCGGATGAGAGCCGAACGCGGCCTGGAACAGGGCCTCGGCCAGCAGCAGGAGGCCGAAGGTCGCTACCAGGGGCGCTGTCTTGCTGGCCCGAAGGAGGGGGGTGAGCAGGTACCGCTGCAACGGGTAGGCGATGAGCGCCATCGCGATCATCGCCAACGGGAGCACCGCGAGCGGGTCCCACCCCGCGCCGATCACAAGCAGCGACGCGAGGTAGGCACCACCGATCACGAACTCCCCGTGGGCCAGGTTCATCATCCCCAGAACGCCGAAGACAATAGATATCCCCAGCCCGATCAGGGCATAAAGGCCGCCGGTCAGGATGCCCGCGACGAGAGTTTCGACGCTCAAGAGCCGTCTCCCCGGTCCCGCGCTCAGCCCAGGCCGCTGAGCGGGCTCAGCGGCCCGCCGCCCTTGGCCGGCCAGACCTGGCTGATCGTGCCGTTCTCCCACTGGCCGAGGAAGGTGGGCGTCACGCTCTTGTTGCCGGTGAACTTCACCGAGCCCAGGGCGGTGGACATATCGGTGCTCGCCAGTGCCTTGTTGATTGCCGACGGGGCGGCCGAGCCGGCCCGCGAGATGGCGTCAAGCAGAATGCTGGCTTCCGCGTAGCCCAGCGCGACCGAGCCGAGGTCATTAGCGTTCGGGTACTTGCTGCTGTACTTCGCGACGACCTCAGCGGTATCGGGGAGGCCCGCCGTCTGAGTCCAGTTCATCTGCACCAGCGTGCCGTTGCCGAGCGAGCCGAGCGAGGACCAGCCGGGGGTCTGCGCGCACTGCAGGCCGATGGCGATCTTCGGCTGGTAATTCAGCGCCTTCATCTGCTTCCACATGGCGAAGCAGTCACCCGGGACCATCGCCGCGACGAGCACCTGAGCTTTGTCTGACGTGCCAGCCTGGATGACATTGGAGAAGTCCGTGGTGCCCGAGGGGACGGCCTTCACCGCGACCACGTCGTATCCGGCCGCCTTGCCGAGCTGGCTCCATAGCTGGGCCGTTGACGTGCCCTGGGCGTCGTTGTCGGTCACGATGAGCACCTTCTTATTGGTGCCCGCCTTGGCCGCGGTCGCGTAGAAGCCGTTGGCCCCGTCCGCCAGGGACTGGAAGGCGTCCCACGTGTACCCGTTGCCGGCTGGCAGCAGTTCCACCGGCAGCGCCCCCATCACCAGCGGCACCTTCAGCGAGTCAGCCTGGGCTTCCATGTCGATGTTCTGCTGGCAGCACGACCCGAGCAGGGCCACCACGTGGTCGTTCACCACGAGCGTGCGCACTTGCTGGAGCATCGTGCTGGTGTCGGTGCGGTTGTCGAGGACCTTGAGCTCCACCTTCCGCTTGGTGCCGTCAACCTGGATGCCGCCCTTGGCGTTCGCGTCGGCGAGCGCGAGTTCATAGCCGTCGCGGATCTGCGGGAGCGCGATCGCACCGGACAGTGCGATGCTGGTGCCGATCAGCACCGGGCCTGAGCTGGTGGCGCCGCCGCCGCTGCTGGGGGTCGCGTTACTCGCGCAGCCGGCGAGCAGGGCCGCAGCGGCTACGCCTAGGGCGAGGTACCTGCGTCTGATCCGGTGTCCCGTGATTGCCTGCATAGCTATTCTCCCTCTGCTTTTTCTTGTTCAGTGGACGGTGCGGACGCGGCGGTCGAGGCTTCCGCCATGCCGAAGTACGCGGCGTCGAGGTCGGCGTCGCGGAGCAGACCGGACGGACTGCCGGTGTAGGAGACCCGGCCGCGGGAGAGCACCACCGCGTGGTCGGACATGGAGAGGGCGCGCCGTACGTTCTGCTCCACCAGCAAGATGGTGACTCCCTGCGCGCTGATCCTGGTCAGCGCCTCATAGAGGGCGTCAATGGCGACCGGGGCCAAGCCGAGGGAAATCTCGTCGCAGATCAGCACCGACGGATTTGCCATGAGCGCCCGGCCGACGGCCAGCATCTGCTGCTGCCCGCCCGACATCGTCCCCGCCCGCTGCCGTGCACGCTCGGCAAGCACGGGGAAGACGGCGTGCACGCGCTCAAGGCGGTCGCGTAGCTCGTTCTTGGACAGCGCGAGCGGCGCGCCGAGAGCGAGATTCTCCGCGACGGACAGGTCGGCGAAGACGCGTCGTCCCTCCTGGCAGTAGGCGATGCCCAGGCGAGCCCGCTCGTGGACGGGAAGCCGGGTGATGTCCTTCCCGAGCGCGTGAACCGATCCGCTCCGTGCGGGCACGGTGCCCATGATCGTGGCGCACAGCGTCGACTTGCCCGCACCGTTAGCGCCAAGCACGCTCACGATCTGGCCGGCCTTCACCCGCAGGGAGAAGTCCCGCAGCGCCACCAGGCCCGCGTAGCCTGCGCTCACCCCGTCAAGTACGAGTGCGTCCGTGTCCTTGCCGCTGGGAGTCTGGCCGGCCTGGGCAGGCGCGGGCTGGGTGGCGTCACCGAGGTACACAGCGCGTACCGTGGGGTCCGCAGCGATCTGGCCCGGACTGCCTTGCGCGATCGGGCGACCCCAGTCAAGGACGAGCACCTGGCCGACGATCTCGCGCACGACGCGCTCGATGTGCTCGACCAGGAGGATGGTGACGCCCCTGGCATGCACGGCGCGGATCAGCTCGATCACCTCGTCGAGCTCGCGGCCGACAAGTCCGGCCGCCACCTCGTCCAGCATGAGCAGTTGCGGACGGGTGGCGAGGGCGCGGGCCACCTCAAGGCGCTTGAGGTCGAGGATGCGCAGCGAGCCGGCCAGCCGGGACGCCTTCGCTTCGAGCTGGCACAGGGCCAGGATCTCGTC
>Ga0265338_10001330_pt1 | contig 40311 bp, 26 predicted proteins | sample 42126metaG_FD_193579 | JGI IMG/M metagenome (GOLD analysis project Ga0265338, IMG submission 193579) | Rhizosphere microbial communities from Carex aquatilis grown in University of Washington, Seatle, WA, United States - 4-21-26 metaG | ecosystem: Host-associated > Plants > Roots > Rhizosphere... | reverse complement strand
GACTGGGCGCAGCTCACCATTCCGGTGCCGATGGTGATCGGCCATGAATTTGTCGGCGAAGTGGCGGACGTCGGCTCCAACGTGACGGATTTTTTCCCCGGCGAAGTCGTGAGCGCCGAGGGCCACGTGGTCTGCGGGCGCTGCCGCAATTGCCTCGCCGGCCGGCGGCACCTCTGCAAGGACACCCTGGGCATCGGCGTGAATCGTCCCGGTGCATTCGCGGAATACATTTCCGTGCCGATGACGAACGTATGGCATCACCGGCCGGACATTGACCGCGACGTGGCCGCCATTTTTGATCCATTCGGCAATGCGGTGCACACTGCGCTCTCGTTTCCGTTGCTGGGCGAAGACGTGTTGATTACCGGCGCCGGGCCGATTGGCATCATGGCGACGGCGGTGGTGAAGCACGCGGGCGCGCGGTTCGTCGTGGTGACGGACCTGAACGAGCACCGGCTGGAACTGGCCAAAAAAATGGGTGCGACACTAACCGTGAACGTGGCGAAGGGCAATCTGGCCGACGCGCAAAAACAACTGGGCATGCGGGAGGGGTTCGACGTGGGTTTGGAAATGTCCGGCAGCCCGGAGGCGCTCCGCTCCATGATCGAAAACATGGCGCACGGCGGAAAAATTGCGGTGCTGGGCATCCCGGCGGAGCCATCGCTGTTTGACTGGAGCAAAGTCGTGTTCAATATGCTCACCATCAAAGGCATTTACGGCCGCGAAATGTATGAGACGTGGTATAAAATGACGGTGATGCTCGAATCCGGTCTCGACATCCGGCCGGCCATCACGCACCGGTTTCATTACACCGAATTTGAAAAGGGTTTTGAAGCGATGAAAACCGGCAACTCGGGCAAGGTGATTTTGAACTGGCGATGATTGGAGATTTCAAACAGCACCTGGACGCGCAGTTGTCCGCCATCCGGCAGGCGGGCACTTTCAAAAATGAACGCGTCATCGCCACGCCGCAAGGCACGACCATCCGCGTGGCTGATGGCAAACCGGTGCTGAATTTTTGCGCCAACAATTATCTGGGCCTGGCGCAGCATCCGGCCGTGGCCGCCGCCGCGAAGGAGGCGATTGACCGATGGGGTTATGGTTTGGCCAGCGTGCGGTTCATCTGCGGCACACAGGGCGTTCACAAACAGCTTGAGGCCAAACTCACCGAATTTCTGAGGACGGAAGACACCATTTTATACTCGTCATGCTTCGATGCGAATGGCGGTTTGTTCGAGACGTTGCTGGGGGCGGAGGATGCGATTATTTCCGACGGATTGAACCACGCGAGCATCATTGACGGTGTCCGGCTCTGCAAGGCCCGGCGCTACCGTTACGCAAACAACAACCTCGCCGACCTGGAAGCGAAGCTCAAGGAAGCCGCCGGTGCGCGGTTTCGGCTGATTGCCACCGACGGCGTGTTTTCAATGGACGGCTATATTGCCAATCTGGCCGGCATCTGCGATCTGGCGGACAAATACCGGGCGATGGTGATGGTGGACGACTCGCACGCGGTCGGGTTCATGGGCCGCCGCGGTCGCGGGACGCACGAGCACAACGATGTCATGGGACGGATTGACGTGCTGACCGGCACGATGGGCAAGGCGCTGGGCGGCGCCAGCGGCGGCTACGTCAGCGGACGGAAGGAAATCGTCGCGTTGCTCCGGCAACGGTCGCGTCCGTATCTTTTCTCAAACACTCTGGCGCCGGCGATTGCCGGGGGCACGCTCAAGGCGCTCGAACTGCTGACCGCTTCGACCGCGTTGCGTGACAAGCTTGAAGCTAACACGCAATTCTTCCGCGAAGGCATGGCGAAGCTCGGCTTCAACATCCTGCCCGGAACACATCCGATTGTGCCGGTGATTCTCGGCGACGCCGCGCTGGCCTCGCGGTTTGCCGACGCGATGCTGGCGAAGGGTGTTTATGTGATTGGTTTTTCGTATCCGGTCGTGCCGCAGGGCAGGGCGCGCATTCGCACGCAGATTTCCACCGCCCATTCGCGCGCAGATTTGGAAACGGCGCTCGACGCTTTCAAAACGGTGAAACAGGAACTGGGATTATGAAACAAAAAACCCTCGGACTCGTTCACACGTCGGCGACGCTTGTGCCGGTGTTCGCACAGTTGTGCAAAGAAAAATTGCCCGGCGTGAGCGTTTTCAACATCGCCGACGACAGCCTCGTCAAAGGCATCATCGCTGCCGGCAGTCTGACGCCGACCATCGCGGGACGCGTTGCCAGCTACCTGGAATCCGCCGAATTGGCGGGCGCGGATTACATCATGGTGACGTGCTCGTCCATCGGCCCGGCGGTGGAAGCGGGGGCGAAACACATCGGCGTGCCGGTGTTGCGTGTGGACCAGCCGATGGCGGACAAGGCGGTCGCCGCCGGCAAAAAAATCGGCGTCATCGCCACGTTGCGGACAACGCTGGAGCCGACGGCGGATTTGATTTCGCGCCGTGCTGCAATTGCTGGAAAGCAAATCGCGCTCACCTCCAAACTTTGCGAAGGCGCGTTCGACGCTTTGATGAGCGGTGACGCGGCGACCCATGACGCAAAGGTCGCGGCGGCGCTGAAGGAATTGTCGAAGCAGGTGGACGTGATTGTTTTGGCACAGGCCTCGATGGCGCGTGTGGTGGAGGCCTTGAAGCCGGCAGACAAGCGCGTGCCGATTCTGGCGAGTCCGGGCATCGCAGTGGATTATCTGGCAACGGTATTATGAACTCGTAGCAGCCGACGTGAGTCGGCTCTAACTGAATTTTTAGGAATTAAAATGAGCGGACTCACGTCCGCTGCTACTAAATAAATGAATCCAATCTTGCAGGCAATTGCGGTCATTCTCACCGTCGCCTTGGCGATTTCTTTGCGCTTTTCCAAGAAATTTCGCGGCTACCAGTTCACCGCATGGATTATTGCGGCAGTGGCGGCGGCAATGATTTATCCGCAGGCGTTCACGAATTGGGGCAGTATCAACCTGCGCGACAAGTGGATCATCCTCGTCGTCGTGCAGGCGGTCATGTTTGGCATGGGCACGCAAATGAGTTTGCGCGACTTCGCAGGCGTGGCGAAATCACCGCGTGGCGTAATGATTGGCATTCTCTGTCATTTCACCGTGATGCCACTGGTCGGGCTGGCGCTCGTGAAGACTTTCCATTTCGAGCCGGAAATCGCGGCGGGCGTCATTCTTATCGGCTCGTGCTCGAGCGGCCTCGCGTCGAACGTCATGGCCTATATTGCGAAATCAAACCTCGCCCTGTCCGTCACGGTCACGGCTGTTACAACAATGATTGCGCCGCTCATGACGCCGTTCTGGATGAAGTTGCTGGCGAATCAATACGTTCCGGTCAGCTACTTCAACATGATGATGGAAATCATCAAGATTGTCCTCGTGCCCATCGGCGCGGCGCTGTTGCACGATTACTTGAAGCACGCGCCGGAACGCGGACGCAAAATTGTTTTTGGCCTCGCGATTTTTGGCGCGGCCTGGCTGGCATTTCTCGCGTCCGGCGGCTGGGGATGGCTGCAGACGCAATTTACCGGAGGCGCGCTGGGGTTCATCGGCATCACCGGGTTTTTGTTGAGCGCGTTTGTCATCGGCACGGTTTATCATGGGCTGACGCGAAGGTTCACGCGGCTGGACAGCTGGATGCCGGTCTTGTCCATCATCGGCATCGTCTATTTCACCACGGTGACGACTGCCGCCGGGCGCGATAATTTGCTCAAGGTCGGCGGACTTTTATTTCTTGCGGCGGCGTTGCACAACACGGCGGGATATTTCTTCGGATACTGGTTGAGCCGCGGGGCGGGTTTGGACAAAAATTCCGCGCGCAGCATTGCCTTTGAGGTGGGCCTGCAAAACGGCGGCATGGCGTCGGGACTGGCGGGCGCCATGGGCAAGCTGGGCACGGTGGGACTGGCGGCGGCCATTTTCAGTCCGTGGATGAACGTGTCCGGCTCGGTACTGGCGAATTACTGGCGGAAGCGGCCGGTAAAAGACAATTAACATCAAAGAACACAAAGATGAATCCAAGTCCGAAAAATATTATTAAAGTTATGATTACCACTTTTCTTCCTGGTCGGAAATTTGCCATGCGGATTCCCAAATCGTTTTGGGTCGGTCTTTTCGCGATTGCCACTGCCCTGACGCTCACGTCCGCAAAGGCTGACACTGCGGCCGTTGTCGCCGCCAAAATGCAGGCCGCCATTGACAGCGGGAATACGCCGAAGTGGTGGACGCCGACCCTGCCAGAAAAAGTCCAGAGCGACGTAACCGCCAAGGGAAAGCGCCTGGCCGGCCAATTGGAACTGAACGACGATGCCAAAGCACAGAAGATTGCGGCCCTGATTTCCGAGCACTTCGGCCGGGTTTGGGCCTGGCACCAGGAGGTTGACGAAAGACTCAATGCGGCGTGGTCGGCTTGGGATGCGGCACGCGACAACAGCAACGGAAAACAGAAGGATGAGCTGAAGGCGCTGACGGTCATGACCGAGCGGGTTGACCCGATTTACGCGGAGTTCGCGCCTCAAATCCAAGGTCTGCTGCGAGCCTTGCGCCAGGAGATCGGGGAGGAAAAAACCACCGCACTGCTGGACCGCATCACGCGATCGCCGGGCGCCAAGCGCACATACGATGCCTATGTGGCCATGGTGCCGGAGATGACCGCCGAGGAAAAGGCGATCCTCTGGGACCGCATGGCGCAGGCGCGCGAAGATTCACTGGCGGCCTGGAGCGATGGCCAGATCGTGAAGATTTTCAAGAATTACAAATCGCGAAACGAATCCTCGATTGATGATTTCGGATACGGTTATCAGAAACGGTATAAAGCGTGGGTTGCCGCCAGTAAGAGCGCAACTTCGCCGTCATCCACGGGCGGCGGCGACGCCAAGCCGGCAACCACCTCGACCAACCAGCCGTCTGCAACACCCTAATGCGGCTATCGCTCCGTTAAACGTTATTCCCTTCGCGAACCCATCTTGTCCGCTGCCACGGCGGCAAGGATAACCAAACCCTTGATGACTTGTTGCCAGAAGGGTGAGACGTTCAGAAGAAACAGGCCGTTGTTCAGCACGCCGATGATGAGGCAGCCGAGCACGGTGCCGAGGATGGAACCGCGTCCGCCGGAGAGCGACGTGCCGCCGATGACGACCGCTGCGATGGAGTCGAGTTCGTAGCCGAGGCCGGCGTTGGGCGTGGCGGAATCGAGCCGCGCCGTCAGCAGGAGTCCGCCCACGCCGGCGAGCAGTCCGCCGAGCGCGTAGACGGCGACCTTGATGCGGTTCAGGTTCAGGCCGGTGAGCTGGGCGGCGCGTTCGTTGCCGCCGACGGCGTAAAGGTGGCGGCCGAACCGGGTTTTTTTCGTGACCAGCACAAACACGGCGACGAGCACGCCGGAAATCCACACGGGCATGGGGACGCCGAGGAAATGGCCGGTGCCGAGGGAGCCGAATTGCGGTCCGAGGCCGGTGATGGGAAAACCGCCGGTCCAAAGTTGCGTGGCACCGCGCGCGATGCTCAACATGCCGAGCGTGGCGACGAACGGCGGCAGGCGAAACCGGGTGATGACAAATCCGTTGGCCCAGCCGAAAAACAACCCGGCAAGCAGCCCGGCAAAAATGGCGCCGGACACGGTGAATTGCAGCGCGACGCCCAACACGGGCACGGCGAGGCCGTTTTTCAACAGGCCGGCGGCGATTGCGCCGGAGAACGCCAGCACCGAGCCGACGGACAAGTCAATCCCGCCGCTCAAGATGACGAGCGTCATGCCGAGGGAGAGGCAAAGATTGATGGAAATTTGCCGCAGGACGTTCATCCCGTTCTCCATGGTGAGGAATTTGTCCGAGGCCACGCTCATGGCGACGAGCATCACGACAAGCGCGATGACGCTCTGGAACGTGGCGAGAATTTCCTTGGTCCGGGGTTTCATGATCAATTTTTCGGCAGCGCGGCCTGCATGATGTTTTCCTCGCCGGCATTGGCGCGGGTAAATTCCGCCGTGCGCCGGCCCTCGCACATGACGAGAATGCGGTCGGCTACGGCGAGGATTTCCGGCAGCTCGGACGAGACCAGCAGGACGCCGAGCCCGTCGGCGGCGAGTTCGTCCATGAGCGCGTAAATCTCCTTCTTGGCGTTGATGTCAATGCCGCGGGTCGGTTCGTCGAGCAGCAGAACCTTGGGTTTGGTGGCAAGCCATTTGGCGAGGACGACCTTCTGCTGGTTGCCGCCGCTCAAATTCCGCGCGAGCTGGCACGTTGAGGGCGTCTTGATGCGCAGACGCTGGACGTAATTTTCCGCCAGCGCGGTTTCACGCCGGGCATTGAGCAGGCCGAAGGTTTCCGTCTGGCGGAGGCAGGCGAGGCTGGTGTTGTGCGCGACATTGAGCGACAGAACGAGGCCGTCGCGCTTGCGGTCCTCGGGCGCGAGCACCAGCCCGGCGTCAATCGCCTCGCGCGGCGAACGGAACCAGACGGACTGGCCGTCCAAAGTAATTTTTCCATCGGCGCGGTGCGGGTGAAGGCCGAAAAGGGTTTCGAGCAATTCTGTTCTTCCGGCGCCCATCAAACCGAAAATACCGAGCACCTCACCGCGATTAAGTTCAAACGAAACGTCCCGCACGAGAAAGTCATCGCGTTGTTCCGGGTGCGTGAGGCTCAAATTTTCCACGCGCAAAATCTCCTTGCCGCGCGCTGCCGGCTTGCGCGAATACAATTCCGACAAATCGCGCCCGACCATCATGCGGACGATTTCTTCCTGGGTGATGGCTCCGGCGGGCTTCGTTCCAACGAACTGTCCGTCGCGCAATACGGTGAGGTCGTCGGCGATGGCCGGCAGTTCGTCGAGCTTGTGCGTGATGTAGATGATGGCCACGCCGTCGCGCTTGAGCTGGTGGATGAGGTCAAAGAGGACGGCAATCTCCGATTCAGTGATGGCGGAGGTCGGCTCGTCCATGATGATGACGCGCGCCTGGCGGGAGAGCGCCTTGGCGATTTCCACCACCTGCTGCTGGCCAACGCGCAGGCGCCCGACCGGCGTGCGCGGGTCCACCGCAAGCTTCAGGCGTTGCAGCCAGCCGGCGGCTTCGCGGTTCATCCGCGCGTCATCAATCGTGCCGAGGCGCGTGAGCGGTTCGCGCCCGAGAAAAATGTTCTCCGCGACCGAGAGGTGGGGGACGAGGTTCAATTCCTGGAACATGATGGCGATGCCGGCGGCCTGCGCGTCGCGTGGATTTCGGAACGAAACGGGCTGGCCGTCGAGCCGGATTTCGCCTTCATCCGGCGGAAATACGCCGGCCAGGATGTTCATCAAGGTGGATTTACCCGCGCCGTTTTCGCCGACCAATGCGTGCAGGAGTCCGCGCCGCACCGCGAGTTGCACGCCGTCCAGCGCACGGACGCCGGGAAAATTTTTCACGATGCCGCGCGCCTCCAAGACGATGTCCGGATTTGTGTTCGGCGCGGTCATGGCCAGTCAATTTTCACCGGGACGACGGTCCACGGATCAGTTTTGGTGTCTTCGTCACGCTCGACTCCACCGGCGAACCGGATGGTCTTCCCGACGGCGGCCTGCGCGCGCAACGCGGGGAGCACGTCGGTTTCCACGATATGGTTCAGCCCGGCGGCGATGGCGTTAAAATCCTGGGAGTTCGGAAAATCGCTGGCGTTCAGCAGGCCGCTGGCGTCGCGCACAACGTTTCCGAAAATCAGGCCGGTTGGCAGCAAGATGTCCGGGGCATTGGTCACGCCTTCCAGCGCAATGTGGACGGTGTCCTTTTCCACAGCGGTGATGCGGCCCGAACCCTTGATGAAAAAACTGGTCGTGCTGCTGAAGCCGGGCGAATGGCCGAATTGTTTTTGCGCCGCTGGGTAATCCTTGGCCAGCGCGGCAGCCAGTGCGGTGGCGTCCATGGCGGCGGCGGAGGAGGGAATCAATTTCTGGTCCCAAAAATTCCGCGCAAACGCCGCGCCGTCAAAGACCGTCTGCTGTTCTGTCAGCCGGTGCTGCCGCAAGGAGATGACATGGAACGGTGGCAGCAGCCAGCACCAGACGGTTGCGGCGACCAGCAGAACGATGATCCAGGCGACGCGCCGCATGGCTTATTTTTTTCCGTAATCGCCGTATTTGCTGACGTTGTCCTTTGTCACGAGGTCAACCTTTACGGGAATTTTCTGCGGGAAGTCGCGCTTGCCTTTGATGTATTCATCGGCGTATTCCGCCGCCGTGCGCGCCATGAGTTTCGGAAACTGCATGCCGGTCGCGGCGATTTTTCCCTCGGCGATCAGTTTCACCACGTCGTCCGCGCCGTCGAAGCCGAAGACTTTGACCTGCTTGTCCTTGCCCGCCGCGACGAGTGCCTGATACGCGCCCATCGCCATCGCGTCGTTGCCGCAAAAGACGGCGTTGAGGTCGGGATTCGCCTGCAAAATCGCCTCCATCACTTCGAGGCCTTTCGCGCGGTCGAACTCGGCGCTCTGCTGCGCGACCATTTTCAGGCCGGGGTAACTGTCCACGACACTGTGAAAACCTTTCGAACGGTTCCACGTGTTGTTGTCGCCGACGATGCCGAGCAGCTCGGCGTATTTGCCGATCTCGCCGACCTGCTTCACGAAATACTGGCCAAGCTTCACGCAGCCGGAATAACTGTCCGAAAGCATCTGCGCCGTGGCGGCGTTCGTGGAATTGATTTCGCGGTCAATGCAGAACACGGGAATGCCCGCGGCCTTCGCCTTAAGCACATTGGCGACCGAACCGTTTGCGTCGGTCGGGTTGAAAAGGATCGCCTTGTAGCCGCTGGCGATGATGTTTTCGAAATTCGCCGCCTCCTTCGCCGTGTCGTTTTGTGAATCAAAGACTGTGGCGTCGTAGCCGAGTTCGATGGCGCGCGCCTTCGCGGTTTCGCCGAGCACGACGAACCATGGGTTGTTCAAAGTCGAGACGACGACGGCGATTTTGCCTTTTGCCGCCGGCTGTGCGGAGGCGATTTGCGTAAACAGAATTACCGCCGCTGCCATCAATGCGGCCGGCGCCAGTTTGAGCCAGTTTGTTTTCATAGTTTGTTCTGCGTTTGTAGCGGCGCTCTATGAGCGTCGCGGTTTTCGTTTCAACGGCGGTCATAGACCGCCGCTACAATACTCGTTTCACAGCCCGCTTCCAGCCGTTGTGAAATTGTTTAACTTCTGCGGGCTTCATCCGTGGTCGGAAAACGTTCTGTTTGCGCGGCAGTTTCGCCAGTTCATCCGGCGATTTATAAATTCCGAGGCCCAGCAACCCGTTCGCCGCCGCGCCCCAGGCCGACGATTCCGCGACTTCCGCGACCTTCAATTCGATTCCGGCCATGTCCGCCGTGAATTGCATCAAAAATGTGTCGCGCGTCGGGCCGCCGTCGGCGTGGAGGCTGTGCAGTTTGATTTTGGCGTCGTCGCGCATCATGTCCAGCACATCGCGAATCTGGTAGGCAATGGATTCCTCGGCGGCACGAACGATGTGCTCCTTGCGCGTGTGTGCCGTCATGCCGGTAATCGCCGCCCGCGCGTCCGGCGACCAATACGGCGCGCTCAAGCCCGCGAACGCCGGCACGAAATAAACGCCGCCGTTGTCCGCGATGCGGGTGGCGAGCTTCTCGACTTCGTCTGCGCTTTGAATCAAGCCGAGCTGGTTCTTCAGCCACTCAATCGTCGCGGCGGAAAAATTGATGATGCCCTCGAACGCGTAAACCGGTTTGCCTCGGAAAACCCAAGCGAGTGCCGTGACGGCGCCGCGTTTTGAAGGTTGAAATTTTCCGCCGATGTTCAGCAACACGGAGGTTCCCGTGCCGAAAGTTGCCTTAACCGTGCCAGCTTGGTAGCAACACTGTGCGAAGAGCGACGCCTGCGAATCGCCCATCACACCAACAATCGGAACCGGCTTCTGGAAAATGCCGTTGGCGTCCGTTTCGCCAAACCGAGCCGCGCTCTCCCGGACTTCCGGTAATGCGCACGGCGGCACGCTGAACAATTTGCAGAGCTGCGCGTCCCAGCGCAGCTTGCCGATGTCGAACAGCAGCGTCCGGCTGGCGTTGGTGGAATCCGTCGCGAAAACCTTTCCCCCGGTGAGCCGGTGAATCAAATAAGTGTCAATCGTGCCGATGACGGCATCGCCGTTTTTCAGCTTCGCGGCAATTTTTGGTTTTTGCGCAACGAGCCATTTCAGCTTCGATGCGGAAAAATAAGTGTCAATCTTCAGGCCGGTCTTGTTGCGAACCAGATTTTCGTGGCCTTGCTGGCGAAGCTTCTGACAAATCGGATCGCCGCGACGGTCCTGCCAGACAATCGCGTTGTGCAGCGGTTTGCCGGTGGCGCGGTCGAACACGACAATGGTTTCACGTTGATTGGTGATGCTCAAGCCGGCGAGTTGCGAAAGTTTCTTGCGATTACGCACGGCAACTTCACGGATGACCGCCAGAACATTGCGCCAGATTTCCTCGGCGTCGTGTTCCACCCAGCCCGGCTGCGGATAAATCTGCCGGTGATTGCGGGCCGCCTTGTCCAAGATGTTCCCCGCTGCGTCGAAGAGCATCGCCTTCGTCGCAGACGTGCTTTGGTCAATGGCGAGGATCAGGCTCATGTCACTTCAAAAGCTTCAGCGCGGTTTCGCTCAAGTCTTCCATCGAAATGCCGTAATGCCGGAAGATGTCCGCCTGCGCGCCGGTGACGGTTTCCTCATCCGGAATACCGATGATGCGGAACGGCACACTCACGCCCGCCTGTAGCAACAGCGCCGCACACGCCTCGCCAAGCCCGCCGTGAACGCTATGTTCTTCTGCTGTGACGACGGCGCGACATTCGCGACCGGCTTTCAAGATGGCTGCCGCGTCGAGCGGCTTCACCGTGTGCATCGAAAGGACGCGGCAGTTCAAACCGCGCTCGGCGAGTTGTCCGGCGGCGAGCAGCGCGTGAACGACCGTTTCGCCCGTCGCAATAAACGCGACATCGTTTCCGTCGCGCAGTTGAATTGCTTTGCCAATTTCAAATCTTGTTCCCGGCTTGTGCAGGCCAAACGTCGCCGCCTTGCCGAAACGAACATAAACCGGCTTCTTCGATTTCGCGGCGGCGCAGATGGCTTCGCGAGCTTCGAAATTGTCTGCCGGGACGATGATGGAAATGTTGTTGATGGCGCGCAACGCAGCGAGGTCGTGCAGCGAGTGGTGCGTGCTGCCCAATGCGCCGTAGCTCACGCCGGAACTGATTCCAACCAGCGTCGCTGGAACGTCGGAGTAACAAACGTCGTTCTTAATCTGCTCCAGCGAACGCGCGGTGAGAAAGCAGGCCGGTGACACGCCGAACGATTTCTTGCCGCACGCGGCCAGGCCGGCGGTGATGCCGACAAGATTTTGTTCCGCGATGCCGACTTCGACGAGCTGCTTCGGCAACGCCTGGCCGAACGGACCAAGTTTGCCCGAACCGCGCGAATCGCTCGTGACGGCAATGATGTTCGGGCTTGCCTTCGCCAGTTCCAGCAGCGTCGCGGCGAATTCGTCCAGATTCGCGCGGCCCATTTTCAAACCCAGCTTTTCCGCCATCGCCTTGGCGGCGGGCGTGAACATGGAAGGTGCGGGCGCGCTCATGCCGCCTCCTTCAATTTTGCTTCGGCGGCATCAAGTTCGCTCAACGCCTGCTTCAATTCCGCTTCGCTCGGCACGCCGTGATGCCATTTGGCCACGTCTTCCATGAAGCTCACGCCTCTGCCTTTGACGGTGTTGGCGATGACGCAGGTGGGTTTGCCGGTTGCAGCAGGCTTGCTCAAGACGGCAGTGAGTTCGGCAAAATTGTGGCCGTTGGCGGTTTTCACAGCCCAGCCGAACGCGCGAAATTTTTCGTCGAGCGGTTCGTTGCTGCAAACGTCACGGGTGCGACCGGTGATTTGAAGCGTGTTGTGGTCGATGATGGCCGTGAGATTATCGAGGCCGTAATGCGCGGCGGCCATCGCGGCTTCCCAGTTCGAGCCTTCGGCGAGTTCGCCGTCGCCAAGCAAGGTGAAGACGCGATACGGCAAAGAATCCATTTTCCCTGCGAGCGCCATGCCGATGGAAATGGGAAGTCCGTGTCCGAGTGCGCCGGTGTTCATCTCAATGCCGGGAATATGCCGGGTCGGATGGCCGACAAGATGGGATTTGTAATGGCAGATCGTTTTCAATTCCGATTCGGGAAAAAATCCACGGTCAGCCAGCACGGCGTAAAGCGCCTCAACTGAATGGCCCTTGCTTTGAACGTAGCGGTCGCGGTTTGGACTGGAAAAAGTTTCCGGCGACACATTGAGGACGCGATTATAAAGCACGTTCAAAATGTCGAGGCACGACAAACTGCCGCCGGTATGACCCGCACCCGCTGCGAAAATTGCTTCGAGCGTTTTTCGGCGCAGGTGAACGGCTTTAAGTTTGAGTTCGCGGTCGGTCATGGGGCAAAAATTTATTCGATTTTGAAAACTACCGACGTGGCGAACGGCATTTTGGCCGGACACGTGATGACGAGTTCGCCGGCTTGCTGTTTCCAATCCAGCGCGTTTTCATTCCCGAGGAGTTTTACGGATTTGATTTGATGATCAAAATATTTTCCGTCCGCGCCGAGCGATTTGATTTTCAATGCCGCGCCGGGTTCAGGAACTGTCATGCAGAATGCGTAGAGCGCGCCATCTTTCCCGACCGTGAAACGAAAATCGCTCTGACTGAATTTGAAATCCGCCTGCCGCCGCCCGAGTTTTCCGCCGGGCAGCATTTTCAACTTGCCGTTCTCCATGTCGCCTTCACCGGGAATCTTCCATGCGCGGCTGCCGTAGATGGCTTCGCCGTTGCAGCGCATCCACGCACCGACTTCTTGCAGCATCCGCTGGGAGCCTTCGTCGAGCGAACCATCCGGCAACAGTGAAACACAGATGCACGCATTGCCGTCGCGTGCCACAGCTTCGATGATGTAACGAATCATCATGCTGGAATCGTAAGTGAAACCCGGCGCGTAAAACCAGTCGCCCACCGGCGCTTCGGCAATCCACGGCTGATCGGTTTTGATTTCAGAAGGAACACCGAATTCCTCCGTTGTGACCGTGCCATTCGTTCGCTTACGAAATTTCACGATGCTGAATGTGTCCACTTTGCCGCGACGTTCGAGTGCGCGATTGTAGAAATCGGCAATGACGTGCTGCATAGCGTCGGCTTTGAAGCCCGTGCCCGTGCCGCTGCCGCTGAACGGCTGTTGATCCGTGCCGTCGGTGTAAATGAAATCGGGGTCATATTGATTTACAACGTCCATCATGCGCAATGCCCATTGCGTCGCATACCACTTGGCATAGGACAGATGATTCGTAAAGATACCGGGTGCCGGCGGTGACCAAGGTGAATAGGCGGCTTTGGTCACGCTCTGGTATTCACGCAGATCAATACCGTAAAGTTCGCGCGGATCAAGTCCTTCCCACCACTTGCCCTTGCCGTCGGCGAGCGTGAGATGACCGTCGTAAGGAATTCCTTTCTTGTCGCCTTCGTTGTCGCTGCCGAACGCAGTCTGCCACCACCACCATGTGTATTCGTGATGGAACGTCACGCCGAAACGTATGCCATTCGTGCGACACGCCTTGGCCCATTCGCCGATGAGATCGCGTTTTGGCCCGAGGTTGACTGAATTCCACTGGTGATATTGCGAGTTCCACAAATCGAAGTTGTCGTGATGCACGCCTTGGATCATCAGGAAGCGCGCACCCGCATCCTTGTAGATTTGCGTCAGCTTCGCGGGATCGAGCTTGTTCGGATTCCAATCACGCAGAACTTCCTTGTAACCGGACTCGGAGGGGTGGCCATATTTCTTCAGGTGGTTCTGGTAAGCAGTCGTGCCGGGCACATACATCTTGCGTGCATACCAGTCGCCGCTCTCGCCAGCCGCTTGCGGCCCGAAATGCACCCAGATGCCAAACTTTGCATCGCGCAGCCAAGCCGGTTCGCCAGGATAATTTTTTTCAATAGATTCCCAGGTTGGCTGAAACGGCCCGGGTGCGACCGGAATATCTAATTTAACTTCGGGAAACGATTTGACATCGCCCATTGGCACGCTGTCCTGCGCACGTGGCGTTGGAATGTGCGGAATCGGCGGAGCAACCGGCTTTGTCGCGCAGCCAGCTAATGCTGCAATGACCACGACATGAAACAACGTCTTGATGCGCAACGCGACGGCTTTTAATTGGAGTCCTTGACCGGCCATAGTCCTACGCTCCGTGATTGTAAACTTCCCAGCCGAAGTAATTTCCAAACGCTTCGGCCAAAATTTGCGACGAATGGGATTGCGTCATGACGACGTGATGTTCGAATCCGTTTTTACAGACGTGGCGCATGAGTTTTTGCAGGTGCGGAATTTTTGCCACAGCGCGATTGCCGAAGGTGTCGAGTTTGTCGTTGGTGAGTTCGCCTTCGCCGACATAAGTTCGGATGCAACCGTCGGTGTCGGCCGTGGTAATACGGCCGAACGTCAGCGGTCCGGCGGGTGTGCGGCCTTCGAGCGCGCCGTAGGTGTTTTCCACGCCGAGAATGCTGCCGAGAATCGGTGCGTTGGCGATCTTGATGTCGGGCAGAAAGCTTTTCGCCCAGTTGCCGCAGTGGAAGAGGACGCACTTGTCATCGTCGTCCGCGTAATTGTTGTTCCAGTCCACTAGCGCGGCGGGCGTGCCGCCTGCCAGTTGCATGGCATACATCGTGAGCACGCCGGTCACGTCCACTTCGCAGGCGCTGGGGAGAAACTTCTCGCTCATCATGCTCATGAGCGTGCAGACGTTGCAGCCGAAGTTCTGCTGCACCGAGGTCCAGCATTGGATGGCCGTCGCGTCAATCGCGTTGGCGTCCATCCATTCGGTCAAAATGACGCCGAGCTTGGCCATCTGTAAAAGCTTTTCGGGGGGCACGCCGGGAGCGGGGGCGTAGGATTTGATTTCAGCCAACTTATTTTTCACGGTGGCAGCCTTGTCATCCATTTTGCCGGCCTTGGCCAGGAATTCCGAAAGGTCAACCGTCGTGACGCTGATGCCGTGGCGTTCTAGAAGTTTTTCCGAATAACGAACCGTGTTGAACGCGCCGGGCCGCGCGCCAACCGCACCCAGCCGGACGCCGCGCAAGCCATTCACGACGCGACAGACGCCGAGGAAGTTCTGCAAGTCGCGGGAAAAGCCGTCCGAAGCCGGATGTGACACGTGCTTGCTCGTTAGCGAAAACTTGATGCCGGCCTGGACGAGATTGTTGCAGGCGGAAATTTTGCCACAGTAGGCATCGCGCCGGCGGGCAGGGGACAGTTGCTTTAAATCGTCGGGGTAGCCTTGAATCAAAACCGGCACATTGAGCGTTGACAGCTTGAGTGTTTCCGCTACGCCCTTTTCATCGCCGAAGTTGGGCAGGCAGACCAGCACGCCGTCAATTTCATCCGCGTGCTTGCGGAACAGCTCGGCGCATTTGCGCGCGTCGGCATGAGTTTCCACGCCGCCGAGCTTGGAATCCTTCTCGCCGAGCTGAATGGCTTTGATGCCGAGTCCGGCAAACACCTTTGCAATATCGGCGCGGGCCTCGGTGACGAGTTGATCGGGAAAAAAGTCGCGGTTACCGTAGATGACGCCGAGTGCCGGTGGTTTTTGTTTGACGTTGTTCATAGCCGGGAAATGTGCTGCGCCAAGCAAATTCCTTCACAGGACCGGAAGCAAGCGAATTTTTTGACGTGCAGATGGTTTGGCATTATTCTCAAATGGTTTGGCATTTTCAATATGACTCAAATGCCGCGAATGAGGTAAAAATATAGACGTCTCCAATCAAGCATATGTGCAGGAAACTTGCAAAAGCTGAAATAGCTCGGCTAACCGTCATCGTCACAACGATGGCCTGTGCTGTGGTGTTTGCGCGAACGGTTCGCGCAGTTGAAACTCAAACGGTGAAGGTGCGCGCGTCGGGCTTCGCACTGGGAAAGGAGAAATCCGTCTCCACTCGAACGAACCGCCTGGAACTCGCGCTGGATGCGCCAGCTTCTACCGGACTGCCATTCGTCCAGTCTGCCGTAAAGCAAGGCGTGGAATCGGCGAGGCTGGGACCTAATCCACAGATTCCCTATTTCACCGTGCGCTTCGCCATGCCGATTCCGCCGGAGAACCTGACAAACAATTTCGCGGCACTGACCGGCATGGATCCGATGGTGTTCACGCACAATCATTCGCCGGGTTTCGAGATTCTGCCGAACGGCGACGCGCTGGCGGTTTACTTCAGCACGCCGCCCGGCAAGGCCGAGGCGGATCCCTCAACTTCATTTGTCCAGGCGCGGCTGCGTTACGGCGCGGAGGAATGGGATTTGCCGGAACTGTTTTTCAAAACCGAAAATTACAACGACCAGTCGGGTTTGTTGTGGAATGACAACGGAACCATCCGGTTTTTCGGCGGCGGGCGGGACATTTCGGACTGGGTGCCGTTCAGAATGGCGAATTCCACCGACAATGGCGCGACGTGGACGCTATCGCTGCCGCAACTCGACAAGCCGGCGGAAGATTTCACGGCCCAGCCGATCACGAGCGCATTTCGAGGCGCGGACGGCGCAATCTATTTCGCGATGGACGCCGATGGTGCGCACAGTTTTCTCTGGCGAAGCGCCGATGGCGGCGTTCACTGGACGCAAATGCCCGGCCGCACCGGCGGACGGCATTCGGTGATTGTGCCGCTGGATGACAAAGGCGGGTTGCTTTCAATCGGCGGGAAAAATGCCGCGGTCAACCACTGGTCGCCGGAAAATACCTCCACCAATTACGGCGCGAGTTGGAGCGAAGGCGTTTCCTCGCCATTTCCGCCGCTGGGCAGCGCGCAGCGGCCAAGCATGATCCGGCTCGCGGACGGAAACCTGTTTTTTGTCAGCGACGCCTATTTGCACAAGCTGGTTCGTCCGCCGCCGGACGGCTGGAATTTTGGCAACGGCTGCTTTGTCGCACTCTCGACGAACAACGGCGTTTCGTGGCGCATCAAAACGCTGCCGGTGCAGTTGCCAAACCACCAGCGCGGAACGAACGGCACGCTAGGCTACGTCACTGCCCGGCAGGCGCCAAATGGAGTCATCCATGTTTTGACGACGGAGTCGCAACCGTGTCTGCATTACGAATTGAACGAGGCTTGGATTTTTTCCGACAGCGGCGACATCACGCCGGAAACTTCCGGCGGCACGCTCAAGGAATTCTCGGAGAAATATCCGAACGGAAAATTACGCTCGCAGTGGAGCGCGCGGATTTGTCCGAATGGCCGCTATTTGCTCGACGGAACGGAAACCGATTTTTACGAGAGCGGCGCGAAGCAGCACGAAGTGACTTACGCGAGCGGCCGCAAAACTGGCGAGGAGACTTTCTGGTCGGCGGATGGAAAAGCACTGTGGAGTTGGACGCACGATTTGAAGAACAATCACAGTGTCTGGACCCAATACTGGCCGAACGGTCAGAAGAAAATTCAATCTGCCTGGAACACAAAGCCGCCGGCGCGTGATTTGGACCGCAGTTTCTTTGGGCTGGTTGCGGATGGCTTGGTTTTTCATTGGGCCGATAACGGCAAGGTGGCGATGGTTGACAGTTTCACGAACGGAATCTTCGCGGGGAACTTGCCGTCGATGAAAGGCAGCGGCAAATAGTTCATGAACTCCCTGCGAACATTGGACTTAATTGTCATCGCGATTTATTTCACCGCGGTGGCGGCCATCGGCCTTCGGTTTGCGCGGCGGCAGACTTCCACGGAAGCGTATTTCGTTGCACGCCGGGCGATTCCGTCGTGGGCGATGGGACTTTCCGTTTTTGCGACGATCATCAGCAGCATCACGTTCATCGCGTATCCGGGCGCGGCGTTCAAGGGTGACTGGAACCAGCTTGTGCCTGGCTTCATGGCCGTCGGTGTGCTGCTCGTCGTCGGGACCACTTTGATTTCATTTTTCCGCCACGCGGTCGGCATGAGCGCGTATGAGTATTTTGAAAAGCGTTTCGGCTATGGCGCGCGGGCTTACAGCGCGCTGGCGTTCGCGGCGGGGCATTTTTCCAAAATGGGTTTTGTGCTGTTCACGGTCACGGTCGCGGTTTGCGGCATGACCGGCTGGGACAAATATCACGTCATTCTCGGCGCAGGTTTCGTGACGATTCTTTACACGCTGTTCGGCGGACTGGAAGCGGTCATTTGGACGGAAGTGTTGCAGGGCATTGTCAAACTAACCGGCGTGCTGGTGGTCCTCGGCGTTTTGATTTACATCATGCCGGGCGGCGCGGGCGCGGCGTTTCATCTGGCCAACGAGCAACACAAATTCAGCCTCGGCAGTTTTCATTTTGACCTCTCGGCCAACGGCAATTTCTGGGTGATGCTGCTCTACGGCTCGTTCTGGTATCTGCAAAAATACGCGGCTGACCAGACGCTGGTGCAGCGATATCTCGTCGCCAAATCCGACCGCTCGGCGCTCAAAGGCGTGGCGTTCGGCGCGTTGTTGTGCGTGCCGGCGTGGACGGCGTTCATGCTCGTGGGAACTTTGTTGTGGGCGTATTACCAGCTTTCCGGAGAGACGCTGCCGCCGCAACTTCACGACACGAGCGGGAAAATTATTTCCGACGAAGTCTTTCCATTTTTTCTGACGACAAAAATTCCCGCCGGTCTCGCCGGGATTTTCATGGCCGCGCTGTATTCCGCCGCGATGTCGACGATGTCTTCGGACTTGAACTGTCTTTCCGCCGTCGGGGTGGAGGATTATTACCGCAGGCTGCGCCCGAACTCGACGGACAAGCAGCGGTTGTTTGCGGGAAAAATCATCGTCGCTGTTTGCGGCGTGATTGCCGTGGGCATCGGCATTTTCATCGCGGGCAAGGGCGAAGGCGCGTTGAAGCTCTATTACGCGGCCACGGCGATTGTTGCCGGCGGATTGGCGGGGATGTTTTTACTCGCGTTTTTCAGCCGCCGCGCCAATCGGCAGGGACTCTGGATTGGAATCATCGCCAACCTGATTTTCACCGCCTGGGCGATTTTGACGAGCGGCAAAGGCGCTGTGATTGATCTGGGCGAATACAACTACACCTGGCCGAGCGTGATGATCGGCGTCGTCGGCCACCTCATCGTGCTCATCGTCGGATATTTTGCGAGCTTCCTGTTTCCGCCGGAAACGAACTTGAAACAGGAATGGACGTTTTTGGGCTGGCTCGAAACACGGAAATCGCTGCGCACAGAAAAAACCATTTCACTCGCGGCAATGGAGGCGAATCCATGAACCCCATCACGCTGCTTCAACCGCCGCGCATCGTTTTTGGCAACGGCTGCGCGCCACAATGCGCCGAATTCCTTGCGCAATGCGGCGTCAAGCGCGCGCTGCTGGTTTCCAGCACGCCGGTGCTGCCCGCGCTGGTTGAAGTGAAGGCAGCCTTGAAAAAATCCGGCGTGGAAATTGTGTCCGCCCCGCCGGTGGATTGCGAGCCGACGCGCGAGCTGTTTGAAAGTGCTTTGCTGGTGGCGCGGGCGGCGAAAATCGATGGCGTGCTGGGCATCGGCGGCGGCAGCGCGATTGATGTGGCCAAGCTCATCGCCGCGCTCACCCGTGGAAAACAAAACGCGTCGGAAGTTTTTGGGATCAATCATTTGTCCGGACGCGAGTTGACGCTGGTTTGCCTGCCGACCACTGCCGGCACCGGCGCGGAAGTTTCGCCAAACGCCATCTTGCTTGACGAAAGTGACGAACTAAAAAAGGGCGTTGTCAGCCCGCACCTCGTTCCCGACGCCGCGTTCGTGGATCCGCTGCTGACGATTTCGGTTCCGCCTGCCGTCACCGCGGCGACGGGTCTCGACGCGCTGACGCATTGCATCGAAGCCTACGCGAACAAATTCGCGCACCCCATCGTGGACAACTACGCGCTGCAAGGCATCAAATTGATTTCCGCGAATCTTGTCCGCGCCGTCCGCAACGGCAAAGACATCGAGGCCCGCGCCGCTCTTTCGCTGGGCAGCCTTTATGGCGGTCTTTGCCTCGGCCCGGTCAACACCGCCGCAGTTCACGCGCTGGCGTATCCGCTCGGCGGGAGATTTCACATCGCGCACGGCGTCTCGAATGCGGTGCTCCTGCCGGAAGTTTTGAAATTCAACCTGCCGTCTGCGCCGGAGCGCTACGCGGAAATCTCCGCCGCGCTCGGCATTGCGCGCAACGGCTCGGCGTTGGCGGCGGCGGAACACGGTGTGGAACTTTTATTGAAGTTATCCCGCGACTGCGGCATGCCGCAAAGACTTTCCGAATTGGGAATTCCGCACGACGCGATTCCCGCATTGGCTCAGTCGGCGATGCAAGTGACACGGCTGCTGAAAAACAATCTGCGTCCGCTTACCGAACCGGATGCAACGCGGATTTACGAGGCGGTTTACTGAAGATGCGATGAAACAGAACCCGAAATTTTGCGGAGTGGTGGTGCCGATGGTGACGCCGGTCACCGCCGACGGCAAACTGGACGAGCCGGCGCTGGATCGGCTGATGGATTCCCTGCTGGCGGGCGGCGTGGATGGAATTTTCGTGATGGGCACGACCGGCGAGGGCACGACCATCCCGCGCGACTGCCGGCTGGGGCTTGTGAAACATGCGGTCGCCCGCTTGAGCGGAAGAACCAAAATCTTTGCCGGTGTCAGCGGGGCGCACCCCGAAGAGGTCATGGCCGGCAACGATTATTTTCGCGCCGGCGTTGATGCCGTTGTGTCGCGTCCGCCGGCGGGGATTTCGCCCGACGAAATGCTGCCGTGGTATCGGACGCTTTTGGACGGTCTCGAAGGGCCGTTGCTTCTCTACAACATGCCGATGACGACAAAAGTCTCCATCCCGCTGGACCTTGTTGGAAAATTAATGGGGCACGCGCGGTTCGCGGGCATCAAGGATTCGGAGAACAACGAAGGACGGCTGGAGGAGTTGCTCCAGCGTTTCGGCGGCCGGAAGGATTTCTCCATTTTCGTCGGCGTCGGCGCGCTAATGGAAAAAGGGTTGCGGCTGGGCGCGGATGGCATTGTTCCGAGCGTCGGCAATTTGATTCCACGTGTTTGCCGGGAACTGTGCGCAGCCGCGCAAAACGGCAACTGGGCCGAGGCGGCCAACGTTTATTCGCGAATGAATGCCGTCGCCGCGCTTTATCAAAAAGGCCGGACGCTGAACGAATCGCTGTCCGTTTTGAAAGGCGCTCTTCACGTCCGCGGGCTTTGCGCCGCGCACGTGCTGCCGCCGCTGAAGCCGCTATCGGAAGCGCAGCTGGAAAAGCTCCGGAACGAAATGGAGCGGCTGCATTTGCTGAACGGAGAAGGATGAACGCAAAACCCGTCCTCGGCCTGACGATGGGCGATCCCGCCGGCATCGGCCCGGAAATCTGCCTGCGCGCGTTGCGCGAACCGGCGGTGCGGAAAATCTGCACGCCGGTTTTGTTCGGCGCTTCAGGTGTGCTGGCGCGCGTTGCCAAGCGCGCGAAAATTTCGGCAGCAAACAGTCGTATTGTTTCCGCGGCGGAGTTCCACGAAATCTACCAAATCAGCGAGCCGCTTATCGTGGATTGTGCCGCGATTGACGCGTCCAAAATTCCGCCGGGAAAAATTTCCGCCGTGTGCGGCAAGGTGAGTTACCTTTGCATCGAACACGCGATTCAGGCCGCGCTTGCTGGAAAAATTGATGGCGTTGTTACCGCGCCGGTTCACAAGGAGTCGTTGCATTTGTCAGGCGTGAAATTTCCCGGCCACACGGAAATTTTCACCGCGCTCACCGGCGCGAAGCGGAGTTGCATGATGCTGTATTCGGACAAACTCACCGTGAGCATGGCCACGACGCATATCGGCTATTACGAAGTTCCGCAGAAACTTTCTGTCGAGCGCGTGCTGAATGTCATCGAACTGACGGCGCGGACGATGAAACAACTTTTGCGGCGCGAACCGCGCATCGGCGTCTGCGGATTGAATCCGCACGCAGGCGAACATGGTTTGTTCGGCCGGGACGAGGAGGGAAAGTTTGTCACTCCGGCAGTGAAACGTGCGCGCAAAAGGAAGCTGAATGTCACCGGCCCGCTTGTTCCCGACGCTGCATTCACGACGAATGTCCGGAAACGCTTCGATGCCATCGTTTGTCTTTACCACGACCAGGGACACATTCCGTTCAAAATGCTGGCGTTCGACACCGGCGTGAACATCACACTCGGCCTGCCGATCGTCAGGACATCGGTTGACCACGGCACGGCGTTTGACATCGCGTGGCAGGGCAAGGCTGATCCGACGAGTCTGTTTTCCGCGATTCGCGTCGCAGCAGACCTGTCCGCATCGCGCAAATTGCAAACCAGAAATTGAAAATATGATTGGAGTCATCGCAGACGATCTGACTGGCGCCGCGGAACTCGGCGCAATCGGTTTGCGGCACGGTCTGCGTGCGGAAATCGTCCGCAGGGGCAAACCCAGCGGCAAGGCTGATCTGGTGTGCGTGGACACGGATTCCCGCTCATGCGACCCTCATGAAGCGGCGAAACGCGCGGCGGCGGCGGCGAAATTATTGCGGGCGGCGGGCGCGCAGTGGATTTACAAAAAAGTGGATTCCGTCCTGCGCGGGCAGGTGACGGCCGAGGTCGAGGCGGTGATGGAGCAACTCCAGTTGAACCGCGCGCTGCTGCTGCCGGCAAACCCGTCGCTTGGCCGCGTCATCCGAGATGGCCAGTATTTCGTGCGCGGCAAACCGATTCACAAAACGGAATTTGCGCGTGACCCGGAATATCCGCGCCGCGTGCCACAGGTGCTGCGGCTGTTGAAACTGCCGGAAACCTTTGCAATCCGCATGTCCAACGGCGACCGTTCGCTGGCCGCCGCCGGCACCATCGTCGTGGGCGAGGCGGCGACATCCGAAGAGGTGCGGGAGTGGGCGTCGCGCCGCGAAACGGGACTGTTGACCGCGGGCGGCTCGGAATTTTTTGGCGCGTTGCTGGCGGCGGAAAATATTTCGGCGACGGACGGTGAAAAGAAATCGCCGGAGCCGGCGCCGGGACGGGAATTGTTCGTGTGCGGCACGTCCACCGAATCAGTCCGCAAGTTCGTGACATCGGCGCGGCGGCGCAAGCAGCCGGTGATATCGCTGCCGGTGGAATTGGCGTGGGGCGCGGAATTTTCCGCCGACGCCCAGGAAGCAATTGCGCAGCGGGCCGTGACGGCCTTTGAAACAAATTCGCGGGTCATTTTGAATGTCGGGTTGCCGCCGGTGCGTGACCTCGTGGTGGCGCGCCGACTGTCGGATTATGTTGTGCAGATTGCCGAACGCGTGCTGCGCCGGATGCAAATTCCAAATGTGTTTGCCGAGGGCGGCGCAACCTCGGCAGAGCTGGTGCGACGCATGGGCTGGGCACGGCTGACGGTGTTGCGCGAACTCGCGCCCGGCGTGGCGACGCTGGCGGTCGCGGACGGCCCGGCCATATTACTGACCATCAAACCTGGAACTTATGCCTGGCCCGCAAAGTGGACATGACCAGCCACAATCTGATACAACAGGGCTGATGCCGATACAGCCCGGTTTGTCGGAGAAGCTTGTTTTTGTCGATCCGTCGCCGATTGCGCGGCGGCTGCTGTGGCATCTTTTTTCAATCGGCTCCCGCCGCGTGACGCAACCCGACCATCACGAGCGTTTTGAAAAACCAGGCGCGCATCTGTTCTGGGTGCAGTCCGGCGAAGGCGAACTGGCATACAAATCCAGCCGCTTCGAGTTGAAGCACGGCAAAAAGACCTGGCTGGTGGACATGGGCAAGCCGCGGACTTACACGCCCGTGCCCGGGCGGCATCTCACCATCACCGGTTTCCGTTTTGGCGGGCCGGGCCTGGAATTCTGGCACGAGGAATTCCGCGACGAGGAAAACGCGGAGTTCACGCTTGATGATTTCCGGTTCGTCACGCAGACGCAAAGCGAACTGATCCATCTCGTCCGCCGCAAGCCCATCGGCTGGGAATGGCAGGTGCATATCCGCATCACCGAGTTGCTGGGACGGCTGCTCATGTCGCGGAACCTGCTCGTTTCGCCCAACGCCGAGCTGCCGCCGCCCGTGGCGCGAGTGCTCAACGCAATTTCCGCCAACCCGCTTCGCGACTGGAAGGCGAAGGAACTCGCCACCGTCGGCAAGGTCAGTTATTCCGGCCTCCGCGCGCTGTTTCATCAGGCCGGCCAGGGCACAATTCACGAACACATCCAGCGCGCGCGGCTCGACCAGTCGCGCCTGCTGCTCGCCGACAAACGGCTTTCGATAAAGGATGTCGCCGCCCAGTTGAGCTTCTCCAGTGAATTTTATTTCAGCCATTTTTTCCGGCATCACACCGGCATGACGCCGACGGAATTCCGGCAGCACTTGAAAGGGTAAACATGACAAATGACGAATGCGGAATGATGAATTCAGCGCGGCGTTTGAATTTTGCCAATTGTCATTCATTATTCGTCATTCGTCATTTCGCTTTTGTTGCAATCATCTTTCTGGTTGCACCCCTCCTTGCGTTCGCGCAGAAAACCGAAGTCCAGTTCCTCTCCGGCGACGGCAAGGACGACGCGGTGCCGTGGAAATTCTTCTGCACTACCGGCGCGCAATCCGGTTATTGGACGAATCTCGCCGTGCCTTCAAACTGGGAGTTGCATGGCTTCGGCACGCTGACATATCACCGTGACCCGACCAACCCGGAAACCGGACTTTACGAGCACGATTTCAAAGTTCCCGCCTCTTGGAAAAATCGCCGCATCTTCCTCGTGTTTGACGGCGCGATGACCGACACGAGCGCAAAAATCAACGGCCAATCCGCCGGACCGATGCACCAGGGCGGGTATTATCGCTTCAAATACGAAGTGACGAAACTGCTGAAATTCGGCGCGGCGAACAAACTCGAAGTCACCGTTGCCAAACATTCCGCCAATGCCTCTGTGAACGGCGCCGAGCGCACCGGCGATTACTGGGTGTATGGAGGTATTTTTCGCCCCGTTTACCTCGAAGCCGAGCCGCAGGAATTCATCGAGCGCGTCGCCGTTGACGCGAAGGCCGACGGAAGGTTTTCAATGGACGTTTTTCTCGACGGGGCGACCAACGGTGGGGAAGTCGAAGCGCAAATCCAGACGCTGGACGGGAAAAAAGTCGGAGCAACATTTGCCGATGCAATTTCCAGTGGGAAAATATCGCTCCAAACCAAAATCATTTCGCCGAAACTCTGGACCGCCGAAACGCCCAATCTTTACAAAGTCGAGGTCCGGCTTAAACAGAACGGCAAAATCATTCACGGAATTTCACAGCGTTTCGGCTTCCGCACATTTGAAGTCCACGATGGCGACGGACTTTATTTGAACGGCCAGCGTGTGGTCTTGAAGGGCTGTGACCGGCATTCGTTCTGGCCGGATTCAGGTCGCTGCTTGAGCGAGGCCGTCCACTTGCTCGACATCGAAACGATGAAGGACATGAATATGAACGCCGTCCGCATGTCGCATTATCCGCCGGACGCGGAGTTTCTCGATTTATGCGACGAGCTGGGCCTTTACGTTTTGGATGAACTCGGTGGCTGGCATCATTTCTACAACACCGAAACCGGCACGAATCTCGTCGGCGAAATGGTCACGCGCGACGTGAACCATCCGTGTGTTTTGTTTTGGGACAATGGCAATGAAGGCGGCTTCAACACCAACCTCGACAAAATCTTTGGGGAATACGATCCGCAGCAGCGGCGCGTGCTGCATCCGTGGGCGCCATTCGGCGGCATGAACACCGCGCATTATCTGCCTTACGATTTCGCCAAGCTTGCGTGCGACGGCTGGCCGATCACGTTCCATTCGAACAAATATTTTGCCGACACCAATTCCGCGCAGAAATGGATTTACATGCCGACGGAATTTCTGCACGGCCTTTACGACGGCGGCGCGGGCGCAGGCTTGGCCGATGCCTGGGATTTGATGTCGCACAGCAAATACATCGGCGGCGGCTTCATCTGGGCATTTCTGGACGAAGGAGTGAGGCGCGCGGACACGGGAAAAATTGACGTGAGCGGCAACGAAGCGCCGGATGGCATCGTCGGCCCGTATCGCCAGCGCGAGGCGAGTTTTTACGCGGTCAAACAAATCTGGTCGCCGATTGTCATCCCTGAAACCAATCTGGCGGAAAATTTCGACAGCACGCTGACGGTGGAAAACCATTTCAGCTTCACAGACACGAGCCAGTGCAAGTTTGAATGGCAGCTCCGGAAGTTTTCCGCGCCTGACAAGAAAGGTAATTTCAAGATTCTGGCCAGAGGCCAAATTGCCGCGCCCCAGATTCCGCCGGGGCAGGGGGGCTTATTGCACTTTCGATTGCCTGACGCGGCGAAAAGTGCCGACGCGCTTGCCTTGCGCGTGAGCGATCCGAAGGGCCGCGAGCTTTGGACTTACGTCTGGCCATTGCGCCAGAGCAAGGTTTTATCGGACGATGTGCCGGTCGTTGCGCGGGCGGACAGTTTCGGCGGCGCAAACGGCGGCACGATTGAATTAAACGGCAAAGGCATCATCGTGCGGATAGACGGCAGGACCGGACAATTGCTGGAAATCGAGCGTGGTGGGAAGAAGTTTTCCTTGGGCATGGGCCCGCGGCTTGCGACGACAAATTCCATTCTCAAAAATGTTTCATGGCAACTCCGCGACGACGGCTGGTTGCGATGCGATTACACCTACGCCGCCGAAGGCACGAACGATTTTTTCGGCATCGTCTTTGATTACCCGGAGAAACTGGTGAAGGGCAAGCGCTGGCTTGGCGACGGGCCGTATCGCGTCTGGAAAAACCGGCTCGCCGGCGTGACGCCAGGCGTCTGGCAAAATGACTACAACAACACCATCACCGGCTGGCGTGACTGGATTTATCCCGAATTCAAAGGCTGCTTCGCCAACGTCCGCTGGCTGCAACTGGACACGACGGAAGGACAAATCACGGTCGTGCCGGAAAATATTCCGTTCGTGCAGGTGCTCACGCCGGAATTTCCGCCGGAGAAACTGGCCGGGCACACGATTCCGCCGCTGCAGCGCTGCGGCCTTGGATTTTTTGGTGCGATTCCGCCCATCGGCAGCAAGTTCAATGCGCCCGAAGCCGGTGGTCCATCCGGCGAACGCGCCGTCGCGCACGGCGATTATCACGGCGCGGTGAGTTTTTATTTTGGAAAGTTGCCTTGAAAAGAAAATGTAAATTATGAATGTGAAAGACTCGTTTCTCGCGTTCTTAGCCGTCTCGATGCTAGTTCATTTTCCGGCGTGGGGCGCCGAGAATCCACCGGTCCGCTTGTGGTTCGCAAAGCCGGCGGAAAAATGGACTGACGCCCTGCCCATCGGCAATGGCCGGCTGGGCGCGATGGTTTTCGGCGGCGTTTTCGACGAACGCATCCAGTTCAACGAAGACACGCTTTGGAAGGGCCAGCCGCACGATTACGTCCGTGCCGGCGCCAGCAATCATCTGGCGGAAATCCGCGGGCTTCTGTTCGCCGGAAAAACCAAGGAGGCCGAGGGCATTGCCAAGACCAATTTTTTAAGCGATCCCGTCCGGCAAAAGGCTTACCAGCCGTTCGGCGATTTGCATTTGCATTTCACCGGCCAGACGAACATCAGCGATTACCGCCGCGAACTCGATTTGGACACGGCCGTCGCCCGCGTGACCTACCGCGTGGGTGGCGTGATATTCACACGTGAAGCCTTCGCCAGTTATCTGGACAACGTGATTGTCGAGCGCATCACGGCGGACAAACCCGGCACTGTCAGCTTCACATTGGAAATGGACAGCCCGCATGCCGATTCCACAACCGCCGCCATCGCCGGGGACACATTGGCGCTGACCGGACAGGTGGAAGCCGGTGGATTGAAATTCGAATCACGCGTCCGGGTGATTTGCGACAACGGAACGGTCGCAACCAACGGAACCGCCATCACAGTTGAAAATGCCAATTCAGCCACGCTGCTTCTGGTCGCGGCAACGAGTTTCAAAAATTTTCAGGACATCAGCGCGAATCCAGCCGAACGTTGCGCGCAGGCGATAGCAAAAATCGGCAAATCGGATTACGCCGCGCTGCTGGCCCGCCACGAAGCCGATTTCCAAAATATCTTCGGCCGCGTGTCTTTGGATCTGGGTCGCACTGACCGCGCCAATTTGCCGACGGACGAGCGGCTACAACAGGTTAAAACCAACGGCCTCGACGGCGACCCGGCATTGGCCACGCTGTATTTTCAGTATGGCCGCTATCTGCTGATTTCGAGCAGCCGTCCGGGCGGCCAGCCCGCCAACTTGCAGGGTCTCTGGAACGAGGAACTCAATCCGCCGTGGGAAAGCAAATGGACACTCAACATCAATTGCGAGATGAATTACTGGCCGGCGGAAGTCGCCAACTTGAGCGAGTGCACCGGGCCGCTCTTCGACATGATTGATGACCTCGCCGTCAGCGGCGGATGCACTGCCAGGGAACAATACGGCTGCGGCGGCTGGGTGGTGCATCACAACACCGACATCTGGCGCGGTTCCGCGCCCATCAACGGTGTGGACGGCATCTGGCCCACGGGCGGCGCATGGCTCTGCACGCATTTGTGGGAGCATTACCTGTTCACCGGCGACAAAAAATTTCTCGCCCGCGCCTATCCGGACATGAAATCGGCGTCGCAATTCTTCGTGGATTATCTGGTGAAAGACCCGAAGACCGGCTGGCTCGTCACCGCGCCGTCCTTTTCGCCCGAACAAGGCGGAATGTGCTACGGTCCGACGATGGACAATCAACTCGTCCGCGCCTTATTGAACGAAACCATCGCCGCTGCTGACATTTTGGGGACCGACAAGGAATTTTCCGCCAAGCTCGCCAAGGTGCGCGACCAGCTTCCGCCGAATCAAGTCGGCAAAAACGGCCAGCTTCAGGAATGGCTGGACGACATTGACAAGCCGAACAACGCCCATCGCCACATGTCGCCGCTCTGGGCGCTCTATCCGGGCGCGGACATCACGCCCGAGGACACGAACGTTTGGAACGCCGCCAATGTGCTGCTCAAATGGCGTTGCACCAGCGGTGCCAGCTTGACCGGCTGGAGCATGGCCTGGCGCATTCCGCTCTTGGCGCGTGCGGGCGACGGTGAAAACGCCTGGCAGTTTCTGGCCGAACTATTTCAAAAGAAGACGTTGCCAAACCTGTTCGACGTTTGCGGGCCGTTCCAGATTGACGGTAACTTCGGCGCGCCCGCCGGCATCGCCGAAATGCTCTTGCAAAGTCAGTGGACGCGGAAGACAGAGGACGGAGAGCGGAAGTCAGAGGTCAGAATTTTGGATTTGTTGCCAGCGTTGCCCAAGGAATGGTCCACCGGCTCGGTCACGGGCCTCTGCGCGCGCGACGGATTTGAAGTGGACCTCGCGTGGAAGGACGGCGCGTTGACTCGTGCCGTGATTCGTTCAAAGCTCGGCAATCCCTGCATCGTCCGGTGCGGTGGACGCGAAATCGAGTTGAAAACCAAAGCAGGCGAACAATGCGTTCTCGACGGTAAATTGAACCGCTAATCCGTGCTGATCCTCGCTAAAAAATCAGTGCCGATTGGCGAAGATTAGCGGTTTCAAACTTGTAACTGCCGGACTCAACTTCAAAAACCGCGCAGCCATTTTCCAGCCGCAGAAATTTCACGCCTGAACTTTGCGCGGCGGTTTTGCCGCCCTCGGTCACGCCATCGGCGGATTTTGCCGGAACATAAACCGTGGCCGTCGTATTCGGTGGAATGGTTACATCCAGCGTGAATTTTTCGTCGTCACGTTTCCAGTCGCTGACAATCTTTCCACGGATTGAATCGTAGCTGGCCTTCACCCATGTCACGTCGCCGACGGGTTGCGGGGCGATGACGATTTTTTTGAAACCGGCGCTGCCGGGCGCGTTTTGAATGCCCGCGAGGTCGTGATAAAACCATTCCTGAATCTGGCCGAGCATGAAATGGTCCTGTGAATGGCCTCCGTCCCAACCTTCGGTCAGGCTGGTCTTGCCTTTTGCGAGCTGCATCCCGTAGCCGGGTTTGTTGGTCTGGTTGTTGATGTCAAAAATCACGTCGCTGCGCCCGCCATCGGCCAGCGCGCGCAAGACGTAGCGGTAGCCCACGTCGCCGGCGGTGTTGGCGGTGTCGTGCGCGCGGATGTCGCGCACGAGCGCGTCCAGCACGGCGGTGCGATTTGAGTTTTCACAAAGGCCAAAGACGAGCGGAATTGCGTTCGCACATTGGGAACCCGTCGCATAGGACTTGCTCGTCGCATCGAAGAATTTTTCATTGAACGCGTCGCGGATTTTCCCGGCGAGATCGGATAGTTGTTGGGCGTCGTCATTTTTGCCGAGCGACGCGGCGGCTTGGGCGAGCGTTTTGGTGTTCTCGTAATAGAACGCGGTGGCGGTGAGGGCGACGGGCGTGAGTTGCGCGACGCCGGGCGCTTTCGGGCCAAGGTCATACCAGTCGCCGAGGCCGTAGTTGACGATGTAATCGTTTGCGCGCGTGCCGAGATACGTGACGTAGTTTTTCATGACGTCGTAGTTCTTGCGGAACAGGCTCAGGTCGCCGCTGAACTCATATTGCTGCCACGGCGCGAGGATGAACGTGGCGCCCCATTCCGGTGTGTCGCCATAATTATTGCGCAACAGCTTCGGGTCGTTCCGGTCGCGGAAGATTGCGTATTCCGGCGCGGTCGTGGGCACGACGCCGTTGGTGAGCTGCGAATCGGCGATGTCGTTGACGATTTTGGTGAAGAGTTGGGCGAGGTCGAAATCGTAGCGCAGCGCCGGGCCGTTCAGGTGGTCCTGCTCCAGCCAGCCAAGCCGTTCGCGGTGCGGGCAGTCGGTCAGGATGCTGACCATGTTGTTCTGTTGCGCCCAGCGGACGAGCGTGAACGTGCGGTTGAACAAATCATTGGAGCATTTAAATTCTCCCACCGGTTCGGAGGCTGAATGGACCACGATGCCGGCGGCGGATTTGATTTCCGGGAGTGGACCGTTGGTGGTGGCTGGCGTGAGATGGACTTGCAAGTAGCGGCAACCGACGTAGAAAAATTTCGGCGACCAGGTTTCCTCGCCGTCCGAGGCCTTGGTGAATTCGCACCAGAGCGTGCCGCGCCGTCCAGCGCCCATCGAGCTTTGATTGGCTGAGCCGTCTTCGCCGACAAGTTCGGACGGAATCAACCGCACCTTGCTGCCCGCCGGGCCGGTGACGGAAATTTGCGGGACATGTGCGGCATTCTGGTCGAGGTCAAAAACCATGTCGCCATTTGCCAGTGTGAAGGATGAAACCGGCTTGTGGACTTCAAAAAATTCAATCGGCGGCGCGGCGCAGGAAAGACCGCGCAATTCGCCGCCCGGTCCGCTGACGACAGTCGCGGATTGCCATTTGGAATCGTCGAAGTTGATTTTGTCCCAGCCGCGTTGCGCAAGCCGCGCGTCGAAGTCCTCGCCGCCGTAAATCGAGGAAAATGTGATGGGTCCGGGTGCGACGCGCCAGTTGTCGTCGGTGCCGATGACTTCCACCGAGCCATCCGAGTATTCAAGCCGGATTTGCGCGATGGCCTTCTGCGGGCCGAACGAGCCTTTGAATTTCGTGAAGCGCCCGCCGCCAAGCACATTATACATTCCGTTCCCAAGCTCGATGCCAAAGGCATTTTTTCCCGCTTTTAAATCCGCCGTGATGTCGCGCGTGTCATAAAGGCATGTCTTGTCGTATTTCGTCCAGCCGGGTGAAAGAAAATCGTCGCCGACCTTTTTGCCGTCGAGCGTCATTTCGTATTGGCCGAGGCCGCAAATGTTCGCCAACGCGCGCTTCAGTCCGGGTTTCACGGAAAATTCGCGGCGAAGCAGCAGCGACTGGATGTTTGTGTCCGCTGCGCCAATCCATTTTGCCTGCCAGTCATTTGAAGACAGAACACCCATCGTCCACTCCGCGGCCCGGCTCCACGCGGAAACATTGCCGTTGGCGTCCCACACGCGGACTTTCCAGACAACCGGCTGCGACGACTTCAACTCTCCGCCGGCGTAGGAAATTTGAATCGTCCCGTCGGAATCCACCTTGCCGCTGTCCCACAAATCACCGTTGTTCGCCGCGAGATTTTTCTCCGAGGACGCAGCCAGAATCTCATAAGCCGACTGCCGCTGGCCGCGCTCGCCGCTTTCCAATTTCCAGGACAGCCTCGGTTGCTGCGAGTCCACGCCGAGCGGATTTATGGCGTATTCGCAGCGCAAATCCACGGGCGATTGTTCGGCATTTGACGGGGTTGGGACAAATACAAGTGCGCCGGCGGCAAGCCAGAATCCAAGAATGGTTGTTTTGAGTGATTTCGTATTAATCATAGCCTAATTATTTGTTGCGACTGAATCAATTTGTCGAGTTGAGGGTTCGGTCTTTCCTGCCGAGAGCGATACTGAGGTAGTTGTGGGCGTCAGCGTCATCGGGTTTCAGGCGAATGACTTCCTGATATTGGCGGATCGCCTCGTCGGTTTGGCCCAGCCTGAGGAGGGCGTTGCCAAGGTTGAAATGGACGTCGGCGTCATTGGGTTTCAGGCGGATGGCTTCCTGGTATTGACGGATCGCCTCGTCAAACTGGCCTTCCCTGCCGAGGGCGATACCGAGATTGTTGCGGGCCTTGGCGTCATCGGGTTTCAGGCGGATGACTTCCTGAAATTGGCGAATTGCCTCGTCGGTTTGACCTTGCCTGAGCAGGGCGTTGCCGAGGTTATTATGGGCATCGGTGTCACCAGGTTTCAGGCGGATGATTTCCTTGTATTGGCGGATTGCCTCGTCAACTTGGTCTTTCTTGAGAAAGGCGTTGCCGAGGTTGTAGAGGACATCGGTGTCATCGGGTTTCAGGCGGATGGCCTCTTGAAATTGGCGGATTGCCTCGTCTATTTGGCCATTCTTTTGGAGAACATCGCCGAGGGCCTTGTGCGCGATGTAATTGTTCTTCGTGACTTCGAGCGCATGTCGGAAAAGGGTTTCACTGTCCTTCCAATACACGAGTTGTTGCCGCGTCAACCCGAGGCACAGGATGATCACCGCTGAAGTCGCCACCGATAGCACAAATATCTGGTTTCGCCAGCGGCGGGTTAGTTCGGCCGCGCCCCAGATAACGAGGATCAGCACCCCGAGTGATGGCACATAAGTGAAACGGTCAGCCATTGCCTGTTCGCCTGATTGCGCCAAACCAATCACGGGCACCAGTGTCCCGCAAAACCAGAGCCACCCCATCAACAAAAAGGGATATTGCCGTCGCTTCATGAATAGGAGGGCCGAAGTGCCGACCATCAACCCGCCCGCGAGAAATACCTGCTTCACCGGCCAATATCCAGGGTGGGGATAGAACACTGCCAGATCCACCGGCCAGAACAGTTTTCCCAGATAACGACAGTAGGAAATCAGGGCGTTTCCGACGCGCGCGTCAAGAGACAGGTTTTGAATCGCAATCACAGCGCCTACTTGCTTCTGCGCCAAGAAGGTTGCAATGCACGCCGCCGCCGCGATGGCAAAAAATGGGATCTTCTCAGTCACCAATCGCCGGATAGTTGAAAATCGGGTTATCGCTCGTGGTTGATCTGGATTGAGGGTTGAGGGTGCAAAACGACCCAGCGGCCAGTAATCCAGCAGCAGCAAGACAAACGGCGTCGTCACCAGCATCGGCTTGCTCATCAATCCGAACACGAACATGGAAAGGGCTGCGCCGAACCACAGGCTGGATTGTGAATTCCGGACTTGGGTGGCTTCGACATATTTCAGATAGGCCCATAACATCAGCATCCAGAAGAACGTGCTCAATACGTCCTTGCGTTCCGTGATCCAGACCACCGATTCCAGGCGCAGCGGATGCAACCCGAATAACATCGCCAGAATAAAGCTTCGCCACGTTGCTCCGGTCATACGTCGAAACACAAGAAACACCAGGGCGGTGTTGACTGCGTGGAGCAGCACATTAATCAAGTGATGCCCCCAAGGATTCAACCCAAAGAACTGGAATGCCAGCATGTGCGACAACCACATGAGCGGCACCCAATAAGCGTGTTGTTCCGTGTTGCAAAACGCCCATTTCACCCCCTCCCAATTCAAGCCACCCTGGACATGAGGATTCGCAGTGATAATCTCCGGATCATCGTAATTGATGAAGTCATAGCTCATCGCCGGCCAGTAAACGGCAATTATCACAACTACCAGCGATACGGCCATCAGCCATACCGGAAAACGCGACCGGGCTCCAACGGGGGTGGTTTTCCTCATCGGTGTAACGTTGGATTTTTGATTCCGCCGCGTCATCATCAGTGAGCGAGCAAATCCTGAAACGCGGGTTCGAGTCCAGCCGCATTTTTGATGGTTTCGGAAACTTGCGGGCCGTTGTTGGTCCAGACGTTGCCGGGGCCGTTGGCGTTCTTCAGGAATTTTTCCGCCGGGCACCAGTTGTCCCGCACGGTGATGAAAGACGAGCCTTCGTCGAGGTAAAGATAAAACCAATGTTTCGGGTCGGGCACGAACGGGCTTGGCTGAATGTCGGAAATGGAATTTTCCGCTACGACCGTGCCGGGCTGTGCGGACAAAATGTAAATGCCCCCGAGGTCGCCAAGCCGCCGGCCGATGTGATGAACGTGATTCGCATAAATATAATTATCGCGCAGGGCATTGGTCATTTTCGTCCAGCCCCAGCCGACGCTGATGCCGGTGTAAGGCAGATTAAACACCTCGTTGTATTCGATGGAAATGTTTCGCGCATAACCGACACCGATGCCGACGCAGCCCCAGTCTTCGTTGCCGCAATCGGTGACGACATTGTTGGAAATCTTTTCCCGCGCGCAAATTTCCCGCTCGTCTTTCGGATGGTAGGGCGTGTGGGTCTCGACTTTCGGGTCTGAAAACATTCCTAGTTGAATTCCATTAGCGCCGATGTCACGGAACCTGCAACCTTCGACCACGTCGTCGTGCGTGCCGCTTACAAAATCAAGGCCGGACGAAGCCGTGTGCTCAAATTTGCAGCGCTCAAACGAAATGTGGTTGGCGTTTTTCACGGAAATGGCCCCCGGCGGACGGCCAATCCAAGCGACATTGTCCAGTCCGGGATGATACGGTGTGCCTTTGGGCGAAAGTTTACGCGCATCGAGCATGAACATGCCGGCCTGCAACGGCACGTGGCCTTGTTCGGAAGGGCGCAGCCACGCGGTGTGTGCAAAGGTGATGCCCTTAAACTGGAGGCTGGCGACTGGTTTGGCCGCCGAGCCTTCAATTTTCACCAGCATTTCCAAAGCGGGTGCAAAGATTTCTGAGCGCGTCAGGTCTTCGCCGTCGCGCGGCCAGTAATAAATTTTACCGGCGGGCAAATCCTCGAACCACTCTCCGGGCGTGTCGAGAAACTCAATTGCGCCGGTCAGGTAAAACGGTGCGGCATACCTTGTGTTCACCGTCACCGGCGGCCACGGATGTTGGAATTCAATTTTGCTTTCCGGTCGTTGGAATGTCAGCAGCGCGTTCGTGCCCCGAATGCGGATGGATTTCACGCGCAGCACGGCGATTTCCCAGACCTGGTCAATGATCATTTCCAGCCGCGCAGGTTTTTTAATGCCACCCAGCGCCGTCGCCGGAATCGTTGCGACTTGATTCGTCTTATCCCATGCGACAAGCCGGTCCAGACTCTCGCCATTCGGCGTGCGGGCGCGGACCGCTTTCCGGTCATTCACCCAAAGCTGGCGGAATTCGAAAGTCCGCCCGGCCACTTTTGGGGCGTCGGCCACCCAGACTTTTCCGCGCGCGGATTCCGGCAGGCCGGGAATTTCTTCATCCCGCATTTTCCAGCCGGTGATTGCCACGCCGCCGCTTAAAACAGGATGTTCTCCCGGCGCGGCTTCCATGATGGTCGGGCTGCTTTCCGTGCCGGCATCCCCGGGGCGCAGCACCAGCGGGCTGGTGAGCTGGTAGGTTCCGCCCCGCAAAAAAATTCGCGCCGGCTCGTTTGTGGGAATTTTTCCAAGCCGCCGCAGTTCGCGTGTCTGGCGTAGCGCGGCGGCGACGGAGGCCAGCGGTTGGTCGCGGGAGCCGGAACGGGTGTCCGCGCCGTTGGGCGAAACCCAGAGTTCCGCGGCGTTTGCCGGCGCGAACAGCCGCAGGGATAGCAGCAGCCAGATGCCGCGGACGAACCAACTGTGCGCAAAATGTTTCACGGGATGGACCGTGACCATATATTGCCGAACCGGGCACAATTGTAAATCCCGGTTCCGGCTCTGGCAATTTTAGCAAATGTTTTGTTGGTTTTTGCATTACCCGCATTTGCGTCTTTGTGGTAGCGTGTTACTGTTTCCAAGAAGCCAAAATATGCGCGTAAACAAGACAGGAAACCTGTGCCCTAAAAATCAGTGGTGCGACGCCGTTTCCCGCGGGACGGCCCAATCCGCTGTGGTGGGAGGTTTCACTTTGATCGAGCTGCTGGTGGTGATCGCCATCATTGCCATTCTGGCGGCGTTATTGCTCCCGGCATTGAGCGCAGCCAAGGAACGGGCGCGCGGCATACAATGCATGGGCAACACCAAGCAATTGGCGCTTGGCTGGGTGATGTATATGAACGAAAACGAGGACCATTTCGCGGAATACAGTCATTGGGTGGGAGGCCAAATGTCTTGGGACTCCTCATCGGATAACACCAATGAGCTGCTGCTAGTCGGAGGCGGCCCCGGCAATACGATGGCGAAATATGTCCCGTCGGCGAAGGTTTATAAGTGCCCCTCGGATTTTTACCAGACGCCCGGTAATCCCATCCCGCGGGTTCGGAGTTATGCCATGAATGGCGCGCTGGGCGGCCCCGGTTCGGGGCCAACGGTTGAGGGCACGGGTCCGTCAACAGCATTGCCCCGGAAGTATTTTGGTTCGGGCGCCACCGGAATGAATAGGGTGGCCACCAAAATGTCGGACTTGTATGTCCCCAGCGACGTTTTTGTGTTCCTGGACGAGCAGGCTGACAGTATCAACGACGGCGCCTTCATGCTGAATCCGGGGTGGCCGCAAGGTCACGAATTCTGGCGCGATCTGCCGGCCAGTTATCACCATAACGCGGGCAGTTTTTCCTTCGCCGACGGCCACTCGGAAGTTGTCCTCTGGCACGTTATCTCCGGCAAAAAAAGGACGAATTGGCCGGTCACTTATGTCAATTACCCTGACAGCTCCACTTCACCGTGGGGGAGTGTGAATCTTGGCGTCGATCCGGACTACGAATGGATGGAAGACCATATGCCTTTCAAATGAATCATTTCTTGAACGTCTGATGATCAGACCCCAGCAATCCAAACGACAAACAAACAACCAACAAAAAGCCATGAAAACAGTAACATCAATAATCAGTAAATGCATCGGTTGCTTTATCGAAGCATACCGTTCAAAACCGCGGCAGGGAGTGGTGCGATACAATGTGGCAAGCGCCCTGTTGCTTTTAATCAGTCTGTTTCCGTCTGCCATCCAGGCGCAAACATACTTGACCATGAGGCCGTGGCAGGTTCGTCTGGAAGTGCCCGTAGGATTCAATGGCACGGTGACGAACGTCGTCCCGTTGAGGATCCCCACCAATGGCGCCTCATACTTGACCAACGCTGTTGACCCGGCGAATACCGATCCCGTTTCATATACCAATTGGGTCATTGCCCCGGTGAACGTGAGCGTTTCGGGAGCTCCTTCCGGCGTCACCGCCACGCTGGTGGATCTTGGCTTGGTCAATCCCATTGGCACCATCAATCTCAATTTGACCACCAGCAGCACCACATCCAACACCAATCTGATTGTGAAACAGGTTTTTGACGGCACCCAAGCCAGCGGCGTTTACACGCTCACCATTACCGCTTCGGGAGCAGGACTGCCGGACGACGTTTTCCCTTTGCCCGTTGAAGTTGCAAGCATCTGGAATGGTGCCCCCCTTGCCACCGTCAATGGGGCTGGCAGTTTTTCGGATTCCAGCAAATGGTTGGGTGGCATTCCAGGGCAGTTGACCAACGTCGTATTCACTGACTTGGGGGCGCAAACCAACTGGTGGGTGGGAGCAGCCACCTCCACCAACTTTCTTACGAACGTTCTTATCAGCTCGTCCACCGTGGTCGGATCAATGCGCTTTGCCATGACGAATGGCGCAGGCAGTCCCTCGACCAACTTTCACAATATTTTCCTCAACCCGGGCGTGAATCTGGCCATCGCAGGAGTCGGCGGTTTCAGCCTGATGCGCGACGAGGGCTATTGGAACTTCAAGCCGATGTATATCACCTTCGAGGGCACGAACGCAGCCATCATCCAGACCAATGAAAGTTCCAGTTTCTCAATTTTGAGCGATGCCCAGATAATGAGTGTTGTGGATATGTCCCGGGTGGACAACCTGTATCTGGATATCAATCGTTTTTATCTGGCCGATTACCAGGGTTTTCCAAACTATCAGAGTCTGGTTTACAGCAACGGCTACTCCATCGGCAGCACCACAATCGGCACTGGACTCGCGAAACGGCTGTATATGACTTGGAATCTGGCTAAAACGAATTATATCAAGAGCGTATACGTGGATCCGGACAATTACACCAATCCAACAAACCGCACTTACGCTTTGACCCTCGGCCGTAACGAATCAACCGGCGGCGGCTCGGCGGCGGATGTGGAAATGGTTATGGGTAACAGCAACGTTTTTAACATTGATAGCATTTGTGTCGGAGGAACGTTCTGTTTGGGAGCCGATTTGAAATTCCTTAACACCAACTCCTACGCAAAATTCCGCAATTCGGATGGCGTGAGCCGCATGTCCGTATTTGCAACGGCCGACGCAGGGGGAGGGGGAACGAATCTGAATTGGACCCAGCTTGGCGACAATACCAAGTGTGGCGGGAGCGGGCTCGGGGTGGATTTCACCAAAGGCACTGTGGATATGCTGGTGGACAGGTTGTATCTGTCCCTGGACAGGCCGAACGTGACTTCAAACGGCAAGGGCATTTCGCAGACGTCTGGTTTCTATCTTTATTCCGGCGTCGTTGATGCCAACACCGCCATTTTGGGATACCAATCCCAAGGCACCCAAACCAACCAAAGCTATTGCTATGCGAATATGTTCATAGAAAACGGCGCGTTATTGCGGGTGAATGGAAACCTGACACTTGGCTATGCCACCGCCACCATCGGGAGTGTCAATGCCGAGCAGAATGGTTATGGAAAGATTACCATTGGACCCGGCCTCAGCAGCACGGTGGTGAGCACGGTTATTGCCAGCAACATTCTCGTTGGCGGCGTCAGCAAGGCTTCGACGGGAAATGCCATTACCATGGTGGGCAACGCCAGTCTGATCGTGTCGAACAGTATTGCGGATGCTTCTTCCCACGGAGCATTGGGAACCTTGGCCTTGTCTGGAAACAACGATTCGCTGACGCTATTCATTGACGGCGCAAACCCGAATGTCGCGCGAGTCTATGTTACCAATTTTACCGCCAGCGGGACCGGTAACAAACTGATCATCAGTGGCATCAAGAATGTCGCTTCTTATCCGATAGATGTTGTGCTGATCGCGGGAGCTGGCGCTCCTGCCGTTTCCGCGGCTTTTTTTGACGCTGGTGTCACCATGCCCGCGGGATCGGGATTGAATGGAACGCTTTCAACGAGCGGAACCAACACCATCAACATACACATCATCAACCGGTCGCCAAACCATCTGGTGTGGCGTGCGCCGGCCGGAGCCAGCAGCACAACCAATTGGGATTACACCAGCAAGGTCTGGGCCGATCAGAATAATGGCGGGCTCCTGACCAATTATGATAATCCTGATTATGTTGCCTTTGATGATGCTGCGGGGTATGCCACGAATATCAACGTTTCGGGAGCCACTGGATTTACCCCGACGGCAATCAACATGACCAACTCCACGCTGTATTACACGTTCACGAGTGATGGCAGCCAGATTAGCGGAGGCGCGCTCAACAAGTATGGCACGGGAACCGTAGAGATTGATGCCCCAACCGCGCTGTCAGCGCAGATCAATCAGGGCACCTTGCTCGGCTTCAGCCCCGGCACCATTGGTGGGGCCAGCATCGCGGCCGGCGCGGTCATGAATTTCTACGGCAACATGAGTGGCGGTCTTACCTGTGCCGGAACCGCGACCAGCCGCGGCACCATCAGTGGCACCGTGACGGTTCTAGCCGGCGGTGTCGTGACCAATGCCACCACGGGCACCGTAAACAATCCGATATCAGTCCAATCCGGCGGGTTGCTTTATAATGCCGGCTCCTTGGCGCACGTTGGCCTTGGGTCGTCCGGGTCGCCCCAGGTCGCTAGCGGCGGCACCTTCATCAATGCCAATACCGGCACGAT
>Ga0265338_10001329_pt1 | contig 40314 bp, 26 predicted proteins | sample 42126metaG_FD_193579 | JGI IMG/M metagenome (GOLD analysis project Ga0265338, IMG submission 193579) | Rhizosphere microbial communities from Carex aquatilis grown in University of Washington, Seatle, WA, United States - 4-21-26 metaG | ecosystem: Host-associated > Plants > Roots > Rhizosphere... | reverse complement strand
AACTTCAGCGTACCCGTTTCCTTGAATAATAACGTGTGCAAATATGATAGAGCACACGCGAGAAAGCAATCAACGGTGTATAAAAAGAAAAATGGGGATTGTAAAATTATTGTAAGAAAAGCGGGAAGAAAAATTTACCGGGCAAGTGGAAATTGTGCAGGAATGCGAACTGTAGAACTATACCAATGCGTTTTCGGGCATAAAGATTCTATAAAGAGTCTGCTGCTTGACAGCAGTTCATCAGGAGGGATTTTTCGGGAGAGGGCATGCGGGTTTCGGGGAAGACCGGCAAATACCTTTCAAACTTTCAGACTCTGATGGTTCATGCGCTCGCCGATCGGCGGCGCGCAAACCATCGCAAGCCGTCAATCAATTGTCTGCTGCTGCATCGAAATGCCGATCTTTTTCAAGAACTCAAACGGCATTTCACCGCCGGCAAAGATGAAGACAAAGTCGTTCTCGTGCCGGACTTCGCCGCTCGGAGTCGACAGCACAACTTCATGCTCTTCTATTGTTCGAATTTCCGAATTGAAAATGACGATGACTTTCTTTTGAGCGATTTGCTCTTCGAGATGGACTTTATTCCTCTCCTTGATTCGGGAAAATTCTTTCCCGCGGTATGAAAGAATGACGGTATTCCTTTCTTGAATCGCCAGACCAATTGCCGCTTCGACCGCTGAATCGCCGCCGCCAACGATGATAACTCGGCTGTCGTTGAACGACGATGCATCGATCAGGCGGTACATGACCTTCGATAATTCCTCTCCCGGCACGCCAAGCTTGCGTGGCGTGCCCCGCCTGCCGAGGGCCAAAACAATTTTTGCTGCCGTGAGCGTCCTTTGCGATGTGGTGACGGAAAAAATCCCAACAGTCTTCTGCACTTCGACCACTTTTTCATTAACGGAGACATTTAGTGATGTTTTCGCGATGATCTTCTGCCATACATCAAGCAGTGCTTCTTTGCTGACTTCCGTGAGTTTCAATTTGCCCCATAAGGGCAGCTCAACCGGCGAGGTCATGACGATCTTCGCCCTGGGATAATGGAGAATTGCGCCTCCGATATCGCTCTGCTCGAGAACGATGTATTTCAATTTCTTGCTCGCCGCGGTCAATCCTGCCGCGAGTCCCGACGGCCCCGCACCGATAACCAGGACATCGTATTCCGCGTTGTGTGCCGTCTGTGCTGCGGCGATATAGTCGGCCGCCGCTTTCCCCTGCCTGACGGCATTCTTAATCAGTCCGATGCCGCCGAGTTCGCCGACAATAAATATTCCCTTCACGTTCGTTTCGTAATGCTCGTCCACCACCGGCACGTCGGCACTTCTCCCTGGTTTCGCGAGCAAAAGCTCGATCGCGCCAACCGGACATGCATCGACGCACAATCCGTGCCCCACACATTTTGCACCGTGAATGAGGGTCGCTTTCCCTTCGATCACTCCGATCACATCGCCTTCCGGGCACACTCTGGCGCACCCGCCGCATCCAATGCACTGAGTCACGTCGATGTGGGGATGCATTGTCTTCGATTCGTGCAGACCGGTGATCTTCATCTCATGAAATTTCAGTTTTGCCTTTTCCTCCTTCTTCTTGATTTTCCGGATGTACGGAACAATTGCCGCAGAGAACAAAGCAATGCTGATGAGAATTGTCAACAATGTATCTTGCATGGATGAACGTTTCTCCGTTTTGCAATCTTTGAACGAAAGCTTCTAGAATCGAACGCCGATTTCTACTAACCCCTGGTAGTCTCCCAAAGTCGCATCGATCACATCATCCAACGTCAGAGATGCATACCACATCGGGGAAATAGAATAAAACACGTTCGCCGTCACCGTCTTGGTGGTGTAGGTCTGTCGCAGCAACGCAATGCTCGCGCTGGTGACATCATACCGGAGCGAGGCATCGAGATTATCGAAGAATATCCGGTCGATATCGAACGCGACGTCGCTGCCGGTGGAATATTCCCCGATGATGCTGCTGTAGCGAATGCCGGGAGCGAAGCCGGAACCGAAGGCGTCGGTGATGCGCAGCGCTGTTGTGAGCGTGTGTGCATCACGCGTCTCATTTTGTTTTGCACGGTATGTCGCGTCCTCTGACAGTGACATCGAAAGCGGGAGATGAAACGTCACCTCCGCCCGGTATCCCTGCAGCAGATTCTTGTCCAAAAGCGAATCGGGTATTGTCTTCATCGTCTGGAATAAATATATCGAACGATCGGCATCGTAACCAAGGCTCGCGGAAACCCAATCTGCGGGAATGTAATTTGCGAACACATTCGTATTCGAAAGGGTAAATGCCGGCTTCAGCACGCCGTTCGATTCCTGCTCGAGTTCAACCTCGGAACTTTCGTAAAAAGACAATTCAGGACTGAGCGCAAAGGTGTTCTGGAGATACGCGAATTCTCTGTCCAACGAATTATTGACCATTTGACGCCCGTACGCCAGAGTTCCGTCGTAATAATGAAAAATATCCGGACCGGAGCGATAGTTCACAAACAACGACCCCTTGGTGCCGGTATTATTCAATACCGCCACCGGGTCATTCACCTGGGCGCCGCCAAGCACTCCAACCGTGACATCGTTCTGCCGGTAAAAAAACTCAAACCCGTCGAATGTTCCCATCCCGCCGACAAAACGGGAGGTCATGCGCCCGACGCCGTAACCAACCGGCGCATCCGGAAGCTCTTCCCTGACCGCAAATTCGTACAACCGGTGTTCCATTCCGGCGCTATTGCCGTATTGAGTGTAGCTTTTGGTCGGATCGTAGTAACTCCGGTCGTCTATCGATAGCCGCATTCCAGATCCAAAAAGATTTTGTATGTTCAGGCGGAAGAGGAGCGCCGGCTGGCTTAAATTAAAATGGCTGTCGTTCGCTATGATCTCGTTCAGCTGAAACGCGAGGCGTCCGGAAATGACGTTATCGTTCTTTGCTTTCTCCGGTCCGCCGGCGGAGAGTACTCCCGCAGGCGAGCGCAAAGTGTCGCTCTTTATTGCCGCGGCAGAATCGATTCGCTCCTGGGGAAACTCTTTTATAAGGACAGCATCGTCCCCCACAGCAAACGGTGTTTGCTGGGAAAGAATTTTTGCCACACTCGTACGGCGCGCAACAGCAGTCACCGCAACGGTACCGATTTCTTTCGCCTCACGGAAGATCTTCACCGTATCCCCGACCTCAAGATGACGCTCATAACCGGCCGCGATGTAAACGTTCGACTCCGCAGCATAGGAAACAGCGAAATGATGCTCATTTCGTTCCTGGGAGAAAACATTGAACGTCATGAGCAGGAAAAGCGTAAAAATATTTTTCATCTTCAAAGGAGTCCGAATTTCCTTCCAGCGTCGATCACGGTGAGGGATGACAATTGTAGCATTTATTGGGATCGTAGCCTGAAACGCCCTCATGCCTCGTCTTCATCGTCGGCAGAGCATGAGTATGACAATTGTAGCAGACGTACGAAGAGTACGATGACGGATAATTCTGCGAATTTTGATGACAGTCAACGCAGCTGTGCCATGTCGAGAGGGGTTGGTGCCGCGCCCCCGTCGCAATTGGGAAATACGGATGCGGGACGAACACGGGAAGCTCCCAGCTGAGCGCAGGGTGGCAGGTCGCGCAATCCGTGCTGAGGTGTGTATGGGGAGGATTCTGGGCGGTCAGATACACGTTATGGTGGCATGCGTCGCATTGAATCGGCGTCCCGCGAAACCGGTTGTTCACGTGGCATTGTAAACACGGCACCGCATAGTGAGCTCCCCGGGTCGGAAATTGAGTCTTATTGTGGTCAAAGCTCGCCTGCCACGACGCGGCTGCGATAGAATGACATTGGGAACAATCTGTCGAGAACCCCGCCGCGCGGTGGTTGACCGTTATGGCGTCATTATAATCTGCGCCGTGACAGGCAAAACATGATCTCGGCGTCCCGGAAAAGTGTAAATCGATATGGCAGCTCTTGCACGCAGCCGTGCGATGCTCTCCCGCTAATAGATAGCCGGTTTCCGCGTGATTGAATTTCATCGGAACGGCCATGGTGGTCCAGTCGCTCGTCGTGTGGCAATCCGTACACTGGCGCGTCAGAGGACCATGCGGAGAATCCTGCGCCGACAGCTGAAGACAGCCGAATACGACGGCGCAAATGACAGACCCTATTTTCATATATTTTCCTGTTTGCACAGAATTCATTCCTCCTACGTTCTACGACGCCTTGCTCCCTCTATTGCTTCACCATATGGCAGTCGGCGCAGGTAGTCCCCAGCGGCTTGTACTTCACAATCATGCGGTCTTTCATCGTTATTTTCGCGTGGCATTTTTCACACGCGACGTTTGTATGCTTTCCCGTCAACGGATAACGCGATTGTTTGTTGTGATCAAAGTGAAGCGATTTCCACGCAAGAGCATTGTGGCATGGGCTGCAGTCGGTAACACTTTTGACGGCGAACTGCCCTTCGTGCTCATCCTTATGGCATGAAATACATTCAAGACGAACCCCGGTATACTGGACCGGAAGCGTTTTTGAACTGTCGGGGCGTACGTGACATTTGTCGCACGCGATGCTTGCGTGTTTTCCTTTCAGCGGAAAGCGCGTCTGTTCATGCGAGAAGAGAAGCTTTTGCCAGGACTCGACGCCATGGCAGGTCTCGCAGCCGTTCGCCATCTTCTTCGCGAATTGTCCGCGATGGATATCCTCGTGACACGTCGTGCATTGCAGCGTTCCTTCCCAATGGAATTGGCGCGTGCTCTTTGCGTTCACCTTCTGACCGGCGTGGCATGCCACGCAAGGAACGGCGGCGTGCGCACCCAGCAGAGCAAAGCGTGCATTCTTATGGTCATCGACCGTATAGCTCACGCGAAGGAAATCGCGATCCGTGTGGCACGATTCGCATTGTCCGCCGTCGGCACGTTTGGCAAACTGTCCCGCGTGCGCATCGGCATGGCAATCGGAACAGCGCTGAAATTTCGTGATATGAAACCCGAATTCCCCGCTGGCGTTCCTCCGCTTGTCGTTGTTTTGATGACAATCGTCGCATTTCAGCAGCGCGTGTTTTCCTTTCAGAGGAAATTTCGTGGCGTCATGATCGAACTCTCTTTTAGTGACCTTGTGAAAATCATCCGTCGTATGACACGTTGCGCACTGCTGTTTGAATTTTCCCTTGTGCGGGTCTTCGTGGCATGACCGGCACGTGGCAAATTCCATATGAACGTACCGGACTGTTTTGCCGTCGCCGAGAGCCGCCGTGTGACACCGCTGACATTCCACGCTTGAATGCTTGCCCGTGAGCGGATACCTCGAATCGTCATGGAAAAACTTCGGCGCCGGCTTCCACTTTTCGACGGAGTGGCATGCGGAGCATTGCTTCCCGGAAAATTGTCCGCGGTGGCGGTCTTCATGGCACGTGATGCACGACTGCGACAATCCTAAATACGTTCTCGCCTTCCGATCGTCCGAGAGTTTTTGAACTTCAACGGAAGTGATCTTATCTTTCGTATGACATCGATCGCAGCCGATAGACTTGTGTTTACCTTCAAGTGTAAAACCGATCGTTGCATGGTCGAACGCCGCGGTGTCGAATCGTATGATCTTAAAATTCCTCCCATGATGTTCTTTATGGCATTCTTCGCAAAGTTTGCCGCCGATCGTTGCGTGGTAGCCCTTTTTCAGTTTTATCCTCGAATCAATTTCAGTGTGGCAGAGGAGGCATTTCTCGTTGGAAAGCGATTTACCGACTGTGTGACATGCTGTGCAATTTTCAACGCCCTCCCATTTTGCGTGACCGCTGATGAGATCTCCCGGCGATATCTGAGCGAGAGTAAAACCCGCAGGTATAACCGTGGACAGAAGAATGCAAAAGGCAATCTGCTTCATCGCATCATTTCCATCCACAACGCTCCCATCGCAGCGCGGTGTACATTTTCATGCGCAAAGATCATTAGAGTTCTTTTCATCTTTACCAGATCCACGTATAGCCGAACGCAACGGCAACGCCGATGTGAACGACAAGAATCGCAAACATGACGAGTGAAAACGGCAAGTGCACGACGTGCCAGTAATGGAACAACTGCCGGATCTTTTCCAGCAATAAAATACGCTGCCGAAGCATAATGCGGTCATTCGCGATACGCAGAATGCCTTTGGAAGAATCAATGTCGATAGAGTATTGATGAAGGATGGCACGGACTTTTTGCGTTCGCTGGATACGGGAAAGATCCCCCTGGATCATATACCACAAAAGCTTCAAGAAGCCTGCCTGGGCAACGTCGGAGTCATGAATGCCGATGTTGTCGATCTGGGCCAGAACGTCGCCGGGGAGACGATATTCCGTCTGCAGATGATCGGACAACCGTTTGTTTTCCGCTTCAAGATCCTTCATGTTCAGTTCGTTCCCCTGAATGTTTTTCGGGATGTGCTGGTACAGGTATCTCCCGATGAAGCCGCTGAGTACGACGGCCGTCATGCTCCAAAAGGCGACCGCGACCAAGCCTCCGAGTTTGAACGTCGTGTGATACACCACGAGGATCGGTCCGAGGAGGCAAAGAAAAATGTGAAATTCGAGCCAGTACTTAATTCTTCCTGCGTTGACGAATCGTCTTATTCGTTTGCGTGTCGAATACGTCGCGACGCCCACCATGATCATCGCCGTCCCCGCAATGCCGTAGCCATGGCTCTCGATGCCGCTCGGTTTCAAAGTGTCATAACGCTGGTGAAAGGGTCGCTCATCGAGCGAAGAGAGGTAATAGTCACTGTTGCGGAGCCATATTGCAATTGCGGCACTCAACGCGGCGATAAAAAGAAAAACAACAAAAATTCTATGCGAAATGTCGTTCACGATTGCAGATAACGGTTGTTAATAGATCGTAGCCGTTCGTGTATGCTTGCCTCCTTTCGTTTCTACAATATAGCATATTTATGCGATGGAAAAAATAGCGTTCGCGTACAAAACGAATGATGCGGCTATTTTCCTTCTAATTCTTGAAATGTTTCGTGACGTACAACACCACAACGGTACGAGGGATAGGATCACTCTGGCGGCTCGCTATTTCGCGTGAGCAGTAATAAATAAAGAGGATATGACGCTACTTCAACAGCAGCATTTTCTTGACCTGAACGAACGCGTCTGCATGGTTGGCTGCGTCCACGGCTTCAAGACGATAAAAATAGATGCCGGAAGCAACGGCGGCGTGCCATTCAACCTGATGGTAACCTGCATCGCGTTCTCCGCTCTCGAGCGTCGCAACCCGCTGGCCAAGCACGTTTGTGACAACGATTGTAACTTTGCTTCTTTTGGGCAGACGATACCCGATCGTCGTCGAAGGGTTGAAAGGGTTCGGATAATTCTGTGAAAGAACGAAATCGGAAGCAGTACTCCTTGAATCCCTGGCCTGCGTCATAAATCCGCCGAGAGAAATATATCTCGCGACAACCTTGTGGTAATCAGAGACGGAATGGTAATTCGCAAACGCGCTGTCGTCCCAGATCAGCGCGCCGATCGGGAGATTATCGATTGCAGAAAGAAATGTTGACTGGCTGAAATTTTCGGTGAGGTCGGTGAATTTTGTAATTCCCGCATTCGCTCCAGCATCTTCCGTTTTCACTCCATCCACTATTCCTGGAATGGTTGTCGGATCGTAGTCGCCGAAGATGTAAGCGCTGTGCGTGATATCGTTGGCCGGGATGTTCGGCACCTGCCATTGAACTTCGTCCCACAACGCCATCTGATTCGCCACCGACGCATCTTTTATTCCCGGCGTGGCCGTATGCGGATCCGCTGTGATCGTGTTGTCCTCGATCATGCCGCTGGGATATGCCGCAAACAATGCCCGCGTCCGGTCGTTCATCCATCCTCCCGGAACATTATGAACTTTCCATGGCCCCTTTCCCCAGCCCCACCAATTCACGTACGAGACGGGGTACGGTCCAAGGGTGTCATACGCGTTGTTCTCATTGAGATAGTATGAATTCATCAGCGGGTCGTTGTAGTTGACGTTGTTCGAAACAAAGACTTTCATCTTATCAAGGCCGACGTCGAGGGTGTACCCTTTTTGATCGGACGAACGGTATTGCGGCTGAACCATGATCGTTGAACCGGCGGAGTTGGTGGTATCGAGATTGATCGTGCTCGTAAATTCCTTCTTGTCTGTATCCTCGTTATAGATGATGTTCGTGTCTTCGCCGGCCCAGTTATGATTGATGAAAAGATTGTTGGTAACGATGAACGTTATGTAAAACTGAGATTGGAGCCAGTTCTTTTTGTTGTTGATGATCGTGTTGTGATTGAGGTAGGCAAACACGGTGAGGGAATTCTGCATTAAAAACGTCAGCCCGCCCCCCGTCGTCGTGACGTTTTCCACCCAGAGCGTATCGACCGGATTCTTGCACATGTACACCCTCGACCCCCACCATTGGCCGGGATGGAACATGTTGCGGAAGTACGAATTCGTAATGAAAAACTTTGCACCGTTCGTCCAGCCGTTGCACTCAAAAAAGTCGATGTTGGTAAACTCGAAAAGGCAGCTGTCGATGGTGAGCGATTGCGGGAGTTTCGGACCACCCGGCGTTGCAGAGCCCGTCGTCATGAACCAGTTTTCATTGTTCTGCGTCTTGTCGAGCTGCATCCCCTGGTAATGGATGTTTACGAATTTCGCGCTCCCCTGAACCGTGTTTTGTGCGATGGGTTTTCCCGCGGCAGGATTCATCACAATGATCGGTTTTCTCCCGCCCGATTCCCCGGCGATCGTCAACGTACCGGTAGGATTGATAACAGAAATCGGCGCAATCTGAACGTAGGTCTGGTTTTTTTGCAGCAGATACACACGGTTAGGGTTGTTTCTTACCTTGTTGGTGACATCGTTATTGATCGTGGTTTCGAGCACGCCCGCACCGCTGTTAACGATGAGCGTGGTATCGCCGGGCGCACCCCACGAAATGTTCGCAGCCAACACATATATCGCCAAGCACGCCAAAAATTTCATTTTCATTTTTGTGAATTCGTTAGGTGTAATGATAAACGGCTAAAAAATCCGGATCGATCTCGGCGCGGGATGAATTCTGCCGGGCTGAGATTTCAAAAATAAATGTCGGATACTTTAGCGGCATCCGACATAATCGTTCCCTCTTTTTCCGCTTAACAAATCTGAGCAATCTACAATCTGCAATCTGAGCAAAATCAGAGCAATCCGAGTAATCTCAGGGATCATTTCAGCAAGACCATCTTCTTTTCATCCACGAAACGCTTGCCAGGATCGCTGACGGAAACTGCTTCGATCCGGCAAATGTAGAGTCCGGAAGCAACGCGGGCGTTCCAAACTTTTTCGTAACTGCCGGTACTCATTTCTTCATTTGCCAGTTCCGTAACTTTTTGGCCCAGCACATTGTATATTGACAAACGAACTTTGCTTCGTGTCGCGACGTCGAACCGAATTGTCGTTGATGGGTTGAACGGATTTGGGTAATTCTGTGATAACACAAATCCTGCCGGCGCAGATGCGGCCTCAGGCACCGACGTTGTCGTGCTTTTCAGCTGCACGAGCTCTATACCGTTGCCTGTACCGAGATTCCGCGAGTACTTCCTCTCCGTTGAATTATTCCAGTGTTCATGAACGCCAAGGCTTTGCAGCCGGACGCCGTCGCCGTTCGGGGCATAGAATGTTCCCGACGGTGGATTATTCGCCATTGCAGCTTCATGGAGGTAATTATCGACTGCTCCATAGATGGTGGTATCATGCAGTTTATTTGCGGCCATCTGGGCGGCTGCTTCGGTGCGGATGAAATCGAGACACACCGATTCGATAGCGACGTTGTCCTGTGACATGAAAAGGCTCGACAACCACCCGTTGTTGAAAGGCGGGGTAATCCATTTGCTATCCGGAGAGATATTACTCCCTTCGGTCTGAGACTGATAAAGTCCCTCAACCATAAAGAGGAGAGTTTTTGCACCGAGGTCTTTATGGCCCATGAGATCGACTAAGGCGTTGTACGTGCTGTCGTGTCTTCCGTAAAATGTCCACTCGGCGCTGCCGGGAATAATAATATTGTGCACGGCGATATATGCATGAACTCCCGCCGCATGCGGAGCCATTTGGTATGGAACTCCGTTCGTGTCATCGCAGCTCAGAGTCCCGAAATGGTTCTTGGAGCAAAAGCTTACTCCCGCATACCGATGCCCTTTGAAACTTGCGAGGTTGATAAGATACGCCGCGTGCGTCACCGCTGTCGGCAGGTGCGTCGGATTCCCGCCGCCCAACTCGATTGTCAGTTTCTCAGACCAGTGTACGAGGGTCGTGTCCCGGACATACTTCTCTCTCCCGTTCTCCTGAAGCCAGTCCATAATATGCACGTGTGGAAATTCGGTCTTGCATTTGGTATAAATCACATCCGGGACATACCGAATGAGATCGTACACTGTAATGTCGCTGTCGGCAACCCCGACTTTGTGTACCAACTGCCGGAGGAGGCTGAGCACGGCTTGGGGCGATGCAAAAGTAAGATTACCGGGGTTGTAATTGCCGGTAACATTGTTAAGATTTATCTTCACTGCAATCTTTTCACCCGGAGTATAGCCGACGCTTCCCTTGCTGTGATTTGTATTAAAGAATTTAAATAGAGCCACCCAGGCTGCGCTGTCATTCGGCGCCTCTGTGAGTGCGCGGAGAGACTTTGAGAACATTGAATCGACGGCAGTTTGATTTGTGTTCGCGTCGCTCCACCAGTTTCCTGTAATTCCATTCCAATGTGCAGCCGTTGAATCCCTCACCCAAACCACACGCCCCGGAAAAATTCCTCTCGCTGTTCCCATCGGAGTGTTAGGAGGCTCTGTAGGCACAAACAGAGAGTCGCCCATCGCCTGGGCAGAAATGTCGGTATCGGTTCTGAGAATAGTGAACGCTCCGGCCGACAATGCCGCGAACGCCAGAACAGATGCCATGACATATCTGGAATCGCGGAAATAGCGGCGTGCCCCTTTGAACGAGAGGAGCGCGATCACTGCGCTGGCGATGTATGCGATAAAACCGCTGGCAATGGGCGCTGCGACTTTCATACACGGATATTCTGCGCGGCTTGGTTTCGGAATGATCCTGATGAGCATCCACACAAGAGAAGCGAATCCTAAAAGAGGCAAAAATATCCTCGTGAGAAGCTTCGTTTGATGTTTGGGATGGTGATGGTTCATCGACGACCCGTGTGGACATTCAGATGAATTTGACGACTTCATTTTCTTTTGCCTTTCATAACAACTTTTGCGGCTCCCGGTCCGATGTCATCAAGAGCCTGGAATATTTTTCGATGTGATGGAAATAGCGTCCGAGCTTTAATTTCCACAAGAATTATGCCCTCAAAAACGCGCAGTCGGAGCTGGAATCGGCGGCACACTTACTGAAAGTGAGAAGGAAAAGCGTTGCATTTCCAGTTATGACAAAAGTGCACGTACTCTTGTAAGACTCGTAAGATTAGTGGTCCGTCATGTCATCCCGATCGCAGCGAATGACGGAGGCATCCCCTCGGGAGGATCTTTCCGACCAACATCAGCCCTTTCTCCTTCGCTCTAGATTCTCCGAAAAGGAACCCGCTTCGCTCCGTTCAGCATGACCGACTGACGGAGTGTAAAATGTTTTCAGAATTGAGACCCTAGCACCATCGTCATTACCTTGATTCTCCTGTCGATATCTGATACATTCAATCACTCGCCGCGTTCATGAAATTTTTGCGTCACGGTTCTTTTTCCATCGCTCTACAACCTTTCATTTACAATAGATCGGATAAACAATGTCGGAAAGAAAAATCAAATGGGGGATCTTAAGCACAGGATGGATAGCTCATAAATTTACAACGGCACTTCAAGCCGCCGATGATTCGGAACTATACGCCGTCGGTTCGCGCAGCATGCAGTCGGCAAGGAAATTTGCCGATGAGTTTCGCATCCCCAAGGCGTACGGAAGCTATGAAGAGCTGGTGAGCGACCCCGATATTGACGTCGTGTATATCGCCACGCCGCACAATCTTCATTTAGAAAATACGCTACTGGCGCTCGAGCATAACAAAAACGTCCTCTGCGAAAAACCGATGGGCGTCAATCGTAGAGAAGCAACAACGATGATCGCAAAAGCGAAAGAGAAAAATTTGTTTTTGATGGAGGCAATGTGGAGCCGATTTCTTCCGAATATCATCAAGACAAAAGAACTGGTCGACTCGGGTGAAATTGGGAAAGTTAAGCTCCTGACGGCATTCTTTTCGATGAAATCGGAAAACGGGCCCGAACACAGGCACTATAACCTGGAGCTTTGCGGCGGAACAATTTTAGACACTGGAATTTACAACGTATTTCTTTCTCTGCTGCTTCTTGGCAAGCCGAAAGCATTGTCAGCGATCGCGGGATTGGGGGAACAGGGCGGAGATAATTCCTGCAGCTATACTTTTAAGTATGACAACGATACGCTTGCCATAATGTTTTCGTCGTTCCTCGCCAACACCCCGATCGTCGCCGAGATCCACGGCGAAAAGGGAAAAATTTTCCTCGAACACCTATGGTTCTGCCCCGGCAATGTCAAGGTAACGTATAACGACGGAAGAGAAAAAGTCTTCGACTTTAATGTCAAGAATAACGGGTACGAATGCGAAGCGGAAGAAGTGAATCGGTGCATCCTTGGGGGAAGAACTGAAAGCAGCCTCATGACATGGAATGACAGCATCCAGTTGGTGACAATGCTCGATGCGATACGAAAGGAATGCGGGATCGTTTATCCCAAGCATGACTTGTAGGGAAGGGGGATTATTGTTGAACCAAATTTTTCTCGTTCCCAACGTCCCGTTGGGAACGTGTACTTGTGAAACTTTATTTCATCAGACGTAGTTACGCGGCCGACTGATCAATGAAGCAGAGCTTCTCTGGATTTACGTTCCCAATCAGAGATTGGGAACGAGAGGGCTTCCTTCTTTAATCTCGTTCCCAACGTCCCATTTGGAACGTGTACTTGTGAAACTTTATTTCATCAGACGTAGTTACGCGGCCGACTGATCAATGAAGCAGAGCTTCTTTGGATTTACGTTCCCAATCAGAGATTGGGAACGAGAATATGAGCTTCATTCGCTTCACATCCCGTACATCAGCCTGTACCCAAGTTCCCGGGGCAGACCCGCATTCAGAATCTTATCCGCCGCACCTTGAATATCGTACACGGAGCGGATCAATTCATACTCCCACTTTGTCGAATCAAAGATGCCGAACGCAAGCATCGGATTCCCGTCCCGCGGCTGACCGACGCTCCCGACATTGACGAGATTCTGTTCGTTCACGAAAATTGATTTTGCCCGTCCATGGGGCGAAAAGATGCCCGGAACGTGGGTGTGGCCGATAAAACAAATGTTTTCCTCAAAATACCGAATTGCCTCACCAGCATCCTCCGCATTAATGACATAGTCCCATAACTCCGGCGAACGGGGAGAAGAATGAACGAGGAGGATGTCATCCTTCTTCACACACATCGGCCGCGATGATAAGAACGAACGGCTCTCTTCCGTCAACTGCCCCGCAGTCCATTCAATTGCTTTTTGAGCGATCGGATTAAAATCGTGAGGCCCGGCAGGATCAAGCGCCGCCTCGTCATGGTTTCCCAGGACAACGGCAGAACAACTGCTCCGAACGATTTCGACGCATTCGTTTGGATTCGCGCCGTAGCCGACAACATCGCCAAGGCAAACGATCTCATCAACATGTTTTTCATTGATGATGGACATCGCTTTCTTCAGCGCTTCGAGGTTTGCGTGGATATCGGAGATGATCGCGTATTTCATCGGGTCTCACGGTATCGTTGAAAAATTTTTGAGGACATCAATACGTCGATCATTTATTTCGCACCTCTGCTTCCCAGTTGACAACGAGCGTCAAGGGAATTGAATTCTGCATTTCGAAAGGCACGTTGACGAGAAATTTCTTTCCGTCGGGAAACACGTCATAATCGGCGTATGGCTGTGCGACGATGCCGGGTACTTCGAACAACGGCCGGACATGTTCGATTTCTATCGCTCCCTCCTTATACGTGATGTCGGCCGCCATCATTTTGTTGTCTTCGCTGAAATAATAGAGCTCCTTCCCATCCCTGCGCCACCGGGGAGAATCTCCTCCTTCGATCGAGACCTGACGTTTCGATCCGCCTTCGGGAAAAGACCGCACATAGATTTCGTCCTTGCCCGATTCATCTGATGTATACACGATCCATTTTGCATCATGAGAAAACCGGGCGTCATTTTCGTTGAATTCCGTTTTCAGAAACGGAAATGGCTTTTCGTCTCCCGAGGCAGGAAGAACCCACAGATCGGTATGCCCCCTGGCGTTTTCGGCAGACCCGTAGAGAATAAATTTCCCGTCCGAAGACCAGTCGAACACAGACTTGTTCTCGTTGTTGCGGAGAAGGGTCTCTTCCGTACCAGCCCCGTCGGCAGATTTCCGGTACAAATCATACTTGCCGGCACTGTTTGCCGAATAGACGATCTCTCGTCCGTTTGGAGACCAGACCGAATACGTCTCGAACGTCGGTGTGAAGGTGAAGCGTGTCTTCAATCCGCGTGTGAGATCCTGGACCCAGATATCTGCGTTATGGGACTGAAAATCATAAATGTAGCATGCGAGTTTCTTTTCATCGGGCGAAAGCCGCGGAAGATAGTACTCTGCAAGCTCGCTGTTGATTTCGCCGACGTTTTTTCCGCTCCGATCTTTGAAGACGATTTTCGAGCCAAGCTGCACGTTCCCCGTTTGATAGAGCAGCAATCCGTTTTGCGACACAGTGAACATACTCCTGTCGACCGATTGGTCGAATGCCACGCCCGATGCAATTGTTACCGGTTCTCCGGCGAGTTCAAATGAATGTTCATCCATCCGTTGAGCGACAAGACTCCCTCCTCGCGTGAAAAGGAGATAGCCCGAGGCAAATTGCGCGTTCGATGAAGTGCGCGCGAGTACTTGGCTCTCTTTTCCATCGATCGATCCGATACAGATTGCGTCCCCTTCGTTCCTGGATCCCGTGGCGACGGTACGTGCAAGGTAGAGGAAGTGTTTGTTGTCCGGAAGGAACCAGGGCCAGCGGTGAGAATTCTCTCCCCGTGAAGAATCGAGCGTTGTGACGCGGACAAGAGTTCCCCCTTTTGCCGGTACCATGACGAGCGGGTTGGACGGCCCCGGGGCGAAGACGATCATCCCGTCATTGTTCCATGTGCCGCCGCGCGAAAACGGCGCGTCGCAGATGGTAACAGGCACGCCTCCGGCGACATCAATCTTCTTCAACTTTCCGCCAGCCGCGAAGGCGACAAAACGGTCGTCCGGAGACCAGAAAGGCTGAGACGCGCCGTCCGTTTCGGGGAGCCGGTGCGGAGAAAGGTCGTCTATGCCGCGAAGATAAAGACCTCTCCTCCCCGTTGAATCTGTCGCGCTGAACACAAACTTCTTGCCGTCGGGCGAGAGCATGGCGGGTCCCGAAGTGTTCCCGTAGAATTGAAAATTAGTTTTCGCCGGCTGCGCGATGATTGCACGAATCACCATCGTATCGGGTGCGGGCGACAATAAGACCTTGTAGGAGAGCAGACAAACTAACACGAACAGAACAGAAATGATGATCCACGACTGACGAGACATTCCAACAAAGGAGCGTCTTGGGAGAACAGATGAATCGGATTGGATACCTGATTCCGATTTCATTGTTGGAGACGAAGTCGTGGAAAACGATCTGCTCAACCTTGTCCTGCTCGATGTTCGTTTGAACCTGTTCAGATCGATCGCCACCTGTTTGATCGATTGCATCCGTTCATTCGAGTCTTTTTCCATGCACTCCAGTACGATGCGGTCAAGTTCCGCATCGATCTCCGGCTTGATTGTGGACATCGGCGGAACATCGACGTTCACGATCTCATACAGGATCGCGCTTTCGTGCGCTCCGTTGAATGGAGACCGCCCTGTTAACATTTCATAAAGCAGCACTCCAAAAGAGAAAATATCCGATCGATGATCGGTCTCTTGCCCTTGTACTTGTTCCGGCGACATGTAACCAAGCGTTCCGACTGTAGCGCCCTGCTTTGTCAGCCGCGATACGCCGACAAGTTTCGCCAATCCAAAATCCATGATCTGCACGATCCCATCCTTGCGGATCATAATGTTTTCAGGTTTGATGTCCCGGTGGACGATTCCCTTCTCGTGCGCGGCGGCAAGTCCCTCGGCTATTTGTATTGCATAATCAATCGCCTGCTTTTGGGTGATGGATGATTTCTTTTCCTGGAGTGTTTGTCCATCGATGAATTCCATCACGATGAACATTTGATCTCCATGTTCCTGGATGTCGATGATGGAGCAGACGTTTGGATGATTCAGCGCAGCTGCCGATTTCGCTTCCTGAATAAATCTTGCTTTGTCCTGCTCCGATGCGGCAAGGTGTGCAGGGAGAAATTTGAGGGCAACGAACCGGTCGAGCTTGGTGTCCTGGGCTTTATAGACAACGCCCATGCCGCCCTCGCCGAGCTTCTCGAGAATTTTGTAATGTGATATTGTTTGTCCAATCACGAAGACATCTCCATTTTTTTAAGCAACTGGGCGAATCGCGGATCTGCTCGAAGGCTATCGAAGAGAGGATCTACCTTTATGAACTCGAACACTCCCGAATGATCATCAAGAGCTTTGTTCAACCACTCAAACGCCTTGTCACGATCGCCTAAGCCGACGTAGACCGTCGCGATACCGCCGGGAGACACATAGTTCGTTAATGAACGCGTGAGAAGTTTTTGCAGAATATTTTTTGCTTCCCGTGTTTTCCCCGCCCGGGCGTCACAAAATCCGAGCAGAATTGTGGAAAGAGTTCCCTCATGCGAAAGTCTGGAAGCGATCTCTAGTTCCGACATTGCCTGATTGAGCTTTCCTTGTTGGAGATAGCTTTGACCCAGCATAAAATGACCCCGCCAGAAATTGGAATCGAGGTCCAATGCTTTACGACAATACTCATTTGCTTCGTCATACCGTCGTGCAAAATACAACATCCATCCTACATCGCGAGTGATAATTAAAGAAAGCGGGTCAAGGGTGAGCGCATATTTGATTTCTTCAATTGACTCGTCGCTGCGGCCCAGACTTGCCAACAACTCGGCATGCCAATGGTGCGCCGTGGCATAGGAAGGATTACGCTCGAAAGAACGTTTGAAATTCTGTTCGGCTGAAATCGCATCGCGCTCGAAGACCATGTTTACAAATGCCAACGAAGCATATGGTTCTGCGCGGTCGGGTTCGAGTTGAATTGCTTTTTGTGCCGCGATCTTCGCCTTGGGGAAGACATCTCTCGGAGAGACAACCCCGTACTCAAACCACCCGAGAACCCCATAGGCATCTGCCATGCCCGAATATGCAAGGGCATAGTTTGAGTCGGCAGCAACGGCCTGCTGGAAGTAGTCGATCGCCGTCCGAAATCCTTCCGTGGAGCGCTTGTTCCAGTAAAAACGCCCTTTCAGATAGAGTTGGTACGCTTCAGTATTCTCAGTCGCGCGCTTGGTGAGTTTTGTCGCGTCACCAGTGGTCAACTTCAAACTAAGTTTTTCGGAAATTCCTTTCGAGATCTCTTCCTGGAGAACGACAAGATCGGCAAGTTTCCTATTATAATGTTCACCCCAGATATGGGTATTATTGCTGACATCGATAAACTCTGTGCTGATCTGAAGATTGTCTCCGCGCTGGGTCACGCTTCCAATGAGCACCGCCTGCACACCCAATTCTTTCCCTGCGGTTTGCGGGTCAGTCCCCTTTCCTTTGTACCGGAAGACTGAGCTCCTGGACATGACGGTGAGGTTCGACAACTGGGAGAGACTATTGATCAGGTCTTCGCTGATGCCGTCGCTCAGATACTCCATGTCCGGATCGCCGCCGACATTTTCAAACGGCAGTACCGCTATCGACTTCTTCTCCTGATCGGGAGCAACAATCGAAGTAAGTGTGGAATGGAAAAAATAGAGCAAGCTCCCCGCGGCAATGAGAACCACTGCAGCGCTAAACATGAGCTTTGGATGCTCCCGATACTTTTGGAAAATCGTCGAGCGAGCGTCCTGCTGAAACGTCATGCTGCCGCTCTGCAGACGGCGCAGGTCGCCGACAATCTCCGATGCCTGCTGGTATCGCTTGGTAGCATCTTTCTCCAGGCAGCGAAGAATAATTTGTTCAAGCGGGGGTGGAAGTAAAGGCCGCAGCATTGTGAGTTTGGCGGGCTCTTCGTGTACGGTGGAATAGCTCAAAGCAGCGATATGGTCTCCTCTGAACGGCAGCTGACCTGTCGCGAGCTCAAAGAGGACGACCCCGAAGGAGAAAATATCAGAGCGATGGTCAACAGTCTCCCCCCGGATCTGCTCGGGGGACATATACGCCGCCGTGCCCATCGTACTGCCAGCCCGTGTCAACTGAACGGTGCCGTGAAGTTTCGCAAGCCCGAAGTCGGTGATCTTCACTCGTCTGTCGGACGTCAGAAGCATGTTTTCTGTTTTGATGTCGCGATGCACAATGCCGTTCTGATGAGCATGAGCAAGACCTTCTGCGATCTGAATGCCATACGATACAATCTCATCTTTTGATAACTCGCCGCCGGCTGCCTTGCGTTGTTGGATAGCAGCCTTCAGCGTACCGCCGGGAAGATATTCGAGTGCGAGAAATCGATTTTCGTCTGATTCATCAAAATCATAGATCGTCGCGATATTCGGGTGGTTCAGCGCAGAGATGGCTTTGGCTTCCTGCCGGAACCGGGAGATTTCATCCGGTGAAGTAAGCGATGCAGGCAGAAATTTCAGCGCGACAAACCGGTCGAGTTTGGTGTCCTGGGCTTTGTAGACGACTCCCATGCCTCCTTCACCGAGTTTTTCAAGAATCTTATAATGAGATATCGTCTGTCCGATCATGTCAGCCGCCTCCCGCCTGCGGCGGGATCCTCGAAATTGCAACTGCTCCCAGAAAACGTTCGCAGGCAATTTCGGGACATGCCGCCCTCGCCGAGCTTCTCAAGGATCTTGTAATTTGAGATTGATTGTCCGATCATTTCGTTAGACCTACTCTTTTTGTCAATGCAATAAAACGCGGATCCGTTCGGAGGTCATCCCACGCAAGGTCGATCAGAAGGTTTCCGATCCAAATGCTGCGGTCGTTGAGGTCCTGGTCGAGCAAGTTCAGGGCCTTATCTTTTTCCCCAAGGCCTGCATATATTCGGGCGATGTTGTATGCGGACCCAGTTCCTGTGCGATAGCGAACTTCATTTTCTTTCAACAACGCGAGTGCTTTTTCGCGCATTCCTCTTTTGGCGTAGAAGTATCCGAGAGAAGAAATGCATTCGCTCGACCGTCCCGATAACTCAACCGCTTTTTCAAACTGCGTCTGTGCCTCGGAATATTTTTTCAACTTGTAATTGGCAATGCCCTCATATTCATAACCGGGCGCAAATGAGGGATCAAGCTCGACGGCTTTCGAAACATACGCGAGTGCGTCCTCGAATTGCCCGCGCACCATGGGTATGACACCGACATTGAGCGCAATGACAGGAGAAAATGGGTCAAGTTCGTGCGCGTGCTGGATCATTGCTGATGCCTCTTCAAGCCGTCCCATTCTCAGCAGCATAATATTATACCATTGGTACGTCGTGCCGTAGCGCGGGTTCAACGAAATGGCTTGTTTGAATTCCCGCTCAGCATCGTCATACTTCCAGTCCTGGTAGTAACAGAATGCTATTGTGGTATGGGCCTCCGCCACAGAATTATCCAGTGCGAGTGCGTGACGGGCAGATGTCATCGCCATGGGAACTGTAATGCGGGTCGGGATTCCCGAGTATTGCGATTGGATGATGTAGCTGTCTGCCAGCCCGGCATAGGCAAGCGCGTACGTTGAGTCCAGGGCAATCGCCTGATTGAAATAATCGATGCTCCTGCCGATGGCGACTGTGTTGCGTTTGTTCCAATAATAACGCCCCTGCAGATAGAGCTGATATGCCTGGGTGTTGGCCGTAGATCGTTTTGCAAGTTTCTCGCGGGTCTCCGCAGAGAGCCCGATGCCGAGCCTCGAGGATACATCATCGGTGATTTGCTGCTGCAGCGACAAAATATCCGCCGCCGAAGAATGGTAAAGGTTGCCCCACAATTCCGATTGACGATTGACATCGATCAGATCGACTTGGACGTCAAGGACTTGATCACGGTGAGTGATTCTTCCCGACAACACGGCGCGGACGTTCAATTTCGATCCGACCTCCTGAACGTCCATTTCCTTTCCTTTGAACCGGAATACGGTGCTGCGAGGAACGACCCTGAGCGATGCGATCTTTGTGAGATTGTTAATGATGCTTTCCGTGAGGCCGTCTGAAAGATACTCTTGCTCCGGCGATGCACCGACATTCTCGAACGGCAGCACAGCGAGTGAATCGATGCTCTGCCCGCGTCCGACGTAGAGATAGATCGCCAACCCAGCGGCCAACAGCAAGAGACCGATCGAGCTAAAAACGATGGCCTTCTTTTTTGCGTCGGTCCTTTTAACGACGGGGAAACTCTGTTCGGCCGAAGGAGGTCTCGAATCCGCCGCAGAAAGACGCCCTATTTTTGTCGTTTTCTTCCGCTCGCGCCGCAATTCGCTGACCATGTCGGCAACGGATTGATAACGATCCTCCGGGGCTTTCTCAAGCGCACGTCCTACAATGCGTTCAAGTTCCTGTGAAAGATCGGGTTGATACTTTGTCAACGGCGCCGGTTCCTCATTCACGATCGAATAAACCATTGCTGCTTCATGCTCGCCGCGAAACGGGAGCTTGCCGGCCAGCATCTCAAAGAGAAGGACGCCGAACGAAAAGATATCGCTTCTATAATCAACTTCTCCTCCCTGAATCTGTTCGGGAGCCATATATCCTAACGTTCCAACTGTGCTGGAAGTCCGGGTGAGCTTGAGCGATCCTTTCAGCTTTGCCAACCCAAAGTCCATCACCTTCGCCTGCCCCTTCGAGGTCAGCATAATGTTGTCGGCTTTGATATCTCGATGCACGATGCCTTTTGTATGAGCTTCTTGAAGCGCTTCGCCAATCTGGACGGCTATCGTGATCGCGTCATCAACCTTAGAGAAAGGAATCTTTTCACCGAGGGTTCCGCCTTCGATATATTCCATGGAGATGAACAATTTTCCATCATAATCTTCAACCCCGAAGATCGTACAAATATTGGGATGATTGAGGCCGGCTGCGGCTTGTGCTTCCTGAAGGAAGCGCGCCTTGGCGGTTTCATCTTTATTCACCTTCTCGGGGAGAAACTTAAGGGCAAGGGTGCGGTTCAACGTTGTATCGTGGGCTTTATAGACAATGCCCATGCCGCCTTCGCCGAGTTTCTCGAGAATTTTATAGTGTGAAATTGTTTGTCCGATCATCGAACTACTTCCCCTTCATCATTTCAATATATTCCGGTTCATTCCGGATGATATCGAGATCGGGGTCCCGCTTTGTCCACTCATGAAATCCATAGCCTGAAGAGAGTGCTTTTTTCAACGTCTGAAGTGCTGCGGCCTTGTCCCCGATGGTCGCGTAGAAACACGCGGCATTATAGAACATAAGAGGATCGTTTGGGCTCAGTTCTATCGCCCGCGCCGCTTTTACTTTCGCTTCCTCAATGCGCCCGCTCCTCACCAATGCGACGGCAAAAAAGATGTGGCCGCGTGCATCGTCTGGATGAAGAGACAGATACCTCGGGAACATCGTCATCGACGCTTCAAGCCATTTGCTGACATTCTCTTTTTCCTGAAGACGAGTGAAACAAAGGATGATGTCGCCGTACGCCGCGTAAAAATCAGGATTGAGCTCGATGACTTTTCGAAAAAGATCCGATGCTTCGCGGCTGCGGTCTGTCGTCACGTACGTCCGCCCGAGAATCCAATATGCAGTATGATTGCTTGGGTTGAGCTCGATGGCTTTCTGACTCGCTTCGACTGCCTCGTCGTGAGATTTCTTGTAAAGATAAACGAGTCCAAGTGCGGAATATGCCTCGGACAACGAAGGGTCGTACATCAGGGCTTTCAGTCCGGACTCCAGCGCTTTGTCGAGGTGGGCATCGTTCCTGTCGAATTGCTGGTAGAGGTGAGCGTACGCTTCGCTCATGCCGGCATAGGCATCTGCATACCGGGCGTCGTATTCAATCGCCTTTTGAAAAAGTTCGATGGCAGTCTGCACACCGTTCTTCGTGAAGCGGTACAAAGAGTCGCGAGCTCTGAGGTTGCAGTCGAAGGCCTGAGCATTCAACGTTGGCCGCTTCGTCAACACGACCTGTTCCTTTGGAGTAAGCTTCACCATCAACGCATCGACGATTTGTTTTGAGACCTGCTCTTGAATATCGAAAACATCCTCGAGCTTCCCCTTGTACGTCTCTGCCCAGAGCTGGGCATCTGCCTCAACATCGACAAGCTCAACCGCGATGCGAAGGTTATCCTGAAACTTTCTGACGCTCCCCGCCAAAATATAGCGCGTTCCAAGCTCCCTCCCGATCGCTTTGACTTCCTTCGCCGTCCCCTTGTACTGCATCGACGTCGTCCTGGGAACGACGCGGATATCCTTCAGCCTTGATAAGTTGATGATCAGTTCTTCGGTGAGGCCGTCGCTGAAATAGTCGCTCTCTTTATCCGGACTGATGTTGCCGAACGGAAGCACGGCGATCGCTTTTGCCTGCGGCTGGGACGGAACGCTTTCGATGAGACGCTGGGTCTCCTGGAGAGAGCGGAGCACCTCATCCATGTTTTGGTACCGCTGCGCCCTGTTTTTCGCCAGCATTTTCTTGATCAGCGCATCGACCTGGTGAGGGATCTTCCTATCCATCAGGCTCGGAACGGGAGGATCTTCATTTACGATCAAATACAGAAGTCCGGCCTCGTGCTCAGACTTGAACGGGAGGTCGGCGGTGAGAAGCTCATACAGGACGACGCCGAGAGACCAGATATCCGATCGCTGGTCGGCCGCTTCCCCCTGAGCCTGTTCGGGAGACATGTACGACAGCGTTCCCAATGAAGTTCCGGTCCTCGTCAGACCCGAACTGCTTTTGAGCTTGGCGATGCCGAAATCCATGATCTTGAGCTTTCCGTCATTTGTGAGCATCACGTTTTCAGGCTTGATGTCGCGATGAACGATGTTCTTGCCGTGCGCTGCCCTTAACCCTTCCGCGATCTGCGACGCCCATTCGATCGCCTGATGAGCAGGGACTCCGGTTCCGGAGTTCAGGTTTGCGATGTACTTTTTCAGGGTCGCCCCTTCGAGATACTCCATCACGAGGAACATTCCGTCTTCCTGCTCGTCAATCTCATAGACGTTGAGGATGTTCGGATGATTCAGCGCAGCCGTTGCTTTTGCCTCCTGCAGAAATCTCGCCTTGCTGTCGGGCGAAGCCGAAAGATGCGAGGGAAGAAATTTTATCGCGACCGTTCGGTCGAGTTTCAAGTCCTGGGCTTTATAGACAACACCCATTCCGCCTTCGCCGATTTTGTCGATTATTTTATAGTGTGAAATAGTTTGGCCAATCATAACAAACTCCTCGAGCTTTCGCCCGACTTTTCAATGATCTTGTAGTGGGAAATTGTTTCGCCGATCATACATCAAGCCTGTCTTTATTATTAAAAAAATGGTTTTGTGCCAGCCCTTCGACGCGTTCCCCCTTCGGGGGACTTGCTCAGGGTGAACAAATAACCCGCTCATCCTGAGTAAGCGAACGGAGTGAGCGCATCGAAGGATCAAGTAACATATTTTTGAAATGGCCTCAAATCAAAGATGACTATTTACCAACGATTGAAATCTTTTATTTTCTCTGAGTGATGTCCACCTCGGGTCGATCTTCAAGAACGTCCCAGAGAGTTCGCATGGAATCGACAAAAGATGCTCAAGTTCATTAAGGGCCATTTCCTGATCCCCCGTCATTGCGTGGATCAGTGCAAGATTCTCAAGCCGGAATGAACCCCGCCAGGCTTCTTTTTCAATGGGGAGCAGGTCAACGCCATGCTTCCCGGCCCGAACGGCATCCTCTTTTCGGTCCAGTCCTGCATAGGCAATACCGAGTGCGCTGTACAGGCGTTCATCAGCCGGGTGCACTTTGATTTCTCGTTCCAAGTGGACTCGTGCGCTGTCGTAATATCTCCTGGCCGCAATTATATTGCCGTGCATCGTTTCGAGTTGCGCGCGAAAAAGCGATGAAGGTGCATATTGAAATTGATCGTTCACGATGACATCGGCGCTTTCATGATCCAGTGCCGCCTTTGCCCCCCCATAATTACCGGCCAGCAGTTCAACTTCGAAGGTCATGCCTGCAAGGAAGTATTCCGAGCCGCTGTCTTTTCCCTGACGACGGCATTCTTCAACAACTTGACGCGCTGCGCTGATATCGCCATTCCAGAGAAGAACATTTTTGGCCTTTTCCCAATAGATCGCGGTGACATCCGGCGTGAGTTCGATTGCCTTGGCGTAATTGCGGTCCGCTTCTTCGTAATCGCGAAGAAGTGTTTGTGTCTCTCCAAGCTGCCGAACCAAATCCGACGAACGCGGGTTGCAGATAATCGATTTTTTGAATGATTCAACCGAGCCGGCCATATCTCCCTGACGCCGCAAAACGGCAGCAATGCCGTAATGCACGTTTGAATTATTCGGCCTGTACTTCAGGGCAAGAGAGAATTCCTCCAGTGCACTTTTATAGTCGAGTTTGGCATGGTAATAGAACCATCCCATCGCCTCATGGGCTTCCGAAAGTTCAGGGGCCAGCGTCATCGCTCTTTCTGCGGCTGCGCGGGACATCTCAATACGGCTTTCCGTATGGTCATAAAAAAACCAATACATGTCCGAATGAACATACGAAAGCTTTGCATAGGCCGCTGCAAACGATGGATCGTAACGGATCGCACGCTCGAATAACTGGACGGCAATCTCAAAATCTGATTTTGAGACTCTCCGTTCCGAGTATTGGATCGCCTGAAGGTAGCAGTCGTAGGCTTCTGAGTTTTCTGTGAGAGAGGTTTCTAGCGAAGTCCTTTCAGTCTTTGCCAATGCAACATCCATCGCGCCGGCAACTCTTGTGGCAATATCGGACTGTAATTTGAAGGCGCTCGAGAGGATGGATTCCATCGACTGCGACCACACCTGCGTTCCGTCCTCGACCTTGATGAGCGTCGGATTGACCCGGACATGCGTTTCTCCGTCGATCGTTTCCCAGCGGACGGTCCCCTGCAAAATATAACTGACGCCCAGTTCCTCTCCTATTTGCTTGATGGTCTTCGTCGTTTTTTTGTATTGGTTCGCGCTCGAACGCGCGATAACGCTTAATCCGGATAATCCCGACAAGCGGCTTGTCACTTCGTCCGACATTCCGTCGACAAAATAATCTCTGTCCGCAGAGCCAAGGTTTTCAAACGGAAGAACAACGATTATTTTCTTATCATTCTTCGCGGCGAATTTCGAAAGGACGGCGTCCCTGAAAATAAATCCGGCAACGATCACGAGAGCAACTATCCCCGAAACAATCATATTTGTTTTTGAAATGAACCTGGTCGCCCGTGCTTGCGTCGCTGCCACAGGCGATGGCGCCCGCAATTCTTGAGGAGGATGAAATTCCTGTGTCCGAACAATTCTTGTCGACCCCTTTTTTACGCGGCGAAGGTCGACGATGATTTCGGACATCGATTGGTAGCGGTCTTCAGGATCCTTTTCGAGCGATTTTTTCAGGATGTGGAGCAATTCCGAAGGAATGTCGGTGCGGTACTTGGAAGCGTCTTCCGGTTCTTCGTTCACGATGGAGTACATCACCGCCGCCTCATGCTCGCCGCGAAACGGCGTCTTTCCGGTTGTCATTTCGAACAGCACGACGCCGAACGAAAAAATATCGGAACGGATATCGGCTTCAGTTCCCTGAATCTGTTCCGGAGACATGTACGCAAGAGTGCCGATCGTGCTGGAAGTCTTGGTCAACTTCAACGATCCCTTCAACTTCGCCAAACCAAAATCCATTACCTTGATCTGGTTCTTGGAGTTGACCATGATGTTCTCGGACTTGATATCGCGGTGAATGATCCCCTTGCTATGCGCTTCCTGCAACGCCTCGCCGATCTGAATGCCGAATTCGACGACCTGCGTGATGGGAATGGGCGACCCTTTTCCGCCGGAACCATCAGCAACCGTGTCGCGCAATGTCTTCCCGTCCACGAGTTCCATCTCGATAAATTGCTGGCCGTTGTATTCATCGATCCCATAAATGGTGCAAACGTTGGGATGATTCAGCGCCGATGCCGATTTTGCCTCCTGAATGAATCGGGATTTTTCCTGCTCCGATTCGGAGACGTGTGCCGGAAGGAATTTGAGCGCGACAAGCCGGTCGAGTTTTATGTCCTGGGCTTTATAGACAACGCCCATTCCGCCTTCGCCGAGTTTCTCGAGGATTTTATAGTGAGATATCGTCTGTCCGATCATGGTACATCCGGAGAATAAATTTAGAAGCTTGCATCACGCGAAGACGCTAATGAGTTTCTAGAAGCCATCTCAAAAACATGTCTCTTGATCCTTCGATGCGCTCACTCCGTTCGCTTACTCAGGATGAACAGGCAATTTGTTCACCCTGAGCAATCCCGTTCCGCAACAGCGGAACGGGAGCGTCGAAGGGCTAACGCAAAACCATTGTTGAGATATGTTCTATTATTTTTGCGCCTTGGCGTCTTTGCGCGAGACAAGTTTTCCTGCCTTTTCAGTAGGCACGACTATTCCATCGCAGCCTGCCATATATCCGATTCGGATTCGACCTTGATATAATAGAACGTCCGCTTGTCGACTGACAGCGCATGAAAATTATCGGTGTCGACATGGAGCGAAGCATCAAGCTCCTTTACAGAATTGTCTTTACTCCTCAGGAGAAATATTTTCCCCTTATGAAAGAAGAGTACCTTGTTCACCCCGTCGATCCAGACAGGGGAAGTTCCGTAATCGATTATTTTCGTAAATTCATTCGTGTTCAATGAGTACGTGTAGATACCGTCGGCGGAACCGCCGGAAAGAATCTCCGACCCGATCAGAAGCTGATCATCCGGTGCGATATCGGTGACGGCAAATCGATGCTTCATGCCGGGGATAGGCGGCAATGTTCTGACAAATCGCTGTTCGATCGGTTTAGCCAAGTCAAACATCATGACCGAACTTTGACTCCCAGCGATAAGGTTATGCCCATCGGGGAAGAAGTGCGGGTTATTGACGTTTTCCAAATTCCTGGTCATCTGTTCAAGCCCGCTTCCATCCAGGTTTATTTTCCACAACTCGTATTTTCCGCTCCGGTCGGAATATGAATAGACCGCTGTCCCGTCATGCGACCAGCGCACGCCGCGGTCCTTCGGTTTGTCGTTCGTCAGGCGGCGGATGTTCGTGCCGTCGCTGTTCATCACGTACACATCTTCCTGCACACCGGAACTTGTGGTGGCAATCTTTTTACCATCCGGCGAAATATCCAGCCAGTTATATGTCTTAGAACCAGTCGTGACCTGTATTTCGGGTTTGACGAATCGTTCGTACGCCGGGTCAAAACCCATTTTATAGATATTTGCCCGCTGCTCTAACGACGAATAGATTAATTTCTTGCCGTCATGCGAAAGCGCCAGCCAGGAACAATTCGACGCGGGAACGGTCACTTGTTCCAGATCCCCTTTTGCTTCGCCGGATATTTCGTCAACCGGAATCCGCCAGACGTTCATGCTTCCGCTTCGGTCGCTCAAAAAATAAATATAATGTCCGTCGGGCGACCAGACGGGATTCCAATCGATCGCAGGGTCGTTGGTAAGCCTGATTTTGTTCTTCCCGTCACTGTTAACAGACCAAAGATCCCTCCAGCCCGATCCGTGGGGCAACCCCCAGTAAACGATCCGGCTTCCATGCGGAGACCATTGAGGCTGGACAGCATCTCCAGAGTCGATCAACGTCGTAGAACCATCCTGAAGAGAGACGCTCCACAACTGGCTTAACGTCGTTCTTGATTGAGCGACCCGTATTCCTTCCGTTGCATACGCGATCTTTTTTCCATCCGGCGACCACGCAGGATTGTAACCGGTCGTTGTCAATCTTCGCACAGATTCGCCCGTCGAGCCCATCAGATAAATCCCGCCCCCGTCTCTGTCCGAGCAAAATGCTATTTGATCGCCGTTCGGAGAGAACGCGGCGTGGTTATTCTTCGAATGCGAGTCTTTGGTAAGGTTGATAGGATTTCCGCCGCCGATTCGCTGGAGAAAAATATCCTGATCCTCTCCGTCGTTCCGTGTAAATACGATAAAATTGCCGTCTGGAGAAATATCGGGAAAAAGTTCTTCCCCCGGCATATCTGTTATCTGGGAGACGGTGATTCGAATCGAAGTGCTTGAATTCCTGCCAAAGAATAAAAGACCGGCGGCGATGACGATCAAGGCGCCAAGGGCAATCTGAAGCACCCGGGCAGAATTCCACGGCATTATCCGCGCGAGCGATTGCCGATCATGTGCGGCCGAAGAAGCTGGAGCGGGAAGAAATCCGGAAGCATCATTTTGGATGGAGCGGAGCGACGTAATCTTTGATGTCTGCTTTTTTAAGCGCCGTATATCGACCGACATATCGATAGCCGTTTGATACCGTTCATCGGGAGTTTTCTCCAGCGCCTTTTCAAAAATTTTCGACAGTTCCTCCGATGCGTCGGGGAGATATTTCGTGATCGGCTCGGCGGGTTCATTAACAATGGAATAGACCATCGCCGCCTGGTGCTCGCCGCGGAAGGGCATTTTCCCGGTCAGCATTTCATAGAAGAGAACGCCGAATGAGAAAATATCGGAGCGCGAATCGACATCTCCGCCATTGATCTGTTCCGGCGCCATGTACGCAAGTGTGCCAACGGTGCTGGAGGTCCGTGTAAGTTTCAGAGAGCCTTTCAGTTTTGCCAGGCCAAAATCCATCACCTTGATCTTGTTCTTCGCCGTCACCATCACATTGTCGGCTTTAATGTCTCGATGGATAATGTTCTTAGCGTGCGCCTCATGCAGCGCTTCGCCGATCTGAATTGCATACTGCGATGCGGTGTCAAGCGAGAGAGGTCCCTCTGCAAGCTTTTCACGCAGCGTCATTCCTTCGATATACTCCATCACGATAAACTGACGCTTCTCCCCGTTCAACTCGTCCTTCTCTATAGAATAGATCGTGCAGACATTCGGATGATTCAAAACGGCAGCCGTTTGCGCTTCGCGAAGGAATCGGTCATTGTCCTGCTGCGAAAGAGAATTTTGCTGGGGAAGAAATTTTAACGCGACGATGCGGTTCAGGTCTGTGTCCTCTGCCTTATAGACAACACCCATGCCGCCTTCGCCCAACTTCTCGAGTATTTTATAATGAGATATGGTTTGCCCAATCATAGCTGAATCTTCCCACTCCCGCCAAAAAACGGCGGGATTCGCAAAATCACCCCCACTCGCTGAGAAACGCTCGCGGGTGATTTTGGAACTTCGCCCAGCTGCCCAACGATCTCATACTGGAGAATTGTTTTGCCGATCACGATGCTCTCCGTTCATATACCGAAATGAAAACAACGTATTCATGTATCATTTCTAGAAGCCATCTCAAAAATGATCTTGCGTTAGCCCTTCGACGCTCCCGTTCCGCTGTTGCGGAACGGGATTGCTCAGGGTGAACAAATGGCCTGTTCATCCTGAGAAAGCGAACGGAGTGAGCGCATCGAAGGATCAAGTGATGTGTTTTTGAGATAGCTTCTAGAAGCTATCTTAAAAATGGCTCTAATGTAGAATACATTTGTAAATGTCATGCTGATCCCGCCGTTTTTTGGCGGGAGAAGCATCCACGACTTTGAAGCCTCGCAGGTTCACAGTGCATGATTGTCATGGATTCTCCCGAAGGGACTCCGCTTCGCTCCGTTCAGAATGACATTTTTAGGAGTTATTGAGATAGCTTCCAAAAAAAATATTGGGCTTTAGCAACCCCTCCCCTATAAGGGGAGGGCGGGGTCATTGCAAAAACCATTCGGCCGTGAGGCAGCGATACACTGCGGCCGGGACGTGCTCGCTGGAAGCCGACGTATGAACGGCGCCGCTGTGAGAACTTCGCCATCGGACAAAAGAAGGTAGAATCGTGTAGATAGATTCCATAAGATAATTCATGGAATGGACTCCAGCTGACGATTCAATATCGACCGTTTCATCCCAGAACGAGATAATGTGGAACTTATGATGGTCGCGGACGAGGATAAGGTCGATGAATCCTTTATGTATCTTATACTTGGGATGTATATCCGATGAGAAAAATGATTCAAAACTCCCGGCCTGATCCTCTTGAACGGCGAGCGTGAGAATCTGAACGGCGAACGGCTTTGCCTTTAGCCTGCTGATGTTCTCCGAGCCCGCTACGGAATCGTCAAAGCGTTCTACGGTTGGTTCCACTTGGATAGGAGTGTATTCAAGAGAAAGATCCTTTGACAGTTCCAGTTTCCATTCGGTCGATTCTGCAAAAAAAGGCCGGAGTATGTCGACCAAACGCGTATAGAGGCCGCTCTCCTCATAGGCATTCGATTCCTTTTGAGATTTCCAAAGCGTCAGAGAAACACACTCCGGTGCATTGCCGGTATTTTGAAGAAGTGATGCGAAAACACATCCCTCGGTTGAACGGAGAGCTGACAACACAGATTGTGTATATACTTCAGACCACGTCTCCGATTCTTCAGCCCGTATTATATGGGTGACCATTCTCAAGAACATTGGAACCTCGCAATGAATTGTGATTTGAGAGATCTAAGAAATACCTGGCGCAAAGGCACAAAATCAATAAAATAACTTTACGCCGGTGTTTTTGCGCGATGAAAGTTTTTACAGCACCCGTTTAATAACCATGATGGTAATATCATCGGACTGGGGATGAGCGCCTGCATGTTTCCGGACTTCTTTCACTACCGCGTCGGCGATTTCTTCGGCCGTGCGGTTCTTTTGTTCGACAAGCAGCGCCTGCAATCGCTCTTCTCCGAATTGTTCCAGCTCGCTGTTCATCGCCTCGCTCACTCCGTCCGACTGAACGACCAGGAGGTCGCCGATATTCAGAGCGATCCTTTCGTCTTCATATTCCGCTTTCTCGATCAGCCCGATCATGAGACCGCCGGTTTTTAAGCGCCGGATCGAATTGTCGCTTCCGATCAGGAAGGGCCAGTCGTGCCCCGCATTCGAGTAATGGATTTTGTTCTGCTGAATGTCGAGGATGCCGTAGAAAAGCGTCGCGAATTTTTCGGGACTGGTGCTTTCAAAAAGAAGCTTGTTGGACCGGAGAAGACATTCCGACGGGACCTGTGAGACCAATGTCTGACCGCGAAGAGTCGCCTGCAGGTTTGCCATGAGGAGGGATGCCGGCAGCCCTTTTCCTGAAACGTCGCCCAGACACAACGCCGTTCGTCCGTCGCTCTTTGGAATGAAATCGAAATAATCGCCGCCGATGGATTGCGCGGCGATCGACCGCGCAAAGATATCGTACCCCTGGAGGCCCGGGTTGCTCCGCGGCAAAAGGTCCCTTTGGATCTTTGCCGCCAGTCCTACTTCCTGCTGCATCTTGATGTACAATTTTTCTTCTTCGATCAGCCGTGCATTTTCAACGACCTGCGCCGATTGAGCTGCGATGATCGCGAGAAGCCGCTGGTCGTCCGTGCCGAACGGCTGGCCGTCTTTCTTATTGTAGACCGTCAGAACGCCGCGAAGCTCGGATTTTACGATCAGCGGAACGCACAACAGCGTTTTGATATTGTCATCCCACTGCACGCCGCGGAACCTCGCATCGTTCGCCGGATCGTCGACGCTCAGCGGTTTTTTGTTCAGATGCATCCACCCGATCAACGCCTGGTGCATGTGGAATGCCGGCGCCCCTGCGGAAGAAACCATCGTGCGGATCAGCGTCTTCATCGACTTCTGTTCGTCTTCCACCAGCGTGATGACGCCCTGTTCTGCATTGACTGCGCGCAGCGATTTCCGGATCAACGTCTGCATAATTTCTTCAGCATTCAGTGACGCGCTGATGGCGCGTGCGATATCGTTGAGGATCGACAGTTCTTCAACCGCGCGGCGAAGCCTCCGCACCTCATCCTGAAGCACGTCGGCAGATTGTGGCGATGTAATTTTTTCAGCCATGATACACTCTTTCGTGAGAACGGCGACACTGTTATGCTGGAACATTACACAACAACCAAACCGATGGCACGGAACAACGCACCCTTGGTGACTGGCAGTCGCGCATGAACAATTTCCGATTGAACTTCAATGGATAAAGAAAAATCCTACACAGCGGTTTCCAAAGCAGCACTTCGTGCCTTTGGACTAATCGGGGGCCACAGGTTGCAGACGTATCGTGATCAACGATTTGTGAAATAAATGACGGAGCTGCGAAAAATATCTCCGCTGTTCAATCTACGATTTCGTATTAGCGTTAAAGGCGTTTTCCTACAGACAGGATGAGCAGATATTTGCAATCACGACGCAATCTGCTGCAGAACTCAAGTGAAAAGTACTCTTTCTGAGCGCTATTGTCAAGGATTCAAACCGGTTGAATGATATTTCTTCTCCTCTCGCGCTGCCATCTTTGAAGAAATTCCTAATTGGTTACGAGCCTGGGGCAAAGTATCCAACTGATATCCGACAATCGTTGAAAAACTCCACAATCAACGACCTCTTAAGCTCCCTCCGGGAGATCATGCGTTGATGCGATGTGCGGTGGAAGAGTAGCGGATGAAGGACGTAGGTGTATTGCGGTATACATCCTGAATATTGATCTTGATTTGACCTCGTTCTCATTCAGAGATTGGGAACGAGATGATCAAGGCAGAGCATCGCAGCAGTTTATTTCCGTTTCGAAGTTCTGTAGAAAACAGCATCTTCCGGATCAGCGACACGAGCATAGCACCCGAATCCGCCGAGGTTATTTTCAATTTTCAGCAGCAGTGTATTCCATCCCTTTCGGAGTTCTGTAGCAACCGTATCCTGATCTGGCACCGCCGGCCTGTTTTTAATGAAACGGTAGATCTGTTTCCCGTTCAAAAAAACTTTGACGCCGTCATCGCTTCCGATCAAAAGCGGAAGCGACTGATCGCGCGGCGAATAGATATAGCTCAACGCATACCCGACTGTCAGATCGGAGGGATGAAAAGTGCCGAGATCCAAAAATCCCGACTTCTCGGATTTCACCAGCTGCCAGTGGATTTCCTTGCCTTGCGCCCCGCGGTAGACTTTTTTCAAATTGATCTCCTGCTCGGGTGCATAGACGGTGTCGAGTCCGTACCGGCCATGCAGGGAATCCTCCGGATTCGGAAACGGTCCGCATACATACCACGAGGGTATGAATGCCCGGTACGGGTGCAGGACAAGTGCGTCGAGGCCTGCCGCATATCCCGACGAACCTTCGTCTTTCCCGCTCACGACGAATCGCAGCGCGATTTTCCCGTGGACGGGATGAATGTTTTTCAGGGAGACTTTTCCCCCGGGAATGATCGATTCGTTGTACCCGTTAAAACCCGCTTTCTTCGCGCCCGCCGGAAGAACGTCAACGTTCCCATACGAAGGACCTTTCGTGAAATAAACATCCACATCATACCGGGCTTCATTCGCCGGCAGCTGCATTGTGAAGCTGTCCCCTTTCTTCTGCGCACCGACCTTCAATTGTTTGAAACCGCTCCAGTCCGCGCCGAATAGCGACATGTCTTCGACCGAAGAAGGGAGTTCTGTTTGTTGCGGCTGCAGCGACTCGGCTTCCAGCGCGCCGTTCGGCACCTGGACCCTGAGGGGTATGCGGAGTCCGGGGGAAAGCATCTGCGCAAACGGGCGATGCGGTTCTTTCTGATACCAGTATGCGGTGCTGCTGTAGTCAGCGATCTCTTTATTCTGATCCCCATGTTCGATGAGAGCGCGGATCGATGTCGTGAACGGAATGCAGTCGAGGATGTGGAAGCGGTAGGCGGCGATCCGACCGAGCGAGTCGTCTTTCAGGATCAACCCGTGGTACGGTGCAGAAAATTCTCCCTGGTTGAAATACCAGCCGCTGTTGAAATAGTCTTCCGTTCCGGTCCCTTTTATTGATGGCTGCTTTTCCCCGTCCACAAAAATCATCTCATCACCTTCCAGAAAAGTAAGCCCGCCGTCATAACTCTGCATGCTCATATTGATCCCGACAAGATGGCCTTCTCCTTCCGCTTCGAGCAGCGTATAATAGTGTGATGGATCGGTGCGGACCTCCCGGTGCCAGGTCGCATGGAAATATGCAACCGTCGAGTCAAACGGGTTTGGAAGTTTGTGATAGTCGATGTGGTAGTAGAATGAAGGAATGGCCTGGCCGGTCTCATTCACCACTTCGACGCGTGCAGACTTGTTGAAGGGCATCGGAAAGTAGCAGTAGTATCCTCCGCTGGACATGCCGACGTACGGCGTAATGTACTGCTTGTATTGAAATCCCGTTCCGAAAAAATCTCCGACCGGAACTTCGACCGACGGATCCTTTTCCCCATCCCAATACATACGGAGGACAATGTGACGGAGAAAATATTTGTCGGACGATGAAATCGTCGTCCAGAACATTGTGATGACTCCGGGTCCATTGATATCGGCAAGCTGTGCAGTCGCTCCAGCCGGAATGATGATGAAGTCGTCGTTTCCGCCGGTCGTATCATTGCTGGAAATTTGCACCAACGTCCCCTGTTTGAGATACGGCAGGCTCGACGGGGAAAGGAGGTTATCCAGAACAGACTGTCCAGCGGCAACGGACACGGCAAACAGACTGATGAGAAGCGCACGCTTTAATTTCATCGCACTGACCTCGTGATGTGGATGGAAAATATCCTCTTCGCTGCTGAATTTATTCCAAAGTCACGAACACAATCGCACATTGTTTATTGTACAGAAATACATGAAATTAATTTTTACCAGGGACAGACGCTACTTTGCTGGAGTCACTGCATTCATGGGATAGTATTCATAATTGTGAATGTTCGATGCGGGGTCGTTCTCCATAAGCTTGCTGATTTCTCTCTCGCTGTCGACTGCGACAATGCAGATTCCAAACGTTCCTTTTGGGTCAAACACGGGTCCGAAAAGGAGCGCAATCCCGCTGTCCACATGCTTTTTCCAATACTCATGATGCTGAACGACAATTTTTCTGTCTTCATCCGTCATTGTCTGAGCAAAATTAGGCTTGCGGGGAAGAAATTTCAACATGAAGTATTTCTTTTCCATAGTCTGAGCATTCTAGAAAGTTAGGAAAGCTTCCCCTCACGCAAAGGCGCAAGGCGCGAAGCACAGTAAAAATAAAACTCGACGGCTTTGCCGGCGATTTTGTATGATGCTAATTGATCAAAATTAATTTTCTCGTTTGGACAAAATTCCCGGCGGACAGTTTATAGAAATATACTCCGGTCGGCAAGCCGGCTGCATTAAACGTCACGGAATGTTCTCCCGCGTTCTGACGTTCGTTGATGAGTGTCGAGACATTTCTTCCAATCACGTCATACACCCTCAACGTCACAAACCCGCTTGCCGCCAATTGATACTTGATTTCGGTGGCGGGGTTAAACGGGTTCGGATAATTCTGTTCGAGTGCAAACGTTGGGGGCATCTTAACCGGCGGCCGGACTCCGGCAATTGGGATCGATACGGTGTATATTCCGTAAGATTGTGAAGGCATTCCAAATGTCCCCCCGGTTCCCACGTACAAGGTGTTGTTATAGATTCCAAGTGCAGAGACGATGGTAGAATCTTTTAATCCTGGCACTGGGAACGGTCCCCAAGTGGTACTGTTGCCCGAAAGAACAAACACGCCATGCTGGTAATGAAGGCTGTCGACGCAATACGTCCCCGCGAAAAAATAATTATCAAGGCTGTCGAAGGCAAAACAAGATACCGGATTTGTCGAATCGGGGAATGGTATATGCGTCCAGCTGCTTTCACTAACTCCTTTGCGAAAGACACCTTTATAGAGCGTGCCGACATAAAGAACTGAATGCATCTGCGCTATGCACGTGATATCCCTGTTGGGCAGATCGTAACTTATGTCGCTCCACGTGGTGCCATGGTCGGTGGATTTGAAAATGCCTCCGTTCCCGAGACCTCTATTGCCGTACACCGGAACGTCGCTTGAGAATGCTCCGGCATAGAGCGCTGGTCCGCTCACGTAAAGCGACGTTACGAAAGAAGAATCGGTCATCGGCCCGGAGAAGCAAGAATCCCAATGACCGTTAAGATTCGAGCGCCAGACTCCGCCATAACTTGGGCTCTCACTTTTCAAGTCGCTTCCGGGGAGAGCGGCGAAAGCATACGACCCATCCCAAGCAACTGCAAGAACAGAGTGAGATGGGAGTCCGCCTGCCGAATTTGACGGATTGCCGATTTTAGACCATGAGCCGCTGTATTCCCACACTCCGCCGTCCGTTCCGTTCTGCTGGGTGCTGTCTCCGGAGAGGGCGTCAACGCCGGCGATCAATTGAGCGCCGCTTGAGGCCAGGCTGATGATGACGTTATCGCTTCCGGGAATTTGTCCCGAGAGAGAAGAACCGGCGATCGCAAAAACCCCGCTGTCATACACAGCGGCATAGAAGTTCGAGTTAAGCAGCGCGAAACCGGTGACTGCGCCGTGCTGGGCAAATCCTCTGGAATGCTGGGTCGAAACGGCTTGAGCAAAAATATTTCCTGCGCAGAAAAACATGTACGCGAATGCCATTATAATAGATTTCATAAAGACTCCTATTCATTCGACAGCGTTATCATTGTTCCGCCGGATATGAAGCGAACCCCGCTTCATATAATTTTCGATCTCCGCTTTATAATAATGCGCCGCGATACGGATAACGAGGTGAGAGAAGCGAGGAGAAGAATTCTCCATCGAGCAATTCCTTATCCGCCAAGTTGTTGTTGCAGGAACGCGGGGAGATTGTCGGTTGGTATGTGTCAAACGAAGTTGCGAGGACGTATCAATCGGGCAATTCCCCCGACATTGGTGGTCGTATGTGAAGAAATGTAGCGGTAATCACCGGGAGAATCAAGAAAAAAAAAGTGATTAAAAGCCCGGCATCAATCCAATTTTCTGTGACGGGACACTTGTCATGAATCAAAGAGAAGCCATGACTCATGGTAATTTTTAGAGTCCATCATCAACTGTTCAGAATAACGTTGACGCGATCTCAAAAACTTCGAAAATTGCATTTCTGAACGGCGCAAACTGAATGTTGAAGGCATTCTTTCGGGAGAATCCATGACAGTCATGCATTCTGAATCTACGAGGCTTCAGTGTCGTTGATGCTTCTCCCGCCATAGTGCAGCGGTAGACGACTCGTCGAGGATCAGCATGACATTTACAAGTGCATTCTACATCGAAACTATTTTTGAGATCGCTTTTAGGAATTCATTGCATCTCTGGCGAGTCTGACCAACTTACCCATTTGGCAGCGGGGTGTTTTGATAGATGTAGATATCTAATGATGTCAAATTCGAAGTGGCCCTTCGACTCCGCCGCGATGGTTCATCTTGAGCAAGCGGGACATACTCAGGGTGAGCGTGTCCTGTTCATCCTGAGTAAGTGAGCGGTGCGGACGCATCGAAGGATCATGATGCGGCTTTGTAATCAAGGCAGCCCGCTACCACCCATTTGATTAATTCGTTTCATTTCAATACATTATAAGCGATGCCAACGCCTCTCCATCGAATTTTGTCATTCGTTCTTCTAACCGTATATGCAGCAAGCCTGTCGCTTGTAGTATTGCCGCATGGCGACGTTGACTCCGCATTCGGCTCGGGGAAAACAAGCATCGCCACTCATGCCGATGCTTCTCATTGCAAGCATATCGACGCTTCTCATGCGGAAACATGCTCCACCTGTTCATTCTTTTCCGGCAGAGCCTTTTTCGTTTCTTCGCCCTTTACGATGGAGAGCTCCGCACAGGCGAGCATTGCACAGCCTTTGATTTTTACTTCCTCGCATTCTTTTGTTCTTTTCACCTCATTTTCCCGCCGCGCTCCTCCAGTCCTCCAAACAATTGCGTAACCGATATCCGGGAAAAATCCGGTAATCCTTAACCATTGTTTGGATGGCGTTGTGAAAAAAAATGCATACATTTTTTCCATCTCTCTATTGATTCCGATCGGCCTCTTCGCACAAAAGGATTCAACGGCCGTTGATTCTGTTTTGATGAAACAACTCGAACAACAAATGCAGCCGGCCGCTCCGCCGCCAACCCCGGCAGCCCCGGCAGCCGGGCGAAGCGCTCCGACGACAAATCCCGACATGAGCGCGATCGGCGATTTCCGGTCATTGTACAACAGCGATGGAAAGCGGAACGTTGAATTGTATTTTAACCAATTGGAAGTGCAGATGGCGTCCGTGGTCGATCCGTACGCGCGCGCAAATTTTCTCTTTTCATTCAGCAAGGATACGGCGAGCGGAAATTTCAGCTCGGACATCGAAGAAGCGACGCTCACGTCGATCGACCTCCCGTACAGCCTTGAAGTGACGCTGGGAAAGTTTAAACCGCATTTTACCAAGGTGAATACGCTGCATCCCCACGCGTTCAGCTTTGTCGATTTTCCATCGATGCTGACGCGTTACTTTACCGATGAGGGACTTTTCATGGAAGGGGTTTCGGCGAGCTGGCTCGTTCCGAATCCGTGGGATTACTATCAGGAACTCGACGTCGAAGTCGGGCGGAGCGAAGCGAACAATACGCTCGACCCGGGAAATGCGAACACAATGACGTACGTCGGGCATCTCAAGAATTTTTTTGAACTCACGGATAACGCCACCGTCGAGTTTGGATTGTCGGGGCTGTCCGGCGTCAACGCCCAGCAGTTCACGACAACACTGGGAGGAGTCGATATCACGTATAAATGGAAGCCTGTGCAATTCAATACGTTCCAATCGTTCACATGGCAGACGGAGGCGATCGTCTGCAAAACATCTATGCTAGCGGCCGCGAATGTCCAGACGTACGGGGCATACAGTTTTGTGGAATACCAAATAGAGAAGAGGACTTTTCTCGGCGCGCAGTTCGACTATTCAGCGCTGCCGGGCAACAAAAGCAATGAAGACCGTGTTTCTTCGCTATTAGTACGGTTCCAGCCCACGGAATTCCAGATTCTCGCATTGGAGTTTCAACGGGACAATCGGAGTTACGCCGCTGACGCGAACCAGGTCATCTTACGGGCAATTTTCGTCATCGGCAGTCATGGAGCGCACGCATATTAATCGTCAGAGTATCATTAATTTTTTGGAGAGCATCACCGAATGAAAAATCTAAAATCAACAATCGCAGTTTTCATCCTCTCGAGCGTGTCGCTTTTTTCAATCGCAACAGGCGAGATAAAGGTCGTTACGACGCTCACGGATCTGAAAAGCATCACGGAGTTTATCGGCGGCGGCCGCGTTGACGTCTTCGCCATTGCCACCGGGTACCAGAACCCTCACTTTGTCGACCCGAAGCCGAGTTACATCCTGAAACTTTCGCACGCCGACATGTTCGTTACCGTCGGTCTCGACCTGGAAACCGGATGGGTGCCGCCGTTGTTGAACAGTTCGCGCAATTCGAAGATCCAAAAAGGAGGAGATGGGTACGTCGATGCATCGGTCAACGTTCCGCTTCTTCAGGTCCCGACCGCTCTCAACAGGGGTGAAGGCGACATTCATATTTACGGCAACCCTCATTACTGGCTCGACCCGGCAAACGGAAAGATCATTGCACAAAATATCTGCAATGGTCTTGTTCGTCTCGACCCGGAACACCGCGACGAATTCACGGCAAACCTGAAGCACTTCGACGAGACGATCGATGCAAAAATAAAGGAGTGGTCCGCCAAGGCCAGCGTCTTCAAAAACATGAAAGTGATCGTCTACCACAACGAATGGCCCTATTTTGAGCAGCGGTTCGGCATCGTCATTGCCGACTACCTCGAACCGAAACCGGGCATCCCTCCGACGCCGTCGCAGCTGACGAAAGTGATCGGTGAAATGAAGCGCGACAACATCAAGATCATCATCAATTCACCGTACTTTACTTCCGATGCGGCAGACCTCGTCGCGCGCAATTCGGGGGGAAAGGTTGTCACGCTTGCAACATCCGTCGGGGCGAACGACAAAGTGAAAACATATATCGACCTTTTCGATTACGATGTTGCGCTTCTTGTCGCGGCCGTTCAATAGGCACATTTGACGATCATTAGAAGGAGAAGACAATGTTTGATATGTTTACGCAGGATTTCATTTTCAACGCCTTGAAAGTGAGCATCATCATGGGGCTGCTGTTGTCCTACTTGGGCGTCCATGTTATCGGACGGGGAA
>Ga0265338_10001328_pt1 | contig 40318 bp, 42 predicted proteins | sample 42126metaG_FD_193579 | JGI IMG/M metagenome (GOLD analysis project Ga0265338, IMG submission 193579) | Rhizosphere microbial communities from Carex aquatilis grown in University of Washington, Seatle, WA, United States - 4-21-26 metaG | ecosystem: Host-associated > Plants > Roots > Rhizosphere... | reverse complement strand
GATTCAGCTTCTGGAACAGTACATCTTGCTCTTTCTGCTCCTAGTCGTACTTTAACAGTATCCTCCACATACATTGCAACACTAAGCTAAACGTATAAAAGATTGCATCGGTGGGGTTTTAAAAAAGCCCCACTATTGCAGTTTTTGCAAATAAGTCCTATGCAGTAAGATGTGTGCAGAAGAGCCTGTATAGGTATTGCACAGATTTCGTATCCTCACCTAAACGCCTCGAAGCGAATTAAAAACGAGTTGTATTAGATAAGAATATGCAAAAATATGACAAAAAATAAGGAGATTCACAATGACAAATATTTACATTACAAAAGGTAATATTATTGAATCAGTAGTACCAGATTATAAAGCACCAGTTATTAATAGTGCGAGTGAAATTTTGGTAAGTCTTAATAATCCTGTTCTTGCTACAGCTTCTACATTTGCAGTTTTAGGTGATACTGCGGTAACGAATACAGGAAATACAGTCCTTAACGGAGATTTGGGTATTTATCCAGGAACATCAGTAACTGGTTTTCCTCCAGGAACATTTACTGGTACATTTCATCACACTGACGCAGCAGCAGCTCAGGCTCATGCCGATGCAACAGCTGCAGCCACTGCTCTAAAACTTATGGGACCTGGAACAGACATTAGTTCTACAGATCTTAATGGATTTGTAGCAACTCCAGGTGTTTACTCAGCAACAGCTGCTGGAACTTGGACAGCTACTGGTGATTTAACTCTAAATGGAGCAGGAACCTATGTATTCTTGTTTGGAACAAGCTTAACGATGGGTGCAAATTGCCATGTCGTATTAACTAATGGTGCCACAGCAGATAATGTTTACTTCGTAACTGGAACAACATTTACGTTTGGAGCCAATGACACTGTAAATGGTAATATTCTTGCTGGTACTTCTATTACCTTTGCTTCTAATAGCGTACTTAATGGACGTGCATTAACGTATGGTCCTTCGGGCACAACGGTAACATTCCCTAGTGCAGGAATAGTAAATGTTCCTTCAAGCTCTGGATCTGCATTTAGCTACACTATTACTGCTATAAATTCACCTACAGCATTCTATGCAACGTATTTGCCATGGGATTTGGTTATTAATCATAGTACTGGAGTAATTTCTGGGACTATTTTCCCCAACAGTGTTGGAGAATTTCGTATTCCATTACAAGCTTGTAATGATGCAGGTTGTGGCACAATGATCTTAACGATATTAATCTAAGTTTGCAAATAGATTAGTATTTAAAAAATATACTAGGAGGGATCTGAGATATGGTCCCTCTGTGTATATTTTATAGATATGTAATAGAATTTGAATTTATATTTAAAAGATAAGAGAAGGATAATAAATGAGAAGATATCGTGTTGCAATTAAAAATTCAAAAGAAAATAGAACTGAATTAACTTTCGCTGATTTATGTGTGAAATATTCCAACGGATTTTCTCCTATTTTAAAAATTAAAGAGGGAGAAGAAATCCCATTAGATGTATGTGATCCTGAAGATGTGAGAAAGTCATGGCTTGTAGGATCTTTAAAAGGATATTTAGAGAATAAATGGATAGAAGAGATTTCTGAAATAATTAGCAAAAATGAATCTCCAACACCACTTTCTCATTTTATTACTGAACAAATGGTTTTTACAGCTCAATTAGCCCCTGCTAAATCAGCTGAAGTATTAGAAAAAATAGACGTTCCACCTTCCCCAACAATTTTACCTGACGCAATAAAAGTAGTAGAGCAAGTTTCGGTTCCTATAATTGAGCCACTTAATGACTTAAATTTAGTTAAGACATATGAAGATTTTGAAAGATTGTCTCACTTTTTGAAATTAAGATGGATTAAAGAATCAGCAGATATTGCTTTATTGGAAGATATTCTAGGTAAAACCCAGTCAAACCAATTTCGTAACAATATAACTTTAAGACTTACTCAAATAAAGATGTAAGCTTAGTCTTTATTATTTTATAAGGATAAGCTATGGGATTTCCACCACCACAATTTGGCGTACCTCTATCAGAAAGTCAGATAAATCCAGAACTTCCTTTTTATCCGATTTATGGTGTTACACCTAGTAATAAATATATTCCATTTTCTATTACCGAAAATGGGTATCTTAATGTCAATGCTACCTTTAGTGGATCAATAACAATTGGTGAGATTGGTATTGCTGATGAAAGTAGTTTTACCTACGGTACTTCATTAGAACAGCCAGTTGGTGGTGTTTATCAGGATACTAATCCAACATTATCTTTAGGTGAAACGGGTGCTGTTCGTCTCACTGAATATAGAGCTTTTCATGTTAATTTAAGAGATTCAAGTGGGATTGAAATATTACCAGCTACAGAAACCACTTCAACATCTATTTTATCTACTTTAGAACAGTTTAATTTTAGTGGTGGTTCCCTTGTTGTTACAACTACTGGATCTGCTGGTACTCCAGATAATATATATGCCGAAAATCTTGCAGTTGCCCCAAATTCCACAACTACTATGTTTTCATATACTGTTCCAGCTGGTGTAACATATAATGTTAATGGTTTGATTGGTTGGGGAACATATGATGGGGAATGGTTGATTACTGTGAATGGGGCAAACAAGGGTGGTGGATGGAGTTCTCCCTCAGCTCGTACACTTCAGCTTAATTACCAGAATATTCCAATAGTAGCAATGGTTGGAGATATAGTGGCTGTTACAATTACAAATTATGCCTCTTCATCTCAAACATTTAGAATGAATTTACTTACAGAATCGATTATGTAAAAGTTAAGGAGAATTAAAATGGCAGATATAGATCCCAATAAAGAATTGAATAAAAAGCGTTTACAGGTTCATGTAACCGAAATGAAATTGCAATTAGAAAGATTTGATCTTCGTAAGATGGAAGTTGCTGAAGAATTACGAAAAATCGATGAAAATATTGCAGCAACAAATTTAGATATTAGTAAGACCCAAGAATCTATAGATAAACTTGGAAAATAAGCTTTAAGGAGAAACATTATGTGCGCTGATTTTGATGCCCAACAGCCCGTCAGGGCTTTAGCCGTAAATTTTACAACTGAGGTAGCTAACTCAGCAGGTACTACGATCAATCCATCAGAGGATTATGCACAAGGTTCTACTACCTCTGGACAGAATGGTGTTCTGTCTATGGGTGCAGTTACAACAGCTGCTCCTACCTATATAACAGGAACATCGAATCCATTATCTTTAGACACAAGTGGTAATCTTCGTGTCACAATTGATAGTAGTGTTAGTGAACAGAATGTTAATTTAAATCAAGTTGGTGGTGCTGCATTTGCCCTTGGTCAAACAACAATGGCAAATTCTTTGCCAGTGACAATTGCTTCCAACCAATCACCCCTTAGTATAAATGAAGCTCAACTAAATGGTGTTGCACTAGGAAGTCCTTCAGCATATGGTACATCACCAGGAGCTGTTAGTGTTCAAGGTGTTAACGCTTTTATTACTAATACTGTTCCAGTTACATTAGCTTCTACAACAATCACAGGTACAGTAGCAGTTACACAGTCTACCTCTCCTTGGGTTGTTTCATTAGCTTCTACAACTATTACAGGCACAGTTACTGTTGCTGGTAATCTTACTAATAATAATGCAGCTCCAGCAGCAAATAATATTGGTGTATTACCTGCAGTAGCTTCCGCTGCTGCTCCAACATGGACAACTGGTGATCAGGTTCTATTGTCTGAAGATTTATCGGGTAATTTACGTGTAATTACAGGATCTGGATCAACCACAGTTGTAACAGGTACAGTAGCTGAGAATTTAACACAGGTTGGTGGTAGTGCAATAGCTCTTGGTCAAACAACCATGTCTGCTTCTTTGCCAGTTACTATTGCGTCAAATCAATCTACCTTGAATACAAAAGATGCTGCTGATGGCCCAGTTACCCCAGGCGCAGTAGCTGCTAATTCCCAATTGGCAGGAGGACAATATAATTCTACTCCTCCTACTCTTACAACAGGGCAGCAAGTAGCTTTGCAAGTTGATGCCAATGGGCGATTGTTAGTTGATGCACAAACTGTTACGAGCATCACTCCTGTTCTTACATATTTTACTGATGCCTCTGTTGCAACGAGTGCTACGGTTACACATTCTTTAGCAGGTCCAATTACTTTGGATAAAATCGATGCTACCGCATCAGGGGAAATTAAACTTACAGTTGCTATCGGAATTACAGGTAGTGAAGTAACTTATTGGAATGGTTTTAGTAGTGCCTCAAACCAGGACATTGAATTTGCCTTACCTTATGGGTATGTGATTCCTACTGGAAGTTCTGTAAAAATTACTATTAAAAATAGAGATACAGCAGCTCAAGATGTTTACGCAACAATCTTTAGTCACTAATCAATAAAATAGAAAAGGAAAGATATGGCTGATTTACCAATTACATCAGATGAGGGTGGAACACCAGTAGTTATTACAGGAGCAGTTTCTCCATATTCTACTGTAGCAGTTGCATCTAATGGTTCATTGCAGACATTAGCTGACATAACTGGTACAGGAACGATTACAGCCTTGAATGGTAGTGTTGTTGCTACAACACATGGCTGTGGATCAGTTAACTTTTACATCACTGGAGTGTGGGTGGCAACCATATCTATCCAAGGAACAGTAGACGGAACAAACTGGTTCGCTGTGTATGGTGTAGTGCTGGGAACAGATGTCGTCACTGAGTTTGTTGCTAGTGATGTGTCACTTGATGTCCCTTGCGGTGGTCTGTCACAGATCCGTCTCGTTGCAACTGCCTTTACTTCTGGTACTGCATCTATAAATTGGAATGCTGGTGCTGGAATAAAATCTATACTAGCGATTAGTCCTGTCGCTGCCTCATTCAATACTCAAATTAATGGAGCTGTCACAACAGCTGCTCCTACATACACAAATGGAACTATTGAGCCTATTTCATTAGATACATTAGGAAATATTCGTGTTACTATTACAAATTCTGCAGCTATATCAGTAGCTCAGGCTGCAGTTTCTGATCCATGGCTAGTCGCAGGACTCCTCACTAATAATAACGCAGCTCCTGCTGCTAATAATATTGGAGTATTACCAGCCATTGCTAGTTCTGCTGCTCCTACATATAATGCAGGAGATCAGGTTCTTTTATCTACAGATCTATCTGGCAATTTGCGTGTTGTTGCTGCAGCTGTTGCAGAGCAAAATGTAAACTTGAATCAGATTAATGGTAGTACAGCAGTAACTGCTGCTACTGGTGTTTTAAAAGTCGGTATTGTTGGTAATACAGGGGCAGCTATTGATGCTGCTTCTACACAAAATGTAGCTACGCCAGCTAATGGTATTTTGACTTTAGGTGAATTTAATACTACTCCTACAACAATTACGTCTGGTAATTCATCCCCCCTACAGTTAACAGCTGCTGCAAATTTAAAAACGGATATGTCTTCTTGGATTGGTTCAACTGCTCCTACAGTTGGGCAGAAGACGATGGCTAATTCTATTCCAGTAACCATTGCATCGGATGAATCAGATCTTATAACTTCCTTAAATGCTCTTGTCACAGCTAAAACAGTAGTAGCAAAAACTGGTTCTTTAGTTACAACTGCTACAACCGCTAATCAAGTTGTTTTGACATATACCGTTACAGCTGGAAAAACTTTGTATTTAGAATATGTTTCATTCATGGCTTATATTACAACTGTACCTGGAAATACGAATCCAGTTCTTTTGGGTACTATAAGTTTGGAAAATCCATCTGGTACACAGTTGATTACAAATGTAAGATTCCATGCCGATTATGCATCAAATACTTTTCCTTTCTCTGATCCATTACCTATAGCTGCAGGTACTGTTATTCGTGTTACATGTACTCCAAATGCAGCAACAAGTTACACATGGAGAGCAAATTTCGGTGGGTACGAGGCATAATATGCAACAAATGGAACTTTCAACGTGGGCAGCTTTTAAAAGTCTTGTTTCATCTAAGGGACTCTTGATACAGTATACACAAGGTACTAATACATATGATCTTTTTGGGCCAGAAGCTGGATCATTTATGTGGCATTATACTATGCTTATGGATGGTGGTTCTGATCAAACAGATTTTGAAACTAATTTTAAACCCTCAGCTAATGCACCTTTAGAGATTAAGGCAGGTGCAGGTCGTCCAATGCGTATATCTGCATCTCCACAACCTGATAATACAATAGAACACTGGAAAGGGTATCAACTTACTATTCCAGCTGGTCAAACTTCAGCGTATGTTGATGTATCCTTTAGTTCTACAGTTTATCTTCATGGCGGTTATATTGTTTCAGCAGATGTTGATTTTGATGATTATGTTCAAGCTGATATTTTAATTGCTGCCAATAATGCAATGTATGTTCCAGGAATAGTTAGTACAGCATATATGATTCCAAATTTACCTGTCTCATTTGAGAGTGCAGAAAGTATGGTATTTCCCACATCCGTTAAAATTCGGGTAACTCTGAACACTGCTAATGCCGATACAACAGATACTCATGCTAATATTTTGGTGAACTACTTTGTCTAATATTAAATTACAACCAGGAGATATTTTATTATTTGAAGTTGTGCCAAATAGTCCTTGGCATGATAAGTTAATTGTATTTGGGGAAAAACTTTTAGGTAAACAATTTACACGATCCAGTTATTGCCATGCTGCTTTAATAGATACAGATACGGATTTAATGTTAGAAGCTGTATGGCCTAAAACCCATATTATCCCAATAAAATCTAGAAATAATAAGATACAAGTTTTTAGGATTAAAAATGCAACTAAAGCACAATGTTTGAAAGCTGTTGCTGAAGCACATAAAGATTTAGGTTTGTGGTATAATGTTGGAAAATTATTTTTTGGTTTGTTTCCTAGAAAACATGAAGTAATTTGTAGCACATATGTTGCTATTTCTTGGAAAGCTTCTAAAGTCCAATTAGCAAAACGTGGAGATAAGGTATTTTCACCAGATGAAATAGCTTCTAATCCATTAGTTAAACATGTTGGTGAACTTATGTTAAAAAAATAGGATTTGTATGAAATGCCCAAAATGTGATCGAAAGCGTTATGCAGAAAAAATTATTAAACGTGCAAAGCGTAATTTTATGGTTCATGAGTGTCTCAGTTGTAATACACAGTATGATTTAATTGAAGTTAGAAAATCAAAAGTTACAAATACTTGGGTTGAGAAAGAATCGGAAGATTAAAATAGAAATTTAGGAGAAACTACTATGGCATATTTACAAGAAATAGAAATGGACTGGAACACATTTAAAGTTGTTCATACAACTTTATCGGCTGCTACTGTATATTATTTGAAGAATGATTTACAGTATGTGCCTTTTATTGTTGAAGAAGGAACATCTCCTATTCAAGCTCAATCAATTTACTTTTGTGGAGTTAATCGAGATCCAAAAGTTGCAAGTGGACCCTATGCAGCTTTAACATCTGGAACATTAGCATCTGCTCATATCCAGAATATTGTTTATACAGCAACCGCTTATGGTTCATCATCTGTTACGATTGCCTATGTGAGTGATGCCCCTAGTGTCGGTAAAGAATCTGTAACTGTTGTAGGAAATGCTATTACTGTCCATATTGTAACTGGATCTTCAACAGCTCAACAGGTTTATGCAGCTATTGCTGCATGGAATGCTTATAATGGGAATGCCACATTTAATTCCCAAGCAGCAGCTTACTTAGTTTCCGCTGTTATTGACGCAGGTAAAGAAGGTGTAGCGCAAGTAACAGTAGGCCCAACGGCATTAACTGGTGGCACAAGTGCCGTTACTACTCTTTCCGATTGGGAAACAAATTTCATGGGTTCAGCAACACAGGTTGCAAGTTTTAGCGTTGGTGTAGGACTTGAACTATAAGTTATAAAGGATAAAATATGAGTCTTGTAATTCCACAGCCCCCAGTACTTACTAATATTGGATCTAATTATTTCACGGTTAATATATTACCAGATAACCCAGTGGGTACATATTATGCTATCCAAGTTATTTATAATGGAACAGGTGGATTTGTTACTGCCCAGGGAATAGTTCAACCTGTTCAAATGTGGATTAATACTACATTAATTCAAGTAACAGGACTAACTCCTGGTAATAATTACTCTGTTCGTTTAAGTGCTGCAGATGATGCAATTGGTACAAATGCTACTGCTTTTGGTACAACAACTAATATAACTACTTTAACGGGTGTTACTAGTCAAGCTGCATCTACTTTTTCAACAGCAGAACAGCAAGTTATTAGTCAAGCTCGAAAACTTATGCCAGAGATTTTTTCCCGTAATACGAGGGATGAAAAGATTTTAGCATATGCCCAATTGATTTTAGCTGAAATTAATAGTTTTCCTCCTTTGACTGGTTTTACAATCAATGACGTTCCTGGTAATCCTATTTTGTCTCAGCTTTTATATTTTGGTATTTCTTTGATGACAGAATTATTTCTTCAGGCTAGAGCTACTTTGGAAGACTTTCAGTATAATGATAATGGTCTTTCTTTAAATGTGGATCAAGTAGGTAAGATTTCTCAGTCTTATACTAATATGCTTGAATTTTATAGGAACATGATTTTAAATTATAAGAAAACTCAAATTTTTGCTGTTGGTGCTGTAGGTTTAGGAACGCCTCGTTACCAGTCGCAAATTGGGCAATTTTTAAAAATTTCCCTTGGGAGTGCTTTTTCCTGGAATGCTCCCTAGTAGATAACAATGTTGTTAGTAGTTGCGGATTTGTATTTAATATGGTATACTAATAGATATGAAAAAATCCAAAGAAAATAAAGCTCTCCATGAATGTCAGTATAAAGCGTCAGTGAAAGCTGTTAATATGTTTTTTCGTGACATAGTGAAAGCTGAAATTTGGATGAATGCTGAAAATTATTTACTTGGGGGTATTACACCAAGAGATATGATACAGATAGGACGTTTCGATAAGCTGATTGATTTAATTTATACTCAAATAGAAGAGAATAAACAAGGATAGAAAATTATGTACCAGAAAATTTTAACTAAGCTTTTAGGAATTTTTGATATTCCATCTGGACCTATTATTGGTCTTTGGTCATTAGTAATGCTTATTGGAAGTGCATATTCTATTTACAAGACTCATGAGATTTCAACTGGTGTAGCAATGATGTTTAGTACTGTGATTACAGGATTTGCGGGACATAAGATCATAAAAGTATGGAAAGGAACACAAGATAGTTCCTCAAATGAAACGAACTTAGATGTGCAAGGACAAGGAGACGACAATGGAAACGATTCTGCAAAGCCTCAAAGTTAATCTTAAGAAATGGGCTATTTTAGCCCTTATTGTGGTTGGTGGGCTATTTGGCTTCAAAGCCTGTAGAAAAGTGCAGCAGAAGCAAGATAAACAGGCTTCCAGCACTGTTTTAACACCTGATCAGAAGGAAAAGATCACTGTTAATCCTGAGAATCATACAATTACAATAACTACAAAAAAATCGGATGGTACAACTCAAACACAAACTACCTTTTTACCAGATCGTCCTACTTCAATTACCGAAGATAATAATGGTAAGCTTTCTATAATTGATCATAAATATGGAACTGAAATTCGTCCTTTCTTGGGTATTGGTGGGGCGTTAGATGGGACTCCAAGGGTTCATGTGGGTGCTGATTTATGGTATTTCCATAAATTGGATTTGGGACTTGGACTTGATACAAATCCTTCACATTTAAAAGATGTACGAGTCGATTTAAATTTAAGTTATAATTTTTGGTCTAATACGAGTATCGCTGTAAGTATTGACAATCATAAAGTTCCTGGTTTGTTTTTGAAAGTTCGTTTCTAAAAAGTACTTCTGTAGTCCTAATTAAATCCAAAACTCCTAGAGTAAATTGAGGGTTCCTATGACTTATAACTATCTTCCTGATGATAATGAATTGCCTATTGAATCCAAATTAAATGGAATCTTTAGAGTGAGCTTTGAGATTAAAGTTGAATCTCAGGATGAATTGGCATTGTCTGATGTGACCCAAGCTCTTACAGAAGGGTTTGAACGGGGATTTGGAACTGGATTTGTAGATAAGGTTGCAGAATTATCTGTTGAAAAAATTACTAAGAAAGCTCAAAAAGTTTTAAAAATAGGAGATACAGTTTCATTAAAGGATAGTATTAAGGTTCGAGCTGATATTTTATCTGATGATGGTTATTTATTTATTGGGGCAAAAACAGAGATATCGGAAGTAGTTGGAGAAAATATTGAATTAGATATTGAAGCAGGAAGTACAGGCTATATAAATAAAATTGCTGATGGCAAAGTTGAGATTGCAGATTTGGATAAGGCCATTGATAAGTATTCTCATCTTGGTTTGGATTTAATTAATGTTGATTTGCTTACAGTGAATGCAGATCAACTTGAAAAAATTGATACAGAAGAGGTAAAGTAATTATGCCATTTCTACCTACAACTCCCAGCATTTCCAGTGTTACCGCTTCATCTGCCTTAATCACAAAAGGTTCTGATGGAAATTCAGGTGCCACCTATTATGCTTTTCAATTTTCATATAATATTAATTTAGCAACTCAGATAAAATATCTTAAATCTGATGGAACTTTTAGTGATATTCCAGTTTGGATTAATGCTACCACTCTCATGGCTAGTTCTCTTGTTCCCAATACTTTGTATAGTGTGAATTTAGCTGCTGCAACTGATGCATTAGGATCTAATAGTACAGGTTTTGGTCCTCCTTTTTCTTTTACAACATTAGCTGCTCAACCTTTATTTCAACCTTTTAGCGGAGTTTATTCCACGACAGTTACAGCTAATTGGCTACCTAATTTCAATAATGATGATACACAATATTATGTTCAACTCTCCACAGATCCTGCTTTTATTTTTAATGTTATAAATAGTGGGTGGGTTACTGATAATTCCTATATTTTTACAAATCTTCTTCCTAATACAATTTATTATGGTCAAGTACAGGCTCGTAATTCTGTTTCAGTTGAAACAATCTTTGTTACTCTTGGATCAGTTACTACTCCTGCAGGACCTTTCCCTGTTCAGGGTATCAGAGCAACTAATCTATTAGCTAACCGTGGTTTTATTATTCAATGGGCTGCAAATATTGAGCCTAATATAGCTTTATATAGAGTATATCGAAGTAGTTCACCAACTGATAATAGTAGTTTTCAAGTAATTGGAACTACCCCAGCCAATGTTACCTCGTTTGTAGATAATGTGCCTTATACATTTGGTATTACTTGGTATTATAAAATTACAGCTCTTGATAATGGAAATAATGAGAGTCCATTAAATTTAACGTCTCCTGTACAGGATATGTCATTCTCACAATTTGTTGAACAACCCTTTCCCACAACTGTTGAAATTAATGACATTATTAATAATGAAACTCCAAGTGGAGTCCTTAATGGTGTATCTACTACTATTACCACAGTCACTGACGGTACTCATTTAATTGTCGGTAGTACAGCTGGATGGATAACTGGAGCAGCGACTGATATAACAGCAAGTATTTTATTCACTGTTTCTTCTGTTACAGATTCTACACATTTAATTGTTTCTTCTACTTCAGGAATGGCTTCAACTGATTTGCTTATCCAGGGAAATACTCTATTTACCACTGCATATCCATTTAAATCTAGCACACTTGATGTTTATTTAAATGGAGTAAAACTTATGCTTGGAGTAGATTTTATTTTAAATATACCTCAACAGTTTACACTAGTTGAAGCTCCACTTCCAACGGACTATTTGCGGGTGTCTTATATAAAATTTTAATGATGCTCTCAGTAAACAAAAGGAAATTATAGTATGCCTTTAAATTTTGCCCATATTAATGGGAATGAACAAATTTTCCCTGGAAGTCTTGGAACAGCACTTTACGCACCAGGATCTGTTACTGTTCAAACAATGAACATTAATGGAAATCTTACTTTTAATGCCCATCAAGCCTTAGATTTTAGAATTGAAAATGTAACGACTGGTACACTTCCTGCCCCAGGAAATGTTGGACGAGTTGTTTATAATACAACAACAGGTCAATTTCTTATTGATAATGGGACAGCGTTTGTTCCTGTTACAGCAACGGCTGGTGTATCATCTGTTAATAGTTTAATAGGTGCTGTTACATTAGCTGCTGGAAGTAATGTAACTATCACTCCTTCTGGAAATACTCTTACAATTGCAGCTGCAGCAAGTCCAATTACTACTGGAAATTTAACTGAAACAATATCTAATGTTTTAACAATTACTGGGGGTATTGGTGCTGTTGTAGGTAGTGGTACAACAATTGATGTAAAACAAGCTGGTATTTCTCAATCTGGGTATCTCAGTAGTACAGATTGGAATACATTTAATAATAAACAACCATCTGGAAGTTATATCACAGGATTAACAGGAGATGCTACGGCTTCTGGTCCTGGAAGTGCTACATTAACACTTGCTACCGTTAATTCAAATGTAGGTAGTTTTATTAACGCCAATATTACAGTTAATGCTAAAGGACTTATAACAGCTGCATCTAACGGATCTTCTTTTTCTATAACCTATCAACAAGATTTATTTTCCTATAGTGGTAGTAATGTATTTACCTTATCATTTACCCCATTTTCTAATAGTCAAATTGTTTTTTTCAATGGGATAGGATTGGTATCGGGTGCCAGTTTTGATTATGTATTGAGTGGTACAACATTAACATTGAATGCAGGAATAATTTTAAAAGCTGGAGATCAGATTTTGGTTGTTTATTCTCATTAAGAAAAGCAATTTTTAAAATAAAAAATATTAATAGGAGAGATAAATATGTCACTTACACAGATTGATCGAGATTCGCAAATAAAACCAGGAACAGCTTATGATTGGGTAACTAATGATAGCTCTGGTAAAATGTCTCAAACAGCTGTAACGGCAAATAGTGCCGTTGCTACTGATGCTAATGGCTTGCCTGTTGCTTCTTCCACAACTGCCACAGAATTGGGTTATGTGCATGGAGTAACATCTGCTATTCAAACGCAATTGAATGCAAAACTTTCTACAACTCTTGCTGACACTAATATTTGGATTGGTAATGGATCAAATGTAGCTACTGCCCAAACAATAAGTGGTGATGCAACATTAGCCGATACTGGAGCTTTAACATTAGCAACAGTAAATAGTAATGTTGGGTCATTTACTATTTCTTCTATTACAGTTAATGCAAAAGGACTTATTACAGCTGCTTCAAGTGCTTCTACAACAGGAAGCGGTAGTGTTGTTTTAGCTACAAGTCCAACATTAACAACTCCTAATTTAGGAACTCCTTCAACTTTGGTATTGACCAATGCTACAGGAACTCCCACAAGTATTGGTTTGGCTAATGCTACAGGACTTCCTTTAACTACTGGTGTTACAGGAATATTGCCTGTAGCCAATGGAGGAACTGGACTTGCTACTTTAACTGCTCATGATATATTAGTTGGTAATGGTACAGGAAATGTAACTTTGATTTCTCCAAGTACTGCTGGTTTTGTTTTAACCTCAAATGGTACTTCTGCTGATCCTACATTCCAAGCTCCTTCATTTAGTGGAACTGTAACTTCAGTTGCATTGTTGGACGGTTCTACAAGTCCTATTTATAACATTTCTGGTTCTCCAGTGACTACTTCTGGAACACTTGATTTTACATTAAAGACTCAAACAGCAAATACGGTATTTTCTGGCCCCTCTTCTGGGAGTGCTGCTCAACCTACATTCAGATCCTTAGTTGCTGCAGATATTCCAGATCTTTCATCAATATATATTCTGGATTCCAGAATAGGTGCAGCATCTGGTGTTGCTTCGTTAGATGGTGGGGGAAAAGTTCCTCTCTCACAACTTCCAGCAACTCTTATGGAATTTCAAGGTAATTGGGACCCCACCACCAATACCCCAACACTTGTAGATGGTACTGGTGTTACTGGTTATACTTATTGGGTATCTGCTGCTTTCGCAGGTCCCGTAGCTGGTTTAACTGATCCTTCAATGGTCAATTTTCAAATTGGAGATTTGGTAATCTATAATGGTACTAAATGGGTATTGGTTACTCCTGCAGCTGGTGTAAGTTCTGTTAATGGAGCCCAAGGTGCAGTTACAGTTAATGCTATTAATCAATTAACTGGTGATGTTACAGCTGGTCCTGCTTCGGGTTCACAATCTAAAGTTGCAACTCTTGCTACAGTAAATGGCAATGTAGGTAGTTTTACTTATGCTTCTATTACCGTTAATGCAAAAGGACTTATTACTGCTGCTTCTTCAGGGACTGCTCCAACAACCTATTCAGCTGGGACAGGTTTAACACTAACAGGATCTGTTTTTAGTCTTACTAATCCTGTTACAGTAAGTTTAGGTGGTACTGGTCTAGCTACTCTAACAGCACATAATGTAATGCTTGGTGAAGGTACATCCAATGTAGGATTTGCCGCCCCAGGCACAGCTGGAAACTTGTTCTTATCTCAAGGTGCTTCTTCAGACCCTGCATTTGAAACAATGTCTGGTGATGCTGCAATCACTAGTGCTGGAGTGGTATCTATTAGTGGTGGTTTGACTACACATTTTGTTACTCGTGAAGTTCCAACAGGGACAATCAATGGTAGTAATGTTACTTTCACACTTGCAAATACTCCAATAGCTGGGACTGAATGTATTTTCTTAAATGGTCTTCTTCAGAATGTTGGTGCTGGAAATGACTATACTATTTCAGGGGCTACAATTACGTTTGTTGTTGCACCAGAAACAGGCAGTGTCATTCTAGTTAATTATCAGAAATAATAAGTATGTTTAGACTCAGTAGATAAGATTTCTAATCTTATCTACTGGGATGTAGACATAAGTTCAAAAAGTAGTTGCATACACAGAGAAGATATGATACAATTAAATATTGGGAAGTATTACTAATTAATAGGAGATAAGAAAATGAGCATTGAGAATGAAGTAAAGGCAGTAGAAGCAGAGGTTGTTACGGCAGCTGAGACAGTTAAGGAAGTAGTTGTTAGTGAAGCAGAAAAATTTAAAGCTTCTATCCTTGCTCAAAAAGCAACTTTTCAGGCACAGCTTGATAATGTAAAAAAAGAAATGACAAAGCTGCAGCAAGATTTCGAGCAGAAAAAGATTTTGGGCACGAAATTGGAAGGTGCGTTGGAAAGTTTGGAATTATTGTTAAAGCCTCCCACAAAGTAAATCCGTTAAATTAATTTAATATATTTATAATAATAGTTCCTCCTATATGGAGGTTCTATTGTTATATTTATTTTACAGGAGTTGTTATGGCAGAAACCGAAGTTCATGTGAGCCAGATTCATCCTAGTGTAACCGCCTATCAACTTGTTGGTACGAATAGTGGTGCTACTGGAGATGTTTACTTAACATTAGCTGGAACAAGCAATGAAATTATTGTTACACCTTCTGGTACAACAATAACTCTTTCAACTCCCCAAGCTATAGGAACAGGATCTAGTCCAACATTTGCAGCTTTATCACTTACTGCTCCTCTCACTGTATCAAATGGAGGTACGGGAGATTCTACCTTAACAGCATATGCTCTCTTAACAGGTGGTACAACTTCAACGGGAGCCTTACAACAAGTTTCAGGAGTTGGAACGAGTGGGCAAGTTTTAGTAAGTGCTGGAGCTAGTGCATTACCAGTTTGGACAACTCTCTCAACAATTGGTGTAACATCTATCACAGGAACTACTAATGAAGTTATTGCCTCAGCATCAACTGGAGCAGTTACTTTATCATTACCTCAAGCTATTGCTACAACAAGCTCACCAACTTTTGCAGCTATTACAGTTACAAATATTATTATGGTTGGGGTAACATCAGATCCAGTTTCACCAGCAGCAGGTCAATTTTGGTTTAGATCAGATACCAGCCAATGGGTCGGATATGATGGGAGTGTCAACGTGATCCTTGGTTAATTTATGGTAAGTGGAATTTATGCAATCATTAATTTACTAAATAATAAAGTCTATATAGGTTCTGCTACTGATGTTAGATTACGTTGGAATTGTCATAAAAGATATTTAAAATTAAATAAGCATCCAAATTCTTATTTACAAAATGCTTGGAATAAATATGGTGAAGATGCTTTTGAATTTATTTTAATTGCATTTATTGAGAAGCCAACCAAACAGAAATTAGAAAAATTAGAACAATATTGGATGGATAGGTTTGACAGCATAAATAAAAAGTACGGATATAATATTAGAAAAGAAGCTTCTAGTAACTTTGGTTTGAAAAGGTCAAATAAAACTAAAAAATTAATGTCTAAAGTACAATCCCAAAGATGGTCTAAATTTAAAAAGCTAAATGGAGATTTTATAGTATCTAAAATTTGTAGATGTGGTAAAGAATTTTCTGGACTTCGTTGTTTTATGAAAATTAAAAAATATTGTTCAGACGTTTGTGCTCATAATTATTATATTCCTTGGAATAAGGGAAAAACGCTTTCCCAGAGTATTAGGAAAAAATTGAGCTTGGCACATCTGAAAAATCCAATAGGATATTGGAATGGTAAAAAACGATCTTTGAGTACAAGACGTAAAATTAGTAAATCATTAAAAAATAGATCTAAAAAAGCTTAAGGAATTTTAAGGAGAATACACGATGGGTACAATATTCCAGACAAATGAATCAAATGGTAATACAATTATTACTGGATCGTTAACTATTACACCAACAACTAATCAATTAATATTAGGGACAACTAATACGACTACTATTGATAGTGTAGCACCTTCTGCTTCAAGACTTATAACAATTCCAGATGCTGGTTCAAGCAGCAATATGGTGTTAGATCAAGGTAATTATACTATTGGTGGTACTTGGACATTTGGTAATAGTATTACTTTGGCAAGTTCCAAAGCAGTAATTTTTACGGATAATACAACCCATACTGTGACAATGCAAGCAACAAATAGTACAACAAGTTGGACATTGAAATTACCAACAACATCAGGTAGTAATAATTTCTTTTTACAAACCGATGGAAGTGGTAATACGACTTGGGCTTCAGGTGGATCTGGAACTGTTGGTAGTGGAACATCAGGACAAATAGCTGTTTATAACGGCTCTACATCAGTTACATCTGGTGTAACAGCCAGTATGAATAATACGAAGCTTACAAGTTTATCTAATGGTACAGCCAGTACTGATGCTGTTGCCTTTGGTCAAGTGACTCCTTTGTTTGCTTATCGTAGACCTACTCTTGTTTTTTCTTCTGCAACTGTTGTTTCTGTTGAAACAGGACTTGATGGCACTAGTGGTGATGCTGTCATTTTATTTCCTGATGGACAATTGAGAACTGAAACTTCTACAAATCGTTATAATGGATTTATCACACAAAATGCTGTTTTTAATAATGCTGCTCTTGGGAGTAATCAAGGTGGACTTAGAACAGGATCTGTTGCCGCAAATACTTGGTATGCTTGCTACGCAGTCAAGGTAACAACATTTGCTGCTAATTGGGTAATGGTTTTGGATACGGTTCTTCCTAAACAATCTAATTATTCTACTCTAAATACAAACTTTGGAACAAATGGGTGGATTTATCTTGGTCTTATCAGATATGGAGATCAAGGTGGATCATCAACTGGCATTCTGGATTTCAATGCCGCTGGTAATCAGATGACATTAACTAATGCGAATAGTGGTGTTGCAGTTTCAGGGAATAGAAATGGAATTTTATTGGCTACTACTGCTGGGGCTTCATCTTTGTCTTGGGCATATGCTTCAGGAACTTCTGGTGCTGTTTTGCCGAATAATATCAATATCGCAGTTACTGTCTGGGATTTCCAAAGTTCAACTAATTCTTATTTAGCTAATAGCGGAAATAATTATCGTTATATTCAGTTGACTTGTAATAGTCTTGGTGGAAGTCAAGTTGTTTCTGATCCGACTGCTGGATATCAAATAACAAATGCATCATCAACCGCTTGTGATATTCTTATTGTTGGTTGGTTTGATAATGCACTTGGTATTGGTCCAAATCCATTACTATAATGAATAAGGAGAATTAAAATGGCTATTTTATATGTTGTTGTAACGAATGCTTCTAATGTTGTCATTGGAAAGGATGTTTATTCAGGAGATGGAGTAGATGCTTTGTTAGCTAGTAAGCAAGCTTCTTATTCCAGTTTAACTTTTACTAGTACTGATATTAATACATTTAACAGTACTGTTTTTGTTGGTCCAAATTATGCGTTTTAATAGGAGCTAATCGTGGGTGATTCTTTTCAAATCCTTCCTGATCAATCTCAATTCGGGCCTAATAGCCTTGAATGGTATTTTTTATCTATAAGAGAAAAAGACAAATGGATATTAAATCAATCAGGGGAACGAGTATTGCTTTATAAGAAACGTTATGAAGGTCAACGCTGCCCATTGTTTGATATTGACAGACATACAAATGCTCAACATGAAGATACTATTTGTTATGGTACGGGTTGGATAGCTCTTGATGCAAATTTATCTGGTCCTCAAGCTGGTGGTCCATACTATGGATATTTTCAGCCTATTGAGATTGTTGTGAGTCTTATTTCGAGTGCTCCTAATCAATTAGCTCTTACAGATTATGGTCAACAGAAAGTTTATGCTCCCATGCAAAATTGGACTATTTGGGAACCACTTCTTACTCCTGGAGATCTTGTTGTTCGCAGGAATAATGAAAGATTTTTTATCACAGAAGTTTTTCCTCATAGATGGAAGCACTATGTCCTTCATCAATCATTTAATATGTCTGAAATTGAACGTGGTAGCGTGGTGTATCAGTTACCTAGTGGATTATAATTATGGCTAATTCAAATCCTTATCTTATTCTTACACGAGTAAGAAATAGTGTTATTCGAGAATTAAAAGATATTTTTTCTCCTGCTAATAATACAGCAGTATCACCTGCATTTGAGTACAGTTATATAGAATCTCCATCTTCAGCGTCACTTCAATTTTATGGTAATCCAGTCAATGGGGATACAATTACCATAACAAATAGTATTAGTTCATATACTATTACTTTTGGTGTAACAGTTCAAATTGGCAGTACACAACAAATTACTTTAGCAAATTTAGTTGCTTATATAAATGCTAATAGTAGTACTCTTTTCATAGGGGCTACAACCAATTCAATTCCGAATAAAATTACTTTAACGGCTACATTTACAGGTGTTTCTGGAAATTCTATTGGCTTAGTAACTACTTCTAAAGTATTGAAATTCTCTTCACCCACTCTTATTAATGGTGGACTGTTTGATTTTGATAATTCTAATATTTTTATTTCAGATGCCGTTCCACAAGATTATCAGGATTGGCCTTGTCTTATTGTTAATACGGCTAGTGCTAGTGAGACTCGTTATTTAGGACCTGAAGATAGTTTCCAAGTAAAGAATAATGCTAATATTGTTACAACAGATGAAATTTTTTCAAGCCTTATAGTTAATGTTGATATAAAATTATATGTAGTGGATGATACTTTGGCTAGGGATAAAATTATTGATCTTATTTATAATAATATGTCCGAAATTAGGACTCAGCTTGCAATAAACGGTATCGAGATGATTGATCGTAGCATACCTACTGAGACTAGAATCGCTCAGAATCAACGAATTTATATTGAGAATCATATGATTTTAAGAGTCTATTGTGAGTGGTCAGATAATCTCTTACCTATTACAAATGTAGCAAGTATTGGAATAACTGTACCTGTTAATTCGTCTGCCCCACCAATTATAAATAGCCCCTTAATGGCTGATTATACTGGTGTTGCACCTTTTAGTTACGTTATAACAGCTTCAAATTCACCTACTTCATATTCTGCCATAGGATTACCAACGGGGTTAATTGTAGATGCTTCAAATGGCCTTATAAGTGGTGTTCCTACCCCTTCTGGCACCTACTATATAACATTGTCAGCTATTAATGCAGCAGGTACTGGAACACAGAGTTTAACTCTTACAGTTTCCTAAGTAGATAAGAATACAATTAGTCTAAAAAGTATAATATTTTTACGTTAATATAGGAGCACTACGTTCTTGTAGTGACTCTGATAATTTTAAATAAACTTTGGTATGAAGCAGATAGAAAGACCTAGGAAGCTTTCTATTTGTGGATTACCACTTCCTAGGAGTTTTATATGAATAAGAAACTTTTAAATGCAGTGAATAAACCTTCAATATACAAGATAACAAATACTTTTAATAGCTTTCTTTATATTGGATCGTCTTTAAGAACATTGAAAAGATGGAATAATCATCTATATGCTCTTAGACATGAGAAGCATGATTCATTATTGTTGCAGTATGCTTTTAATAAATATGGTGAAGATGCTTTTCAGTTTGAAGTGATTGAATATATTGAGAATCCGACTAAAGAAAACGTTATTGCAAGAGAACAGTATTGGCTAGATTTTTACCAAAGTTATGAAAGAGATAAAGGTTATAATACTTGTAGAATTGCGGATAGTCCTATTGGTATAAAAAGAACAGAAGAAAATAAACAAAAAATTAGTGATACACTTAAACGCAAAAATAGACTCGGACAGATTGAAAATGGGTTTAAAAATAAGCACCATACAAAGAAAAATAATAAGATAAATAGTAATATTAAAAAATTATGGTGGGCTAATCCTGTTAATAGAGAATTGATGCGTAAACGATTTGCTAATCCTGAAACAAGAAAGAGAAAATTAGCTGCATTGGAAAAAGCTTTAGCTGCTATGAAAGTAATAAGAGAGAAAAATAAGAAATAAATTTGTTAGAGGAGAATCAAAATGCCTTCAATTAATGGACAAAGTGTGCTCCCAGGCGTATTCGACATTGTGCAGCAGCAGCTTCTAGCTTCTGTATCAGGAGGTATTCGTGTAGTTGCCTATGTCGGCACAGGTCGCTTAACCAATTTAGTTACAGGTGAAACTGTTACTCGTGGATCAACCAATACAGATACTCTCCTACATCCAGCAGTTGCATTAGATGGTACCACATTGACTGACGCTAATTATGCCGTCTACAGAAATGGTATTGATTACATGCTTGGTTTTTCTTTCACAGTTTCTTCTGTTACAGATGGTACGCATTTAATTGTTTTGTCTACAGCAGGTCTTACAGCTGGTGATAAGATTACTCAAATTAATAATGCAGGAATATTTTCAACAACTATTACCACAGTCACTGACGGTACTCATTTAATTGTCGGTAGTACAACAGGTTGGGTTGCAGGACAGGCAGTTGATACCTCCATTGGAGATATCACTTGGATTTCCTTAGCTACACAACTTACTGGCACTGCATCTGATCCTTATGCAAGTCTTAGTGGGAAAAATTTCCAAGTAAGTATTGCAAATGGTCCAATTCAAACAATTCCTTTTACAACTGAAGTAACAGCTGCTGAAGTTGCCGCTACGATGAATGCATATTTTACAGCTCATTCTATTGCTGCAGTAGCCTCTGCTACAGAAGTTACTGTACCTGCACTTGCTTCTGCTTCTACTTATGCAGTAATTGCAAGCAGCACAATTACAAATACGGGAAGCACTACTCTTACAGGAAATGTCGCTCTTAGTCCTGCTGGTTCTATTACAGGTTCTCCTACAGTTGTTGGGGTCACACATAATGGTGATGCCACAGCTGCTACTGCATTGGCTGATGCTACTACTGCTTATACAGCATTTCAAAATCTTACAGGTGCAACTGTTCTAACAGGAGATTTAGGTGGACGTACTCTTAATGCAGGTGTTTATAAATTCTCTTCTTCAGCCGCACTCACTGGTACACTTACATTAGATGGTCAGGGTAATCCTGATGCACAATGGGTATTCCAGATTGGTTCTACTTTGACAACCGCTTCTGCTTCTTCAGTAGTTATGATTAATAGCGGAAATGCAGGTAACGTTTATTGGCAAGTTGGAAGTTCTGCTACACTAGGAACGGGTTCATCTTTTAAGGGAACTATTCTTGCTCAAGCAAGTGTTACTGACGATGGTGGCAGTACAATTTCTGGGCGTTTATTTGCTCTTACAGCAGCTGTAACATTGAATAATACTACAGATACCGTTGTGGCTGGGGTTTCTGCTCCTGGTTCTTTGGTAATTGCTACTACAGCTACTTCCAATTCTTCTATAGCAATTGAAAATGGAACTGCAAATTCAATTCTTGGATTTGTTGCTGGTTCTTTAGTTTCTACACCTTCTCGTCCAGCACTTGGAGTTACTTACTTTGTGAACTATGAATGGACTAAAGCATTGGGTGACGGGCAGAATTCTTTCCAACCCCAATTCTTTTTCTTACAGAATTTTAGTACTATTACAAATATAGTGGGAACTGTAGGTGGTGGAGATAGCCAAACTGCTAATATGAATGGGGCTTGGACTCTTCCTATTGCTGCTCAATTAGCTCAACAGAATGGAGCTAGTATTGTTTGTTTGATGCAAATGAATCCTGCTGATGGATCTAATGCCTCACAGGTTCGTGCAGCTCTTCAAAAGCTCTTCATTCCTAATATTAATATTGTTGTTTCTTTAGACGCTGCAGATAATGCAATGCTTATTCCAGATCTTACGGCACATGTCGTAACAGCTTCTAGTACAACTAATCGTCTAGAAAGAACTACTTTCATTGGTTTCTTAGCAGGTTCAAATCCAAGTGATGCAACAATGCTTGGATATGCAACTGCTGCTTCTAGTAATCGTGTGGTTGTGGTTAATCAGACAAATGTAACGTATTCAATGTTTATTGGTACAAATACAACTGCTTCTACAGTAGATGGAACGATGATGGCTGCAGCTTTAGCAGCTCTAAGAACAAATCCAACATATGATGTTGCACAACCTCTTACTCGTGAAGTTGTGTCAGGTATTGCTACTACAAATACTTTGGCCCAGGCAGAGAAAGTAATTCTTTCCAATGGTGGTGTACTTCTTGTGGATAATATCAGTGGTTCTCCTAAAGTTGTATTTGGAACAACCACAGCATTTGATACAATCTTGAATCAACTTTATCAGGTTACAGAAATTACAGATTATTGTGCTCAGACGCTTCGTGGACTCTTAGATCCAATTTTTATTGGGCAAAAATTGCTTGCTAATACTCCTTCACAGGTTGAAACTGTTTCAGGAGCTATTATGCAGACCATTGAACAAGCAAATATTATTGAATCTTTTGTACCTCCAACAGCAACAGTAAATCCAAGTCAGCCAACTCAAATTCTCTTACAAGTTGGTATACAGCCTGTCTTGGAATTAGATACCATCTTAATTACATTGGGTCTTAATTTAGTATAACAAATGAAATACTGTTCTAAGTGTAAATCAATTAAAGATAATTTTAGTCCTGATAAAACACGAAAGGATGGTTTAGCTGGTCATTGTAGAGACTGCAATAATAAAGCCAAGGCCAAATGGCGATTAGAGCATAAAGAATATAATGATGAGCAGGGCAGAAAATGGTATAGAGATAACAAAGAACGTTCATTAGCAAATTCAAAAAAATGGCGAACTGAGAATAAAGAATACCATATTTTACTTACACAGCAATGGCGTGAAAATAATAGAGAACGTAGAAATGCTTCTGTTAGGAATCTGAATAAAGATCCACAGCATAGAATGATGCAAAATATTAGAAGTAGAGTTTCCTCAGCAATTAGAGGTACTATAAAACCCGCTTCTTCTACAAAATCTCTTGGATGCACACCAGAGTTTTTAAAAAATTATCTTGAATCTAAATTTCTTCCAGGTATGTCTTGGAATAATTATGGTAAGGGCAGAGATAAATGGAATATAGATCATATACTTCCTCTTGATAGTTTTGATCTTGCCAACATAGAACAGTTTCATGAAGCGTGTAATTATGTTAATTTACAGCCTTTATGGGAACCTGATAATATTAGAAAAAGTAATAAGATTTTATAAAGAATATAGTAGTAAAAGGAGAACCACCGTGGCCGAATTGGGAAACACCATTGCACGACTTAGTACATCAGTATCACTTTTTGTCCTTCCAAAAACATTGGATGCGACTACTCTTAATAACCCAGCAGCTCTTTTAGCTCTTGCCCAGCAAAGCTCAAAGATTGGTGCTGTACAGTCATTTACTCAAACTCAACGCCGAAATACAGATTTTCGATTTGAATTAGATAGTGATAAACAGGGTAAGCCAGTTGAACGTCTACCTCGTACAGTAGATGAATATTCTCTTCATGCAGATCGAGTTATGTTGTATGTTTCTGATGTCTTGGAAACACTTGGTATTTCTGGAGACGATATTGTAAATAACAATGCTCCTATTGGTATTCTAAAGCAAGAAATTGCACCAGCAGGATCAGGTGTTCCAACAAAATCAACTATTTTTACAGGTGTTTGGATTCATAGCGTAGGTGCAACGTACAATATTAATGGTGGAGATCTTCGAGTTATGGAAGCAGTAGATTTTGGATATACATCTTCTACAGTAGTTGGAGAACCAGCCTAAAAATAGCATCAAAATAAGTGTTGCAATTCCTCCCTTTATGTGATATACTAATAGTAGAGAAAGGGAGGATTAATCAAATGATTACACTATTCATTTTATTAGTAGTAGTGGTTCAGACTTATAAATTGCTTCATTGGATATTGACAAAGTTGCATTTGACAGCAGAATATAGGCAGGACACAAAGACGATTGTAAAAGATCTTGGTTATACTATGGCTCAATATGCTAATAATAGTCATGTTCAGTATATAGTGACACAAGAATGGTTAGAGCGTATTAAAAGATAAAGAAAAGGAGTTTTAAAATGGATTTGAAAAGTTTTAGTAGTTTGAATCGAGTTGAACGTGAATTTGAAGTCGTAAATGGTTTGAAAATCTCAATGCATACCTTGTCTGTTCTTCAGCAACAGCAAGCCCTAGCCGAATTACCCACCTCCCCATTAGGATCTGATGCTGCCCTTCGTGCCGTTATTCTTCAACAAGCACTTATTATTTATGCTATAGATTCTATTAATGGTGAGAAGGTTGACATTAAATTCATTAAGGAATTCATTCAGAATTTACAAGCTCCTATTTTCAATGAAATCTATAATTGCTATGATGTGATAGCACAAGAACAAGATAAGACATTAGAAGAACTTAAAAAAAAAGTGATCTAATTCCTTTCCGTGAACTTTGGATAGCATCCAAGGCCCTCCATGTATCTCCTTTCTCTGATATTATTACTAATTTAGCTCCTTCTGAACTTACATGGATATTAATAAATCATTTTAAGGATATAGAAGAAGAATTCGAAAGTACAAAACTTTTGTGTAGATTTTTAAATCCTAAAGCAGCTGAGGTTATATTTGATGGTAAAAAGACTGATGTTACTATAAGCACTGAATCTACTCTGTTTGATCAAATGTCTAAAGATCTGAAAGGTAAATATACTGCTGAAGAATTAGCTGCCATAATGAAAGATCCAAAGCATTATTCTGAATTAGATATTATTGAAAAAGCTTAAGTAAAAACTCTTCTTACTTAGAAGTTCTGAGGTAATTCCCTTGGCAGAAACTCAAGGCCCTTCTGGGCAACAGCCACAAAATCCTTTTTTTTCTAATTTAATCCTTCCTGGTCAATCTACTGGGTTGAAGGGTGATGTCACTATAAATACTTCATCTGCTAAGAAAGCTTTTGAAGATTTACAAAGCCTTTTAACTGGCATGATGAGAAGTTATGGCGAAGAATGGGGAAATGTTACTAATGATAGTTTAAAGAAACAAGAACGATTTTATAGAGCAATTGGTGACAAAGAGAGTGAGCGTAGAGCAATGCTCACCAGATATAAAAATGAGGCTATAGCTGCTATAGATGCAGAAACTGTGGCTACAATCGCAGGTTTGGAAGAAAAAGCTCGTGCAGGACAGATGGCTCATGAAGAATTGGAAAAACAGAAAACAGAAACTACTCTAAAAGCTGAAAATGTACGAAAAAATATTGTTACTCAAACTGAGAAAAGTATTAAACAGGAAGGTGGGCTTTTAAGTAAAATACAGGCAGTTTCTAATAAAGTGGGTGGCCCTATTGGTGGATTGGTGTCTGGAGTTGCAAATATCATTGCAGAGCCAGAAATAGCTATTCCTGCCGCTATTATTGGAGCTATGATAGAAATAGCTAATAAACGAGCAGCTTTTACTAAAACTGGTATTCAACTTGCTGGTGCTGGTTTTGGTCAATTGGGTGAGGGGGCTGCTACTACACAGACAAAAGCTACTGGTTTTGACGTAAGACTTTTTAGAGGTCTTAATGGTGCTATTTCACCTGAAGAACAACGAGCTATCATAGGTGGAATGGCTACATCTCGTACTATGATAAGTCAGGCAACTGGCACTAGTGGTATGGAAGCAGTTCGTGGTAATTTAGGACTTTTTGCTAATGTTCTTCCCGATGCAGCTAAAGAAATGGAGCTTTTTACAGATGCTACTAAGAGTTTGGGAATGTCTCAAAAGGATATCTCTACTACATTTTTTCAATCTTCTAAAAATGCTAAAGATCTTAAAATTACACAATTAGATGCTATTGCGACTCAGATTGAGATGCAAAAAGCCCTTCGTAATATTACAAATGACGGAACAGTTGCAGCTAGTGTCCTAGATAATGTAGGAGGATTTTTTAAGGATATTGGTAAAAGTGAAACTGAGAGAACACGAATGACTCTTGGTATTGCACAGGCAGGAGCTAATCTTACCCTCCCACAAATGACTGGTATGGCAACATTTGTTAATGGTGGAAAAATGCCTACTTTTGAAGCTATGTTTGGAGCCCCCTCCAGTGGAATTGGCCCTAGTAATGGTGGTATAGTTGGCAATCCTTTTTCCATGATGGGACAATTTATACAAAAAGTAGGGAACCAATTTAAAGATCCTATGCAGCGTATGTTTGTTGCAGATGCTCTAAATAAACAACTTAATCTCGGAATTCAAATACAAGATCTTCCTAAACTTTTTGCACTTTCTGAACAATTGGTACAAGGTGGACCAGGAGGCATAACACAAGAAGATTATGCTAAAAAAGTACAAGATCTTTCTAAAGCAGGAAAACAAATGTCCATTGAGGGAATGGAAAAGTTAACTGAAATAGTTGGACCTATTAAAGAAATTGAAAACTTTTTTGAGAATTTTTGGACTTTGTTAGATGCTAGAGTCCAAACTATTACTTCATCTGTTAATCATATAAATCCTTTTGCACCACTTTCTAATAAAGAAGTAACTGAAAAAAATATTAAACGAGAGATTGATAAAAAGAAATTTCCAGCATTGAAGGACGAATAAAATGGCAACAATCTATCCAGTTCGACTTAATGATATTAATTTTTATGTTAATCCTAGAAACATGAAGATTACCAAAGCTGTTTCTTATGGTACACTTCCAACTCAGGGAGGAGTACAATATCAAATTTGGTATAACTCTCCTGAAATGTTGGTTTTGAATGGAGCATCGGCTGGTTCAACAGCCTATCAAGAGCTTTTGTTTTTAAAACAAAATTTTGAATCCAATAATAAGCTTTCTACTCTTTTTTATAAAACACAAATTTATCAAGGTTTTATGACTCTTTTAGACGTAGAAGCTTCTACTAGTCATTTAAATGAGTTTACTTACACTATCAATTTTCAATTACTTTTCGGGCAGCAATTTGCTATTGAAGATTTTTCACTTTCTACTACCAATAATGGTGTGATTGCAGGAGCTATTGGTCGGTTGGAGAATATTTTAAATATTCCATTGAATAAGGCAAGTGCCAATATTAGTAATTTATTACAAAAATTCTAAGCGCAGAAGAGAGTTTAAAAAATGGTACAAAATAGTCAAGTAAGTCAGGAATATTTATTAATTAAGTGTTTTCTCTATAAATACACACCCCTTTTTACCCAACAGTCAGCTGCTGCTACTGCTGGTAATTTCTCATTGGCTACTTTTACTCCCTATTCTATACCATTGGATGATACAACCTATTTTACAAAATATGATATTTCTGGATTTGTTACTGATTATTCCTTTGAACAAAGTATTGATGAGACAACTTATTCCTGGGCTGTTACTTTACAAGATTTGGCATTAAGTTATGGAACAATTGATAATAGTTTGAAAGTTAAGCCATTATCTGGTAGTACTTTAACAAAAGGTCTTTCATTTTCTAATAGTGAAGACGCAATTGGTTTATTGTCTCAATATGAATCGAATGCCCTTACTTTTAATAATAATCAACCCAATAATTTTGGTAGTAATGAACCAATATCAGGAGCTAAGTCACAGCGAGGTATGTCATCAGGCCCAATGACTGTTCAGAATACAAATTTAACTACCGTTCTTTCTACGGTATCAGGTTTACGACTTAGCGATTTGATTCAAGAGTATGACTTTATTTCGTTATTTCTTTATAAAAATCAGACTCCCATAACAAATATTTATGGATCATTTGTTTTAAATCCATTAAAAACATTACAAAATAATCCTATACTGACTTTTCAGTATTCTACTACTACAGATGTTCCACCTGTTGGATTACAAAGTCCAGTAGATCCTTATTTGCAACAGGAATCTGTTTTATTGACTAAGATGCCTAATGGTCAAACCTTATTCTCTAATGAGTTTAATGGCTTTGTAATGAGAAAAAATATTTCAAGCTCTATTAATCAGGTTGATAAGGTTACAGTAAGTGGAAATGGGTGGAGTAGATTATTTGGTTCAACTCGTAGGGCTATTAAAACTTCTTTATTCGCAAATGCTTTGTATCAAGCAGGACAAGTTACTGGTTTAAATGATGTTTCGCCTTATGAGACTATATATGCTGGGCAACCAATAGGGCGTATCATACAAGATTTATTTGACACAGTTTATAAAATTGATTTTAATACGACTACAGATGCTGCAGTTGCTGTAACTTCTACTCCTATAAATCCTTTAAATTCAACTAACTTAAGTACTTCTACAGCAACTCAGGCAGGTTTTTTTCACAGTCCATTGGGCGTTACTAATCCTACAGCAGCTTCTACTCCCTTTGCAGGACCAACATTACCCCCATTGGGGAGTAGTTTTTATAATATTACCTCATTGATAGCTGGGAATTCATTTCCCGCAAATTTGTTTACATTACCTCCATATTTGCTATCTACTGTTATGAAGTTGAGGCCATTTTCTTATATTGAACCAATTGATGTTCCTATTGATATTGGAGTTTTAGACGATATAGTTCTTGAAGCAAATAGATTAGCTTCTGCTTCAACTAATAGCAGTCCCACAAGGGGTGTATCACCTGCTACCTTTCAGCAGATTACACAGACTACTGATGTCGGACGACAAGTTATAAATTATACAAGTACAAGTCCTGTATTTATTGATCCTAATGTTCAGAATTTACAAGCTTATTTTCAGTTTTTAGATAATATCTTTCTTTCTTTTAGTCCTGAACTACAAACTCCTTATGAGATATTGGATCAGATTAGAAAAATTACCTTTGTTGAGATTTATGAACAGCCCAATGGTCAATTTATAGTGAGATCTCCCCAATACAATAATATGGCTACATCAGTTAAAGGACGTTCTGATATTTCCATGATTCGTAGTAGTAACTTAAATGGTATCTCCACTAATTATACAGAATCAGTAGAAAATTTAGTAAGTAAACTTCTTACTGGATATTCACCTAATATTACTCCTAATATTCCTGGTTTACAGCAGTTTGGATACTGTGATGGTAAGTTACTTATTCAGAACGGTTTATTGGAAATGGAAACAGCTGCAAATCCTAATACTACAACTATTTCTTTGTCAAATACTAACACTAACAATAGTAAGACAACTGGAATTTTTGGTTGGTGTGAATATTTAATGGCCTTGTCTAATGCAAAGCTAAAAACAGGTAGTATTTCGTGTGATTTGGATAATACAATTCAGGTAGGACAAACGTTTATTGATGAGACAAGATATAAATTTGGCTATATTGTTGGTTTAAGTAAGCATGTAGTTGTGGCTGGAACAGCTACAATGAGTTTTTCTTTATCTTATGTGCGAGATGCTGTTCCAACATATGATAGTACAAATGCAATCACAGATATAAATGTTGATCTTCTTCCTGTTCTTACCGATATAGAAAATTCATTTGCCTCATCGGGGTCATAATTATGTCTGCTTATAGGATATTCCAAGCTCAAATTTTAGCCAAAGATCCAACAACTCCCAGACAATATTCTGTTATTGAAATTCCAAATGGTCAGAAACTTGTTGGAGTTCAACTTGGTAGTGCTTTAAAAGATCAAAGTGCCCCCTTGCTTGGCAGTCTTGTACTAGTTATTCAACTGGATGCATACCAATCTTATATTTTTATGGTTATACGGGAACCGTATGCCTTTGTTACTGCTAATAACCAGTACCGTGGTGCTATTCCTTCTACAGGGAATGCTAGTCAGGATATTGCTATTGGGGCTAACCCTGTTCAAGATGGGGAAATTTTCATGGAAGCAACAGGACCTTCATCTCCAATAGGAGAAGGTACACCTGGATTTGGTGCTCATTTATATCTAGGGAATAACGGGGTTGCGCAGATTGAATCAGGATCAATGGGGGAACGTTTAATTATTGGTGGACAAGGTACTTCTGACGATCATGAAGTTATTTTATCTGCAGATAATGGTTATTTCGAATCCAATACTGGAACTGATAATATACAAAGTACTTTTAACTATACCACAAATTCTTTAACAGGTTTAACTGAAGGACTTCAGATAGCTACGCAAATTTCTGTTCCAACAACGGCCCTTGATATTCCTATTTCTCAGTTGACAATGGATACTATAGGAAATATAGTTCTTGAGAATACAATTTTAGGTACTGGTGTACCTCTTGCTTCTTTAACAATGAATCCTACTGGGGAGATCGCTTTAAATGGAACAACTATTTCTCTTAATGGCGGTTTGGGGCAAGGAGTTGCGAGATTAGGAGATTTGACTATTTCTAATACCAGTATAGATCCTATTTATTGGGCATTCGTAAATGCAATTCAAGTTTTTTTTACAGCTTTGTCAGCTTTTGCAGGTGGTGCTCCAGTTTTACATTCTGAACTTGGGGCATTAGGACTTGCATTTTTAGCTCAGTCACCTATCGCACCACCTTCTTTGACTTCTAAGATATCTACCTCAAGTGTAACTGTAACAGCGGGAAATTAACCATGTTACCATTTAAAAAATCAGGGATTTATAAGATTACTAATTTAATTAGAGGCTTAGTTTATATTGGAAGTGCTGCTGATATCGGAAATAGATGGTCTTCCCATAAGAAAGATTTAAAGAAAAATATTCATGCTAATTCTTATTTGCAACGAGCCTGGAATAAATATGGTGAAGAAGCCTTTGAATTCGTAATACTTGAATTGGTAGAAGATAAAAATAAGCTTATTGAAAGAGAACAATATTGGATGGATTACTATAAAAGCTATGAAAGAGATAAGGGTTACAATATTAATCCAAAGGCAGAAAGTTGCCGTGGTGTAAAGCGTTTAAAACCTAATCCAAGAAAAGGTTTAAAAAATGGTCCTCAATCAAAAGAAACTTGCGAAAAGAAACGATTAGCCCATTTAGGTGTTAAGAGAGCACCCTTTACCCCAGAACATATACAAAAAAGAACTTTAGCTTTTTTATTAAGAAAGCATTTTCCTGAAGATCTTGTTGAGGAAATTCGTAGTTGTGCCTGTGGATGTGCAGAAACTTTTGTGGTAATGAAGTATAAAAAACAAAGGTATATTGCATATCATGCTGCAAGAGGCAGGAAAACTTGGAATACTGGGTTAACTAATGAAGATCCTCGTGTAAAATCTTTAACAGAGAAACGTGTAAAAGCAGTTACAGGAAAACCGCATAAAAAACGAAAACAATTTTGTAAACAGGGGCATGATACCTTTATTTGTGGTAGAACAAAAGGTTATCAATGTATAGAATGTCTAAGAATTTTGGTATTAAAACGACGAAAAGAAAAAATAAGTGTAGGTAATTTATAATGCCACAATCTACCCCAGTAGCGTTAAGTATTTGTGTAATTAATTTTATTAGGCAAATTTTGTGTCAATCGCCTATACTTAAAGCAACTTTTAAGACTTTTTTACAGACGCAGATAGCTGCTGCTGATCTTGAGATTGCAACATTAGGAGCACAGATTGCTAGGCTTGATCTTTTGAATGAATTTGCTCAATTAGAAATTAATACACTTGCTGCAGTACAGAATAAAATTCAAGCAGAGTTAAATGTTGTTCTTGGACCAATGCAATCTTATGCAACATGTCCCACAATTAGCCAATTTATTGCCCAAGCAGAAAGTGGTGCAACAATTAAGGCCTTAGCAGGACTTCAGAATCTTATTTACACTTATAACAGACGTGCGTATTTGGCAAATGCAGTTTCGAGCCAAGTTAAGCAATTACAAAATTTCGTTAATACAGCTAATGCATTTTTGACTCTTATAGATCAAATCTGTAATTCCTAATAGGAGAATTCCTTTGTCAGATCTTTTACTTACTACCATTAATACCCCTGGAATCCCTCAGAGTGTTCCCCAACAAGGCAACCCGCCTGAATATTTTGGTGAGCAGACAAATGATCTCCAAATTGGAAGTAATAATGATTTTACATTAGTTAGTGGTCTTCAAGAAACAACTCAGGATGTATTAAAGATTTTGCTTACTGAACAAGGTGCTAATGATTTATTTCCATTATATGGTACAACGCTTCAATCTGTAATTGGAAATAAAGTAAATCCTAATACAATTGGCGGTACAGTGCAGCAGCAGATTACTCAAGCTCTTCAGATTCTTTATTTGCTTACTCAAAATAGATCTAATCCAGCAGAGATTGTGCAAACTCTTTATTCGTTAAATACAACTGTTCAGAATGAGACTAGTGTTTCCTCGTTACTTACAGTTATTGCAGCAAATGGGCAGGAAATAACAACAGGCGTTCTAATTAGTAATATATAGGAATTTAATTATGGCTCTTCCAACATTTAGTCAAATTCTCTCCAACATGCTTTCATTTTTACAAGCTTCTCGTCCAGACATTGCAACTCAAACTGGAAGTGTTGTGAATGATGTAGTTTGTTCAACAGTTGCTAATGAACTTTCTCCAGAAAACGGTACAACAGATACGGGAGTTTATCCAGCAATTCAGTATGTTCAGAATGTTCAAGCCTTTGTTGCTAATGCTGCCACCATATCTATGGCAGATCTTGATGCTATTGGTAATAATTATGGGATGACTCGTCTTCCTGGCACTCAGGCTACTGGCATTGTTACATTTCGTATTAGAAATTATACAACATCTAGTCCCATTGTAAGTGTTCCTTCTGGTACTACTGTTTCTACTTTATCTACATCTGCTTCTCCAGCTGTGTCATTTGCTACTACAGCAACTGTAACGTTTATTCCTTCACTTGCTCCAAGTTATTTTAATCCAGTTACAGGTTTTTACGAGCAAAGCACAACAATTATAGCACAGACAATTGGTACAGTAGGTAATGTTAGTGTAAATACAATTACTTCTCTTGTTGGCCCTGGCATCGGGATTGATGCTGTTACAAATACTGCTATTACTAGTGGTGGAACTAATGTTGAATCTAATGTTCAATTTGCAGGGCGTATACAAATTAAACTTGAGGGGAATAATGTAGGTACTCCAAATGGAATTAAAAGTCTTGTGGAGACTAATCCAAATGTTATTCAAGCCCTTGTTGTAGGACCAAATGATCCAAACCCACCTTCTAGGAATCAATATGGTGGCAGTGTAAATGTTTATATAAGAGGTCAGATACCTGTAACTGTCACAGAGACTTTTACATATTCTACAACTGGATCTCAGCAATATATTTTACTTAATCAACCAGCTTTATCAGTTGGATCTGTAACTGGTATTGTAGGTGGTAATCCTTACACGTTTGTTCCTAATACAGATTATACTTTTGTGTTAAATCCAAATAGTTTACTTGGTGGTAGCATTGAGGCTGCTAGTTATATTACGTTTGCCGTGAAGACATTATTCAATATTACAACTGTAGGTCTTGGATTTATTGTTACAACTGTTACAGATAGTACCCATTTAATTATTTCTTCAACCTCTGGGATGCATACTGGTGATACAATTATTCAAGGTACTTTTCCAACAACTATTACAACTATTACAGATGGTACGCATTTAGTTGTTGATAACACACTAGGTTGGGTTGGTGGTGGGGCAGTTGCAACTGATAGTTCAGTTAATCAGTTATCAGTATCTACTACTACAGGTATGAATGTGAATGATTCTATTAATCAATCAACGAATAATACATTAATTTCCTCTATTATAGATTCTAATACTGTTGCAGTTGCTAGTGTAGCTGGTTTTGTTGTGGGTCCAGCATCCTTTGGGGGGTTTATTCCTGATAACAATACAGTTGTTACAATTACTTACACATACGATAGTTTAATCCCAATTCTTCAAGCCCTTCTTGATAATAATTCTAATCATATTGTAGGATCAGATATTTTGGTTGTAGAAGCTACTGAGGCTTTGATTAATTTTACTGCTGGAATTTTAGTAGTTCCAGGTTATGTACCAACTACTGTAGTTACGAATGTTCAAACAGCACTTTCGACATATATAAATTCATTGGGCCTTGGGGCAAATGTTGTTTTGAGTGAATTAGTTTCTATTGCACAGAATGTACCAGGAGTATCAGAAGTCGATTTAACTAGCCTTATTCTTCAAAGTATTGAAGGTGATGTAACTACTACTATTCCACCTGGGCAACAAATTTCTGTTGGTAATGAGGCTTACACAGTTACTAATAGTCTTACTATTACTGTAGAATTATAAGAGGATAAAAATATGATCCCATATACCGAAAAAATAAATGAACGTCTTATTCCAGCATCCATTGTTGCTGAGAATCATATAATTGGAATAGTTGGCATAGCAACCTACTTGCCTGGATTAATTCGTTTAGTTGAAGTTCCTCAAGGACCTTATCCTGCTGTTATTATTCCTGGTTATACTGAAATTCCAGGAGGTATACCAACAGGTACACAATTTTTAGTTGACTATGTAAATGGAGTTATTAGTTTTGCAACTGCTTTAGATGGAACCTCTGTATCTGTTTCTTACACTGGGTTAGGTTCTGAAATTGCTGCTGAAGATATCAATGAGCTTCAAGAGCCTCTTAATACTATTGCCCAATTAACTACTACGTATAATTGGCCTTCTGCACCAACAGAGGTTTGGTCAATAGCTCCTACTGCAGCAGTTTTATCATTAAAATCAGATTTTAACGCAAAAATAACTGGAAATGTTCAACTTGTTTCTGGTGGCAACATTGCTCTGTCTCAGGTAGGACAAGTTATTACAATTACTGCAGCCTCATCTTCTGGTGGAATAACTGCTTTAACGGGTGAAGTTACTACTAGTTCCTCTAATCCTACATTGTTAACAGCAGCTACATATGCTGTTCTAGGGGCATCTACTGTAACAAATACTGGAGGTAGTGTTCTTATAGGTAATCTTGGTTTAAATCCAGGAACATCAGTTACTGGTTTTCCTCCAGGAACATTTAGTGGCACAGAGAATATTGCTAATGCAGCTGCCTCACAAGCCCAAACAGATGCTTCTTCAGCTTATACAACTTTAGCAGCTCTCCCTTTTACAACAGATTTATCAGGAATGGTTTTAGGAACGGGAGGAGTTATTCCCACTCTCGCTCCAGGAGTTTATAAATTTTCTACTACAGCGCAGTTAACAGGTACACTTACATTAGATGCAGGGGGTAATCCTAGTGCTGAATGGGTATTCCAGATTGGTAGTGCTCTTACTACAGCTAGTAGTTCTTCTATCATTATTATTAATGGTGGAAGTACAAACAATGTTTATTGGTTAATGGGTAGTTCTGCTACACTAGGAACAAGTACAGCATTTCAAGGAACACTTATTGCTACAACTAGTATTACTATCAATACAGGAGTAAGCCTCACAGGTCGAGCTATTGCTTTAACTGGGGCAGTGACATTAAATGATAATACAATTACTGTTCCTCCTAGTGCTGGAGGAATAGAAGTTGCTACTATTTCCAATGGTGTAATTACACCTGCAATGATTACAACATCTATATCGGCTAATTTTAATTTTCCCAATAATGTTTATGTTGCTGGAGTTCTTGGAGTTGGCACGAGTTCAACAGTTGCAAGTGCTATTTTGGAATTAGACTCCACAACTAAAGGATTTCTTCCTCCAAGAATGACTTCTACGCAAATGAATTCTATTAGTAGTCCTGCAGAAGGGCTAATGATTTATGCTACAGATATTCATCAATGGGTCGGGTGGAATGGTTCCGTTTGGTCTATAATTGGATAAAAATAAGGATTTATTATAATGGTAACTTTTTACGGATCGGGAACTTTTTATAATAGTGGTGCTTTCTATGAGGGAGCTACATCTGCAGAAGATGAGAATATTCCTTTAGACTTACGTTTTTATCGAACAAGTCAAGATGGAATTTATGTTTTTTGGTGGGGATTTGATCCAGCTTTTATTACTCCTGCTTTGACATTAGCAGATTTTGAATTACAGTTAGATACTAGTCCCTTGTTTGATTCACCAAATTTAGTTACATTTACACAACTTACAGCTATTACATTTCAAAATGGAAATGTTAGGAAAGGATTTGCTGTTCCAGTAGCTGCACGTATAAATGAAGTTGTACAAATATGGTATGCTAGAGTAAGAACAGTAACAGGAGCTTTTACCTCAGATTGGTCAGCTACTTTGACTTGGACTATTCCAATGAGTGTACAACAATTGTCAGCTGAAGCTTTAATGAATTCTTTGCCAGATTATCATGTGTATGGTAAAGGAGATCTTTTAAAACCTGTTAACCAGCGCAAGACTAATTTATGGCTTGTAGAGAATATGTACGGGAATCAATTAGATCAAGTTTATTATACAACCTATCTTACACGTACAAATAATTTTGTAGATTTATGTGTAGATGAGGATCTATATCAAAATTTTGGGGTATTGTTTAATTTTCCTAAGCCTCTTAGTATGCAGTATGTGGATTATCGTTGGATTTTGATGAATTTATTTTTAGCTTCTTTAGTTGGTGGTACTAATGAAGCGGTTATATTAGCAGTTCAGGCATTTACTGGTGTTCCTCCAACGTTTACTAATGTACGTGATATTAATAATTTTATTTTAACTACAATTCAAGATGCACCCATTACTCCAACAGGTTTGCAATCAGTATTTTATACTTCTCAACCATTTATAGATTCAACATTAGTAGTGGAAGATGTTACACCAGACTTAGGAAATCCTTACCTTCTAACAGCTTCTACATTTGCAGTTTTAGGTGATACCGCCGTAACTAACACTGGATTCACTGTTCTTCATGGAGATTTGGGTATTTATCCAGGAACATCAGTAACTGGTTTTCCTCCAGGAACATTTACTGGTACATTTCATCACACTGATGCAGCTGCTCATCAGGCTCATATTGATGCCACTGCTGCAGCAACTACTCTTCAGGCAATGGGTCCAGGTATAGATATCTCTAGTACTGACTTAAATGGATTTGTAGCAACTCCAGGTGTTTACTCAGCAACAGCTGCTGGAACTTGGACAGCTACTGGTGATTTAACTCTAAATGGAGCAGGAACCTATGTATTCTTGTTTGGAACTGCTCTTACAGTAGGTGCGAATTGTAATGTAGTTTTAACTGGTGGGGCTACAGCTGATAATGTTTACTTCGTAACTGGAACAACATTTACGTTTGGAGCCAATGATACAATTAATGGTAACATCTTAGCTGGTACTTCTATTACCTTTGCTTCTAATAGCGTACTTAATGGACGTGCATTAACATACGGTCCTTCTGGAACTACTGTTACATTCCCTAGTGCAGGAACAGTAACTGTTCCTTCAAGTTCAGTTCCAGGTTCTGGGTTGATTGTTCCACCATCTGATTATACAACAAATGGAATATTGGGTTATTGGACAATGAATACTCCAACAACACATACTCTTCAGGCTACTTTTGATATTGGAAATCCTATTAAGATATTTGATTCTTTACAGGGTGCAACACTCTTAACAGGATTAGTTACTTTTACAAATGGTAGCAATATTGTAACTGGAAATGCCACTGTTCTTCCAGCACCTTTGTTAACAGCAAATACTTATGCTGTTTTAGCTGGGACAGCAGTTACTAATACAGGTAGTACATTTTTAACTGGAGATCTAGGTGTTTCTCCTGGCAGTAGTGTTACAGGATTTCCTCCAGGAACATTTAGTGGTACTTTACATAATGGTGACGCAGCAGCAGCTCAGGCTCATATTGATGCCACTAATGCAGCAACAACATTAGTGGCAACTCCAATTACGACTAATATATCATCTACTGATCTTGGTGGGTATGTAGCTACACCAGGACATTATAATGCTTCTTCAGCAGGAACATGGTCTGCAGGTCCACTTACATTGAATGGAGCAGGTACTTATATTTTTTCATTTGGATCTTCTCTCACCTTACCAGCCAATGCAACAGTTGTATTGGAAAATGGTGCCACAGCAGATAATGTTTACTTCGTAACTGGTACAACATTCACATTTGGGGCCAATAATACAGTGAATGGTAACATTCTTGCTGGTACTTCTATTACATTCGCAACTGCCAGTGTTCTTAATGGTAGAGCATTATGTTATGGCCCCTCTGCAACATCAATAACATTCCCTAGTGCTGGTACTGTAACTGTTCCGTCTGGTTCTTTTACTATAGGTACACAATTTATATCTCAATTAGTTATTGGTCAGGAAATTACTGATTCAAATGGTATTTATTTAGGTACTATATTGGAGATTGTTTCAAATACATCTTTAATTCTGACAAATCAATGGTTTGGTCCAACTGAGACAGGGATAGCTTACGGATTACAGTATACTGATGTTCAATTGCCAGTTCCTGTTCTTTGGGATGCTAGTACATTAGCTTTTGGTGTAATTATTAATGTTTTTGATCCAGGTAAATTTATACTTCCATTATTGTCAACTCTTGAAAGTATAGTAAATCAGCTTGTTCCAGCTTCAGTAAAGACATATTTTCTCGTAACTGAATAGAGATTCATAAAGAGGCATTTATGGCATCAGTATTTTTTAGCAACGCACAGCGTATTATAGCACAAGTATTTGAATGGCTACAATCAAGTGGTCAAACTCGTACCGCAAATCTTATTACAGATTCATTTACAAGCGGTATTGATAAGGCAACAATATCTGGAGAGGGTTTTCTTGTTGTTCCAGGTACAAATAATACGAGTGCCGCCCCTACCGTAAATGTTACTTTAGGTGGTATTGCTTATGATCCTTTAGGAAATAGAATTTTTATTTCTTCTTCGGATACTACTTTATATAATGAGTCTAATATCACAGCCACAACAAATGACGGCCTTGGAAATTTAATTCTTACTCCACAATCATCTGGTGTTATAAATATCCCAGTAACACAGTCTTCTACAAATTATATTTGGATAAATTATCTTGCTACGACTGATACATCTGCCTTTACATTAAATGAAATTACAAATGCCAAGATTTTTTACAAACAGACAGATGGATATAATATTCGAGTTACAACTACAAATGTTCCACCTGATGCCAATTCTATATTCCTAGCATCTGTTATTACAACGGGTGCAGCTGTTACTTTGGTAAATATTTCTCAGATAGGACGAGTATATTATACAATTTTACCTGGATTAGTTTCTATTATAAATGTTGTGCCTGGAGCACAGTATCAATTAGCTCTTTATCCTTCTACAGGAGATACTATTGCAGGTAATCCAAATATAATGTCTGGTCAGGAGGTTGTTGTAACTGATACTCATGGTGTTCCTACAACAGCTGGTAATGGAGGTACAACTGCAACTGAAATTGGATTTGTTCATGGTACAACAAGTTCAATACAAACACAATTTAATACAATTGATGGGAATATCAGTACAATAAATGGGGATATCAGTACAATAAATGGAGAAATTGGCTCAATAAATGGAGAAATTGTTTTTATAAATGGAGAAATTGGTTCAATATTCAGCCAATTAGCTACAAAATTTGATACAGCTGGTAGTGGACTTATTAGTAGTGGAACTACAGTCCAAGTTAATCCAGATGGCGTTACTTTAGATTTTGCAGGAACCACTTTAGAAGTAGCACCACATGGTATTAATACCTTACAATTAGCTAATGGAGCAGTTAATGGGTCTACTTCAAACACAGGAACGCAACAACAAGTTGCACAG
>Ga0265338_10001327_pt1 | contig 40397 bp, 34 predicted proteins | sample 42126metaG_FD_193579 | JGI IMG/M metagenome (GOLD analysis project Ga0265338, IMG submission 193579) | Rhizosphere microbial communities from Carex aquatilis grown in University of Washington, Seatle, WA, United States - 4-21-26 metaG | ecosystem: Host-associated > Plants > Roots > Rhizosphere... | reverse complement strand
GTCTTGCCGGTGGCCGAGTCGGACGCCTGGACCTGCAGGGTCTCAGCGGTGCCGACGGTGCCGGTCTGGGTGCCTGGGTTGGTGACGGTGACCGTGGGGGTGGCGCTGGCCGGCGGGGACACGTTCGGGAACAGGAAGGCGAACGAGTCGAACGCCGTCGCGATGTCGGCCTCGGCCCAGAACCGGTGGTAGTTGAACACCGGGGCGGCCCCGCCGTTCAGGTAGTTCTGCACCTCGGGGTAGTTCGCCACGCTGGTGTACCACGGGCGGATGGACAGGAAGGTGTTGTCGGCGGAGGTCATCGGGGTGCTGCCGAGGCCGGGGTAGCTCCCGGTCCAGCCGGACGGTATGAACAGGCCCTCGAAGTTGGTGGTGTTGAAGGCCGTGGTGAAGTTGCTGTAGTCGGTCCTGGTCTCCGGCGCCGAGAAGCCGAGGCTGTCGCCGTAGAACTGGTGGATGACGTCGATGATGTTCTGCGCGGCGGTTTCCGCGGTGGTGTCGCCGGACTTGGCCGCGTAGTACATGTACGCCTTGGCCAGCGAGGCGGCCACGCCGATGTCGCCCGAGCATCCTCCGCTCACCGTGACGTGCAGGCCCGGGTTGGCCGGCGGCTGCGCCGTGCTTGAGGTGCCGGTGGTGAAGCTCGCGGCCGGCTGGCCGCTCCAGTTGAGCTGGCCGGGCTCGCAGATCGCCCCGGTGGTGGTGTTGACCGTGACGACCGACTCGGCCCACGACACCCACTTCTGCATGACCGCCTTGGCCTGGGCGTTGCCGGTCACGTAGTAGTACTCCGCGACCCGCTCCATGGGCCAGGCCTGGTAACCGAACCACTGGTTGGACGGCGGGTTGTGGTAGACGGGCTCGAAGTCGTAGTACATGCCGTCGAAGGTGGGGTCACCGGACGGCGGCTTGCCCGCGTCGCCGTAATTGCCACCCCAGTTGTTGGTGACGCCGCCCGCGATCGCGCCCTCGCTTGACTGCAGCCACTGCATCAGGTTGAGCTGCGTGGTCAGGCTGGTCCCCCAGTCGGTCTTGGCCGACGGGGACAGCGGGATCAGGCTGGTGGTGTTGCTCAGCGCGAACGCCGCCAGCGGGTTCTGGTATCCCTCGTGGATCTCGGTGCCGCTGATCCGCCAGGACCAGGCCCCGGTGGTCGAACCGCCGAAGGCGTAGTACCAGGACAGCAGGTAGGTCTCCTCGTTGGCCTTGGACGTGCCGGCCGGGCAGGCCACCGAGCCGACCTGGCTGCAGTTGGCGCTGATCTGCTTGAAGTACTTGTCATACATCGAGTAGCGCACGTAGTCGCCGAGCTTGGCCGCGCTGGCCAGGGTCGAGGCGAGCTGCGACTGGTTGCCCTGCGTGGTGGCGTACTGCAGGGCCCAGTACGCGGCCTGGACCATGCGCGCGTCGGCGTCCGGCGCGTCGGTGTACTTGTACTGGGCGGCGAAGCTGCCGCCGCCGTTGTTGAAGAGTGCGAGGTAGCCGGACCCGCTCTCGCCCTTCGACAGGGTGTCCCAGTCGGGCTGGTCGACCGTGTCCCAGACCGACTCCTCGGCGCCGCGCTGGAAGGTGTTGATGTAGCTCGGCGTGGAGGTGCCGTCTTCCTGCTGGCCGAAGCCGTAGCGGTTGTCGGTGTCCATGATCCACATGGGCGTGTCCAGGTTGCAGTTGCCGTAGGCGGAGGTCAGCTCGGCGGACAGCGGGTCAGAGCCGACCGGGACCGAGGAGTTGAGTGCCACCGGGTAGCTGGCCGGGGACGCCGCTTCCGGCCCGTACGTCGCCGGGGAGGACGCGTTGTAGGCGCTGCACCCGGGCTGGTTGGCCGCGTTCGGGACGTCGTATTGCATCGTGACGGACCAGGCGTTGTTGAACGCGGTCCAGTCGCCGCTGACCCGGCCGAAGTCGGCCGTCAGCCACAGCCAGTAGCTGAAGGTCTCCGAGGTGGTCTCGTGACCGTAGTCCGGGGCCTCCACGATGAGCTGCTCGACCGAGTGATACGGGATGCCCTTCGGGCTGAAGTAACCGTTGGCCGAGTTCGTCATCTGGTTGTACAGGTTGAGGAACCACTGGTCATATCCGGTAGCGGCCGGCGCGGCGGTGACCGCCACCGAGGCGCTGCCTAGCCCGGCCGCTGACGCGGTGACGGTCGAGTGGCTGCCGGCCTTGGCCTGCGCCGCGGCCACGGTGACCGCCTGCGGCTGGTTCCAGTTCGACGGCGTGAAGGTGAGCGCCTGGCCCGTGGACACCGTGGTCCCGGTGCCAGCGTCACTCAGGTGCACCGTGACCGGGCTGGTTGGCGCCGTGGACAGCTTGACGGCGAACGACGCGCTGTGGCCCTTGGTGATCATGAGCGAGGACTGGGCGGTCAGCACGCTTGGCTTCACGACCTGGATGGCCACCGGGTCCGAGGTCGTGCTTCCCTGCTTGTTGTAGGTCACCGCGGTCACCGAGTAGTCCCCCGCTGGCACGTGGCTCCACGTCGCGGTCCAGGGCGCCGAGGTGGCCTCGCCCACCAGCACGTTGCTGGTCAGGCTGGTGCTCGCATAGAACTTGATGGCGGTCACCGGAGCGCTGCTCAGCCCGTCCTTGACGGCGTCGCTAACCAGGAGGGGAGCGGCCGACAGCGTGATGCTTGAACCGGGGGTGAACACCTGGCCCGGTGCCGGGCTGGTGACCGGCGCGGCGGCAGGCGGCCCGGCATTCGCCTGACTGGCTGACGCCCGCGCGGCCCCGGCCGGATGAGAAGGGGCGGCCGCTGCGGTGCCCGAGGCAAGCAGCGCGCCAACCAGCAGGCCGGATGCGGCCAAGGCGCTGGCCAGCGTCCGCGGACGAACTGGACGTTTGGTCATCTGATCTCCTCGAGGGATCGGTGGAGAAAGCGATGGCGGTGGTGCCCGCCATCAGCAGACCGGAAAGAGCCTTCACACCCTGGGGCGGAGCGTAAGCTCGGCGCCAGGCGGCAACAAGAAATAGGCACGCGATACAGCCATCGGCCCAGGAAGACGCATGAAAGTTCCATGTCGCGGATAGCGTTCCTGCCTCCGCCTTTGGCGCGTGGCGACATGCTCACTTGACCGCTTTAGTCGGCAGGCCTAGTGTCCGAGAAGCTCACGGAAGGCGCCTTCCCACCCTGGTCGCTGCCTTCAAAGCAGCGTCGCGCGAAGCCACGCGCTCGTTCTGGAGGCCGGCCGTTACCCGGTCGCGACAAGGAGGGATAGCCGACGGGCGACGGTTACAGCCCGATCGCCGACGCCGCGTTCTCTGCGCTGTGCCAGCGGCGCAGCTCAGCGCCCGGCGCCCACGTCGAGTGGGTGCCACTGGAGATGCGCTCGGGCAGGCGCAGCTGGCAGACCGGCCCGTCGGCGACCCGGGCCGCGTCGAAGACCAGGCAGTAGGAGGCGTCCTCATTCATGTCGGTGGTGAGCGTGACCAGGTAGCCGTCGTCCTCGTCGGCACTGCCGACCCGCGGCGCCATGGCGGTCTCGCTGCCGTACACGCCATCGGCGAACGTATAGCGTTCCTCGGTCCCGTCCTTCAGGTCATGGCGGACCAGGCCGTCGAACAGGAACCAGCCCGGCTTCCCCGTGGCGGCGTAGGCGTACCGGTAGCCCCGGCCGGCGTACCGGCCGTTCAGCATGCCGAACTCGGTGATGGAGTCGGTGAGCTGCTGCTCCTTCACCAGGCCGGTGCGCAGCGACAGGCGCCAGCGGTGCAGCCGGGTCTGGAGCCGGTCCAGGGCCAGGAAGCGGAAGGCCCGGTCCCACTTGTCGCCGCCCGGGACATCGCCGGGCTCGGGGTCGCCCTGGAAGAAGCCGTCGAGGATGATCTCATCGCCGTCTTCGTAGGCGTTGACGAAGTGCAGGGTGTAGGTCGGCTCGGCCTCGAACCAGCGGATCTGCCCGGTACCGCCGCGGCGCGGTATGACCGCGAAGCGGGACGGCAGGTCGCGGTGGAACTTGGGCGCGTGGATGTTCTTCGCGAGCAGCGCCTCATCCCAGAACAGCGGGAAGTCGTTGAGTATGGCGTAGTTCTCGGTGAACGCCATGTCGTGCGGCAGCCGCGGGCCGGGCAGCGGGACGTCGACGTAGTGCACGAGGTCGCCCGCCTCGTCGACGACCCCGTACTTCATGTACGGCGCGTCCTTGCTGTAGTTGAAGAACAGCAGCTCGCCGGTGCGCTCGTCGACCTTGGGATGCGCGGACACGCCCCAGTCGGCCGGGAAGTGCCCGTTCCAGCTTTCCTTGCCGAGGTCCCGCAGCGAGAACGGGTCGAGCCGGTACAGGTCGCCGCACTGGTAGAAGCTGGTCAGGGCGGCGCCGCGGTGCACCACCACGTCGGTGCTCGAGGCGTCCTTCATCCGCGTGCGCGCGCCCCAGCCGTCCCGGTCGGCGATCTGCGGCGGCTCGGAGATGCCCGCCCACAGCGCTCCGCCCGATTCCAACTCGGCCCGCAGGCCGTCCGTGCGGACGTAGCGGTTGCGGTAGAACGCCCGGCCGTCACGGAACCCGACCACGTGGATCATCCCGTCGCCGTCGAAGGGGTGGTAGAACTTCTTGGCCGGGTGGACCGGGTTCTCGGTGTTGCGGAGGTAGACGCCGTCGAGGTCGGCCGGGATCTCGCCCTGGACTACCTCAAGGTCGTCGGCGTTCCACTCACATCTCTGCGGGCGCCACGGGCCGGTCCGGTAGGGGTGGTCGTCGTCCTCCGGCAGGGTCGACAGGATGCGGCCGACCAGCTCGACATTCACCGGGTGGTTCCTCTCGTCGGTACTGCGCTAGCCGGGCGGTCAGCCCGCGGTCACCACGAAGCTGACGGTGGTCGCGGTGGACCCGCCGAAGTTGAGGGTGGCGGCCGTGTCGATCCCCTCCACCTGGTACTCGCCGGCCGTGCCGCTGACCTGCTTGCTGGCGTCGAGGAGCATGCGGACGCCGGAGGCGCCGACCGGGTGCCCGCCGCCGATCAGGCCGCCGCTCGGGTTGACCGGCAGCCGTCCGCCGATCTCGATCTCACCGTCCTCGATCGCCTTCCACGACTCGCCCGGCCCGGTCAGGCCGATGTGGTCAATGGCGAGGTACTCGCTGGGCGTGAAGCAGTCGTGCGTCTCCAGGGCGCCGATGTCGTCAAGGGTCACCCGCGCGCGGTCGAACGCGTCGTGCACCGCCTCGCGCAGGTGCGGCAGCACGTACGGCTGGCCGGCCGAGCGCTCAAGCTTCTGGCCGAGCCCGATGCCGACGGTGCGGTGACCCCAGCCCGCGATCCGCGCGATCGGCCGGGCCCCCGGGTTCCTGGCGAGGAACTCATCGGAGACGAGCACGACGCCCGCGCCGCCGTCGGTGACCTGGCTGCAGTCGAACCGCCTGATCCTGCCCTCGACCGGGGGGTTCGCCGCCGGGTCGCCGCCCGGCCCGAGCTCCGGCAGGGTCCAGCCGCGGGTCTGCGCGTTCGGGTTACGCCTGGCGTTGCCGAGGTTGACCTCGGCGATCCTGGTCAGGTGGGCCTGGTCGACGCCGTAGCGGCGGTCGTACTCATCGAGCACCTGGTCGAACATGTAGGGCCACATGAAGACGGCGTCCTCGCCCTCGTGGCCGATCCAGGCGGCCGCCCCGAGGTGCCTGGCGGCCTGGTCGCCGCTTACCGTCTTCTCCAGCTCAAGGCCGAGGACGAGGGCGGCGTCGTAGTTGCCCGCCCGCAGGTCGGCCATCGCCGCGAGCGCGGCGATGCTGCCCGACGCGCAGGCGGCCTCGTGCCGCGAGGCGGGGACGCCCCATAGCCCCGGGTGGACGGTGGCGGGCATCGCCCCGAGATGCCCCTGGCCGGCGAACAGCTGGCCGAATGCGTTGCCGACGTGGATCACGCCGACCTGCCCGGCGTCGACCGACGAGGCCGCCAGCGTCCCGTCGACCACCTCCCTGGCCAGGTCGGCGAAGTCCATGCCCTCACGGTGCAGGTTCCGCGCGAAGTCCGACTGGTAGCCGCCGAGCACCCAGACGTCCGGCTGAGCCATCCGACCCACTCCCCTTCACGCTTGCCATCGCAGCACCACCTACACTACAACTAACAGAGAAGCTAGGAAAGGGGGGCGATCTCGTGACGGACCACGCACCGGCAACGGGCGAATGGGGCGACCAGGTCGCCATCGTCACCGGCGGCGGCAAGGGCCTCGGCCGTGCGTTTGCCCTCGACCTCGCGCGGCGGGGCGTCCGCGTCGTCGTCAACAACCGCAACCGCGAGGTGGACGCCGAGGGGCGCGGCCCGGCCGACCACGTGGTCGCGGAGATCCAGGCCGCGGGCGGGACCGCGGTCGCGCACCACGGCGCCGTCGAAGACCCGGCCGCGGCGGAGTCGATGGTGGAGCTCGCACTGAGCGAGTGGGGCCGCCTCGGCATCCTCATCACCAGCGCCGGGATCAGCCGGCCGCAGATGTTCCACAAGGCGACACCGGACAACTTCCGTCTCGTGCTCGACGTGAACGTGCTCGGCACGGTGCTCGTCGCCTCGGCCGCGGCGCGGGTCATGCGCGCGGCCGGCCACGGCCGCATCCTCATGGTGTCATCGACCGCGGGCCTGTTCGGCGAGCCAGCCGCGTCCGCGTACGCGGCGAGCAAGGGCGCCGTCATCGCCCTGGCCAGGACCGTCGCGGTCGAGGGCGCCAAGCGCGGCGTCTACACCAACGTGCTGCTCCCCTACGCGACCACCCAGATGACCGCGCACGGCATGGACCAGCGGTACGCCGCGCTGATGGCGGCGGAGTCGGTCGCCCCGGTGGCGGCCGCCCTCGTCCACCCGCGCGGCCAGCTCAACGGCGCGACGGTGGTGGCCGGGGCGGACGGCCTCCGGTACGCCGAGACGGCTGAGGGCATGACGGTCAGGCACTCCGGTGCCGACCTCGACCCCGGGGACCTGGCGAACCTGCTGAAGGAGAGCCGGGAGGGCGCCCGCCACACGTTCGCTGAGGCAAACGACGCGTTCCAGAGCCTCGCCGCCGACCTGGCCTAGGAAGGGAAGCACGATGCCTTTTCCCTGGGGCGACTTCGCCGTCAACCTCGGCGTCACCGCCGCCGCCGTGGTGGCGGCGATGGCGGCCCTGATGGCCGTCGCGATCGCGATCAGGAACCAGTCGATCATCGACATCGCCTGGGGCCCGGGCTTCGTCGTCATCGCCGCGGTCAGCTACGGCCTGTCGGCGGGCTCCGGCGGCGACGGCGCCCGGCGGCTTGTGGTGCTGGTGCTCACCGCCGTCTGGGGGCTGCGGCTCGGCGCGTACATTGGCCGTCGCAACCTGGGCCACGGCGAGGACCCCCGGTACACCGCCCTGATGCGGCACCGGCGGGGCAACCTGGTGGTGTTCCTGGTCCGCAAGGTCTACGGCCTGCAGGGCGCGCTCATGTGGCTGGTGTCCGTTCCGGTTCAGGCGGCCATGTACGAGCACGCCCCGCTAGGCGCCCTCGGCGTCATCGGCATCGTCGTCTGGGCCGTTGGGCTCACCTTCGAGTCGGTCGGCGACTGGCAGCTCACCAGGTTCAAGGCCGACCCGGCCAACCGCGGCCAGGTGATGGACCGCGGGCTGTGGGCGTGGACCAGGCACCCGAACTACTTCGGCGACTGCTGCGTCTGGGCGGGCCTGTGGCTGCTCGCACTCGGCCGCCCGGTCGGCCTGGCCACCGTGTTCTCCCCGGTGCTGATGACCTTCCTGCTGCTCAAGTTCAGCGGCAAGGCGCTGCTTGAGCGGCGGATGCTGCGCAGCAAGGGCGACGCCTACGCCGCCTACCTGAGCCGGACGAGCGGCTTCTTCCCGCTGCCGCCGCGCCGACCGCAGAAGGTCACTGCGTAAGACATGCGAGCCGCCTGATCACGGGGGAAGCACTGCCTTGAGCGTCTCGAGCGTGGGCTTGCGGCCGCGTTCGATGTGCGCGTACGCGGTGGCGGCGGTGAAGTCCGCGTCGCCCGCAAAGATCGCGTCGCAAAGTTCGCGGTGCTCGGCGCAGGCAACCACCGGGTCGCGGTCTGACGTCATACGGAAAATCCAGCGGTCCCGGCCGAAGACCGATCGCATCATCGCGGTGAGCAACGAGTTGTCAGCAAGCGCAACGATCGTTTCGTGCAACTCCGCATTGGACTCCGCGATCAGCCCGGCGTCGCCGTCCGTGAGGGCGCGCTCGGCGCGCGCCATGGCCGCACGGACCTCGGCCGGGTTGGCCCCGTTGCCGACCCGCCTGGCGGCCAGCCTGGCGGCGTAGACCTCGACCCCGAGCCTGACGTCGAACAGCTCCTGCACATCACGCAAGGTGAGTTCGGTGACGATCGCTCCGCGGCGGCTCTGCGAGGTGATGAAGCCATCGGCTTCCAGATACGGCAGCGCCTCACGGACGGGGATGCGGGACACGCCCAGTTCGTCGGCGAGCTCGCGTTCGCGGAGCCGGGTGCCTGGGGGCAGGTCGCCGCCGATGATCTTGTTCCGGATCTCCTCGTAGATCCGGTGCGGCGAGCTCATAGCGACGGCTTCATCCTGAACGCTCCTGCCTTACTTGTCCGCAACCCCTGGTATATCAGGTCCTCGCACAGCGAGACCGCCGCGCGGACGCCGTCAACCACCGGTATGCCAAGCTTCTCCCGCAGCGTGTCCTGTATGCCGTTCGCGCCCGCGCAGCCGAGCACGATCGTCTCCGCTCCGCTGGCCAGCAGCGCCTCCGACTGCGCCAGGAAGGCGGCGACCACCTCCTCGCCCGAGGTGTCGATCGCCAGCACCGGCAGGCCGGTGGCCCTGATTCCGGCGCAGCGTTCGTATAGGCCCATGGCCCGCAGGGACTGACGTATCGGGCCGATCGCGGTGGGCTGGGAGGTGACGACCCCGTAGTCCATGCCGAGCAGGCACGCGAACATCACGGCGGCCTCAGTGATGTCGACGACCGGGATCTCGACCAGTTGCCTGACGCCCTCCCGCCCATGTTCGCCGAATCCGGCCAGGACGATGCCGTCGACGTCAAGGCCCGCCACCGCGTCGAGCACGGCGGCGGCGCTGCGGAAGCTGTCGGCGAACCCTTCGGCGGCCGGCACACCCCACGTGGGCGTGACTCCCTCGATCACCGTCCCAGGGCGCGCGACGGAAGCAGCCGAGACGCAGATTCGCGAGGTCATCTCGGCGGTGGTGTTGCAGTTGACGACGGCGATTCGCATGTCTCCACTCTGGCATACCAAGTCGGCCAACCGTCAATTTGGGAAGTGGCGTAGCAGGGAATTTACCTGCGCATAACAGCGTCGCTACGCGCCTTATCGACTCTTGGTATACCAAATCGCTGCCGTGATCGGTGGCGCGGACCCAAGACCGAAGGATCACCCCGGCACGATGACCGAACGACGACCGCAGGCCGTGTTGCGCGGCGCGCGGGTGCTGACTCTGGACGCGGCGGGCACCGAGCACCCCACGGCCGACATCGTGATCGATGGCGGGGTTATCACGGCGATCGGGCCCGGTGCCGCGGCGACCTTCCTGCCGCACCCCGACGACATCGACGGCAGCGGAATGCTCGCGATACCCGGCATGGTGAACACGCACTTCCACTCGCCGGGCAACTTCCTCAAGGGTGCCGTGCCGTCCCTGCCTCTCGAACTCTTCATGCTGTACGAGGTGCCGCCGTTCATGGCCGAGCCGGTGGGCGAGACCTACGCCTACCTGCGCACCATGCTCGGCGCGATCGACATGCTCAAGCAGGGCGTCACCGCGGTACACGACGACGCGTACTATCTGCCGGTCGCCAGCCGTGACGAGATCTCGGCGGTCTTCGGCGCCTACCGTGACTCCGGCATCCGGGCTACGGTCACGATCGACCAGCCGAACGTCGTCGAGTACGAGAAGCACGCTTTCTTCGCCGACCGGCTGCCGCCGGACATGCGCGCAGCGATGGACGCGGCACCGCGCCAGGACGACGAGGAACTTCTACGGCTCTACGACTGGATGCTCGCGAAGTGGCACACTTCGGCGGGCGGCAGGCTGCGTGGTGCGGTGAGCTGCTCGGCCCCGCAGCGGGTGACCCCGACCTATCTCAAGGCGCTGGACCGGCTGAGCGCGACCTTCGACATCCCGTACAACATGCACATCCTCGAGACGCGCTCGCAGCGGGTGTTCGGCAGCGAGCGCTACGGGAGCAGCCTGGTCCGATACGCCCGCTCGCAGGGGGTGCTGAGCGACCGGGCGCATGTCATCCACGCGATCTGGATCGACGACGAGGACATCGCCACGCTGGCCGGCGAAGGAGTGAAGATCGCGCACAACCCCACGTGCAACCTGCGGCTCGGCAGCGGAATCATGCGGTGGCGCGACCTAGCCGACGCGGGCGTGCCGATCGGTATCGGTACCGACGAAGCCAACGTCGACGACGGCGTGAACTTCTGGTCCGCGGTGAAGAACACCGGCCTGGTACACAACATCACCAGCCCGCAGTACGGCGACTGGCCACAGCCGGGCGAGATCCTTCGCGCGGCGACCGCAGGCGGTCACGCCGCCCTGCGCACCCCTGGCCTGGCCGGCGAACTCAGCGTCGGAGCGCTCGCCGACGTGGTGCTCATGGACCTCGCCACCCTGCCTTTCGTACCGCTCAACGACACCAAGCGCCAGCTGGTCTACTGCGAGCCCGCCCGTTCGGTGACCACGGTGATCGTCGGCGGCGAGGTCGTCGTCGCCGGCGGGGTGTGCACCCGTGTCGACGAGAAAGCGGTCCTGCGCGACGTCGCCTCGCTCGCACCCGCGATCGAAGAGTTCCTCGCCGACTGCGCGCGTGGCGCCGAGCGCGCCTGGCGGTACTACGACGACTCCTACCGCGCTGGGCTCGCCCAGCGCACCGAAGTAACGCGAACCCTTACGGAGACACGCCATGGTTAACACGGAACAAGAGGCCGGCGCTGAGCACAGCACCGAAGTGGAGGTGTTGCGGGAATCCCTGCAGCACGACTACGCGACAGCCGAGTCTGGCGGCATCGTCCCGCTCGGGCGGCGTCGCAAGCTCTATTCGATGGCCGCGCTGTGGCTAACGATGAACTGCGGGTTCGGTGAGGTGTTCATCGGATTCAACTACCAGCAGGCCGGCTTCACGCTGATGAAGTCGTTCCTGGTAAGCCTGATCGGCATCGCCTTGTACTTCTGTTACGCGATGCCCGCCGCCTACATCGGGTCACGCACCGGGCAGACCCACTCACTGCTGGCCCGGGCGGTCTTCGGCAAGTGGGGCGCGTTCGTGGTCGCGGCCTGCCTGCTCGTCATGGGCACTGGGTTCGTTGGTTTCCAGTCCTACACCACAGCGCTGATCTTCGAGGGGCTGTTCAGCTGGACGAACCTGATGCTGGTGGGCCTCGTCGTCACGGTGCTGTTCATCGTCAACAACGTGCTCGGTTTTAGCGGCGTGATCGCCTGGGCCAGGTACGTGGTGACGCCCATAGTGATCCTGTGGATCGCCTACATGATGATCAAGGCATTCGGGACCGAGCCCTCCTCCGTGCTCGGCGCCCACCCGAAGACCATCGCACCGCTGACCACGCTGCAGGGCATTATGGCGATCCTCGGCGTGTGCGTCTGGGGTGACGAGCCCGACTTCTGGCGGTACGGCAAGCCGTCCTTCTGGTGGGCCGGATGGGGGTACGCTGTCGGCCTCATCTTCGGTGACCTGCTGTTCACCCTGGCCGGCTGGGTCATGGCACAGCTCGCCGTCACCGGCGGCGGTGACGGTTCCTTCGCGAACTCCGTCACCTTCACCACCTCATACTCGCTGTTCGGCCTGGTCTGGCTGGCATTCATCGTCTCCGTTGTGTCGCAGATGGCCGCACAGGACGGCAACTACTACGCTGCCATCAACGCGCTGCAAGCCCTGTTCGGCGAGATCCGCCACTGGTCACGGCTGTACTCCTGCGCCATCGCGGTCGGTATCGGCCTCCTCGCGACCTGGTTCGTCATCCACGGTGGCAACACATGGCTGGACGTCGTGAACTTCGGCGCCGCGGCCGTCCCGTCCGCGACGGTCATCATGGTTCTCGACCACTACGTGGTCCCGCGCTTGTTCCGCCTGTCCCGGTCGCTTGAGCACGTCCCGAGCCTGTCCGATGCCGGGGCGGTGAATGTCCCCGCGATCGCGGCGATGCTTCCCGCGATCGTGATCGGGACCGTCGGGGCGGGCACCATCAACTGGTTCGGCCACCACTACTGGTTCCTGCCAGGACCGCTGTCCTGGGTCAGCGCCGGCGCGGTCTACCTGATCGGCATGGCCCTGATCTCGCGGTCCGCGCATGTGCTGCGGCTCGCCGGTTTCTCCCGGCAGGCCGCGGCCAGCCCGACCGCCCGGTCTAGCCAGATCGAGGACCTGGCCGCCCTGGCGGGGTGAAGGTCACCGCGTTTACCGCGCGCCGTGCTGATCCGGCCGCAGGCGCCAGGCGCGGTTGCCCAGCAGGGCGAGCGCGGCCGGGAGCAGGACGCCGCGGATCACGGTCGCGTCGATCAGGACCGCGGTGGCGGTGCCGACGCCGAGGATCTTCAGGTCGATCAGCGGGATCGTGGTGAAGATCGAGAAGACCGCCACCATGATCAGCGCGGCGCTGGTCACCGTTCCGGCGCTGGACGCGATGCCACCGACGACCGCTTCCTGGGGTGACGCACCGTGTGCCCAGCGCTCGCGGATGCGGCTCAGGATGAACACGTGGTAGTCCATGCTGATCCCGAACAGGAACACGAACATCAGCAGCGGCACCCAGTAGATGATCCCGCCGAACGAGGTGTAATCGAGCAGCCCCTGCAGCCGCCCGTCCTGGAAGATCAGCGTGATGATGCCGTAGGCCGCGCCCACCGACAGCAGGTTCAGCACGATCGACACCAGCGGGACGGCGACCGACCGGAAGGCCGCGAGCAGCAAGCAGAAGGCGAGCAGCGCGACCACCGCGAACACGGCAGGCAGGCTGGCCTTCAGTTGGTGGACGTCATCGGTGATCTGCGCGGTGTCGCCGGTCACCGCGTAGCTGATCCCTGGGACCTTGCCGAGCGTGCTTGGCAGGAGCTGGTTCCGCAGCGTTGCGAGGGCGTCGCGGGACACGGTGTCGGCGCCGTCACCAGCGAGGGGGACGCTGACGACCAGCGCGCGCCCGCCGCCGATCGCGGTGGCGGTGACCGGCTGGCGGATCGGGCCCCCGTTCGCCGCGCGGGCGCGGAGCGCGTCCACGGCGGCGAGCACTCTCGGCCCGGTGACGCCCGTCCCGCTCACGACGACCTCGGCCGGCGCGGGTGCCTGCGGGAACGCCTTCTCGATCGCGTCGAACGTGCGGACCGCCGGCGCGCCCTTCGGCACATCGGCGGCGGGCTCCCCGATTCGCAGGCCAAGCGCCGGCGCGGCGAGCGCGAGCAGCGCGATGGCCGCGACGCCGCCCCATACCAGCGGCCGCGCCACTACGCGGCGAGCCAGCGCCGCCCACAGCCGGGACGGCCGCGCCGCGGCCTGGCGGCGGCCGAGGAACGGGATCCGGCCGGCGTCCGCCTTCGGGCCCAGCCAGGCGAGTATTCCAGGCAGCACGGTCAGCGAGCCGATGACCGCGATGCCGACCACGGTGATCGTCCCCATCGCCATGCTGGGGAACGGCCCGCCGCCCACGAAGAACAGCCCGGACATCGTGGCCATCACCGTGAGGCCGGATATCAGGATCGTGCGGCCTGACGTGCGGGCGGCGACGCGGAGGGCCTCGGCGGGCGACCGCCCCGCGGCCCGTTCCTCGCGCTCCCGGCGCAGGTAGAACAGTGAGTAGTCGACGGCGACGGCCATACCGACGATCACCACGACCTCGAAGGTGCTGCTGGCGACCGGCAGCAAGTGGCTGGCGAGCGTCAGCACGCCGATGGCGGCCGTCAGCGCGGTCAGGGCGAGCAGGAGCGGGATGCCGGCCGCGACGAGCGCGCCGAACACGAACAGCAGCAGGATCAGCGTGATCGGCACCGACGTGGCCTCGGCCTTGCCGAAGTTCAGCGAGGCGCTGACCGCCTGGGTAAGGCTGGCGTCACCGGACTCGGCGATCCGCAGGTCCGGATGCGCGGCTTGCACGCCAGCGACCACGTGCTGCAGGGTCGTGGCCGCCTGGCCGACGTCCGGCACGTTGCCCGGCACGCTGAACGTCACCCGGGCGCTGTGTCCGTCCTTCGACACCAGGTCCAGCCCGGCGGACTGCGGCGTGCGGATGCCGGTGGCGTCCTTGGGCAGCGCGGCCAGCGCCGCTGCCACCTGGGAGGCCGCCGTGCGCATGACGGGGTCGGTGGCCCAGGTGGCACCGGGCGCGGCCGCCTGGATCAGCACGGTTTCCGGGTAGTCGCTGGACTGGGCGGGCGCGACCTGCTGCATGACCCGCTCCGCCTGCCCGGACTGGCCCGCGTCATACGTGGGCAGGTTCTTCGAGCCAACGACCTGGCCGGTCACGAAAAGCGCGGCAACCAGGAGCAGCCAGCCGAAAACTGCGGTCTTGTGGTGCCTGGCCGACCAGCCGGCTACGCGCTCGGTCAGGCTGGTGCGCTGGCCGGCGGACCGCTGGCCAGGTTCCCCGCCAGCGGAAGGCGGTCCGAATGTTGGTGGTGCGGAGGATACTGGGATATGCGGCGAGCGCATGACAACTCCTTCGTTACTACTGGCGTGGTGCGAGGGTTCGCGCGTGTGAGGTAGCCGCGGCTAGGTCCTCGCCCATGAGCTAGACCCTCGTGGGCGAGGACAGTCAGCCGCAGCCGTCGGCAGACTGAGCTAGAGCGCGGGACGGCCCGCGGCCTCCGCGGCGGACAGCGGCCCGGGCTCGCGGAGGATCTTTTTCGCCTCCTTCAGGGGATCGGTGGACTCGCTGAGCAGGCTCCGCGCCACGGACACGTGGGCGCGGGCCATCGCGACAAGGACGTAGTTGAAGAGCAGGAACGCGACGAGGCAGACCGCGGCGACCAGTAGCGCCTTGGCGAGCGAGTCGACGTAGAGGCCCCAGCGGGCGGGCCCGTGCGGGCCGTTCGGAAAGTAGCCGAGCTGGTAGCCGTGATACCGCACGCCATGAATGGTTTGCCAGGGCGCCCAGTACCAGACGGGGAGCGTGATGCCGGTAAGGAACACCAGCCAGATGGCGAGGACGACGGTGTCCAGGGTCAGCACGATCACGCACAGGCCGGTGCCGACGAACAGGTAGCCGAGCAGGTACCAGGCCGACGTCCAGGGTGCCTTGGACAGTGTCAGTCGAACTGGGTCACGGCGGAGGCTCAGCGGGCGCACCGGGGATCACCCGACATCCCGCATGAGTTGCTCGACGGCGCTGACGTGCTCGGCGAGCTTGGCCATCTCGGCTCGCATTTCCGTCATGTTCGCCACGGCCTCCTCCGCGAGCTTGCGGTAAGACGCCATCGCCACCGCGTCGACTCGGTGACGTTGCAGCCGGTAGTAGTTCCACAGGACTATCGCGACGGCCGCGCAGATCGGCACGAAGATCGACGCCACGACGCCGATCGCGGTGTAGCTGGTGCCGCCCGCGGCCACCGCGGCCAGTCCGAGGGGTTCATTCATCCTTGCTCTCCTCCATTTCGAGAGCTTCCGTGTCGCCCTGCTCTTGGTCAGCGGCGAGCGCGCTGATCACGGTCTCCGCCGTGACGCGCAGTTCGAAGGGGACCAGCTCGTAGTACTTCATCGCCTTGCCGTCGGGTGACAGCTCAAGGTGCCCGCGCACCAGGTCGGCCTTCTCCAGCCGGTCTAGGTGCATGTAAAGCAGCGGCCTGGACATTTCCAGCCTCCTGGCGAGCTCGCTGACGTGCAGGCTCCCGCGCGACAGTTCCGCGATGACCCGCAGCCGGAGCGGGTGCGCGATCGCGTTCAGTACGGCGAGCAGTTCTTCGCTGGACAGTATCGGTCGCTTCCTTTCACCTGTAAGTCTCACCTTACATGTGGAGCATCCGGCTGTCCAAGGCCAATTCTGAATCAGCTGCGAGCCGGCCTGGCCCGGTCAGTGCGGCGCCGAGACCAGGCCTGTCTCGTAGGCGGTGATGACGAGCTGCACCCGGTCCCTAGCGCCCAGCTTGGCGAGCAGCCGGGCGACGTGCGTCTTGGCGGTGCCAGCGGTGATGTACAGGGCGGCGGCGATCTCCGCGTTGGACATGCCGAGGCCCACCAGCCGCAGGACCTCACGCTCGCGGTCGGTGATCCCGGTCAGCTCCCTGGGCTGGCCGGCGGAACGGGGCTGGCCGGCGAACTGCCCGATCAGGCGGCGGGTCACGCCGGGCGCGATCATCGCGTCGCCGGCCGCGACCACCCGAATCGCGGCCAGGATGTCGTCCAGGGCCATGTCCTTGACCAGGAACCCGCTCGCCCCGGCCCGCAGTGCGCCGTAGACGTAGTCATCGTCGTCGAACGTGGTCAGCACGAGCACGCGGGCGGGCCCGCCGCCGGCGGTGATGAGCCCGGTCGCCTCGATGCCGTCCATGCCTGGCATGCGGATATCCATCACCACGACGTCCACGTCGGCGGACCTGGCGAGCTTGACCGCGTCGGCTCCCGTTCCCGCCTCGCCGGCCACGTCGATGTCGGGTGTCTGCTCGATCAGCATGCGCAGGCCCGCGCGGACCAGCGGCTGGTCGTCGGCCAGGACGACCCGGATGGTCACTGGCCCTCAGCCGGCGCCTGGGGCGGCGCGGGCTCGGACTCAGGCGCAGGCCCGGGCGCCGGCGCGGGGAGCGGCAGCCGCGCGGTGACGCGGAAGCCGCCGTCGGGGCGCGGCCCGGCGGCGAAGTCCCCGCCGAGGAGCGTGGCGCGCTCGCGCATGCCGATGATCCCGTAGCCGGTCCCAGCCGGGCCGCCGCCGCGCCCGTTGTCGGTGACCTCGATAGACAGCTGCCCGTCCTGGCGGTCGATCACCACCTTGCACTCGCCGGCGCCCGCGTGGTGGACGACGTTAGTGACCGCCTCCTGGATGATGCGGAACGCCGACCGGTCGATGTCCGCGGGGAGCGGCTCCCGGCTGCCGCGCCAGTCCACCTCGACCTGAACGCCCGCGTCCAGGGTCTGGGCGGCAAGCCGGTCGAGGTCGGCCAGGCCCGGCGCGGGGCCGAGCGCCGGCTGCCCGGACCCGGGCCCCTCGTCGGCGCGCCGCAGCCCGGTCACCATGCGCCGCAGCCCGGACAGCGTCTCCCGGCTCGCGGCCTCGATGGCGGCCAAGGCGTCGCGCGCCTCGGCCGGACTTGTGTCGAAGACCCGGTTGGCCGCGCCCGCCTGGATCGCGATGATGCCGATGCTGTGCGCCACGATGTCGTGCAGCTCGCGGGCGATCCGGAGTCGCTCCGCCAGCGCGGTCTGGGTGGCCGCCTGGGCCCGCTGCGCCTCGGCCCTGGCCTGGGCCAGCCGGATCGAGTTCCCGATCAGCCACGCGAGGACGGCGGCAAGGGGGAAGGCGATGGTGACCAGGTGCACGGCCGACCCCGCGATGCTGTCCGAGTGCGCGCCAGGAAACGGCACGCTCAGGAACGGGATCAGCACGCTGACGCCGACGACCATGGCTATGCCGGCGACCGAGACCCGGCGGCTGCGCGTCGCCGCCATGTAGCAGATCTCAAGGCCCGCTCCGCCGGCGAGCACCACGGCAGCCACGACAAGCTGGGTGCGGACCGTCACCGGCTGTGCCGTGCTGGCCACCGATCCGCCAAGCAGCACGGCGAGCGCTCCGAGCGGCCAGCGCCGCAGCAGGAGACCGGAAACCACCAGGGCGCAGCCGAGCACCGGGATTCCCCACATGAACATGGGCGCCTCCAGCCAGCCGGGTCAGACACATCGCAGCGATCGTAGCCCGGTGCCGCTGCCGGGTCGTCCCCCCGCGGGCATACGCCCGCGGGCAGGCCGCGGCACGCGACGGATCTGCCCGCGGGGCGACGCGGCCGGCCCACGGACCGAGGCATCTTCTTCCCATGAACGCGACCATCGAGATTGACGGACTGCGTAAGCGGTTCGGCCCCGTGCAGGCGCTGGACGGGATGACGTTCACGGTCCGTCCCGGCCAGGTGACCGGCTTCGTCGGGCCGAACGGCGCCGGCAAGTCGACCACCATGCGCGTCCTTGTCGGCCTTGACGCCCCTGACGCGGGCACCGCCACTATCGGCGGCCGCCCGTACCGCTCGCTGAAGAACCCGTTGCGCCACGTCGGCACGCTGCTTGACGCCGGGGCACTGCAGCCGGGCCGCCGCGCGCGCAACCACCTGCTGTGGCTCGCCCATTCCCAGGGCCTTGGGGCCGCCCGTGTCGATGAGGTGATCGCGCTGGCCGGCCTTGAGTCCGCCGCCCGCCGCAAGGCCGGCGGGTACTCACTCGGCATGCGGCAGCGGCTCGGCATCGCCGCCGCGATGCTCGGTGACCCGGCGGTGCTGATCTTCGACGAGCCGTTCAACGGCATGGACCCCGAGGGCATCGTCTGGATGAAGGGCTTCCTGCGGTCCCTCGCGGCGGAGGGCCGCGCGGTCCTGGTGTCCAGCCACCTGCTGAGCGAACTGCAGGCGCTGCTGACCGAGGACGGCGCCGACCACCTCGTCGTCGTCGGCCGCGGCATGGTGATCGCTGACACCACCGTCGCCGGCCTCATCGCCGCCGCCTCAAGCCCGGCAGCCGGCCGCCGGGCCACCCTCGAGGAGGCCTACATGGAGCTAACCAGCCACAGCGTCGAGTACCGGGCGGAGACCACGTCATGACGACGCGGACCGTGACGTCGCCCCCCTCCCCGGCGACCCAGGAACGGGCAAGCTTCTGGTACCTGGTGCACGCCGAGTGGACGAAGTTCCGCACGGTGCGCGGCTGGGTGATCGCGGTGCTCGTCACGATCGCGGGGATCACCGCCTTCGCGTTCCTCGGCGCTGACGTCAGCGGCGGGTGCACCACGGCCGTCGGCACCGCAAGCGGGACCGGCGCCACGTCAAGTTCGACCAGCACGTCCAGCGGGACCGGCAGCGCGGCCGCCTGCGCGGCGCAGCCCACCGGCCCCGGCGGCGTGCCGGTTATCGACGCGTTCTACTTCGCGCGCCAGCCGGTGTCGGGGAACGGCACGATCACCGTGCAGGTCGCGTCGCTGGCCGGCCAGGTACCCGCCGCCCCGGCGGGCAGCGAACTGGACGAGCCGCAGATCGGGTCCGGCCTGCAGCCATGGTCCAAGGCCGGGATCATCATCAAGGAGAGCACGTCGCCGGGCTCGGCGTACGCGGCGATGATGGTCACCGGGTCCAACGGCGTGCGGATGCAATGGGACTACCTCAACGACACGCCCGGCCTCGCGGGCAGCGTGCCCGCGACGGCGCCGCGCTGGCTGCGCCTGGTCCGCGACGGCGCCACGGTCACCGGGTACGACTCCGCCGACGGCACGCACTGGACGCTGGTCGGGACCGCGAACCTGCCGGGGCTGACCGCCACCGTGCAAGCTGGGCTCTTCGCCGCCGGCTCCTCGGTCAACGGCGATTTCGGTGCCATGGCCACGGGTGCCTTCCGCGACGTCGGGCTGTCCTGGCCCGCTACCGGATGGACGGGCACCAACGTAGGCGGCGTGCTCGGCGCGAGCGCCGTGCCAGCGCCCGGCACGCTTAAGCAGAGCGCCGGCACGGTCACCGTCGCCGGTTACGGCGACATCGGCCCCGCCGCGGGTAACGCGTACAGCGGAAGCGGCTTCTCCCTCCAGCGGGCGCTGATCGGGACAATCTTCGGGCTGATCCCGCTGCTCGTGGTGGCCGCGCTGTTCATCACCGCCGAGTACCGGCGCGGGCTGATCCGGGTCTCGCTGACCGCCGCGCCCCGCCGCGGCCGGCTGCTTGCCGCCAAGGCCATCGTCATCGGCGCGGTCGGTTTCGTCGCCGGGACGGTGGCCGCGACCCTCGCGCTCACCGTCGGCACCCGGGCGCTGCGCCGGGTCGGCGGCCTGGAATGGCCGGTTTCGCTGCTCACCGAGGCACGGATGGCCGTCGGCACGGGGGCGTTGCTCGCCGTGGCCGCGGTGCTCGCGCTCGCGTTCGGCGTCATCGTGCGGCGCAGTGCGCCAACGGTCGCCATCGTGATCGCGGTGATGATCGTCCCGTACCTGTTCGCCCTCGGCCCGCTGGCGGGCGCGAACGGCCAGGCGCCACGGTGGCCGCTGGTGATCACCCCGGCCGCCGCCTTGTCCGTGCAGCAGGCCGTCCCCCGGTTCCACCAGCTCATCGCTATCTACCGGCCGAACGAGGGCTACTACCCTGATCCGCCGTGGGCCGGGCTGGCGGTGGAGTGCGCGTGGGCGGCCGCCGCGCTGGCGCTGGCCTTCTTCCTGCTGCGCCGGAGGGACGCGTGAGCGCCACGGCCCGGGTCAGTCCGCCGGGTTACCCGCCGGGCCAGGCCCCGCCTGCCGTCGCCGCGGCCGTACGAGCCGCCGGCCAGGCCCTGCAGGCAGAGTGGACCAAGTTCCGCACGGTGGCCGGCCCGTCGTGCCTGCTCGCCGGGGTCATCGCGCTGACCGTCGCCGTGGGGGCGGCGGCGGCCAGCGCGGCCCAGTGCCAGTCAGCCGACTGCGGCGTCGACCCGGCGCATGTCAGCTTCACCGGGATCTACCTGGGCCAGGCGGTGGTCGCCGTCGCCGGCGTGCTGGCCATCGGAAACGAGTACAGCACCGGGCTGATCAAGCTGTCGCTGACCGCGATGCCCCGGCGGCTGACCTGGCTATTCGCCAAGGCCGTGGTGCTCACCGGCCCGGTGCTCGCCGCCTCGGCGCTGGCGGTCACGGGCGCGGCGCTCGCCGGCCGGCTGATCCTGCCCGGCCACGGCTTCACGCCCGCGCACGGGTACGCGTCCCTCACCTCGGCCACCGACCTGCGGGCCGCCGTCGGCGCGGTCTTGTACCTGACCCTCATCGCCCTGCTCGGCCTCGGGGTCGCCGCCGCGGTCCGCGACTCCGCGGCCGCCATCGGCCTGGTGCTCGGCGTGCTTTACCTGTTCCCGCTGGCCGCGGCCGTCGTCTCCAACCCGCCGCTCGCCCGGCACCTGCAGCAGACCGGCCCGCTGACCGCGGGCCTGGACGCCCAGGCCACCACCGGGCTGAGCAACCTGCCGCTCACCCCGTGGGAGGGCCTCGGCGTGGTCGCCCTCTGGGCGGCCGGCGCCGCCGCGCTCGGCGCGCTCGTCCTGAAGTTCCGCGACGCATGACGCCGCACACCGCCGCCGGGCAGGTCATCGGCTAACGCGGTATTCGGCGAGGCGGGAGCGGACGCCGACGTAAACGAGGCTGATGATCAACAGGGCAGCCAGGGCCTCGACGGCCAGGAACCCGCCTCCGGCGTCGCTCTGGCCGTCGGCGACCGCCTGAGCGAACGCGGCCGTGTTTATGTTGATGTCCGACTGCAGGGCACTGGCATAGGCGTTGAACGCGCCGTCAGAATCGTCGGGCGCGACGTTTATGTCGTAGCCGATCGCCTGGGCCAGGTTCGTCTTCGTCGTCGCCCGCAGGATGCGGTCGTCGGTCTCGTAGGCCCGGAAGCTGAGCAGTGAGTTGACCGCGGCCTGGCGCTCGCCGGGGAATGTGATGTTGCGGAACTCCTGGCCAAGGAAGCCGCCGAACCGGATGTCGGAGTTGTTCCGCTGGTAGGCGGCGATGTCCGCGTTGAGCAGCGGGAGGTACTTGGCGTAGGTGACGTTGCTCCCGACGTTGACGATCTGCTGCGACTTGCCGAGGTACGCCTGCTGGTACTGGAGGGCGTGGACCGGGTCGACGATGAACCGGCTCTCGTCGGCGTTCGCGTCGTTGCTGACCGCCTTGGCCATGCTCAGCGCCTGGATGGAGGTGAACGAGTCGAACCGGGCTACGTGCGCGTGCGTGTACTCGGCGTAGAACCTGGTGCCGGTCACCGCCGTGAACGCCGTCGCGAGCACGGTCGCGATGGCGAGCGCGGGGTTGACCATCCGCCGGAAGCGGATGGCCAGCAGGACCTGCACGGCGGCCAGGACTGCGACGAGCAGCACGCCGAGGACGACCACCCAGATGACGCCGGATATCGCGTTCGTCTTCCCGGCGCCGTAGGACGCGTTCAGCCCGGACTCGCTGCTGCTGGTGAGGTTCCTGACCGCCGGCAGGATGTCGCCCTGCATCAGGCGGGTCGCCTGGTTGTAGTCCGCGCTGACGCTGGCCGACGGCTTGCCCGCGGAGTCGTGCGCTTGCTGGCTGAGCAACTCCGCGTCGGCGATCAGCGCCTCGTACTGGCCGAGCCGGGCGGCCACGGCGTTGAGTTGCTGCTCGGCGGCGGCGTTGCCGGCCTCGGCGACTACCGCCTGGTCGAGGTACTCGCTGGCGTTCGAGCGGTCGCTCGCGTAGAGATCCGTGTAATACCGGTTGTCCGGCTGGCCGGCCGTCGTCAGCGCGGCGTCGCTGCCGACGAGCAGCACGTCCGCGCCGGACGCGTCCATGTCCGTGAGGTAGAAGTACAGGCTGGTGGTCGCGATCGACTCCGACTCATCGCTCTGGCCCATGGCGCCGAACTCGCCGTGCAGCCGGCCGAACAGGCTGGCGGTCAGCGTGGCCATGGCCATGGCCAGGACCACGGCGACCAGGGCCCGGCCCCGGACCCGCGCCGGGGTGGACCCGTGCCAGTGCCAGTGCCAGTGCTGGCGGCGGAGCCCAAGCCGCGGAGGCTGCACGGCGATCGACAGACCAGGACTGCCGCCGAGCGGCCCAGCGATGTCAGTCATCTCGACCCTCACCGGAAGCCAGCGCGGGGCCGGGATTTCCGCCCCTGTGACTTAGACGCTATTGCGGCGTAACGGTCCGGAACGGCCGTGTGGCGTTAGAGGCTTGTTAGCATCCGCAAGCATTTGCCCGGGCTATCCCGGACAGCTTTGCGGGACTTGCTCCGACAAACAGAGTTACTTCAATCGTCGCTGCCCGCGGACGTATCCTGCTGTGCGTGACCACCGCAGACGGGGCAGCGCAGGCCCCTCCAGCTAGCCGTGGCCAGCCGGCGCCCAACGCCCTGGCCCGCGGTTTCGGGCTGCTCGGTGATGAGTGGTCGCTGTTCCTGCTGCGGCTCACGCTGCAGGGCCGCACCCGCTACTCGGAGTTCCGGGCCGCGCTGCCGATCTCGCACGCCGTGCTCACCAGCCGGCTTGACACGCTGGTCCGCGAGGGCCTCCTGGAGAAGCGGGTGTACCAGCAGCACCCGGTCCGGGCGGAGTACCTGCTCACCGAGCGCGGCCGGTCGACCTGGCCGATCCTGGTCTCCATCTGGGGCTGGGAGCGCGCCCAGGTGACGCGGCACGCCTACGCCACGCCGCCGCTGCACCATGAGAAGTGCGGGCGGGACTTCCTGCCCCTGCTGACCTGCGCGCACTGCCACTTGCCGGCCGGGCCGCGTGACCTCGAGGCGGCCTGGGGGCCGTCCGGCGGGTGGCGCGAGTCGGTGCCTGAGACCACCACCCGACGGCGCTCTGACTCGCGCCGCACGGCCGTGGAGCACAGCTTCTACCCGGACACGATGGCGGTCTTCGGCAACCGGTGGTCATCGGCCCTGGTCGGGGCCGCGTTCCTGGGGGTGAGGCGGTTCACCGACTTCCAGTCGCTGCTCGCGGTGCCGCCCGGGCTGCTGTCGGACCGGCTCAGCTCGCTGTGCGCGCACGGCATCCTCGAGCAGGTGCAGCGGGCACCGCGGCCCGACTGGGCCGAGTACCGGCTGACCGCGAAAGGGCTCGCCTTCTTCCCGGTGATCGCCACGGCAATCGCGTGGTCCGAGCGCTGGCTGGGCTCCGAGCGCGGTCCGGCCGTCAGCATCGTCCACCGGGCCTGCGGCAGCGCCTTCCACGGGGTGCTCGCCTGCGACCAGTGCGGCGCCGTGCTCGCGGCGGCCGGCATCGAGACCGGCACGGAGGAACGGCAAGCGGACTGACCGGGCAGGCGATCAGCCGGCCGGCCGGCGCAGTTCCTCGCGCAAGTCGCGCTTGAGTATCTTGCCGACCGGGTTGCGTGGCAGCTCGTCGCGAAGCTCCAGCCGTTCCGGCAGCTTGAAGGTGGCGACGCCGATGCCAGTGAGAAAACCGACGAGTTCGGCAAGGGTGACCCTGGTGCCGGGCCGCGGGACGACGATGACGCAGGCCCGCTCGCCGAGCACGTCGTCCGGGTAGCCGACGACGGCCACGTCGGCCACCTTCGGGTGGCCGGACACCAGCGTCTCGATCTCGGCCGCCGAGATCTTCATGCCGCCCCTGACCACCATGTCCTTGGACCGGTCCACGTAGTGCAGGTACTCGAGCTCGTCGCCCGCGATCTCGAGGATGTCGCCGGTCTTGAGGAAGCCGTCGGGCTCGAACGGGTCGGGCACGCCACTCGCCGGCAGGTAGCCGGGAAACACGGCCGGCCCCTTGATCTGCAGCTCTCCCGGCACTCCCGCCTCGGTGATCTCCTGGCCGGTCGCCGGGTCCACAATCCGCGCCTGCGTCCAGCGGGCGATGGAGAACGACCAGTGGCGGCCGGGGGCCGCGTAACGCGGGAAGTACAGCGCGCGCACCGCCGGGTCGGGGATGTCCTGCGGCGTGCCGAGCAGCGACACGCCCTCGTTCGAGCCGTAGAAGTTGAGTATCTCCAGGCCGTACTTGTCGTGCCAGCCCTGGAGCAGGCTGGGCGCGAGCGGCGCCGAGCCCGAGCCGAGCGCCCGCAGCGACGAGATGTCGGCCTGGGCGAGCAGCGCGTCGTTGTGCAGCAGCGCGGTGAGCAGCGCCGGCGGCGCGACCGTGTAGGTGGCCCGGTGCTGTCCGATCTGGCGAAGGAAAGTCGGCAGATCGAACGGATGGTGTTGCACCAGCAGCCCGCCGACTCGCAGCCAGGGCAGGAACATGCCGTTGATGCCGGCCATGTTGACCATCGGGAACGGGTTGAGCAGCACGTCGTCGGCGGTGAGGCGGGGGCCCTCCACGGTGGCGGTGCTCATCGCCAGCCAGTCGTAGTGCGTGCGCTGCACTCCCTTGGGCGCGGCTTCCGTCCCCGACGTCCAGCAGATCGTCACGCAGTCGTTGGGATCGGGCGTGAAGGCGGCGAGGTGCGCCTCCAGCGCGCTACGGTCCTCCGCGGCGGCGGTCCGCGCGTCCAGGGGCACCGCGCCAGGCGGCGCGTCGGGACCGAACACGGCCAGCGTGCGCAGCGACGGGACCTGGGCGCGCAGTTCTGCCATCTCCGCGGCCGCGGGCCGTCGGCCGATCCGCCCGGCGGTGATGAACGCCCTCACCCCGGCCACGTTGGACAGCCGGGTCAGCTCGTAGGCGCGGTACTGGACGGGGAACGGCACCACGATCGCGCCGATCCGGACGATGGCGAGGAACGCGACCACGATCTCGACCGTGTTGGGCAGCTGGACGCCGACCGCGTCCCCGGCGGTGACGCCCTCATCGAGCAGTACCTGGGCGAGCCGGGAGACCTCGTCGTGGACGTGCGTCCAGCTGAGCGTGCGGGCCGGGCCGTCGGTCAGCGCGTCGCGGTTCAGCGGGTCGACGAGCGCGGGGATGTCACCGAACTCGGCCACGCGCGCGCGAAACAGCGCGTCGATCGTGTCGTCGGTCCAGTACCCCTTCTCCCGGTACTCTCGGACGCGCTCGGCCGGATGCAGTCCCATCCTGTCCTCCCAGGTCACTGGGCCGTAGGGGCGTCGTACACGATGTCGTCGGGAAACTTCCGGCTGTGCAGCAGCGGGCCGGGATCCAGCGTCCCGTACAGCCACGCCTCCGGGCGCGGGCCGATGTCGTGCGCCCAGTCGAACCGCAGCCTGCGCCGCGCGATCGCCCACCAGCCCGCGTGGCGCACCAGGTCGTCGACGATCCTGGTGGCGACCAGGCCGTCACTGACCACGCCGTCCGCCTTGACCCTGGTCAGCGCGAGCACGTAGTGCTCGGACCGCGCCGCGTCGCCCGTCACTTCGATCAGCACGTTGCTGATCGTGTGCGTGGAAACCAGGCGCGGGTTGACCAGCGCGCGCTCGATGGTGTCGATGTAGCCCTGGGCGGGCCCCGAGTACATGCCGCCGTGCTCCTCGGTCGCCCCCGGCGCGTAGCACGCTCGCAGCGCGGCGATGTCGCCGCGGTCGATCGCCCGCATGTACCGGGTCAGCAGTTCCCCGATCTCGTTCTTGTCGAGCAGCGCCTGGACGGCAGGCAGGTCATTCATAGCGCTCCATGCTACGACTAACAGTGCGACTTCGATACGGGTCAGCGGGGAGCCGCGCCAGCCGGCGCCTGGTAGCGAGCGCGCAGGCCGAGCAGGCGGCCGGGCAGCCCGGCGGCGTCCGCGTCCAGGCCGGCGGTGAGCCGGAAGGTCGCGGCGAGCAGCTGTCCCCGGGGATGCGCGGCGAACTCGATCGCGGTGCCGCTGAAGTCGAGCCGGGCCGGGGCGGCGAGCTCCAGGCCGATGATGTCCGCCCACTGGGCGGCGGTCGCCTCGGGGTCGGGCACGCCGACGGTGACCGCGGTGATGTCGTCGATCAGCGCGTCCGGCCGCGGGCCCGGCGTGATGTCGTCCCAGAACCAGCGTTCCCGGTCGGGAATCCCGTCCAGCTCAAGCAGCACGCCCATGTCGGCCGGGTGCAGCTGGATGATCGGGCACCCGAGTACCTCCTGGTCGGCGGCGAGGCGCACCCCCCGGTCGCGGGCCCGCTGCTTGCACGCGGGGACGTCAGGCACCTGGACGGACAGGCAGTAGCCGCCCTGGCCGCCGACCCGGCGAAGCCAGCGGTTGATGTACGAGCCGGGGCCGAGCGGCCCCACCACCTCGAGGTACTTCTGCCCGCCGACCGGCATGTTCCTGTCGGTGAGCTCGATCGCGGCGAGCTCCGGATCGCCGAATCCCGCTGGCAGGCGCAGTGCGGCGGCCAGCCCCGCGCTCGCGGCGAGCGCGTCGCCCGCGGCGAGCACCAGGTGCCGCAGAACGGCCCAGCGCGGTTCGGCCGGCATGGGTACCTCCGGTACGTCGACGGGAACCCTACCCGACACTACATTTATCGGAGCAACAAACGATAGCGCGGAGGTAGACGCATGGCCCGGACCACGAAAGCCGCCGGCTCGGTTGCCATGGTAACCGGGGCGAACCGCGGGATCGGGCTCGCCTTCGTGCAGGAGCTCGCGGCCCGCGGCGCGCGGAAGGTGTACGCGGGCGTGCGCAGCCCGGCCGAGGTGACCGGCCAGTTCGACGGCCTGCCGGCCGAGGTGGTCCCGCTCGACGTCACCGACCTGAGCTCCGTCGGCGCCGCCGCCGAAGCCTGCTCCGACGTGAACCTGCTCGTCAACAACGCGGGGCTGTTCACCGGTAACCGGCTGGTGCTCGCCGAGGACCCGGACGCCGCGCGCCGCGAGATGGAGGTCAACTACTTCGGCGTGCTGAACATGACCCGGGCCTTCGCCCCGGTGCTCGGCGCAAACGGCGGCGGCTACATCGTCAACGTGTTGTCGGTCGCGGGAGCGTTCCCCGCCGCGTTCATGGGCGGCTACTCCCCCGCCAAGGCGGCGGCGCTCTTCTTGTCGACCATCACCCGGGCCGAGCTGGCCGGCCAGGGCACCGAGGTGACCGCGCTGATCGTCGGCTCGGTCGATACCCGGATGGCCGCCCACGTCGACGGCAGGAAGGAAGACCCGCGCGACATCGCCGCCGCGGGCCTGACCGCGCTCGACCGCGGCGAGTACACCGCCGACACCGACTTCATGGCGATCGACGCCCGCGCCAGGTACGCCCGCGACCCGGTCCGCTACGAGCGGGGCATGGCCAAGCTGCTCGGCCTGACCGAGCTCAAGACCGGCCGCTAGGGGGCGGAAATGACCGGCAGCGAGCCCTCGGCCCACCGCGCCGACGGCACCCCAGGGCCTCTCGCTGGCCGACATCATCAGGAAGCGGGGGCGGCGCCCACCTCTGGGGAGTCGAGCTGTCCCGGGCGGGCCTGGCCGCAACCGCCCGCGTTTGCGTAGGTTTGCATAGCTGGTAACTACCGGAGGGCCGCTTTGCATAGCGGAGGCCCATGATCACGATCGATTTGCGGCTTTTGCGTGACCGCCGGCTATGCAAAGGCGAGGATTCGCGGTCCCCAGCTATGCAAAGCCTTCTCGCGCCGGGGTGTAGTCGCGCTGCCGTAGAGATTCCTGTGATCGCTGTTGTCAGCGGGAAACGTGAGCATCTCTACGGTCAGCTCGATAGCCGCGCGTGTCCGGCGGACAGCCTGGTTCCGGTCGTTGACTGGCCATGGCGGCCGTGCTTATTCTGGCTTAGCCACTATTTTGGCCCAGCCAAATTAGCGGGGCCAGAATAACGGAGGGCTGCTTCGCGTATGACTGCCATGGATGCGCGCGCCGCGGCGCGGTACGCCGACGTGATCCGCCTGCGCGCGGTGCGGATGGTCGCGCCGCACGGGTTCGGGTACCTCGGCCAGGCGCTCTCGTCGGCCGAGCTGTTCGCCGTCCTGTACGCGGGGCACTACGATCCAGGCCGCGACAGCCTGGTCGTCTCGCCCGGGCACTACATCATTGCCGCGTTCGCGGCGGCGCCGGAGGCGGGACTGCTCGACGAGGAGTCGCTGGCGAGCTACGGCTTGGACGACTCCGCGCTCGAGGCGATCGGGACGGAGCGGTCCCCCGCGGTCGACCTGACCGGCGGCTCCCTTGGCATGGGATTGTCCGGCGCCGTCGGGCTCGCGCTGGCCGACCGGCTGCAGGGGCGCCCGGCCGCGCGGGTCTTCGCGCTGGTCAGTGACGGCGAGCTGGAGGAGGGCCAGGTCTGGGAGGCGGCGATCTTCGCCGCCCACCACCGGCTCGGCTCGCTCACCGTGCTGCTCGACGCCAACGACTCGCAGGTCGACGGGCCCGTCTCGTCGATCACCACCCTCGAGCCGATCGCCGCCAAGTGGGAGAGCTTCGGCTGGGCCGCCTTCGACGTCGACGGGCATGACACCGTCGCCCTCGACGCCGCGCTGCGGGCCGCCGTCGCCGACCCGCGGCCGGCCGTGGTCATCGGGCGGACGTCAACCAGGCACGGGCTGTCCGTCCTGCCCGAGGGCGCCGACGGCCACTTCATCAAGCTGCCGGCCGACCTCGCCGAGGCCGCCGTCAAGGAGCTGGAGGCGCGCCTTGCCCGGTAATTCGCTGAACCGGCCGCCTTACCAGACGGTCGTGAAGCCGTACGGCCGCGCGCTCGTCGACCTGGCGCGCGACCGCCCGGAGATCCTGTGCCTGACCGGGGACCTGACCAGGCAGACCGAGGTCGACCTGTTCCAGGAGGAGATACCCGGGCGCTTCATTCACTGCGGCATGGCCGAGGCCAACATGATCAGCATGGCCGGGGCCCTGGCGCGGCGCGGGTTCCTGCCGTTCGTGCACACCTTCGGCGTCTTCGCGACGCGCCGGCCGCTCGACCAGATCGTCAACGCCGTGGCCTACCCGAAGCTGCCGGTGCGGATCGTCGGCTTCATGCCCGGCGTGTCCAGCCCCGGCGGCCCCAGCCACCAGGCGATCGACGACGTCGCCTTGATGCGCGCTATCCCGAACATGACCGTGGTCGACGTGGCGGACGCGACGCAGGTCCGCGCGGCGGTGCCGGCCATCGCCGACGTCCCCGGGCCCGTCTACCTGCGGCTCAAGCGCGGCGAGATCCCGGTGATCTTCGCCGCGGACCATGAGTTCTCGCTGACCAGGGCGCAACTGCTCAGCGAGGGGGGCGACCTCGCGCTCATCGCGAGCGGCATGATGCTCATCAGTGCCGTCAGCGCGGCCGGCGCGCTCGGCGCCGCCGGCGTCGGGGTGTCCGTGCTGAACGTGCCGGTGATCAAGCCGCTGGACACCGCGACCGTCACCCGGGTGGTTCGCGGGGCCGCCGCGGTGATCACCGCGGAGAATCACAGCGTGATCGGCGGGCTGGGGTCCGCCGTGGCGGAGACGATCGCCGAGGCCGGGCTGGGCCGCCCGCTGCGCCGCATCGGACTGCGTGACACCTTCGCCGAGGGGGCGCGTACCGCTCCGTTCCTCTTCAGGAAGTACGGGCTCGGCACCCAGGACATCGTCGACTGCGCGTGGGACCTGCTGCGCCGCGACGGCCCGCCGCCGCTAGTGCCGGCCATTGAGGCGGCCGAGGGCGAGTACGCCCCCGTGTAGGCGCGGAGTGTAGGCACGGAGCGTAGGCACGGAGTGCTCACGTCGTCAGTCATCCACCCCGGTCAGAAAGCACGGCAGAAAGGCGGCCAGCGCATGTCGTTGCAGGAGTTCCTACCGACGCCCAGGTTCGCGGAGTACCGCGAGTTCTTCAAGGACTTCTTCACGATGAGCCGCCGTGACGACGGCGTGCTGCTCGTCCAGGCGCACACGGCCGGCGGCCCGGTCCAGCTCAGCGTGCAGAACCACCGGGCGCTCGGCCAGATGCTCAAGGTGGTCGGCGCCGACCCGGACAACGAGATCCTCATCCTCACCGGCACCGGGGATGAGTTCATGATGCGCTCCGACCCGGAAGGCTTCGCGCTCGAGCAGGAGGACCTCGACTACTGGGCCTACGAGTACGCGTACAAGGACGGCCGGATCAACGTCAGCGCGCTGGTCAACGACCTGGAAATCCCGACGATCGGGCTGGTGAACGGGCCGGGCTTCCACACCGAGATCCTCACCATGTGCGACATCACGATCGCGGCGGAAGACGCCGTGCTGTTCGACCTGCACTACGACATCGGCTCGGTGCCCGCCGACGGGATACACAACGCCTTCCAGGAGCTGCTCGGCACCAAGCGCGCCGCCTACGCGCTGCTCACCGGTGAGGCGATCGACGCCCGCAAGGCGCTGGAGTACGGCCTGGTCAACGAGGTGGTGCCGGGCGAGGAGCTGATCGCGCGCGGCTTCGCGATCGCCGACCACATCATGACCCAGCCGCGGACCATCCGCCGGCTGACGACGCAGATCGTCCGCCGCCCGTGGAAGCGCCGCGTGCTTGAGGACCTCGACGGCGGCTTCGGTATCCAGATGTTCGGTCACGTGGCGAGCAGGCACTCGGTGCACGGCGGCGAGCACATCCGCTCAACCGTCGACTACGTGCGGGAAGGCCGCAGGAACAACTTCGACGGCCCGGCCGCGCCCGGCGGCGAGTGACGTTGGCCCGGTCGAAGCAAACCGACGGCGCCGGGGCCTGGCAGGCGCTGCGGGCGACGACCGGGCCGCGGGACGGCGCGCTCGCCGCCGAGGAGATCGCGCGCCAGGTCGAGCAGCTGATCGTCGCGGCGCGGCTGCCTGAGGGAGCCCGGCTGCCGTCGGAGCGTGACCTGGCGCTGCTCACCGGGGCCAGCCGCCCGACCGTGACCCAGGCCATCCGCATCCTGATCGTCAAGGGGCTCGTCGAGTCGCGGCGCGGCTCTGGCGCCTACGTCCGGCGCAAGCCGGAGACCAGCCTGGCCGCGACGGTCAGCCTGATGCTGAGCCTCAATGAGGAATCTTCTCCGCACCTTAACGACCTGCGGCTGTGGCTGGAAAGCGACGGCATCACCCAGGCCATCAGGCAGAGCACCCCGGCGGAAGTCGACGCCGGTGAAGCCGCGCTCCGCCAGCTCGCCGCGAGCGCGGGCAACACGTCCGCCTGGATCAGCGCCGACACCCACTTCCACGCCACCCTGGTCCGCGCCTCGCACAACCCGTACCTCGCCTCCATCTACGAGAGCGTGCACGAGGCGCTCATCAACTACGAGTACCGGAACTGGATCGTTAGCGGCACCGTACCCGGCTGGCTGCGGCCGGCCGAGGCGCCCGGCCTGACGGCGCTGCACGCGCCGATCCTCGCCGCCGTCCGCGACCGTGACGAGGAGGCGGGCCGGATCGCGGTGCTGCGCCACCACGACGTCATGGCGCAGCACCTGAGAGCCTGCTGAAATTTGCCACGCTCCGACACAGCAGTCTGCCTGAAGCGGTCTCATTCAGCGGGCTCTGCGGCCAGCCGGGCCTGATCCCGGCGAGGCGCTCAGCAGCCGTCGTACGGCGCCCAGTTGGACTCGCCGCCGGCCGCCATGGCGTTGGCGAACACCTGGTTCTGCTCGGCGACGCTGGCGTGGCCGAAGTCGGCCGGGTTGCCGCCGTACGCGGCCCAGGTCCCGGCGCTGAACTGATACAGCCCGTAGTGCCCGGACCCGTTCATGACCTGCGGGTTACCGCCCGACTCGCGGGCGATCACGCACGCCTGGAACGAGCTGTAGCTGCTGCTCGAGGTGGTCGCAGTCGTGGCCGTGGCCGTGGCCGAGCTGGCCGACGAGTAGCCCTGTCCCGTACTGGCCGTGGTGGCGGCCGGCGCGGCGGGCGCGGACTCCTTCGGCGCACTGGGGATCTTGGCGGGCTTGTTGGGGACGGTCAGCACCTGGCCTGCCGTGATCTGGCTCGGGTCCGGGATCGCGGCGTGGTTGGCCCAGTACAGCGCCGGCCAGTAGTCCCCGCTGGCGTAGAGGTGCTGCGCGATCGAGGCGAGCGTGTCACCGGGCTTCACGGTGTACTTCGCCGACTGCGTGCGGTGGTGCTTGCCCTTGGTCTGGATCGCCGCGATCTTGGCCGCGTCCAGCCGGACGACCGGGACTCCGGTGCCGGCCTGGTGGGTGATCGACACCAGCGGGGTTTCGGAAGCGGCGATGACCGGGCTCTTGAGGTCGGTAGTGGCGGTGGAGGTGGTGGCGGAGTGCCCGGTCATCTCATCCGCGACCGGGGCGCTGGAGGTGTTTCCGATGGTGAACGCCGCGGCCAGGCCAGCCACCGCGGCGGGCACGGCGGCGTACGGCAGAAGGCGCTTGACGGGCGAACTTGCTGAACTTTCTGTGCGGCCCAAAAGGGTCCTTCCCGCGAAGGTCGCGCTCACCAGGAAGGCTGCCTGCAGGGTGCACTTGGGTCGTGCACGGTGCGGCAGCCTTCGGAGCGCCTGACATCACGGAAGCATAAATGCATATCGGCCAATATCTTCGTAATTGGACAAAATTCCTTTGATTGCGTATCATCCGCCGCTAAATGCCTCTCGGGTGCCGCCAAAGCGGCCTGCCCGGTCGCCTTGTGAATAGACGAAGCCGCAGCTCAGCGCATCTTTTGTACTGATTATGTCGAGTTAGTACGACTTCGGCAGGCCGAGCACTGCGGTGGAAATGTAGTTGAGCACCATCTCCTGGGTGACCGGGGCCAGCCGCAACAGTCGCACCTCCCGCCACAGCCGTTCCACGTGGTACTCCTTCGCGTAGCCGAAGCCGCCGAGGGTCTGCATCGCCCGGTCGCACGCCTCGAAGCCCGCCTCGGCGCCGAGGTACTTGGCGGCGTTCGACTCCTTGCCGCACGGCTGCCCGGCGTCGTACAGCGCGGCCGCCTTCATGGCCATGAGCTCCGCCGCCTCCAGCCGGATCCACGCGTCGGCCAGCGGGTGCGCGATCGCCTGGTTCTGGCCGACCGGGCGGTCGAAGACCACGCGCTCACCGGCGTACCTGGCGGCCAGGCCGAGCGCGGCCCGGCCGATGCCGACCCCCTCCATGCCGATCACGGTCCGTTCCGGGTTCAGCCCGTCGAGCAGGTAGCGGAAGCCCTGGCCGGGCTCCCCCACCACGTCGTCGTCGGGGACCTCGAGGTTGTCGATGAACAGCTCGTTGGAGTCCACCGCCGCCCGGCCGAGCTTCTCGATCGCGCGGACGGTGACCCGGGTGCGGTCAAGGTCGGTGAAGAACAGCGTCATCCCGTCGAGCGGCTTTTCATCGACGCGCGGCGCGGTCCGCGCGAGCAGCAGGATCCGCTGGGCGTGCTGCCCGTTGGTGGTCCACACCTTCTGCCCGTTGACCAGCCACCCGCCGTCGATCTTCGCCGCCCGGGTGGTGATGCGGGACGTGTCCGAGCCTGCGGTGGGCTCGGTGACGCCGAACGCCATCAGGATCTCGCCCTTGGCGATCCTAGGCAGCCAGGCGCGCTTCATCCGCTCCGAGCCGTGCCGCAGCACCGGCGCGGGCGGGAAAACGTAGAAGTGGATCGCCGAGGCGCCGCTCATGCCCGCGCCGGACGCGGCCACCTCCGACATCATGACCGCCGACTCGGTCAGGCCGAGCCCCAGGCCGCCGTACTCCTCCGGGATCATCGCGCCCAGCCAGCCGGCGTCGGCGAACGCCTTGACGAACTCCCAGGGGTACTCCTCCTGCTTGTCCTTCTGCCGCCAGTAACCCAGGTCGAACCGGCGCGCCAGCTCGCGGGCGGACGTGCGCACCAGGTCGACGTCGCGGTCTTCGGTTTCTGGCATCGTCACCCTCCGTTCGGGCTGATACTCAACGGCCGAGGCCGCCGCGCTTGACGAGCTGGGCCGCGATGACGTTGCGCTGGATCTCGTTGGTGCCCTCGCCGACGATCATCAGCGGCGCGTCGCGGAAGTAGCGCTCCACGTCGTACTCGGTGGAGTAGCCGTAGCCGCCGTGAATCCGCACGGCGTCGAGCGCCACCTGCATCGCGATCTCGGAGGCGAACAGCTTGGCCATGCCGGCCTCCATGTCGCAGCGCTGGCCGGACTCGAACCGCTCGGCGGCGTGCAAGATCAGCTGCCGGGCCGCGGTGATCTTGGTGGCCATGTCGGCCAGGTAGTTGCCGACCGACTGGTGCTTCCATATCGGCTGGCCGAAGGCCTCGCGTTCCTGGCTGTAGCGCAGCGCGTCGTCGAACGCGGCCCGGGCCACCCCAAGGGCACGGGACGCCACCTGGATCCGGCCGGTCTCCAGGCCCTTCATCATCTGCGCGAAGCCCTGGCCCTCGGTGCCGCCGAGCAGCGCGCCGGCCGGCACGCGGCAGTCGTCGAAGACCAGCTCGCAGGACTCCACGCCCTTGTAGCCGAGCTTGGACAGGTCCCTGGAGACGGTCAGCCCGGGGCCGTGCTCGACGAGCAGGATCGAGACGCCCTTGTGCCGGGGCCGCGCGTCCGGGTCGGTCTTGCACAGCAGGGCGATCAGCCCGGACCGGCGGGCATTGGTGATCCAGGTCTTGGCTCCGTTGATCACGTAGCCCGCGCCGTCGCGGCCCGCACTGTCGCGGCGGGCCGTGGTCGTCATCGCCTGCAGGTCGGAACCGCCGCCTGGCTCGGTGAGCGCCATGGTCGCGCGGATCTCGCCGGTCGCCATCTTCGGCAGGTAGTGGTCCTGCTGCTCCCTGGTGCCGAACGCGAGCAGCAGCTTGGCCACCACGGTGTGCCCGCCCATCGCGCCGGCCAGGCTCATCCAGCCGCGGGACAGCTCGGCGGTCACCAGCGCGTAGCAGGGCATCGAGACCGGCGCGTCGCCCCAGGGACCGGGAATCGCCAGCCCGTAGATGCCCATCTGCTTCATCTGCCCGATGAGCTCCTCCGGGTAGGCGTTGGCGTGCTCCAGGTCACGGGCGACCGGCCGGACCTGACGGTCGACCCAGTCGGCGACGGTCTCCACCACCGCTTGTTCCTCGGCGCTCAGCATGACGGGCTGGCCTTCCTCTCGCTCGTGACCTCGGCCCTGATGGCCTCGGTGTCCGCGCCGAGGGCGGGCACCCGGCCGGGGAGTGCGGCCCAGCCGAGTGCGAGCGCCGGCGGCAGCAGCGCGGGCACGGGGCCGACCGGGGAGTCCGCCTGCCGCCACCGGTCCCGCGCGGCGAGCTGCGGGTGCCCGGCGAGGTCGCTTACCCCGTTGAGCCGGGCGTTGCCGATCCCGGCGTCGTCGGCCCGGCGGTGGATCTCGGCCAGGCCGAGCCCGGCGCACCAGCCGCCGAGCAGCTCATCCAGTTCGGCCCGGTGCCGGACCCGGTCGGCGTTGTGCGCGTACCTGGGGTCGTCGACGAGTTCCGGACGGCCGAGCAGGTCACGCGCCAGCCGCCGCCACTCGCGGTCGCTGGAGATGCAGAGGACGGCCGTCTGCCCGTCGGCGGTCGGGTAGGCGCCGGCCGGCGCGACGACCCACGACCCCATGCCGACCGGGACCGGCTCCTCCCCAGCGTGCAGCACCTGGTTGAGCGCGAAGCCCATCATCTCCGCCACCACGTCGAGCATCGCGATGGGGATGACCGCGCCCCGGCCGGTCCGCTCCCGGTCGTAAAGGGCGGCGAGCACGCTTGAGTAGGCGTAAAGCGCCGTGCCGATGTCGGCGATCGGTATGCCCGGCTTGGCCGGCTGCCCGGGCTGCCCGGTGATGGCGCAGGAGCCGGCCTCGGACTGGATCAGCAGGTCGTAGGCGCGCCGGTGATCAAGCGGGCCGCCCTGACCGTACCCGGAGATGTCCACCACGATCAGCCGCGGGTACCGCTGCGTGAGCGCCTTTGGCTCCAGGCCGAGGCGCCCGAGCGCACCGGGGGCGAGGTTGCTGACCAGGACGTCGGCCCGCTCGACCAGCCCGGTGAACACGTCAAGGTCGGCCGGGATGGTCAGGTCAAGCGCGGCGGACTCCTTGCCGTGGTTCAGCCAGGTGAAGTGGGCGCTCATGCCGCGGACCACGTCGTCATAGTGCCTGGACGTGTCACCGACGCCTGGCTGCTCGATCTTGATCACCCGGGCCCCGAGGTCGGCCAGGTGCCTGGTGCACAGCGGCGCGGCGATGGCCTGCTCAAGCCCGAGGACGGTGATCCCGTCAAGCGGAGCCCTTGTTTCGACGGTCATGCGCCAATTCTGGCCGCCGCGCTTCCCGCCTGGCCAGCACCGGGTTGCCTGGCTTCAGCGGTTGCCTGGCTTCAGCGGGCGTGGAAGGCCGGGCGCTGCTTGGCGAGGAAGGCGCGGACCGCGTCCTTATGATCGGCGGTCTGCCCGAGCCGGGCCTGGGCCGCGTGCTCGGCCTCGAGGACGTCGGGCAGCGCGGGCAGCGCGGCCGCCTGGATGGCCCGCTTCGCCTCGGCGTAGGCGAGGGTCGGCCCGGCCGCCAGCCGCGCCGCCAGCGCCATGGACTCGTCAAGCACCCGTTCCGGTTCGGTGAGGCGGCCGACCAGCCCCCAGTCCAGGGCCTGCTGCGCGGTGAACGGCTCGGCGAGCAGGACAAGCTCGCTGGCCCGCGCGGTGCCGACGGCCCGCGTCAGGGTGGCGGAAAGGCCGGAGTCGAAGGTCAGGCCGATGCCGGTGAACGCGGTCGCGAACTTGGCCGCCGCTGAGCAGACCCGGATGTCGCAGGCCAGCGCCAGCGAGATGCCCGCACCCGCGCAGGTGCCGTTGACCGCGGCGATCACCGGCTTGGGCATCGCGGTTAGCGTCCGCACGATGGGGTTGTAGTGCTCGGCCAGGGTGTCGAAGGCGCTCGCCGGGCTCGCGTCGAGCGCGGCGGCGTGCTCGCCGAGGTCCTGCCCCGCGCAGAACACCTTGCCGGTCCCGGTCAGCACCACCGCGCGCACCGCGTCGTCGGCGTCCAGTTGCCGCAGTGCCGCGAGTAGCCGTTCCTTCGCCGCCTTGGACAGGGCCGGAGTGCGCATCGTGACAATGCCGACGGCGTCCCTCACCTCAACGGCGACGATTTCCGCTGCTGCTGCTGCCTGGTCATTTTCCATACAGCAGAGTAAATTACCGAATGATCGGTATGTAAAGTCCATACCGCGGGCGAGTCCGCGGAGAGTCGAGGAGCGCTGGTGACCGTACTGCGCAGTTACGTCGAAGGCCGCTGGTACGCGCCGGCCAGCGGGGCCCCGGTGCACGACGCGGTGACCGGGGACGTGGTCGCCGAGGTTTCCACCGAAGGGATCGACTTCGCGGCCGCCCTGGCCTACGGCCGGTCCGCTGGGGGTCCTGCGCTGCGGTCTATGACCTTCCACGAGCGGGCGGAGCTGGCGAAGGCGGTCGGCCAGCTCTTGCGCGAGCACCGGGACGAGCTGTACCAGCTCTCCTACCGCACCGGCGCGACCCTGGGCGACTCGAAGTTCGACATCGACGGCGGCATCGGCGTGCTGCTCGGCTACGCCAGCAAGGCCAGGCGCGAGCTGCCGAACGAGCGGGTGCTCACCGACGGACCGCCCGAGCAGCTCGGCAAGGCCGGGCAGTTCCTCGGGCAGCACCTGCTCACCCCGCGCCGTGGCGTGGCCGTGCAGGTCAACGCGTTCAACTTCCCGGTGTGGGGACCGCTGGAGAAGCTGGCGCCCGCGCTCATCGCCGGCGTGCCGTCGCTGGTCAAGCCGGCGACCGCGACCGGCTACCTCACCGCGAGGATGGTGGAGCTGATCATCGAGTCCTGCCTGCTGCCGGACGGCGCGCTGCAGCTGGTCAGCGGCGGCGCGGGCGATCTGCTCGACCACCTGACCGAGCAGGACCTGCTCAGCTTCACCGGCTCGGCGAGCACCGCGCGGCGGCTGCGGTCGCACCCGAACGTGGTGGCGCGGTCGGTGCGGTTCAACGCCGAGGCCGACTCGCTGAACATGTCGGTACTCGGGCCGGACGCCGTCCCGGGCACGCCGGCGTTCGACCGCTACGTCGGGCAGCTGGTCACCGAGATGACCGTCAAGGCCGGCCAGAAGTGCACCGCGATCCGCCGCGCCTTCGTCCCCGCCGGGCAGCTGGACGCGGTCGCCGAGGCGGTGCGCGAGCGGCTGGCCGCGGTCGTGATCGGCAACCCGGCTGAGGCGTCCGTGCGGATGGGCGCGCTCGCCAGCCTCGACCAGCGGGAAGAGGTGCGCCGGTCGCTGAAGGCGCTGGAGGCCGCCGGGCACATCGTCTTCGGCGACCCGGAGCGCGTGGAGGTCACCGGCGCTGACGCGGCCCGCGGCGCGTTTATCTCCCCGGTCCTGCTCGTCGCCGATGACGCGCGCCGCGCCGAGGTGCACGAGGTCGAGGCGTTCGGCCCGGTGGCCACGCTGATCGGCTACCGGGACACGGCCGACGTGATCGACCTGGCCGGACTTGGCCGGGGCAGCCTGGCCGGGTCGGTCGTCACCGATGACCAGGACTTCGCATCTGAGGTGGTGCTCGGCACCGCCCCCTGGCACGGCCGCCTGCTCGTGCTCGACGCCGACGCGGCGCCCGAGTCCACCGGGCACGGGTCGCCCCTGCCGGCGCTGGTGCACGGCGGCCCGGGCCGGGCCGGCGGCGGCGAGGAGATGGGGGGCCTGCGCGGCGTGTACCACCACATGCAGCGCACCGCCGTCCAGGCCAGCCCGCGCATGCTGCAGGCCGTCACCGGCCGCTGGGTCAAGGGCGCGCCGCGGCGAGGTGACGGCAGCCACCCGTTCACCAAGTCCCTCGCGACGCTGCGCATCGGCGACACCATCACCGGCGGCCCGCGCACCGTGACGCTCGAGGACATACAGCACTTCGCCGAGTTCACCGGCGACACCTTCTACGCGCACACCGACGAGGAGGCCGCGGCGAAGAACCCGTTCTTCGGCGGCCGGGTCGCCCACGGCTACCTCGTGCTCGCGTTCGCGGCCGGGCTGTTCGTCCAGCCGGACTTCGGCCCGGTGCTTGCGAACTACGGCATCGACAACCTCCGCTTCCTCACCCCGGTCAAGCCGGGCGACCAGATGACCGTGACGCTGACCTGCAAGCAGATCAGCCCGCGGGCCGGCGACTACGGCGAGGTCCGCTGGGACGCCGAGGTCATCAACCAGGACGGCGTCGTGGCGGCCAGCTACGACGTGCTGACCATGGTCGCGAAGGAGTGGAACGCCTAGCCGATGACGCGGTAGTCGACGAGCAGGAAGCCAGCCGGTGAGGTCGTGCTTCTGACCGGCTCGAGCCGAATCGCCGGCAAGCCGTCGAGGAGCCTGCGCCCGCTGCCCAGGATCGCCGGCGCGATCACCAGCCTGAGCTCGTCGACGACGCCCGCGGCAAGCAGTGCCTGGGCAACCGAGATGCTTGCATGCACGCCGATGCCGGCTCCTGGCTGGTTCCTCAGGTCCCGCACGAACTCGACCAGTTGGCCGTCGACAACAGTCGTATTGGCCCACTTCCGATCGAGCGGCGTGGAGGTGGCGACGTACTTCGCGACCCCGTTGATGAACGTCGCGAACGGCTCGATGTCGCTGCCCGGCCAGAACTCGGCCCACTCCTCGTAGCTGCGCCGGCCGAGGATGACCGAGTCCTGCGCCGCGATGACGGCGCCGAGGTTGGCGTCCATCGTGTCGTCCCAGTCGGCGAAGAACCGCTCGGGCTTCTCCGCGACGCCGTCGAGGGACAACAACTCGTACACGACGACCTTGCGCACGTTCAACACCTTCCGATTGACGTGGACCCCGCTGTGCGGACGGCTCGGGCGACCAGAATTCATCGGTGCAAGCATCATGTCTCGAGAATCAGCCAAAGCGGCGATCGAATAGATGATCACTAATTCATCGCTTGCTTTGACAGAGTCGAACTGTTAACCTAGAGACAGGCCCTGGGTGGGCTGGCAGCCGGTATTCCGGCAATGGCGCGCGTAGGCGCGGTGACGCGAGAGCGAAGCAAGGAGCCGGTCAAGGCAGCCGATCCATCCAGGGAGGTGACTCACGATGTAC
>Ga0265338_10001325_pt1 | contig 40454 bp, 54 predicted proteins | sample 42126metaG_FD_193579 | JGI IMG/M metagenome (GOLD analysis project Ga0265338, IMG submission 193579) | Rhizosphere microbial communities from Carex aquatilis grown in University of Washington, Seatle, WA, United States - 4-21-26 metaG | ecosystem: Host-associated > Plants > Roots > Rhizosphere... | reverse complement strand
TGCTTCGAGCAGCTGGTACTGAACGTGTCTTTCGCAAGAATGCCCGATGATGGACGCCCCGAGGTATTCTCGGGGCGCCTCCTTCTGTGCGTTGATGTCGATCGCCTCATCGATGAGGAAGTTGAGACGATCCGACAGCATGGATTTGCTGTTAAAGTCGATCATGCAGAAAGCACCTCCGCAAGCTTCTGCACCGCCGCGCCCCAGGCGACCACACCGGCGTCGGTCATGCGCCGATCGATGGTTTTACCGCCCAGCTTCGCGCACTCAACGATAGCGGTCTCAATGGCCTTGATGCGGCGGGAGAGCATGGCGTGTTCGGGCAGGTGCCGCTCCAGGCTGATCAGCGTGCACATGCCGATGGTGCCGGCCAGCGTCGCCACCTGGCCGTTGTCGAGTTCCATCTCGGCGCGCGCTGCTGGCTGCACGTATGGGCGGTAGGTGGTGCGCTTCCCGGTTATCACTTTTTCATATAATTGCATTGCATCACCTCACGGTTTCAGTTTGTTCGCCCAATCCTCTGCAGTCAGTTCCCGGTAGTGAAGCCGCGCCACCTCGTAGGGCGCCCCCAGCTCTATTAGGGTCGCCTCGACGTCCTGTCCGGCTGGGGTCCACCACCTATATTTCGGGTGGGCGGCGAAGGGGATGGAAAGCCCCCGGCGACCGTCCTCAGTCTCGTAGATGATCGGTTTCGCCCAGCCGGTGACCGGCACTTCGTCCAGATCGGGACAGGAAAAGATCGCCTCGATCAGCTTTTCGATTTCTTCCCTGGTGCATTCCAGGAAGGATTTATTTATCAGGCCGGCGGCCTGGAGGCGCGCGGCGAGTTTGGGGAGGTTAATCATCGAAGCGGTCCCCTTCATCGTAGTTGTCCCATTCAGCATCTTCTTTGGCAGTTTTCCGGCAGGAAGAACACGCACACTCGCCGTCTTCACCTTCATTCCAGATCGCGTTGTGGTCGGTGAGGCTCGGTTCAGGCCACGGCATTATTCACCTCCTGCTGGGCATGGAAGAGCCTCATCAGATGGTTCCATGCTGCCTGCGCTTCGTGGAAGCAGCCGGTGTCGCCGTCCTTAGCCAGCGGCTCGTGCTGGCACTCGACAGCGTGACGCATTGCCGCGGCGAAGAGGCGACGGTCGCCGTCCTCGAACTTCTTCATACAGTTCAGATAACCGTACTTCTTCTCCCCAGCCATAAAGACGGCCACCAGCGGTTCCAGTATCTCCAGGGGGATCACCGACCAGTCAAGTTTGCCTTGGTCGTGTTTTATCCCAGGGTCACTCAATGGGCATTCCATTACTTGCACCCCTTGAGAACCGTTCGCCCTGCGCCCTGGTCTACTGTAAGTAAGCCCGCCTCATAAAGTATCCTGTGGTACATGCGATGCTCCGCATGGCCACCATCTGCCTTTGGCTGAAACATAAGAATTGCCCGCTCAAAACCAGCATTGTAAATTGCCAATTCTGCACTACTGAGGAACGGCAGGTCGTTTTTGAATGCGTTTTCAGCAATTTTAAGTCCCATCTACACCCCCAGCGCGCTCTCAATGAGCCGCTTATTGAAATTGAAATTTGTCAAATATGTTTCCAGTTGTCGCCACGGACTATGTAGCCGATCATGGCGAAGGTTACGCCGTATTGCTCTGCCAGGTACTTCAAGGTCACCTTGCGCGGGACATACCGCTTGCGGATCTCCACGATGTCCTGTTCTGTCAGTTTCGCCTTGTGATGCTTCTCTCCGGTCCGGGTCCCGGTCCTTCCTTTTGCGCCCATGTCAGCCATGTTGTCGGCGTGAGTGCCAAGGAACAAGTGATCAGGGTTGACGCAATTTCTCACGTCACATTTGTGCAGAACATGGAGGCCCTCGGGAATCGGCCCAAGGTGTTTGAAGTAGCTGTACCTGTGGGTGCGTTGAAAGCCTTCCGCACTAAAAACTCCATACCCTTTTTGATCAACCGGACCTTTCCATAACCAGCAGTCTGGCCCTTTTTCAACCATGGATAAGAATTCATCGAGACCGTTTATCTTTTGCTTTGCCATTTCAGACCCCTAATGCGCCTTCGATCAGCCTTTTGTTAAAGGCGAAATTGTAGTGACATGCCGCCGCGTACTTCGTGAACGCAAACGGGTTCGGGTCGTACCCGAATTTCTGTAAAATCTCCATCTGCCGGGGAGTGGCCGGATCGTCAAGCCAGCGTTTAGACTTCTTGGCCGCGCCGTCCGTTTCGTAATTCCTTAAAAAATCGTCGGCGGCCCCTATTGCCTGCATGCGGCCGGTGAGTGCCAATTGATGGACTCGTTTCTCATCCTGCAGCTTCCCGATCGCTACCCACGTTTCACCCCGATCAGGGGAAAATACCCCAACCCAGGCCGCGAACCCGCACGCCATCATGCAAGTGTCGGTTCCGAAGAGGTCTAACCAGCGGAAGGGGCTCGCGTTGAGTATGTCGATTTCGGTCAGGTCGATGGCCGTGGGCCCCGCCTCTTCTACCCCGTCCATGCGCTCAAAGCGGAAGCCGCAGATCGGACAGGTCCGGGTCTGTGCCGGCACTTCGGCGCCGCACCCTTCATTGCCGCACTGGTCGGGAAAGCGGTAGACCATTCCCGGCTTATACTCCACCGGGCAGGTCTTCGTTACCGCCTCGGCGTTCGGATCCGGGACATGATCCTCGTGAAGCCCATCTTCCTGGTCGAGGTTGCCGTGCGTCAGTAGCGACGTGCCGAAGTCCAGGATGATGCAATCCTTCTTCACCACGCCCGGGTATAGCGCCGGGTCGACTGTCCGGAGCCCTCTTCCGGCCATTTGGACCATGGGTCCTTTTTCTGAGCACTGGCGCAGCAGAATCACGCAGGCCGTCGGCTGCGAGTCGTACCCCTCGGTCAGCACGGCCACGTTGACCAGCACCTGCAGCCGCCCCTTGTCGAATCTGGTCAGCATGGCCCGGCGTTCGCCGTCGGCCATATCCCCTGTCACAACTCCAGCATCCACCCCGGCTTTTTTGAAGGCCTCGGCCACGTCGTAAGCGTGTTGGCATGTCGCGCAGAAAATAATGGTCTTGCGATCCGATGCTCTCTCGGACCAGTGCCGAACGACCTCGGCGTTGATATTGGGTGTGTCGAGGACCTTGGCCACGTCGCTCTGATCTCCGAAGGCGGACAGCGTGCCCAGATTCCTGAGTTCTTCTTGGGCACCGACGTTCACCACGTAGGCTTTTGGCGGGACAAGGAAGCCCAGGGAGACCAACTCCCGGATGGTGATCTTCTCGGCCACGTTGTCGAAGTAGCGGCGCAGGCTCTTACGGTCCCCCCTCTCAGGAGTTGCCGTGAAGCCGGAGAGCAGCAGTTTAGGGTTGCGCACCCGGCATGCCTCGATGGTGTCGCCGTAGGTGCGTGCCGCCAGGTGGTGGCACTCGTCCACAATGATGTGGTCGAATTTAGGTAGGTGGTCGAGGTTGCGGCATAGCGTCTGCACCATGGCGAATGTCGCCTGACCGCCGAACGACTTCTGCTCGGCGGTGAAGAAGGAGACCCCCCAGGTCGGGTTGACCTGGAGGAATTTTTTGCTGTTCTGCTGCACGAGCTCCTGACGGTGTTGGAGGACCAGCGTCTTCCCCTTAACAGCCCCAGCAAGGGCGGCGAGCATAACCGTTTTCCCAGCTCCCGTGGAAGCGATAGTCAGTGTGTTGCCGTGCTTCTTGAGCGCCTTGGTGGCCTTGGTGACGGCGCGGTTTTGGTAGGGGCGAAGGATCATATCTTTTCCACCCGATACCCTTGGTCTTCTAATAACTTAATAGCGGAGACAACTCCTGCCGTGGGCATAGTTAAGTTGAGCTGCCGGAATATTTCAGGGTAAACGGCTTTACCAATTCCCCATATATTCCACCTGGTCCCATCATGCAAAAGAGGCTCAGACTTATCAATCTGCATCCCTGTGCGGAAAGGTCTATCTCTGAAATATTGAGCCGCAGCTTCCCTGCTTTTGAAACAGCAGATAATCATGTGTGCTTTCGTGACGGCCCATGCTGATGCTGGTTTATCTTGCACACTCATGCTAAGTCACCGCCACGCGCTGCAGCTCGCCGGCCAACAGCATCATGGCCAGGTCGCGGATATCCTGCGCGGTGATCTCGCTCTCGATCAGCGCGACAACCTCTTCGCGGGTGAAGGGGATCAGCAGTCCGTCCGGATCGGGGGGGGGCGGGGTCTTGAGAAACGCGGCGAGGCCGGAGGGTTTGGGGTGCTCGATATATGCCCACCCTTTAATAGGGCCGGGAATCTCGGACACGGCAAGGTTGTAGCTGTCGCATTCCACCATGCCTGCAGGAGGATCGCAAATGGGAATGTCGGAGCAGCTGGCGCAGACAGGAGTGAAAGGTTTGGGGTGCTCCTCGGCCACCTTGTCGGATGTGACAGTCCCGGCCGCCACCTGGTCGCCCAAGCCTTTATGCTGCCAGCACTCATCGCCCTCAGCTTTGACGTTGCGCGTGCAGCCGGTATGCGAGCAATGGATGCTCTTTTTTACTGGTTTAGTTTTCTTCATGGCCTTCTCCTCGACCGGCAGGGAAACCTGCGCCAACTCTCCCAAGCCGGCGCAGCCCTGACATGAAATATGACCGCCTTGGCGGTTGATCCCGCACTGGCGCTCTGAAATCCTCGCGTGCAGCCTCACGCATGCACCAAGTACGATCATGGCTTACTTGGTCGCCCAGGGGGGCAGCGGAGCACCGTTACCAGCCTTCGCCGCACCAGGTGCCGGAGATGTGCCGGGGTGCGGACTGGTCGGGGCGGGGCCACCGGCGGAGGAAGAGCCGGGGCCGGCGGTGGGCTTCGTATCTGAGCCGGCAGTCGGGAGTGCGGGCAGCGGCTTGTCGCTTATGAACTCGCCCGACAGGTATGCCTCGTCGTCCTTGGTGATCACTTTTTTGATGGTGTTGTTGACGTACCAGTTTTTGTTGCTGTCGTTCTGCTCTACGATGGTGCCGACCTTGAGCAAGAAGGTCATTTCGTTGAAGTCGGCCCAGTCGGACAGCTTCCGCCCCTCGGCCGCCGCCGGGGAGGAGTCGGTCGGGCTGATGCCGCGTGCGCTCTCAACGATGGCGCGCAACGTGCGCATGCTGATCTTCGCGGCAGTATCAGAACCGGCCACCGTGAACATCTGCCAGATCTTCCTGCCGGAGAAGGTGCCCAGCGCCTCGAACTCGACGTCCAGGTAGTGGTTGCCCTTCCCACTCTTACCAAGGAGGGAATGTATGTCGCTCTGCTTATCAGCCTTAGGCGGCCTGATGGTCATTTTGAAGGGGATTATGCTGTCCTCGGGGATTGCTCCCTGCCCGCCCTCTTTCTGGATTTCCGCGTCATTAAAATCGATCATTTCTTACCTTCTCCTTTAGCGATGGGGCTGATGTATTTACCGCCGGTGGCAGCTTCGAGTTGAGTGTGGAATGAGGTCCAGGTCTTGTCCTTGCCGATCAGGATCTCGTCAGGCAGTCCCCAGCGGTTCTTAGCCTTCCATGTGGGGCGCTCGGCCGTGTAGATGGCGCGGTCGCCGCTGCCTGTTGCCCTGGCGCGTTCCTCGTTGAGGCCGGTTTTTACCTTGTGGATCTGCACTTTGTAATTGAGGAACAACACCATGTCGGCCCACTCCTGCCACAGCGCGAAGGCGCGCTTTTGCATCTTGATCTGGTAGGTGTCGTAGGGGTCGGAGTCGGGCGGTTCGGTGCGCTTGATTTCGGAATGCGCCAGGATGATCACGTCCATGCCGCGCTGGTAGCGCAGCTGGTCGAGGCTGGTCATGATGTAGCGCCACCAGCGGTCCAGCTCGATGTATCCCTTGCCGTAGCCGGGGGCCTCAATGCTGGTCCAGTTGTTCGAGGCGCAGCACGCCTCCCACACCAGCGGTTCGAGCCAGTCGATGGTATCGATGATCACCGTCTTGTAGGAATGATCCTCCACGGAGAGCGCGTTGATCTGCTCCACCACGGTTTCGTAGCTGGTGGCCAGGGGGAACGCTGGCAGATCGAGAGCCGCGCTGCCGTCCTCGATCTGGATCAACACAGGGGCCTTGAACGTGGCGGCGAGGGTGTTCTTGCCGACTCCCTGAACGCCATAGATCAGGATCTTTTGCGCGGGGAAGGTGGTATTCGCCGGCTTAATCTGATCAAGCATCAGCCACCTCTTCGAACTTCACCGAAGCCGGCCCCGGCGTCACGGTGCGAGCATCTGCGAAGATGGTCTTGATGCCGGGAGCAAACTTGTCGTACTCCTTCTCCCCGATCTTCAGCTCCAGTTTCATGTAGTTGCGCGGCTCGTCGCCGGATGCCTGGATCTTGCTGAACAGTTCGTTCAGCTTCGTCTGGTCCCAGGTGACCTTTTTGGAAACGGTCTCGGCGATCTTGTATCCGTCCATGACCAGATTGACCACGCCGAACTCCTTGCCCTGCAGCCGGCGCAGCTCGGCCAACTTTTCGGCGATAGCCACGCGGATCTGCTCCTGCACGCTGGTGAGCTCATCGATCAGCAGCGCCATGCGGGGGGCGATCTCCTGCCGGAGCTCATCCATGCGGGTTTCGATATCGGTTTTCTGCAACATCAGTTTCTTAAGCATTTACTTCCTCCCTAATCTGTAAAGGTCGTTGTTCGTCTCGCGCCGGCAGGGCTTTCTATCTGGGCGCGGCTAAGGGTATTCGGCGCGGAGCGCTTCAACCTCTTCAGGCGTCAGCACTCGGCCGGGGTCTGGTTTGAACTCCTCAGGCTTGCGGAGCTTCATTGAATTCTTCGATGGTGATGGTGACGCCGGGTGTTGCGGAGAACTGCTTCTGCACAGTCACCTTGACGATCTGCTGATCAGCCTCGTAGACGATGCTCTCCATGGCGTCCTGCAGGCCCTTAAGCACGTTGTCACAGTCGGGCTTGCTGGTAGGCATGGTGAAGCGTTTGGGCTTCCCCTTGGGGCGCGCCAGCTCGATATCGACCACCAGCGAGAGCGGAACGTCGCGTCCGATGATCGACTGACCGGTGGCAGCCATAACGTCGACCGCGCAGGACTTCACCCAGGACTTGTAATCCTTTGAGGGTGCAGCATCGTAAGCGACGGTGTGAGCTCCCCGACGCGCGAAGCGGGGGCGAGACTGGGCTACAGGCTTGCCCGGGACGTGGATGATGATCACTTCGCCCCCTTGATCAGCTTGGCGCGCTTATCGCGGGCGAGCTGCAGGGCGGTCTGACTGGCGGGGAACTGCTTCTTGTACTGGGTCATGGTGAGGTTGTGCTCGCGCTCAACGTGGCGGGTCAAGTAGACCTTGGTGCCGCCGTCGAATCCGCAAATCTTGCAGGTGAACTCCTTTTCCTGGATGGTCGGCATGGCTGAGGCCATAGTCTCGCTCAGCGACATGCCAGACGCGCGCGCAGTTTTGATCTGGTTGATACGATCGGCCAAGGTCTCCGGCCGCTCCGAAAGGCAGTCGGGCTCTTCTTCGTTCGCAGGGCTGAAACACTTCTCCTTATAGTTGCAGTCGCGCCAGTCCTTGCAGGTGTTATCCCTCCAGTCGATCTGGTTCTGGCCGAGCGCGCAGTCGAAGCCGGGGCACTCCGTAACGGCCGTACCGGGAGTGAAGTCGCCGCACAGACCACGGCAGGTGATACAGAGGCTTACCGGCTGATCAGGATCATCGCCAAGAGCGGAGCCAGCCACCTCATCACCCGCTTCGCTTCCTTCCTCTTCTTTTTCCGTCTCAGGTCTCGCATCGGTGGTCTCCTCTTTCGGCGCGCCGGTCCCTTTCGGGTTGTCGCACTCGCTCACGTATTCCAGAATGCAGCAGTGGTTGGGCTCGGAAGCTTCGTAGCGCAGGCAGCTGGTGTTAAGGCAGACGGTCTGCTCATTGTCGAGATTTTCCTCGGCGCCCAGGGCGAGACCCTCGTCAACCCGGCCCCGCGTCTCCAACTCGAGCTGCTGCTGGCGCTCGTGGTCCTTGATCCTGCCGGTCTCGATCTCCTCGCCGGTATCGGGCCGAATCAGCGCCTTGATGCCGATGTCGTAGGAGTAGACCCAGCGGCATTCGACGCGGCGCTCTTCCTGCTTGCTGTCGATGATCAGCACCAATTCCTGGATGCGCTCGTCCAGGGGCTTGATCTTCGCGGTGAGCCGCTTTTTTTCGAGGTCGAGGGCGGCAACCTGGATGTAGGTTTTCGCCATCTCATCGCCGCGCGCGAGGAGCTCGTCCTCGGTCAGTTCGCACGTCAGGGTGCGGGCTTCGTATTTGATGGTCATGCAGTTTCCCCTTTTAGTATTCAGCGACCCATTCCACGCTGCGATCGAGCCCAAAGCTCGCGGCCTTGGCTTCCCAGCAATCCGACTGCTGCGTCTCCAGGAAATATTCACGGCCACCGGATGGGCAGAAGCCGTTGAGGAAAAGGAAAGGCCTATTGAATCCCTTGAGAGTAAAACTGATGATCTGCATCGGGAAACCGCAGCCATCGTCTGCGACCTGGTCAACGATGGTGAAGTTCGGCAGCTCCTTCATCTTCAGCTTGTCCATGCACTCGTAAGCAACTCGGCGTTGCTCCATGTTGGGGATAGCGAAGACTTCCGCAGCAGAAAGGGTCCCGGCTGCGATGGACTGCCAAAGCCCAGCATCTTCAAATCTGACACCGTGAATGTAATGGAGCCCCCAGCCGTCAGGGTATTTGATGGCCATGTCGGAGAGTGAGTGCAGCCGGCCCTCGGCATCCTTTTCGATCCTGGTCGGTCGGGCACAGACCATCACGAAATCACGGTTAGGCCAGATGTAGTTGACTGATTCGCAAACCTTGCGATAAGCGCTGGCTCGCTCAACGATGTCTTTTGCCAATTTCAATTTGCAGACATCCATAAAGAACGCGACGGAAGAAACAGCCCCCCACCACCAGCCCCCTACCCAAAATTGACCGCCAAGCCAGTAATGCCAGCCGATAGATACACCCGCCTTCTTGGCGATCTGAACGGCAGAAAGCACAGCGCCGCCCACAGCGACGCGCACAGCGCCGCCCACAGCGCCGCCCACAGCGTCGCGCACAGCGCCGTCCACAGCGACGCCCACAGCGTCGCCCACAGCGTCGCGCACAGCGACGCGCACAGCGACGCCCACAGCGTCGTCCACAGCGCCGCCCACAGCGCCGTCCACAGCGACGCCCACAGCGTCGCGCACAGCGACGCGCACAGCGACGCGCACAGCGTCGTCCACAGCGTCGCGCACAGCGCCGTCCACAGCGACGCCCACAGCGTCGCCCACAGCGTCGTCCACAGCGCCGCCCACAGCGTCGTCCACAGCGCCGCCCACAGCGCCGCCCACAGCGCCGTCCACAGCGTCGCGCACAGCGTCGCGGCGTTTCCTCCAGATGGCTTCTGCGACGCTTGCGGCGAGAGCCCCCACAAGTGGGGAGGAAACGCGCACCACGCGGGTCGGGTACTTGAGGCCAGCCTTCTCGTAGCAGATCGGCATGTTCTGGTCGAACGTCGCCCAGTCTGTTTCGCCGGTCTTGAGCCCGATGTCGATCCACTGTTTAGCGAATGCCGGCATAGCGGCTGTCTGTTCTATGGTCAATTTATCGATACGTTTGGTCATTTTGATTCCCCCTTTTAGTCCAGAACCGGCGTCATGGATTCGTGTTTATGCTCGAACTGGCGGCGCAGCTCATAGACGCCCTCGCCGATGTCCGCCGTCTTGATCGCCCCATCACCGCTGCCGTGATCCGGGTGGATGAGCTGGCAGCCGGGAAGCGCGACCAGATAGCCAAAGACGAACTGGTCGACATCTTTGAAGTAGGCTGTGCCGTTCTTGACGTCGTGGTTGTTCCCGTTGACGCCCTGCATCAGGGTCGGTGTGCTCGACAGGGTGAGGCCCTCGGGGAGCTGATCGATGTGGACCAGGCAGAGGTCACCGTGACGTGTTGCTTTAATCTTGATTTTCATGTTAGAATTCCTCCTGTTAATGGTTGATGTTTCATGTTGAGCCGCGTTCGCAGCGCGGCTTTACTCGTTCTGTGCTTTCATCCCCTTCTTGATCTCCATGAATTTATCCGCAATCGCCGGGAAGTCCGTGTCGAGACAGCTGTCGCAAATCCCGTGTTCGTCAGCGCCATCTATCGTAGCCCCGCACCATATGCAGATCATTGCGCCTCCCTCCCCTCCCACTCCTTTGCCTGGTACTTTGCTGCCCCTCTGATATCGTCGATGCGATCCAGGTAGAGGGTCATCGCATCGGTCTCAGCCTGTGACTGCATCTGCAGGCCGCGCTGCTCGCGGTTGAGCGCCTCGCAGCTGGCTACAACTCCGGCGATGAAGAGGATGGTGGCGATGGTCATAAACTGCCAGGTCCTGTGCTTTTTCATGGTTGCCTCCTTGATCTGCCCCAATCCGTCATTACCGTTCTGACCACATCTGACACCGTTTTGCCTGCAGCCAGCGCCAGCGCCTCAATCTCTTGGTACTCTTCCTCGCTCACTCGGCCCGACAGGACTCGGTAACGAGGGTTTTGCTTTTTGGTGCCCATTCACCACCTCAGTTATAATTATTCAGCGTCAGTGAATCATCTTATAAAAAAACACGCTCCAATTCAGCCACCGGAATAAACCAGCGATTTGCAACCTTCTTGGCGAACAGTGCTGTTTTCTTCTGTGCTTTTGGAACCTTGGACGCGCCTCCGTGCTTCTTGATAAGCATTTGGCCTCTCAAGCACATGCGCGCCAGATAGATTTCCTCTGTGCCAGGGTACATCTTCACTGCTTCTGCACACGTCATGGCTTTCACTTCCGATTTGACCTTCTCGTCTTTTACTACAGCCACTTTATCACCTCCCTTTCTGTTAAAGCTGCCTGCCAGATGCAGGATAGATGCGCTAGCCAATGCACAGGTACGTCTTGCCAAAAGTCGGAGAATCCGGATCTTCGAGATCTCCTCCTCCGCAAAGATCCAGTACGACCGCGCTCATATCGTGGCCGTACACGTTCATGTCCCCGTCCTTTTCCAGCACATTGTTCAGTTTTGCAATCAGCTCTGAAACCGTCATGTTCCCCCCTTTAAAAAGTCTTGCACAATTCCGCTTTATTCGTGTAGACGTTGTGATATGCTATATATCCCAATACGGAAAAGATTGTCAATATTTTATTTTCCATAATGGAACATTTTTACCAACAAGCGACTTTTGCTGCCATTCCACCACGGAGGATATACCCATTATGCTTATTGCATATCCACGGAATATCAATAGAGTACGTCGAATGGATGTTACTCAGGGTGAAATGAGGAAGACGGTAGGGGCGAACTTGGCCCGGCTACGGAAAGCAAAGAATCTCACGCTTGAAAGTCTGGCCGAGCTGGCAAATACCACAGCCTCATGTCTTTCTTCGATTGAGACCGGCAGAAAAGGGCTTGGGCCCAGACTGACGGTTAAACTTTGCAACGCGCTAAAGGTCGACGCTTCCGAGCTTACCCGTGCATCACAAGATATTCACTCGATACCTCCTCCATCTGGAGAGATCGCCGTAATATCTATGGTCAACGGTGGGCCTTCTGGCTTTTATGAAGTGCCTTATGCTGGCGGGGGATTTCGATATATCAAGCGGCCATATGATGTGACTGATCCAGGCGCGTACGCCGTTGAGATCCGCGGCGACTCAATGACTCCCAGATACGAAGCTGGCGAGATGGTAATTGCCAGCCCCGAAAAGGAAGTCCATAGCGGAGATTATGTTGTTGTGCAACTGGCTAATGGGGAGATGGCAATCAAGCGCATCAAATTCCACAACGGGATGATCGTTCTTTCAAGCGTCAATCCATCGGTTGAGGCTTGGGTTTGTAAGCCTGAAGAAATAGTCTCATTCCATAAAGTAGTTTGGAAAAAGGAGAAGGCGTGAAACGAATTGCACTGGCTTCTGCTGTGGCAATAGTTATGGGATGCGCTGCCGATCCTCACTTAGTAATTAAAAGCTCTATCCCTGCGTACATTGAATCAAACGGGGTCATCGTGTGCGAGAAGACCCCTTGCAGTATCGTCCCGCCCCACTACATAAATCGGGGCATAGGTGGCTGCCACTATGGGCCGGCCATGCAATCCATCTTAATTGCCTTCCCGATAGACAAAACAAAAGGGTTTACGCAGCAAAAAAATATTGTTGTCAAATGTGGTGATAATAATACCGTTTTTTTTGATATGGAAGCCGCTATGGGTATCCAATTTATACCGCCAGCCAAATAAACCTTGAATTACCCCCTTGACAGAATGCCATACCATGCTTTACTGTACTGCATAATTCACTAAGACTGATTAATCACTAAGCCAGAACATGGAGGGTGCCATGCAAGAAAATGATTTGCTGCGCGAAAAATTCAGAGCGAAAGGTTTTGAAATGATTAGCGAGTTTATAAGAAGGACTGATAGCGAAATTACCCAGGAGAGCTGGGGGAAGGTGTTAAAGCGAAATAAGCCTGTCAGTGTCGAGCTTTGGCTTAGGATGGCAGGAGAGCTGGGATGCACCCCCGAAGAAATCAAAGGGGTGATGCTAGCACGAGGTGAGAAGGTTCTTGCTGAATTAATCGCCCCTGCATCTATGAGCATTGAAGACAGAAAATTCCTTAACCGCCTGCACGAGCTTAACGGAGATCCGAAGAAGCTGAAGCTAGTGAACGATCTGTTGGACAACCTTAAGGGGTGATACCATGGCGACGATCCGCAAGATGTGGGTGTGCAAGAACACCGGGTGCCGGAATGAGGTAGGGAAACACCGAGGCTACAAGAAGGTATGCACTGGTGAGAAAAAAGCCCCCTGTAAGCATTGCGGCGTCCCGATGGTGCTGAACGAGAACCACACGGCGAGGGTCCAGGTCAACGGAGAAACCCGTAGCCGGACGATCAGCCCCAATAAGAAAGACGCCGAGGCTTACATAACCGAATGCAAGACAGCTTCACGACTCGGCAACCTGCTCCCTGGGGAAGAAACAATTATTTCCTGGAAGGAAGCAAAGAAATGCTTCGAGGTATGGCTTGACGATCTCGGCGCAAATGACAACCTAAGCGCGAAGACTGCGGTCTTCTATCGCAACATGATGAAGCCGCTCGATGCAGCTTTCGGCAAAATGTCCCTGCAGGATATCGAAAAGAAGCATGTGGACGCATTCAAGACGGCCAGAATGAAGGATAAGAGCGCCAGCACAGTCAACGGTAGCCTTGCCACCTTGAAACGCCTCTACAGCGTCATATGCTCACAGGAACGAGCAGGGAAAACGCCACGACTACATGAAGCTATGGCCGATGTGTTTAAGGTGAAGCTGTTGACACCAAACAACCGGCAAGAGATTATCTTGGAAGACGAAACTGAAATGCAAGCGCTTCTCGATCAGTGCAAGACTCCGCACCTCTACCACTTCGTTTTCGGCATTCTCAACACTGGCCTGCGCCATGATGACATGCTGAAGCTACGCATCGAGGAAATCAGCTTCGCCAAAAACGAGATCGTGACGACGGTGAAGGGCGGGGTGAAGGTTGAGGTGCCGCTGACCGGCGCATATCGCTCCTACCTAGAGAGCTGGATCAAGGGACAGAAAGTTCGATCGATCAACGGGTATTTGATCCCTTCTAAGGTTCGAGCAACTGACGGTGGGGATCGGCCCTATCGCAATGACAGCAACATCGGCTTCGAGGTTGCCCGCGAAAACACCGCGAAGTTTTACGACCAGATGGCGAGCGAAGCCGGGAACAAGCATGACCGCCAAGCCGCCAGGAGGGTCGCCGAAAAGTTCCGCCAACTCACCCCGCACCACCTACGCCATACCTTCGCCACTCACTTCCTGTACAAAGCATCGAAGGAGATGGGGGCGACTGCTGCCGTGCATGTCCTGAGCAAGATTTTAGGCCATTCGTCCACGTATATCACCGAGCGGTACTCACACGCCCTCAAGGATGTTCAGCAGGCGGCAATGGCCTCTTTTGGCGCTCAGATGTTCACCGCCGCTGAATCTCGGTAACGGTTTCGGTAACAACGGCACTCTTCACCAAAGTTGAATTATAATTCTTCTACAGTGACTCGGGTTATTTCAGATAGTTGAGTAAGCACACATGGTTATCGAAAACCCGGTTCACCAACAGTGAATTTGCGATGATTCGCAAGTTTTAAATAAATTCAGGAATTTAAGTCCCAAAAGTAAAACGATTCGTAATCAATAGGTCGACGGTTCGACTCCGTTAGATGGCTCCAAATTACAAGGGTTTAGCAGAAATGCTAGACCCTTTCTTTTTTCGGTAACCATTTCGGTAACAGAAAAAAGCCCTCTCCTGCGATTCTGGGGAGGACTTTTTGTACATCAGCATGTTGCTATTTTTCTATGCGGCAGACTCAGGTTCCGCCACCGGTTTCATCGGTGAGAGCTTCGACTGCAGGTCAAGGATCGCCTGCATCCTCTGATCCTGCGTCATATTGCTGGAATTGAAGGCAGCCATGAGGTTGTTGACGAAGGTGAGAACGGGCGGCGCCAGCGCGGTGGCCAAGTTGACGATTGCAGCTATTTCCTCGGGGTTCAATGTGAGCCTCCTTTTCCGAACGCGATTAGCATGTTGTCGATCGTAGATTTGTCCGTCAAGAACGCTGCCAGCGCCACAGCGTAATTCGGGTCTTGGTTCGGATCCTTGCTTGCATCCGAGCACTCTTTGAGCGCAGAGATCAGCACGTTCAGCGAGCCGAGCCCCTGGTTATATGCGGGAAGGATATGAGTGTTGTAGGTATGAGCAGAGACCATGCCGTTTTTCATCAGCGCAGATACGATGTCCGGAGTTGCCTGGAACGCCGACTCAAAGCCGTACACGACCTGTTGCGCGGTAGCTTGCGCATCCAGGACTGCCGATGGTGTGTTGGGGTGAAGCGCCTGCTGGACGGTGGAGCACCCGGCAAGGGATAGCGCCAACATGAGAGCTACAAAGATTTTACGCACCGGTCACCCCCTGCGCTTGAGCCTGGAGTGCGGCGAGCTCTGCCTGTTTTGCTGCGATAGCTGCGGAGAGATCTGCTGTCTGTGCCACTACCATGCCAGCAGGAGGCAAGTCTTTGGGTAGTGCTTCCTGGTCTGCGACAGAGCTGTCGGCAGTCGCCGGTTCCAATGCTGCCACAATCGGCTGGACGGTAGATAATGCCGCCTGAGCGAGCCTATAGCCATGCAGAATTCCGTTTGCAGCTGTTGAGTTGTTCATCGCCAAAGTTTCGCTTTTGATGAGGGTCAGCAACAGTGTGAGAATCGTTGCTATTTCGCCTGCATGCGCGTTGAGGTACTGTGTAACCTGTTCCATACGTATCTCCTTTAAATGCTTGTTGGTACTTCTTTATTGGTGAATTATATTTCAGCAACGGTGAATCCTAGTTCCAAAAACATATGTCAAGCGCGATTAACCATGTCGGCCGGATACTTCACCGGGTCTTTTGCGTGAAGATCCTGGTAAAACTTCAATGCCTGTCCGTGGGCTGCCTTGACGAGCTGCGCCGGATCGGCGGCATTCATTGCCGCCAGAGTCGCCGGCCCGAAACGGCCGTCATCATTTACCCCCGCGGCCCGCTGCATGAGTTTCACGGCCTGAGGGATTCCCATGTTGACACCTTTGTCAAATAGCCAATTGGCGACAGACTGTGCGGAGATCTGGTTGTACATCGGCGCCCAGAAGTTGCGGATGTAGAAGTCTTCGACCAAGGGCGTTAGTTTGGGGTCAGATCTCAGCGCAACGTTGACCTCTTTTATGGTCATCTGTTTCCCCTTCAGCGCATCGATGATCGGCCAGCCGCCCCAGCCCGGCCAATACGCGCGGTTGATCCCGGCGCAGACCTGGGCTTTATTGTTGTCAATGTTATAGCCCGGGAAACCCTCGTTGGCTAATGTGGCATTAAATGCCGGCTTGAACTCTGCCATGTCAATTCTCCTTTTCGATTAGTTGCCAGCTCGCCACTCGATCACAACGTTCGCATTCGCCGGTCCACCCACAATCTCAACGTAGACTCCGGAATACCCCACCCCGTTTTTGACCTGGATGGTTCCAAGACTGCCAGCGGGGTTAGATGCCGATGTGATATTCAAGGTGACGAATGGGATGGAATTGTATTGGATGGGCCAGTTAATAGTACCCGTCCAGCCGCCCCCCGAGGTCAACGTCGCCGCCGTGGTCCCTACCTGGACCGTCTGTGTCGATACCGTCGCACCGGTTTCAGCAATTACTTGGGACGGGATAAACGGGATGATCGTTGTATTACGCGAAGCCGCCTTCAAACGGATGGCTGCATCGGTAAACGATGCACCAGTGAAGTTTGGTCGAATAATTTGCGTGTCGGCGGCGTTATCCACAACATATGCGTTCGGCTTTGTCCCAAAATGCGAGTTGTCAGTGAAGACGACACCTGCGACCTTAATCCCGTTAGTTCCCGCACCCACATAGAAGTCCCCGGCAACATTCCCTTCCATGTAGCTGGAATCGAATTTGGCAGTAGTCATCTGGAATGTGCCATTATCGGATGAATCTATGTAAACGCCATACCCGCCATTATTGGAGAAGTCGCACCCGCTGAATGTCAGTTTTTGAGAACTCAGCAACTCCAGCCCGTTTGCAGCGTTGTTGTCGAAGTTGGTCCCGTAAGCAGAGATTCCGTTGCCGTTGTTGATGATCCGGGCACCGGTCGTGTTGCTGTTGAACGAGCTATTGTAAATGTTATTGCTCCACGCATAAGTGAACAGCGCGCCAGTAGTGAAATTGTTCACCTGGACATTACTGACGGTCATTTTGTGCGTGTCGTAGAACTTCAACCCGACAGAGTTTGAGGCATTGGTCCCGTTAACCAGGAATGAATCGAGCTTTCCGTAATACCCACCGGTACTGTTGAGGGATAGCCCGTAATTTTGCAACACACTGCCGGGGCCAGCCCCAAGGATATTAATTGGCGCCGGTATTGTGGACACGGAAGATGCGGTATAGACCTTGTTACCAGACAGAAACACCTGCTGAGCGGCTTTAATCGCGAGCTGTAGCGAACCTCCGAACATTTCCGGTGTCGCTGCAGGCAGCCCGACAAATTTAGTAGTTGGGTTGATACTCCCACCAGGGTCGACAACGAGCGCCCTGTCCCGTGGCCACGAGTGGACTGTGGCCGAGGAGATATTGCTTTGCACCGCTGACAGCACAGATGAAACATGCACGATGGTCCCCGCGAGTGACGGTGCGGCAGCTGCCGCCGACAACGATAGCTGTGCCGGAACTGCGGCGCCGTTCGGGGAAACAGCATAAATAGCTGCCTGCGCTCCGCTCCCGCATGCGCTCAGCGCCAATGCCAGCAACAAAAGAATCAATTTCTGCATGGAACCTCCCTTAAATCATTTTCAGGTAAGAGTATGAGATCGTCTGAGTCGATCCCGTGGTCTGGGTCGCCTGGACGTTCGTTGTACTAAGCGATATGGACAGCAGTGAGCCGCTGGTTTGCTGCATGATCCGAGCGGATCCAGATTCGACCGAGATTATGGCATTCGCGACATAGGCAGAAGCGTTGCCAGTCCCGGCGATATATGCCATCAACATGTACATGCCGGTCGCGCTGGACACGCTGAACAGCGTGGTTGCAGATCCATTAGTCGCGCTCACTGTCGATGCTACAGTATTGTGGCTGGCTGCCTGCACCATGCCGCTTGCGTAGACACTCCCAACGCCGTACGTACCGCCGCCGGGGGCGCTCCCGACCACCAGGGCCGAACTATCAATATGGAACGGATGCGTTGAATCTCCGGTCGTTACCCCCATGCCCCAGCTTTCAGTTAGCAGAGAGTTGCCAGAGGAAAATCTCAAGGATGAACCGAGTACGCTCTGCCCCGATGTGGTAAGGGTGCCTACCGAGATGTTAGGGGTTCCCGTGAGTCCTCCGCATGTGCCGTTAAATCCCTGCGGCGTCACTGCGTAGGCCCTTGCGTGGATCAAAAACAGACATGCGCATATAAAATATTTCATAGCTGGCAGCCCCCCTATTATTTCGTTCTGAAATGAAGAATGATGTTGGCCGACACTCCCGATGCATTAGTAATCACAATCGGGTTCGCCGGCGTTACAGCACCCATTTGTATTTTAGATGCAGTGGCAGCATTGGAGACAATGCCCGAACTTGACGCTACAAGGTTGACTGTACCTGTGTCGTTTGTGGTGAACGTAGCCCGGTCAACGTCAGCGCCAATGGTTATCTCTCCTTGGCCAGACCAGCCGCTTGTAACAGAAGGAAGAGTGACGGTGCCGTTGTTGGCGACAGCCCCGGCATAGTAGCATTCCTTTTGAAATTGCATCGTCGTGCACTGCATACCTCCTGCGTCTAAAACCGGGCCCGATGCATTCGCTACCCAGTTCGTACCGTCGGAAATAAGAATATTGCCAACTGTCCCGGGGGCTGCATGGGTTTCGGTGGATGCTACCCAGTTCGTACCGTCTGACACTATGATTTTACGAGCGGTAGCCGAGGCGTTGGGGAAGGTCGGAGTTGACAGCACCATATTGGTACCATCCCCCACCAATATTTTTCCGGCCGGCGCCGTATTCGGAAAGGTCGGAGTGGACCAGATCGGTGCAGTCGTGCCGCCTGTCGAGCGCATCATTTGACCGGCTGATCCATTCGCCAGAAACGCAGTCGTGTTTGCTGCCGACTGGTAGGGGATTGAACCGCCCGCGCCACCCGACAGATTAGTTGCGGTAGAGGCTGCAATGGTTGGAGAGGCGACCAGGCCGAGATTCGTCAATGCGGTGATCACATCGCCTGTTGGCTGAACAATAGGAGTTGCGTTGAAAAATCCAAGTTTCTGTGTGGTCGCAGTGCCTATCTTTGTCCCGGTGGTTGTGCCTGCGATGATATTGGTAGCATCCGTCATCGTCACCGATCCGGTGAACGTGCCGCCCGCTTTCGGCATGGCGTTATCGGCCTCAGTGCCCTGCGTTGATGTAGCGTAGGCGCTCGCCGCGGTAAACGCTGCCGAGCCGAGCGTACCGCCACCCGTCGGAACCGTCAGTGTCGCGCCGGCGGCGGGCCATGCGAGCACGCCAGCGCCGCCGTTGTTAGTCAGCGAGGTAGTGAATGTACCGTTTGTTACAGTTGCGGCGTTGCCGCCAATGCTGAGGTTGGCAACAGGTGTGGTGGATGTAACCTGAAGGGGCGCCGTTCCGGTCGCGACGGTGGATATAAGCTGCCCCGATGCATACACACTGCCTACGCCGTAACTGCCTCCTGATGGTGTAGTGCCTACAACCAAGCCTGATCCGCCGACCCAGAAGGGATGTGTAGCGTCTCCGCTGGAGACTCCTAGCCCGTAGTTTTCACCGAGGGTGCTAAGGCCACTGCCAAATTTAAGATAGCCGCCAGTAATAGTTTCGTTGCCGTTCACCTGCAATTTCCCGGTTGCGTTGTCGGTCGTAGAGAATAGCAGTACGTTCCCGGTGCTGGGTGCCTGATACACCGAAGAGGCGTAAGCCACAGGGCTAGTGTTATTCCCCATCAGCAAATAGTTTGCAGGAAGCGTTGTGGCTCCTGTGCCGCCATTCGCCACTGCTACCGTACCGGTTACATTGAGGGCAGTCCCGGTCGCGTTCCCCTGGAAGACCTGAGTTGCGCCGTAGCACATCGCCGAGACAAGCAGCAAGCCGAGCATAAGTCCTGAGCTAAATTTTTTCATTCGAATCTCCCTTATTGATAAAATCCTGAAATTAAAACTGAAACAATGCTGGCAGTACGGTTATAAAACACGACTGGATTAGCAGCGACAGAGCTGCCAATGCATAGGTGACCACTCAGGTTACTATTGCTGAGGATCAGTCCCGACGAATCCATTGAAATGATCTGGACGTTACCGGCATTGTCCATGTTGAAATCCGCGTTATTCGTATTCGCTCCGACGATGATTCGCCCCCAGAGGGATGATGTGATGATCGGATAGGTGTAGGTGCCACCTGCAGGGATGGTGACAGAGGTTGGCGGAATGACACCACTAAGCCCTACGCTCGATGGAGTATAATCGCCAGGTTGAGGCACCACCGCTCCAGCCCGTCCGTTGAAGCTGGAAACACCACCGCCATTAACCGTCAACGTCTTAGAGGATGGGTTGGCGCTTACAGTGGTTGTGCCCGCCCCAATAATTCGGAATGTATCACCGGGGTGACCAGCGCGGATTTCGCCCCCAGCGCCCGATATGTTACTGAAAGCGAAGCCTGGACCGATGCTCGACACTGCGCCCGGTGCCGGATAGGCTGTCGCGCAGATACACATCAAGAACAGCCCCCCGAATATCACCAGCGCGGTGCGGTTCACTTGAGTTTTCCTAAAATAAGATCAAGTTTCTTGTCTAGCTTGTCATAGGCGCTTACTGTTGAAGTGTGGCAGACCCCGCATGTATCCTTGAAGACAACCGCTTTTTTCAGCTCTGAGATGTCACTATCTGCCCGGTCTAGCCGCTGCTTGAAGCCCACCCATGTCAAAATAGCGCTCAGAAGCCCCCCGCCTGCGCCGTATCCCATATTGCCAGCATCCATTGGTGTCTCCGGTATTTGATGAAATATTATTCTTTATTGGTGAATTTGAGGGCATCAAAAGCTGCCTGGTACTCAGCCCAGGGAAGACCCAAAAGGATGCACATCTGCTTTTCAATCTGTTCTGCTGCCAGGTGCTCAAGATGGTATGGCGCCCGAGGATCTGCGCCGGGATCGTCAAGTTCTGGATGCCCCATATCGAAGCGGTCAATCTCTCCCCAGGTGATGCCGCGGTGCTTAGTGAGGATCATCTCAACCAGTTCGTGGACAATGAGCGCGGCTTCCATGCGAGGATCCGGCATCTCTGAAACGGTGAGAGACCAAAGCGCCCCGCCTGTCTCGCGGTAATCCCCGGCTGTATCGTACCGCTGCCGGCAGTGTGGTATCGTGGTGATGATGATGTCGTTCAAAAGTTGATCCCCTGTTTTCTGCCACCCTCGATTTTTTCCTTGATCCGGTCGAATGCGCCCAGGTCGAAGTCGAGCTGGTATATTTTCAAGTCCTTCACCTTTTTAGTCACATCCTCGATTGCATCTTCGAAGCTGGTCTTGTGGCCCGAGACGATGCTGCCAAGAATGCCGTCATCGCCATTTGGCACCGCATAAATCTGTCCGCCTCGGCATACGCCATTTTTAACGAATAGGCCGAGCTTTTCGATATCTTTTACAGATCCGACATGAAGCTCATTGTCGTTATGCCATTTTGACGAAAGAACCAACTCAGCGGCGTACTTGAAGTCATTGCTGATTGTTGGCAGTTCGTCGTGCGCCAGGTCGTAAATGGCCTGTGCGTAGGACTCACCCAGCAAGACACAGCACGAGGCAGTCGGAGGAGACGCACAGCGGCACGTTTCGTCAATCGGGTATACCTTCCCCTGCTCCGTATAGCGAAGCTCGTTAGAATAGGGTCCAGCGTAGCCCAGATAGTCATAGACGGGTGCGATCTTTGCCTCTACTTCGGAGGCGCCGGATGGAATCTCGTCAAATACTGCTTCGATGATCGCCTCGTCCTTATCCTCGTAGCCACCACAGACTTTGGCCGGCAGTTTGCCGCCGAGCCGGAAGGTATCGATTCCGAACTCGCAGACGGCCTCGATGGGAGACTGGACAAGGATCTCGATGTCTTCGGCACGTTCTCCGAGGGATGCACGTTTCTTCTCGATGAACTTGCGGGTCTGGTGCTGGTTGTAGTGTGGGAGCGTTTCCCAATCGCCGCGCTCCTTGTCAGCGTTCTTCATGTACAGAGGGCCGTCTTTGCCCTTTACGTAGTCCCACAAGTCGGACAGCCCCCCCGCGCAGTACGTCTTTGCTACCGGGAGCCCCACCTTTTTTAGCATGGCAAGGAAGTAAGCTTTGTCGAGTTCCATCTTCTCGCCGCCCAGAGAGCCGCAAACAGGGACGCCGGCACTCTTGAGGAAAACTTGAAGTGCGCCGTCATAAACATCGGGGAAGAAGACGACGTCCACTGAAGACATGACCTTCCACGGGTTATCCGTCCAGGTGACGCCTGGCAGGCCTTCCCCGATGTGGCAGAGAGGGCTTTCGAGGTACGGGCCGCCGCTGATCCGGTGGTAAAAGACCTTGCCGTAATACTTCGCCATGAAGGGGGCAAGGTAGCTGAACGGGCCCCGGTCCATGATCAAAATTTTCTTGTTCGATAAGCTCATGTCACCGCCTGGAGATACGGCCCCCTAGCGCGAGGGGGCTTTTCTCTGTTCTGAGGTTACTACTTCCCCTTTTTCGGCATCTTCGGCATTTTGGGTGCCATGGCGGGGCCTTTCGGCATTTTAGGGGCTTTCACAGTCGGCTTTTTCATGGTCGTTCTCCTTTTTAGTTGTGGTCCTACTCGTCGCCTATCGTTTTCCAGCGTTGCGGCAGCGTGTACATCTCGCCTTCGAGCGCCGTTTTCAATGTGGGTGCTGCCACTTTGCCGACAGCCTTGATCGCTTTGCCTGCTGGCCCTGCGGCCTTCTGGCTGTAGATCATTCGCGCCACCTTGCTTTTGATCTCGGGTCGGTCCCAGACGGCGGCGACCAGCTTGCCGAGCTTCCCTGGTGAGAGATCCGAAAGGCTTACCGGGTCCTTCAGCGAGCCCAGGGCGATCTTCTCGCCGAGGCCCACGGCGTCGCGCTGGCTGATCCTATTGATCGCCCGGGCGAAGTACGGTTCCAGCGCCAGCAGATCCGAGGAGTCGGCATTCAGTGGCACTGCGTCGGGATACTTGGCGTCCAGGGTTTCCTTGATGGCGTGGGCAAGTGTCTTGCCGCCCTGCTCCCCTGCGTCGTTGATCTTGCCGTTTTTGTAGGCGTTGCCCAAGTCCTGGTATATCTGGCGCTTGGAGACATTCAGGTCAGTCGGAGTATAGGGGGCGGTCACCGTTGGTTCCGCCGGCGAGAATACCGGCTTTTTGTTCATCAATGCCGCTTCCAGAGGATTGAGGTACTGCTCTTCCGGCTGAATGACTCGCTCGCCCTTCTTGAAGTTGTTTATGACCTTCCCGACCTGGCTGAGATAATTAGGCGCCACCCCGCGCACAGCTTCCCCGCGATTCATCAGCTTCCCAAAGTCGCCATTGGCCAGCACCTCGTCGGCAGGGAAGGTATCGCCCGCCGCCGTACCGGCTGCATAGATGTCATCCACGGCGCTACTGTTCGCCTTCACGGTGTCGAGCAGCGCGCCGTGACTCTCGGGGTTGAAGAGGTAGCCCTTTTTGAGTACCGTTTCAGCCATAGCCTGCTGCTCTGCCGGCTGGAGGCCGCCGCCAGTGCCGAACTTCCCGGCGCTGCGAATGATCCGGTTTGCTGCTGAGTTGAGACCTTGACGCACAGCTGGGATGTTGGTAACGCCCCTGAAGGCCCCGGCGAGGGTACGGCCCCCGCCCTCTACTGTAGCGCCCAGGGCGGCATCTTTGGCCACATCCATTCCATCCGTTGGCTGGTCGGCGATTTTTCGCTGTGCATACTTCCCGGCCGCATTAATGCCACCAGCTACAGCAAGGCCAGCAAGGGGGCTACCGACTAGCCCGGCCGCCATTGGCAGAAGATCAAGACCTGTCTGGACGCCTGCATACAGGTTCGGGTTATCGCGGCCCCACTGCGGCACGCCCTCGTTGACTCCGGTTACCTGCTGGGGGGGGGTAAACTGTTTAGGAGCACTCTTGACCGGCGCGGCACCATCCCACTCGCTCTGGAGGGGCTGGGCGTCTTCCCATTCTTTTTTCAGGTCTGAGGCCATTATTCCTCTCCTATGCTGCCATCAGCGTACTTAACGAGGATCTTCCCGCTCTTGGATCTTCGGCGCTCAACCACAGCCTTCCCTTTTGCGGCACCCGGCGCGGCGCCTTCCCCTTCAGGTTTGAGCGAAGCATTCGGCACTCCGCGCTGCAGCCGGTCAAGGGTTCTGAGTGCCTTCTTGAGCTGGACCTTAGCAAATGCCTTGTTGGGTTGGATGGCGCCGGGGATCGTCGCCTCGATGGCCGCGCGCTGGTCCTGGCTCCCCTGTCCGCCACCGAGCAGAGAGCGCATTGCGAGAATGTTCTCTTTCAGAACGGCAAGGTCGGTGATGTAATCGACCTGACCGGGGTCGAGCGTCTGGCCGATCTTGGAGCCCAAGAAGTTCGACATTGCCGAAGTCGGCTCACGCTGTTTGAGCATGAGCGCGATTTGCGCCTGCTGTGCACTGCTGAACGGCTTCATCTTGTCCAGCGAAGTCATAGTGTTGTTCAGCGTGCCGCGTATGTCTTCAATGAGCGTTTGCTGCTGGTTCGTCTTCATCTGGGCGCCAGCCGGGGCATAGCGCACGGGGTCAGCCTTAACGTCTGCGGCATCCACAAAAACGAGACTGCGGGTCTGGTTATCGAATGCCTGCACCATCCGCCCCGGCGAGGGCATACGAGGAGGACGCCCCGCTATTTTCTGGGCAACATCGTCTTGCTGCATATTCTTAATGATCGACGCTGCCTCAGCATCCCCGCGTTGGGCTCTGGCGTATAGCTGCTCCTTCGTCTGGGCCTGCTCCCTGCCCATCCAGTTTGAAGCCGTAGGTTTGCCGTCCGGACTAGTGTAGGTGTTTTCGTACTGCTTGGTCAGCGCTTCGAGTGCCGGCTTCGGATCTTGACCGTAGCTACCTGCCGCCTGCAGAATTAAATCTTTTGCCTTCTCGAATGGCATCAGGTAAGGCTTCGTCGGCTGCCCGGTGGCATCCTTATAGACCAGGCCGTTAACCGGGTTCGCGCCAGCCGGAGGTGGCTGGGCAGGGTCGAAAGGCTGAGCATTCTGGTACATCCCGCCGACCCCCGCAATGGCGCCCAAATAATCGGCGTTCGCGGCCTTGTCGGTAACCTCCTTCTTAATCCCTCGGCCTTCCTTTGATGCAGAGATTACCTGTTCAGGAGTGAGGCCCTTAAGATCGGTGGGGTCAAGCCCCAAGAGCCCTGCGACGGAGTTAAGACCCTGCGAACCATCAGCATGCAAATTCTGATAGTCGCTCGCCACGTTACGGATTGCAGCCATGTGCTGCTTGGTTGCATCTGCACTGGTGAGTTGCGCCAGGACGTTGGGTGAAGCGTTCCCGGCGATATAGTCACGGAGACCGGCCTCACCCTGTGCGCGCTGCTGGAAGTCCGATTTCGCAGCCTGCGTGTAATTGTTCGGGTCGGTGCCGGTTGCGAACGGTCCAAGGTCGGCAGTCGTGCCACTCTCGGCCAGGACCGCCCGCGACTCGGGATCATTCCAAAAGCGTGGGTCGGTAGTGCCGGTCTGCTGAGCATAGTCGACCAGCGCCGGATATGCGCTTTGCATGTCTGGCAACTGCTGCCCGGCCTGATATTTTTTCAGATTGTTGTAGGGCCTCGGGAAAAGCATCGCACCTATTTCATCCCAGCTCATCAGGTTCCCCCTCCGACTCCACCGCTCAATCCGAACGAGAAGGAATTGCTGCTGCTGGTCTGGCCGCCCGTTCCGTTCCAGAGCCCCTGCAGGTAATTGAGTGGCGCCCAATTCGATGCGTTCTGCTGCGCGGCGTTGGTGATGTTGAAGTTGTTAGCTGAATTGGCATTCTGCTGCGCCAAACTATTCACGCTCTGATTCTGGCTGTTCGATAAGCCGTAAGCTGCATTTGTCGCATTTGCCCCGGCCTGTGCATACTGCGGGGCATATTGCTTGTTGATGTCGCCCATTGCCTGCTCAGCGAGACCGGAAGACCAAATCCCGCGCTTGGCGAGGTCGCTGTTCTCGTTCGTTATGTCGGTCGCCTTGGCAGCATCAAGCGGCGCCGTGTAGCCTGCCGTCATGTCCTTCTGCATCTGCTGCAAGTCGCCGCCGCTGATCTGCTGTGGCGTGCCGGCGCTCTGGTAGGTCGGCGCAACATATTGAGGCGCATTTAGGCTATAACTTGTCCCGCTGCCGGGAGTGACCACATTGCCCTGATCGTCGTACACCGCGGGAGTGCCACCAGTCCCTGTAATGTAGCTAGGATTGGTCTGTGACATATTCTGCATCGCGCCCTGAAAGATCGCCGACCGCTGGTCTGCGGTAAGCGGCTGGCTCTGCGAACTGCTGGTGCTGACGTTCGTACTACCGCCCATAACTACACTCCTTTCTGGCTTTTCTGGTTAGGGAAATGCCTAATTGATCCACCTTTGTGGCTCCATGCCGTACCGACTGTTTGCGGCTCTTTCTGTCGGAGATCTCTTATCATCCTGGTCATACCCGGCCGGCCGTCCTTATTGCCATGATCCAGGACAAACATTGCCAGACCGTCCATCCGGTAGCACAAGAAATGTGTGATCTCCCCAGAATCGCCCCTGTGAATGATGTAGTGGCCCAGAGCAAGGCATTCGAGCACGTTTACCTCAAGCTGCCCGGTTACCACATAGAAATCACCACAAGACACCAGGAAGGCGGTCACTTCATCAAGTAAATTGTTTACCTCTTCAAAGGTCATTGTTCCTTGAACTCCAGGGCCAAATATTCTTTGCCATCATCCCCGGTTGTCACCGTGACACCAGTAATTGTCCATTTCCGGCCACTGCCGCCCAGGTCAGGCAGAACGTGCGCATTGCACAGTTCCACCACTTGCTGGTCGAGATTTTTATCCGTAAAATTGGCGAGTTTTCGTGGTTTGCTCATATATCCAGACCAGCCAGACAGTATTTTAAACGCAACTCCTTGATAAGAAAATTGCCCGGCATACTGTCAAAAGTCAGATAGTTCCCGGTGTCGTCATTCATCAACAGATCGAGCGTGGCATCATCGTTGAGATACGTGGTCACTACCGTAGAGTTATTGAACGTCAGCCGAAAACTTATCGTGATGCTCTCGGGGAAGTTCTCCAGATCAGCAAGACCTTCTGAACTGTTGAGATCGAATACATTGTCGCCGGCACTCAATACCGAGCTTGACGCTACCATTATCGGCTCTGCTGATTCGTCCAGGAAAGCTTCGATAGTGATACCAAAAACGGTATCATCAACCGTGATCCCAAAAGACTGCCAGATCTTAGTGCGACTTGAATCTGCATCTTCATGCCGAGTCTGCAAAACTGACTGTCTCGGGTACAAGAGGTTGGTTGAAGGAAAGTCGCTTTTAGCGAAAGCACCCTCGCCCACACCGACCAAGAAGTCGGTGTTGATGTCATTTAGCGCGAGGGCAGCCGGATTCGCTGCCGGTAGAAGCATGTTCGCTTTGGAGTATCCGCCCTTACCATCGTAGTAGAAAATGAGGCTCTGAGACCCGCCATTCGTCACTGGCCAACTGAACATGATCGCCCTGAAACGTTGGAGGTGCAGGCCGATAACGCTCGTCGGGGATATTGCCAGAACCGAGAAGATCGACCGGAAATAATCCTGCTGGTTGTGCGGCAAGAGATTCGCACCGTTCAAACTTGCGGCATAAATGCCCTCGGTGCTGAGGATATAAACCACGCCATTCACTTCAACATTGCCCGCGGTAAAACGTTTGCCGAGCTGCAGCGGGACAAAAGTGACGTCCTGATAGGTCGACCCGTACATGGCATAAACCGAGTTTGCGCCATAGACTATCGCACCGCCCTGTACTGGCACAAAGTCGATGGCCGGTTCCTGGTTGGGCAGCCAAAGGATGTTGAGCGGGTCCCATGTGGTTGCGTCACCATTGTTGGAGATCTGAATTGTCCCGTCGCTGTTCACTACCCACAGCCGGTTGGTATAGACGCGAAGCTTGGTTGATGTCTTCCCGGAAATCAGCGATATGGTGAGATCGTCCAGGTTGATGATCCCGTTCTTTGTGCTGTCAGGATTTGGGTTGCAGGCGTAGTGCTTTGCAAGGAACGTCACGGACTCGGAAATACCCGAGATGAACGCACCTGGCAACACATGCGCTGTTCCTGCAGTCACGTCAGTAGGACCGCCCGACGCGGTGTCAAGTATCCCGGTGTACACATTGCCGTCGCCAGGAGCAAAATAGAAGTTGTAGGTTCCACCAGAAAGCAGACTGAGGCAGAGCCCCGGTGATGCCCCTGCAATGACTTGAGTGTCCGTCTGGAAAAACGCAGAGAGGTAGCCTGACGTGAAGAGAATAATATTCTCCATCCGTAACAGCTGATTCCGGCCGACAGCTTCAGGGAGAAGAGCCTGTGTTTCGCAGCCCCTAAAATCCCGCTGCCTAGCGACTTGCCACCCGTCTTTGACAGCGACAGAATCATCTGGCATTATTTTGAGCTGGACAACCGCCATTTAACCCACCCTGTACCAGTTGGACCCGATCAGTTGAAATGTTATGGTTTCGTCCTGCACTGCATCCCATTCGAAAGGTAGCGCACTGCGCATAATGGTCTGTCCGGCTACCTGTGGCGTGAATGTCGCCGCAAAGCCCGACGCATCGTCTTTCAGGTATCTGATGATACCGGTGGCCGGCAGTTGGAACGATGCCGGTCCGGCAGAAGTATCGATCAGAATCGTCTTCACGATGGCAATGGTTGAAGGAGACATCAGTGTCAGTTTTCCGTTCTGGAATAGCAACACCATGTCCGTCGAGCCAAGCGGGACAGCAACCGGGCGACTTGAAAGGTAGACGTTGAATCCTTCGCTGGCGCCGGACATCAGTTACCCCCTCGGATGTAGCCATGTGAGTTGTAGTGCGGGCGAGGCTTGTGTCTGTTGTCCCATGACTTAGCCTTCCCCATCGCCATCTGGTAAAGCATATTTTCCTTGGTGAACCGGCCGTCTTTCTGCAAGTCGTAATAGCTCATGCGCAGGCCTAAAATGAAGAGCTCCTGGAAGTCGAGCGGGAAGATGGTATCCGCACTGTCGGCATAATCGGCCGTGATGTTTTGCTCGCCGATCACCGATGCTGTGCCAGTTAACGCCGGGTGAAACACAACGACCCCTGCGGCCGTCAAGGTGTACCCCTGCAGGCTGGGAGGAGTTACTAGGTCAGTGCTGTCGGCCTGCAGGATATTGTCCGAAGCCGCGTCGATCTTCGCGGCTTCCTGATCACTCAGTTGATCGCTCTGCGTGAAGAACGTATCGCCCACCTGAATGGAGACAATTTCCGAGACGCCGGCCGGGATGGTGATCTGGTTGTTGACGATGGCCAGGGTGATCGGTTCAGTCAGAAATTTCCACACGCGCGGCTGGTTCAGGATCTCCTGCACCACCTCGTTGAACCATACGACGAAAGGCGCCCGCGAAATTCCGCCGGGGAACTTAGTCCTCGCTTTGGTAATCGTCGTGCCTACGTTGACAACCGCCATCCTCTTACCCCTTCTTGTGCGTTCTCATGTGCGCTGCGAGCCCTAAATCGCTTCCGCAAGCCCTACCGCACACTTCGCAGACTATTCCTTTTTTTTTTCGGCGTCGGTCGGTGCGGCGATCACCGAAGGGGTAAACGGGTCCGAGAAGATATAGTGCTTGTTATTCGCCTTCAGAGCTTCGACGGTATGCGCCGGAACGATTGCATAGGCCGCTAGCTCTTCGGCGTGCCGAGTGCCATCATGATCAGGGTGGCCAGGGTTGATGAAGGGCGCGCCTGCAATTGTTACCCGTGTGTCGGGGAGCTGCTTGATCACCCTGACGCGGAATTTACCTGCGAGTTCTTCCATAGTGCTCATGTTGCCTCTCTTTCTGTCTCAGATGAGACACTTGTTCGTGCGTTTAAATTCGGGGTTCCGTTCCAGAGCCTTCATCAGCTCGGTTGCATCTTCCGTGATGCCCTGCTGTTCCCATAGTAACCAAAGCGCCTTAGGCACCCGGCCAACAGCCTTGATATCCTCGTCAGCCTTCTGCCAGTTCTCGTCAGAGTTCTTGCGCTCCTCGTGGCAAAATTCGCGGATGTAACCGTCGAACTGTGCGTGCGTGGCGATCTGCTCGTCTCCGACGATCTTATGGTCTGCAAGAATAAGGCTGCTGCCGCTCATGGGTACATCCTTTGAAGAAGAGGGGCCGAAGCCCCTCTGTGGTTAATTTTCCGTCCAGTTGATCCAGGCGTTCACCAAGCCGGCCGTCTTCGCCCAACTCAGGCGGATATAAGCAGCCGCGTCGTTCCAGGTCAGAATGGCGTTGCTCGTCGTGCTCACGGCGGTGCGATCGGACTGGGTGCAGGTTGCCCAGGGGCCGTTAGAAGTCGGGCCGCATTGCACCAGAACAGTCCCGGAAAGAGCTGCATTGGCATGGCCAGCAATGGCGACACCCTGGACCTGCACGGTCTTGGTCCGGTAACCGCGCACGTTTTGAGCCGCGGAGTACGATGCGGCACTGCTGGTAGTGGAGAGGTTGCTAAACGGAGTCCATTGACCGGCGTTTGCTGCAAATACCGAACTCGACAAAGCGAGGACTGCGAGGACTACGAAGATCATCTTTTTCATTTTGCGGCACCTCCTGCGGGTGCGCCGGCAGCGGCAGCCGGCTCGGGTTCTGCTGCGGGTTCCGGCGCGATGACCCCGCCGTGGTCCTTAACAGCGATGGGCGCGCATTCCTCATTCAGCATAAGGAACTTTCCGCCTTCGTCCGTTTTGGTTTCCGACCCGAACAAGAACGTTCTGGCGAAGTCGGCAGGCATATAGACTTTTTGCATGTCATGCTCCTTAAAAGAAGGGGGCCGAAGCCCCCCGGTGATTACTGGTAATCGACGTTCTGATCGAGGCCGACGATCCTGCCGCTGGACGCTTCATTCTTTGCTTCCAGGGTATGGTTGACGGTGATGTGGTACTTCTCGTTGAGCCCGGAGGTGGTTGCGAGCTTGGTCTCGCCGATGGCTTCCAGCGTAGCCTTCTTCCAGTAGCTCATATTGAGGATGGCGAACACGTCGACCGGCATGGCGGTGTCCAGTTCGGTGACGACCTTGCCGAAAGCGGTCACGTACACATCCACGTAGTCGTCAACCTTGGAACCGTCGATGAAACGGGTTTTGGACCCGCCGGCAGAGGCGACGTTGTCGAAGGCCGCCTGCTGAATCGCGTTGCAGAGGCCCTTCATGGTCTTGTTTTTGTCGGTCGAACCAGTGGTGTACATGTTTTGCATGGTGAGCTTGATCAGCCCAGCCGTAAGGGGTCGCACGGTGCCGCCCGTAACGGTGCCGTCAGCGTTCAGTGTTGCATCGCTCGGCATGTTCAGGTTGGTGATGATCCAGTTCAGGATGCCGCGCATCTTGTACGGAATGGTCACGTCATCGCCCAGAGCTAACACGCCGTTGATGAAGGACCAGTTGATATCCTTCATCAACCCTTCCATCTTCTTGCGACGCTGCAGGTCACGCTCGGTGGAGCGGCCGGCAGTCTTCACGGCGCCGGAGGTGGAAGAAACCGCATAGCTCTCTTCCTGGATCTGGGTGTAGTTGTAGAGCCTGGACGGCTGAGTCGAGGCGTTGATCGTCGGGTCCGACCCTTCCAGCACGGCATTGTTGGTGTTTGCGGCACGGATCGTGTCGGTCAGGAATTCATGCTTCCTATTTCCCGGCTTCTTCCCCGATCCGAGTGCGTGGTACGTTACGCCGATGGCCGGCGCGATGATGGAAAGCTCATCAAGGAGGGACTCCCTGACGCCTACCATGTTTACGGTCTGTACAGTTCCGGCAGGTACGGTCATTTCTTAACTCCTTTTACAGCCCTTCAGCGCTTCGAATTCATGGAACCTTTGATGCCGAGCTTCGTCTTCAGATTTGTGAACGCCAGAAAGTCTTCTTCAGTCCCGCTCTTCTGGGCCTTGGCGTGCAGTTCCCGTAAAGTCTTCATGTCGGCCTCTGCGGTCTTCCCATTTGAACCCGTGACACCGGGAGCGAGTTTGGTTTTGGCCTCTTGTTTCTGTTTCAATACTGCTTCTGCTTCTTTGCCCATGTGCTCGTTGCAGTAGTCGTGGGCGAACTTCACGGCGCCCATGTCGCCCTTGAGGCGGTAGGCGTCGGCGAATTCCAGGCCGAGAATCTTATTCGCCTTGAGCTGGCTCTCGAACCACACGCTAGCCTGGTCCCATACGTCCTGGGGGATATTGCTGGCCTCACGGAACACATCGGCAGCGGTGGCAAGCCTGTCGCTGCGCTCTTTAGCCTCAGCCTGCAGTTTTGCCGACTGGCCCTGCTTCTCCGTCCACTCGGCTTTCTTGGCCTCGTTATCCGCATACCAGGTCTCGGTATCGTGGATGAACTTCTCGGCCGCCCTGAGGGCAGTGACGGTCTCCATGGAGCGATCACCAGCGCGGATAGCCTCTTCCAAGTCGGCCTTGTGTGCGATGATGTCCAGGTAGTTACCGTTCAGCTGGTCGACCTGGGCCGCGGTAAGATCCACGAACGGTTTTTTCTCAGCTTCCACACGTTCAGTGGTCTGCTGCTGCAGCTTCTGGATGGCTTCGGCGATCTTGGCTTCGTTCTTCTCCTCGATCTCCTTCAGCCTCTCCTCGAAGCTCTTCTGCTTGATGCCCTTGTTTTCCTCTTCATCTTTCTTGTCGGGTTGTTCGGCGTCAGCTTCTTCCGGATCCGCATCCGGGTCGGTCTCTTCGTCCGGGGCGTCGGCGCCCTCCTCACCTTCTTCGCCTAGATTGCCACCAAGATCCGCATCTTGGTCATCGTCCTCACTAGCGGCGGCGTCCAGTCCTTCGAGGTTACCCAGCATCAGCATTGCCGGGAAAAGCAAAATCAGTTTCAGCAATTTTTTCATCTTCATTTCGTGCTCGCTTTCTGCCCGAAGGCGGTTGTGAACCATGCGCATATCGACCAGCGCCGTTTCGGCGCCACCTGTTTATCTGGAGCCTCGGGATCGTAGTTAACGAGGCCTTCTATGATCTGAGGAAAGAACTTTTTGACGATGAATCTGAACTCTTGCGCGCGCTTGATCTCGCCCTGCTGGGTGTAGGGATCAAGGTTGATCTGCTTCTCGGTCATCGTCTCGCTGAGCTCGTTCAGCTTCTGGAAAAGCATTTTGACGCCTGGGTGGTTGATGGCGTCGCGCATGATCCGCTGATCTTCCAGCGTTCTCTCGATACGTTCGATTTCTTCCTGTCTACTGGCCATTCATCTGCCCCCCGGCCGACATCGCCGCACCGGCCGCGCCTTGCATGTCGGGGATCTGCATCGCTGTACGCTCGGGAACCGCCATGCCGCCGCCGTTCTGCTCGAGTTCTTTCACCTGGCGCTGCATCTGCGGGTTCTTGCCATCCACTTTCGCCGTGATGCTCATGCCGCCCGTCATCATCTTCTGCAGGAGCATCATCTGGGCTTGTGGGGGGAGTTGCGCGAGGTCCACATTAATGTTGGCCTTGTAGTCAACCTCGGGTGGCTTCGGTGGCGGCGGAGGGGTATCAAACTGGTTCTCGTTGAACCCTGCCAGCACGTTGAACATTCCAGCGACAGCATGCCAGTCGGTGGGAATGTTCGCTTTTTGCCTGAATTCAACAATTTGCATTAAATTTTGAGCTTTCTTATAGCGAGGAGTCGCGCCCAGTCCGGCGTTGATCTGGACGTCCACCTCAAAGTCAAAAACGCTGAGATCAATGATCTGTCGACCGTTCCGGATCTGGGTCGGCAACTGGGTCCCGGCGTTGCGCGCGGCGATCTTGAGCACGATCTCGTCGGTCTCGTAGGCCATGGTCAGTTCGGCAACCAGCGAGAGCACCGGGATGAAGAAGGACTGGTTGCGGATCATCAGGTTGACACCCAGCTTCGCGTTGGCATCCTGGTCTTGCATCTGGTGGAGACCGAGGCCTTTCGTTGTCCCCTTAAGGGCGAGCTGCCGGCTACGGTCGGCGACACCCATCGGTACAAGCGCGGCAATATCCTGGTTTCGGGAATCGTCCATGCGCATTGACTCAAGCAGCCCATTCGGGAACTGAACAAACTCGAACTCGTCCTTATCTGCGGCGAAAATGCGGGAGTTGGCCAGCTGGTCAAGGTCGATGTTGTGGTCAGGGCTCACACGTATCCGGCCGCCCTGTGCCATCTGCTTGGCCACATCGTTCGCATTGTTGCGATGATCGCTGAGCTCATCCTCAATCGGGGCGATTACCTCGGGGAAGCCGACACCGGTGGCATCCCACAGCCGGCCCTTCAGGTATCCCACCACGAGCGGGAGCTTGTTGACCTCACGCCCGTTGTAAAAAACGTCGTTGACGGGAAGGGAACTGGAAAGCGGGAAACTGCCGGCGATGGAGAATTGAACGAACCACTGAAAGTTTTTCTTCTCGAAGAAGATCATCACCTCGGCGCGGTTCTTATCGCCCAGGTCGACACGCTCGGCGTCGGAGAAGTCGAAGCTCGCCAGCTGTAGCGCGGCGTCATTCCCTTCCCGAGTGTTGGCAAGGTGGCCCTCGATGTCCTCTTCGGTGAAGTCGAGGTTGAAGACGCCCTTCGCCTGGTAGTTCATGATCTCGTCCAGGGTGAACGGCATCAGGATCCCGGCGAAGGTCCCAAGATTCACGTCGAGATAGGGAATCTTCGGATCCCAAAAGCAATCACGGCGCGGCATGAGGCGGTCAATTACCCACGTGTCCCTGACGATCACATCTTTCTCTTGCGGAACCAGCTGGGAGCCCAGCATTTCGCCGTACTGCTCATGAATCTGCTGAGGGACTTCCTGGCCGGCAGGGGTCACGAACTTGTCAGGGAGGGGTTTCTTGTAGCTCTCGTGCACCCAATGAACAAAAGCCGCTTCGATGCCATCGGCGGCGCCAGATCGGAGGCTTGCTTCCTGCCAGAGATGAAAACCGCTGGTGTTGTCCTTTCGGTAGATGAAATCTTCGGTCAGGATCTGGGCGAACTTATCACGCTGTGGGTTTTCTGGGGAACGGGAGGTGAAGCTGATTGCGTCGGGGTCCTGGTTGTACTCCAAGATCGCATTTTCAACGTAGCCGTCGACGATGGAAGTGCTTTTTGTAGAGGGGAGAGCAGATAGCCCGCGAGAGATGCGCTCTTCGGCATCGGCCAGGATCATCTCGTACCGATTACGGTTGTCATCGATGATCGGCTTCAGATGAAAGTCGAACCATGCGTCAAAGGCCCGCTTGAGCTCAAGGGGCCTTGCAAGGTCTTCGCTGTTTTCCTGGTCGGAGAGTTCCATTGATCCCCCCGCGGCTGCGGGCACTTGTCTGGTGCGGTAAAAAGTGGGGCCGAAGATGGGGAGGCGTCCACCCTGGCCCCGAATTCATCAGGTTCAAGCTCTATCCGAAAAAATCACCAATGTCAAATAATTTTTCACTACGGATGAATTTCTATCGCAAAAAGACCTCCGACAGGTCAAGCGAGTTAGTTTTTCTCTTGCCGCCCTTCCGAAAAAGGTGGTCCGGCTTGTAGTAGGTCATCGCCAAGGCATCGGCGTGGTCCGGGGAAAAGCCGAGCTTCTTCCGGATCTCCTTCTTGTCGGCGATCTTGACCTTGCTGCCCACATCGTCACGGGTGATCGCGCCCAGCTCGTTGATCAGGTCTTCGTGGTTCGGGATACTGATCGCCCGGGCGATGAATGCAAGCGATAGGTCCCAGTACATTTCGGCGCGTTTGTTCAGGAACTTTTCTGGCTCTCGAAGGTCCTTTGTGCTGCGAGAGTCTGCCGGCCTGGCGTTGATGTTCATGTTCTTGAGAGCTTTCGGCAAATACCAGCCCAGTCCGATATTGTCGACAAAGGCAACGTCGGCGTCCTCTTTCAGCAGGATCGACCCGGCCCAGTCCTTCAGGTCGTCAGGGTCCGAAGTCTGTTTTTCGTGGAACTCTGAGATCGGGCCGGTACGAATGCACACCACCGATCGGTCACCGCCACCGCCGGCATCCACCGCGCCCATGACAGGATCGAAGTCGGACGTTTCGAATTCACGTTCAACCGCGTCCTGAATCGCATCGTAAGGGATCAGTCCGCCGCTCGCCACGGAGGGGGGGAGGCCCAGCACCTTCACCCGGTAGGTGTTCGACTCCCTGCCGTACTTGAGCATCTTCTCGATGTGTTCCCGGCTGACCAGTTCCGAGTCCTCTCCGCTCCAGCGCGCCGTGATCCACTGGTCGGCTTTGTTATGTTGCGAGTCGTGCGCGTACCCTTTCGCCCGGGTCGGGTTGAAGATCATCAGCGCGATTGAGCAAAGGCTCGTCAGCGTTCCCTCCAGGGGACCGAACACGGGTTCAGGGACGCTCGCCGCTTCGTCCACCACGATCAGCTGGTAATCGGCATGGCGCCCGTACAGGGTTTTGGCCTGCTCGTCTTCGGTGGCCAGCGGGTTAATCGTCACGCATTCTGCAAACCACTCGGCGCCGGGATTCTTCGCGCCCTTGTGGAACATCTTCTCGGTCTGCCAGGTGATGGATTGTTCCAACACGCTCGGCGCTTGGTGATCGTCAGGGTTGGTCGAGATGGCTAAGCGGAGAATTTTGGAACATTCCGCCCAAAGTACATTTCGCAGATGCTTGCCAGTCACGCCCGTTGCAGTGATCTTCGTGTATGGGAACACGTCCAGAAAGTAGCAGATGGTCATTGCTGCGATGAAGTCTTTGCCGACACCCTGACCGGCGCTGATCGAAATACCGATCTTGTTGGCGTAGGCCCGTTCCTCTTCCGTCAGGTGATCGGGGTCATCATGGGCCTTAACCTTCGCGCGGATCAGCTTCCCCAGTTCCAGGAAGTAATCTACCTGCTGGGATGAGAGTTTGACGGATGGGAATCTATCCTTTGCCCAGTCTAGCGGATAGTTGCGCCAGTGCTTTACGGAGGCGATGGCTTTCTGTTTCTGCTTGTCGACACTCAAAAGAGGCCCCTTTTAAAAAAATTACAAATTTTTCAGCAATTTAGAGCGGCCCTTTTATTTTGAGTTGTGGGATTAGGGGACAGTACACACAACGTGCACCCCGTCTCATCCCACCCCCCTGACCCGGCGCACCCTCCGCACGGCACCCGGCCCCGCCTCCCCCCTCCCTCTGCCTTGCAGCCTTGGGAGCGGGGCCACCAGCGCACCCATCCGTGCACCTACTGATAGGCAATCAATAGGCCAACACCATACAACTACTTATCATTACTAGGGTTTAGTTCATTAGGCTGCAATTCGGTAACGGTTTCGGTAACGGTGCGGGCTTCTTTGTCTGCGTCGATCACCGCTGATGCCCAGAACTGGGCCACGTTCTGGGTCGACTGGCCCCGCTCCAGGCGCTCGTTGTTGAAGAGGGAGTTGAAAAGAGTGACGGCAGCCATCGGGGATTTGTCCACGACCTTTTTTAGGTTGTCCCCGGTAAGAGCCGCGAGAACCGTCGCCCCGGTGTACGCGTACAGATCAGCGCGGTTCTTCTTGTAAAGTTCCACGTTGATGTCAGCGGCGGGGACGTATGGTTTTAGCCTGAGGATAACGGCCGTCTTGCTGCAGTTGAAGTGATTGGCGATGTCCTGATAGCTCACCCCCTTCAGCCTTAGCTCGATAGCCTTCTGGACGTCGATCTTCTCGACCGTTCCACCTTTGCGTTCTTTGGGTATTGGTAAGCTGATAATCGCCTTCGTCTTTGCCATCTGCCCATCCTCCCGGTGCTCTGTTTCTACTCTGATCAGATTTGCAATTCAAGAATAAATTTTCATCGTCAGTGAATTTATTTGGCACGCCTTCTGCAATATAGCCGACCTATCCTGATTTCGGCCCAAATCACTGTGCTGCACAACAGCACACCCCTAAAGGGGGATGTGCTGGTTGGTGCGTTTGGCACAGCATGTTTTTTGTGCTGGTTTGTGCTTGGTTGTGATTCACACCCAGTTGAAAACATGGTTTTGTGCTGGTTGTGCCAAATTATTTTACTGCTTCGAACATTTTTTCTGTGGCCTCGTCACCCTTCAAAACCGGCGTATAAAACTTCCCGTCGTACTCCAATTCACCCGCATCGATCATCTTTTGAGCCTCGCCTATTTCCTTCCTGAACAGGGCAACCCTGAGGGTGCGTTCAGTCTTGTCGGGAAACGCTCCTACAAAGCACGACAGCCATGTGGCGGGGAGACATTTACCCCCGAGATCGTCAGCTACTACAGCGTCAAATAGAGCCGCTCTCGCCGCCTTTTTGTAGGCCGTTTCTCTGGTATCCTTACGGGGGTCATAGTTGAAGTCGAAGGAGACAACGGCAGATGACCAATCGCCTACCTGAACGGATTTGAGTTCGTATTTGATCGGCGCCCAGGGCTCCATGTCTTTGCCCTTGGTGCACTCGATGATGCCACGCGGCTTGTTGACCAGCACCTCAAGATCCATGGCGCCCTTGAGCGCTGAGGAGCCACGCGCCCGGCCCTTGGCATCGTCTGCATGGCCAGTGTGGTGGACGATGAGGACGGTGCAGTTGTAGCGGTCGCGGATGCCGTCTATGCAGTTGATCCAGGTCTGCATGTCATTGGCGCTGTTCTCGTCCGCGTCCGCGGGAAGCGACCGAGCCAGCGTGTCGATGATAAGTAGCGCGGGCGCCCCCTTCGCCTCGGCGATCTGGTCGATGTCGGCCATCAGCTGAACGGATGCCACCTGGTTGATCTCGACGCGTGACGTTGATAGATAGAACTGCCCGCGCTCCTGAGAGAGCCCACGTGAGTGGAACCATGCCCCGGCCCGCCTGGAGATGCCGTACTTGCCCTCGCCGCAGATGTAGATCACCGGCCCCTTCTTGACGGCACGGCCGTTCCATTTCGTCCCGGTTGCGACCGACAGGGCCCAGTCCAGGGCGACGAATGTCTTGCCGGATCCAGAAGCCCCCACTAGCATCCCGGTGCATGGCGTCTCTATCAGCTTGTCGATCAGATAGGTCGGCGGGGTTGGGGCAAAGTCCACCAGATCGATCAATACGGGCAGTGCACGCTTGCTATGCACGGATAGCAGGTCCCGCGTCGCAGATGCGCCGTTGGCCAGGGCGTAGTCGTTCCAATCGACCTTCGCGCCGGGGTCGGCCGGCGGGGCCACTACCGTTCCCCTGCCGATTTGCTTGACCGCTTTCTGTGCGGCCGTAATGCCCGGGTTCTCCGGCTTATCATTATCGTTGTCCGCGGCGAACACGATATGGCTACCGGGGTACAACTTGCAGAGCTTTTCTGCAACCGGCGCCAGGTTGCCTGTGTTCACCGCCATCACCGCAGTCTTCCCGGTTGCGATGGCCACGGTCTTGGCCGTCGCGTATCCCTCGCAGATATAGACGGTGTCGCGCTCTCCCTCGATGGTGAAGAAGTTGCCGTGCATCTTCCCATTGAAGTTGATCTTCTTCTCGCCTCCGTCCTGCGACACCCGCTGAACGGACCACAGCGTTCCCTTCTCGTCGTACAGCGGAATGATGATCTGGCCGGTTTCGCGGTGCAACCTGATACCACCATCCGTGTTGACCTGCTTCTTCGTCAGATAGGGGTGATTCTGCGGGCAGGTGTCAGATGATACCCACAGCTCAAGCGCGTTCTTCTGGCCGGTCGCGTACTTCTCGGCGGAGCTCTGCTTCTCGATCTTTGGCACAGGCGTATCATCACGGATGTCGAGGAACTCGCTGAGCAGCTGCGCGGCCTCGCTCATGCGGACGCCACGGACCTTTGCAACCAGGTCGATCGGATCGCCCCAGGCAACGCCCGCGGCGAAGTCGCTGCCTACGCCGGTACTGACGTTGGTGGAGCAGCTCTCGCCGGCGCCGCCGTAAATCGTCCCGCACAGATATTCACTCCGGACGGTACGGCCACCAGGGAGAAATTGCGAAAATATCGCCTGCAACTGACCGCAGGCGATAGCGTTTATTTTGGCGTAGTCGAGGGGGGCATCGTCGTGCCCCCATCCGTTAAAATCGATCATTGGGCACTCCAGCAGGTTTGGGAAAAGTCACAGAATTTGCAGGTAAAGAAATTGCGGTCAGAGCTGCAGCGCTGCAGCATGGAACCCTCATCACAGGCACGGATGACGGCGCCGGCACGCGCCCAGCACAGATCAGCCTCGACCGGGTCGAAGTCGATCAGCTCGTGGTAGATCTCCATGGTATCCGCGTTGATCGCGGTGAACAGACAGCGCGGCAGCTTGAGATAGCTCATGTAAATGTGCACTTGGGCCCAGTAAGTTGAAGAGTAATTCTTCAATTTGTCCGTGGAAACCTTCTTCCAGTTCTTGGCGCCCAGGGCTTTGTTTTCCCATAGTGCCGGTAGTTCTATGGGCAACGGAGCGCCTCTGCGACGCCACCCGGTGAGCACCCCGTCGACGTGGCCACGGAAGACGCCGCCGAAGTCCTCGAAGCCGAGGCCCTGCGCGCCGAAACCGAACATGAACCCGGCATCCTTCAGCCAGTTCTTGACCTTGGTCTCGTAGGTATGGCCCCGGTCGAAGATGCGGCGGATCCTCGGCGGGAAGTTTTTGCGCTCTACCTGCCCGCGTGCTGCGAGCAGCTGGTACTGAACGTGTCTTTCGCAAGAATGCCCGATGATGGACGCCCCGAGGTATTCTCGGGGCGCCTCCTTCTGTGCGTTGATGTCGATCGCCTCATCGATGAGGAAGTTGAGACGAT
>Ga0265338_10001324_pt1 | contig 40455 bp, 22 predicted proteins | sample 42126metaG_FD_193579 | JGI IMG/M metagenome (GOLD analysis project Ga0265338, IMG submission 193579) | Rhizosphere microbial communities from Carex aquatilis grown in University of Washington, Seatle, WA, United States - 4-21-26 metaG | ecosystem: Host-associated > Plants > Roots > Rhizosphere... | reverse complement strand
TTCAACAATTCCGGCCCCATCACCGGCGGATTCCAGGGCAGCCCCGGCTTCCTTTATCCGACGCCCACCTATGCGGACATTATCGGGCGCTACTTCACCGTCGGCATCAGAGTCGCAATGTAATTCCCCGTCCCCCTTGCCCCGGACGCCGCCACGGCGCCCGGGGATTCTTTTTCAGGTCAGGGATTCGACTGTGTCGCACACGGTCGTAATGGCGTCCTTTTCATCGAAATGCGCGCGAAGCGATCTGCTGTGCTCACGGATCTCAGGAGCAAGCATTCCCGCCAGCGCCGCCGTCATTTCCTCACCGTCCTGGGCATCCGCCAGGCGGCGGCCCACGCCCAGCGTCTCCAGCCGGGCGGCATTGTCGAACTGATCGAAGAAGAGCGGCGCCAGAAGCTGGGGCATGCCGGCGCGCAATCCTTGCGCCGCCGTGCCGATGCCGCCGTGATGGATAAGCGCCGCGGCGCGCGGCGCCAGCCGTTGCAGCGCCACGTAAGGGAAGTGGCGCGCCCATGCCGGCAGGGCAGGCACCTGGTCGGCGTACGGCGTGAGCAGGACCGCCCGCTGATCCAGCGCGGCGCAGGCTTTCAGTCCTGCCTCGAAGAAGCCGCGCGCCTGACGCATGAAGCTGCCGGGTGTCAGGATCACGGGCGGGGGACCGGCGGCAAGAAAAGCTTCCAGATCCGCAGGCAGGGCAGGGACCAGGCCATCTTCGAACAGAGGAAAGCCCGCCTGCCGCACCGGCGCGGGGACGGGGGCGAACCAGTCCGGAAAGAAAGCGATGTCGGCATCCGATGGGCCGGCCTCGCCGCGATGCGCCGTCAGCGGGTAGGGCGAAAGCCACGCCGTCGCCAGTTTCACGCCGAGTTGCGCGCGGGCGCGGCCCGCCCCAAAAGCCGACCAGGAGGCCAGCACCATACTGGGTTCGCGGCGCGTGAATTCGGTGATGAACTGCAGGGTCGGCTCGATGGCGGGAAGCAGCATCTGCTCCCGCACAGCATCCCAGGCGCGCACCGGATCGTGCCGGATCACGTCATCCAGGCTCTGCTGTGAGCGCTGCCAGATGACGGCGAAGGGAAACCCCGCCGCCTGCACCAGCGGGGCGTAGCCGGCGTTGGAGGCGATGATGCAGTTGTGGCCACGCGCGCGCAGCCGTTCGGCCACCGCCAGGAACGGCATCAGGTCCCCGATGGAGCCGAGCGTTACAAGAAGAACCTGCACCCTTGCCCCCGGTCAGAAACGGATCGAGACGGTCGTGCCCCCGCCGGGCGTGTCCGAAATCCCCACAGACGCGCCATGCACGGTCGCTATCTGCCGCACCAGAGTGAGCCCCACGCCGCTTCCCTGCCGCTTGGTAGTGTAGAAGGGCACGAAAACCTTTTCGCGCTGCTCGGGTGAAATGCCGGGGCCATTGTCCGCCACCGCGATGACAGCGCCGCCGCCGCCGTCCTGGGACGCGGACAGGGCAATCTTGCCCGTCGGCGTATCACGCAAGGCTTCCATGGCGTTGCGGACAAGATTGATCAGCGCCTGATCCAGCAGGCCGGGATCCACGCTGATTTCCAATGTCTGGGGTGTCACCTCAGATACCAGCGTGATGTCGCGGGTCGTCAGTTCATCGGCCAGCAAGCGCTGCAGGCGGGAAAAGACCCGCTGCACGGGCACGATCTCCAGCTGGGCATCGAAGCGGCGGGTCAGGCGGCGGTGGTTCTGAACGAAATGCAGCAATCCGTCGCTGCGCCGCGCCAGGGTCTCGAGCGCTTCGGACGCATCTTCCAGGTTCGGGCGCATCGGTTCGCCTGCTGGCAGTTGCGCCAGGCTTTCGTCCAGGCGTTCCCGTGCGGTGGCCGCCAGCGAGGAGATCGGCGTCAGGGAATTCATCACCTCATGCGCCATGACCCGGATGACGGTCTGCCAGGCCATCAGCTCATGCGCCGTCAGTTCGGATTCGATGTTCTGCAGTGAAATCAGCCGGCGGCGGACGCCACCCAGCACCACATCCGTTGCCGCGGCCTTGAGCTGCAGCGAGCCCGACGTGCGGTCCATCCGGACGATGGCGCCCTGGCCGGGCTTCATGTTTTCCAGTGCCGTGGCAAAGGCAAGGCCATAACGGGAAAAAGCGTCAATGCTCTCGCACGGGCCGGCAAACAGCCTGCGGGCCGCCAGATTGAGGAGCTGTACGCCGCCATGCTCGTCCAGCGACAGAAGCGCGACCGGAATATGCGCGATCAGGTTCTGCAGATATTGCGCCTGTTCCTCGCGCTCCTTCCGGCCGATGCGCAGCTGGTCCAGGACCCGGTTCATCGACAGGCCCAGCTCCCCGAAGCCGCTTTGCCGCGAGAAGCCCGAAAAAGTCGCCGAGGTATCGTCGAAGGCGATGGCGTCCAGGAAGCGCGAGATCTCGCGGCTGGCGCGGGCGGCATAGCGTGTCAGCAACATCATCTGGGTGACGGCCGCGGCCACGCACAGGACTATCGTCACGTACCAACTGGTATGGACGACCATCCAGGCGAGCAGGGCCAGGGTGCCCAACAGACCCATCACCCTGAGAAGAATGCCCTGCTGCAGACCGCTAAAGGCAATATTTTTCCATCCGCCGGTACAGGGAGGCGCGTGTCAGCCCCAGCATCTCCGCGGCGCGGCTGACATTATTATTGGCGCGGGCGAGCGCCTGCTCGATAGCCGATTTTTCCACCGCGTCCAGGCGGGCCGCGCCCGACGCAGGCGGAGCGGTCTCGCGCGCGGTTTCCGTCAGCGGAAAATCGCCAACGTCCAGCACTTCGCCTTCGCTGAGGATCACGGCACGTTCCACGGCATGACGCAGCGCCCGCACATTGCCGGGCCAGGACCAGTGGCTGAGGCGGTCGATCAGCGCCGCCGACAGACGTTTTGGCGGAAGATTGTATTTCTGGGAATAAAGCCCCGCATAATGTTCCAGCAGCAGAGGAATGTCCTCGGGCCGCTCGCGCAACGGCGGCTGCGTCAGCTCGACTGTGTTGATGCGATAAAGCAGATCCTGCCGGAACAGGTTTTCGTCGGTCAGCCGTTCGCGGCTGAGATTGGTGGCGCAGACCAGCCGGACATCGATCGGCTCGGGTTTCTCGGCGCCCACCGGCACAACCTCACGCCGTTCAAGCGCCGTCAGCAGCTTGCTTTGCAGCGCCAGCGGCACATTGCCGATTTCGTCCAGGAACAGGGTGCCGCCGGTGGCGGCGCGGAAATAGCCGGTCCGGTCCTGTTTGGCGTCGGTGAAGGCGCCGCGGCGATGGCCGAACAATTCGCTTTCGAACAGCTGCGGCGACAGCGCGCCCATATCGACGCGCAGGAAGACCTGGCCGGCGCGGGGCGACAGGCGATGGATCTCGCGGGCCGCCAGCTCCTTGCCGGTGCCGTTCTCGCCCAGGATCAGCACATTGGCATCGGTCGGCGCGGTGCGTCGGATGGCGCCGAACACCCGCAGCATGGCGGGCGAGGTGCCGATCATGCCGGAGCCCGTGTTGGTCGCCGCTGCCAGGCCGCTATGGCGCTGGCGCAGCTCCGAAGCTTCCTGGCGTGAGCGGCTGAGATTGAGCGCCGCTGTCAGGGTCGCCACCAGCCGCTCATTCTCCCAGGGCTTGGTGATGAAATCGGACGCGCCTCGCTTCATCGCTTCCACCGCCAGTTCGAGATCGCCATGGGCGGTGACCATCACCACGACGGCCTGGGGATCGATCTCCAGCACTTCCGACAATCGGCCAAGGCCTTCCGCGCCGCTGTCGGCGCCCGGCGAGAAATTCATGTCCAGCAGAAGAACGTCGAACACGCCCCGGCGCGCCAGGCTTGCCAGATGCGCGGGATCATTCAGGGTCTGCACGCCGGTGAAATGGCGCTTCAGCAGCAGGCGGGCGGCCTGCAGCACATCCTCATTGTCGTCGGCGATCAGGATTCGGGCATCAATGGGCGGCATGGGGGCACTGTTCGGAAACGGACAGGTGTCCGCTAATGTGTACGCTGGCGCGCGGACATCGACCAGTCTCACATATAAGACATTGAAAATACTAGTGTAATTCCTGGCATTTTCCTTGCGTTAAGGATTGCATGGATAAGCCAATTGCCCGCTCGGATCTGAAAACCCGCCTCTTGCGCCTTGTCACCAGTGACGAGACGGAAAGTGGCAACGCGGTTGCCGGCAGCGACGGTCAGGACCGGGTGATCGCCAGAAAGCCGTTATGGCGGCGCTACTGGAAGATAGCAGCGGCGGTGGTTGTGGTCGGTGCGGGCGCCGCGTGGCTGCTGGCCGGCAAGGGCGGCAATGTCTATCGCGCCCCGATGAACCAGCTGACCATCGGCACGGTCACCGAGGGCCCGTTCGAGGATTACATCGCGGTGCGCGGCGCGGTCGCGCCTTTCCTCACTGCCTATCTCACCACCGACCAGGGTGGCACCGTCAAGCAGGTGCTGGTGGAAGACGGGGCCAAGGTCAAAGCCGGCCAGCCGCTGGTCGTGCTGTCGAACCCGGCGCTGCAGCTTCAGGTCGCGGCCCAGCAACTCACCTTCGAGCAGACGCGGTTCAAGTATCAGCAGGACTTGCTCAACATCGATCACCAGATCGCCCAGCTGAAGGCCAATCTGGCGCGCGACAAGATCCTGCTGGATGGCAATGCCATCGCCCCCAGCGAATATAAGCGGGAAGAAGAGGAATATAATTATAACGTCAAGCTGCGCGCCGCGACCGTCGCCTCGAACACGACCGAACAGCGCGTGCGCTCCACCCAGCTTACCGGGGATACGTCCGGCAAGGCGGATATCGCCAATGCCGGTGTCGAGGCGCTGACCATCCGCGCCCCGATGGACGGCCAGCTTACCGCCCTGGATGCGGAAATCGGCCAGGGTAAGACCCAGGGCGCCGTGCTGGGTCAGGTCAATTCCGCCGACCGCTTCAAGCTGACCGCCCAGGTCGATGAATTCTATCTCGGCCATGTCACGCCGGGGCAGGAGGTGCTGTTCTCGGTCGACGACCACAATTTTCGCGGTCATGTCTCCAAGGTCTATCCGCAGGTCATCAACGGCACCTTCAAGACGGACTTCTATTTCGACGGCGCCGCGCCAACCAACATTCATGTCGGCCAGGCCATCGACTTGAAGGTGGAGCTGGGCGGATCGTCGCGCGCCGTGATGCTGCCGAACGGTCCCTTCTATCAGGAGACCGGCGGCAACTGGGTCTTTGTCGTGACCCCGGATGGAAAGTCCGCGATCCGCCGCAACGTCAAGCTGGGCCGGCGCAATCCCGATTTTGTCGAAGTTGTCGAGGGCCTGAAGCCGGGCGAGAAAGTGATCGTCTCCGGTTATGACGCCTATCAGAAAATGGACCGCATCGAATTCGATGCCAGCAACTCCAATTCATAAGGGGCACCAACAATGATCTCACTGAAACATCTGGCCAAGGTCTATCGCACCGACGAGGTGGAGACCACGGCGCTGCGCGACATGAACCTGGACGTGGCGAAAGGCGAATTTGCCGCCGTCATGGGCCCCTCGGGCTGCGGCAAGTCCACCTTCCTCAATATCGTGGGGATGCTGGATGCGCCCAGCGGCGGGGAATACTGGTTCGACGGCCAGAACATCGCCGGCTATTCGGAGTCGCGCCTGGCCGAACTGCGCAAAAGCGCCATCGGCTTCGTCTTTCAGAGCTTCAACCTGATCGACGAGTTGAATGTGCAGGAGAATGTCGAGCTGGCGCTGCTCTATCATGCCGACGTCTCGGCCGGCGAACGGCGCAAACGCGCCGCCGCGGCGCTGGAGCGGATGAAGATCGGCCACCGGGCGCGCCACATGCCCTCGCAGCTTTCGGGCGGCCAGCAGCAGCGCGTCGCCATCGCCCGCGCCGTGGTGGCCCGGCCCAAGCTGATCCTGGCGGACGAACCGACCGGCAACCTGGACACGGCCAATGGCGAAGAGGTCATGCAGCTTCTGACCCAGCTGAACGATGAGGGGACCACCATCGTCATGGTCACCCACTCCCACAGCCACGCCCAGTATGCCCATCGTGTGGTCAATCTGCTGGACGGCGCCATCGTCACCGAAAGCATCCGCCAGGTTCTCTAAGGGGGAGCCCATGCTCGGCAACTACCTGCTTGTCGCGCTGCGCAATATCGCCCGCCACAAGCTGTACAGCTTCATCAATATCTGCGGCCTGGCGGTCGGGCTGGCCTGCGTCATCCTGATCGCGCTGTTCATTCGCGACGAGACCTCGTTCGACAAATGGGTGCCGGACAGCGCCAATCTCTATCGCGTGGATGAATCCTTCTATCTGCCGGGCCGCCCGCCGATCCGCACCGGACTGGCGGATTTTCCCCTGGCGGCGCTGCTGAAGGACAATCTGCCCGAGGTCACCAGTATGACCCGCTTCTGGGCGCGCCCCAGGACGGTCAAGATCGGCGACCGCACCTTCCCCCAGGATGTGGTGGAAGTCGATCCGGATTTCTTCCGGGTGGTCCGCTTTCCGCTGGTCCAGGGCGATCCCGGCACCGTCCTGACAAAACCGGATGCCATCGTCCTGTCGCAGGCGGCGGCGCGCAAATTCTTCGGTGACGCCAATCCACTAGGCAAGACGCTCGCCGTCAACAAGCAGGATTGCCCCACGGCCTGGACGGTCTCCTGCGCCAATCAGGCGGTCATCCTCCGCGTCACCGGCATCATGGCGGACCTGCCGCACAACACGCATGTGCGCGCCGATGCGCTCATCTCCCACACCTCGACCGCTTCCGTGCTGACCAATGAGGGCAAGAAGTCATATTTCAACATGAACGGCTTCGGATATGTCCGCCTCGCGCCGGGCAGCGATCCCGCCGCGGTGGTAGCCAAAATACCCAAGCTGCTCGATCAGCATGTCAATGTGATGGAAGATCTGGGCATGCAATTGCAGGCCAGCAAGACCATCCAGGTCCGGCTGGTGCCCTTTTCCACCGTGCATCTGGATGACGCGTCCCAACTGGGGGAGATGGTGCCTCCGGGCAGCCGGGTCACGCTCTATGGCTTGGGCATGATCGGCTTTCTGATCCTGCTGGTCGCCTGCTTCAATTTCACCAATCTGGCCACGGCACGCGCCATGGTGCGCGCCCGCGAGATCGCGTTGCGCAAGTGTGTCGGCGCCCACCGCGGACAGTTGCTCACCCAGTTTCTGGGCGAGTCGGTGCTGATGGCATCGATCGCGCTGGTGCTCGCGCTGAGCGTGGTGGAAGTCCTGTTGCCCGCCTATGGCAGGTTCCTGGGGCGGCCGATGACGCTCAGCTATATCGCCGACTGGCAGCTTATGACGTTCATTGTGATCGTGGCCGTCGCCGCCGGCCTCCTCAGCGGCATCTATCCGGCCCTGATCCTGTCGCGTTTCCGCCCGGCCTTGGCCCTGCGCGCCGAGGCTGGGGGCCGTGCCGGCGGATCGCTGCGTTCCATCCTGGTCGTCTTCCAGTTCACGGTCGCGATCGGCCTTGCGATCGTCGCATCGGCCGTATTTTCCCAGATCGATTTCGCCCGCAACCAGAGCCTCGGCTTCAGCCGCGACAATATTCTGGTGATCGAGACCTATCGGCTGATGACGGCCGATGCCCGCAACAGCTTTGTCGAAGAACTGCGCCGCCATCCCGGCATCCTGGATGTGGCCGTGTCCGGCGATATTCCTTTTTCCGGAAGCGAGGAGGTGGCCCAGATGCTGCTGCCAGGCCACCCGGAATACCTGACCATGCACCGGCAATTGATCACGCCGGAGTTTTTCGGCCTGTACGGCATGTGGCTGGTGGCCGGCCGCGCGCTGTCCGACGCCCGCGGTGAGGACCGGATCAAGAATCCGATACCGCCGGGGAATGACGGCCGCAACATCGTGATCAACCAGGCGGCGGCGGCACGCTTTGGCTTCGCCCCAGCTCAGGCGGTCGGCAAGATCGTTCTGTTCGGTCCCAGCCATGTGCGCATCGTCGGGGTGTTTGCGGATGCCCAGATCGATGGGGCCCGCGAGCCGGCGCGGCCCGCCATCTATCTGAACGACCGCAACGATTCGAATTTTGTTTCGGTGCGCATCGCGCCGGGGCAGATTCCGGACGCGATGGCGTTCGTGGATCGCAGTTGGCGGCGGTTCGCGCCCAATGTCGCTATCGACCGTCATTTCCTGAACGAGAGCTTCGACAAGCTCTATCTGGCCGACCAGAGGCAGGGTGCCATGTTTGGCGTCTTCGTCGCCGTGGCCATCTTCATCGCCTGTCTGGGGCTGTTCGGGCTCGCCGCGTTCACCGCCAGCCGGCGCACGCGTGAGATCGGCATTCGCAAGGTGTTCGGTGCGCGCACCCGTGATCTGATCTTCCTGCTGCTCTGGCAATTCTCGATCCCTGTCTTGATTGCCAATGCCATCGCCTGGCCGGTCGCCTGGCTTTATCTGCGCGATTGGCTGCAGAGCTTTGCCTATCACATCGCGCTCAATCCGCTTTATTTCGTCGCGGCAGGCTTTGCCGCGCTCGTAATCGCCTGGGCGACCATCCTGGCCCATGCCGTGCGGGTCGCCCGCGCCAATCCCATCCACGCGCTGCGTTACGAGTAGAGGAAGCCATGTTCCGCAATTATCTCACCATCGCGCTGCGCAACATCATCCGGCACAAGCTGTACAGCTCCATCAATATCACGGGTCTGGCGGTGGGCCTCACGGCGGTCATCTTCGTCATTCTCTTCGTGCGTGACGAGCTGTCCTACGACAAGTGGATCCCCGGCACGCAAAATCTCTACCGGCTCGAAGTGACGATCACGGGCGCAGACCGTCCGCCGTTGCCGATCGCGGTGACCCCGTTTCCCATGCCGGAGGCGATGCGGAACGAAGTCCCCGGTGTAACCGGCATGACGCGCTTCATGTCCGAGCCCATGACCCTGGCAAACGGTGACCGGATATTTCCGGAACGGGTCAATGTGGTGGATCCCGGTTTCTTCAAGCTGATCCCTCTGCCTCTGGTGACGGGCGATCCCGGCACCGTGTTCCGTCAGCCGGAATCGGTGGTCCTGTCGCAATCCGCGGCGCGGAAATATTTCGGTGATGCCGATCCGATCGGTCGCACCATCGTCACGGGCCGGGGTGACTGCGTCGGCACCGACACGGCCTGCCAGGCCGCCACCGTTTCCCTGAAAGTCACGGGGGTGATGCGCGATCTGCCGCATAACACCCAGCTCACCGGCGGCATTTTCATTCCCAACACCTCGATTGCCGATCGCACCTCGAAGGAGATGAAACAGGAATGGTTCAGCCAGAATGGCTGGGGCTTTGTCAGCCTGGCGCCAGGCGTCGATCCCCATGCCATACCGGCCAGCATGGCACCTTTGCTTGACCGCGCGGTCACACCGGAGCTGAGAAAGTTCAATATCAAAATCAGCGGCAGCCAATCCTATCATGTTCATCTCACGCCCTTTGCCCAGGTCCACCTCAATTCCTCGCAATGGTTGTTCAACCTGACGCCGGCGGGAAGCTGGACAACTGTTTATGGCGTCATCGCCATCGGTGTGCTGATCCTTCTGGTGGCCTGCTTCAATTTCATGAACCTGGCGACGGCGCGAGCCATGTTGCGTGCACGCGAGATCGCCCTGCGCAAGACCATGGGCGCCAGCCGTGGCCAATTGATTGTCCAGTTCCTGGGCGAGGCGGTGCTGATGTCATTACTGGCGCTGGTGCTGGCGTTCGCCCTCGCCGAGGTCCTGCTGCCGGTGTTCGACAATTTCCTGCAGCGCCCCATCGGCTTCAACTATGCGCAGGACTGGCCCTTGTTGTTCGCTCTGATCGCGATCGCGGTCGCGGCCGGTCTGATTGGCGGCAGTTATCCGGCCCTGGTCCTTTCCGGCTTCCGCCCCGCCGCCACCTTGCGGGCCAACAGTTCGGGCCGGGCAGGCTCCGGCAGTCTGCGCAATACCCTGGTGGTGCTGCAGTTCGCGGTTTCCATCGGTCTTGGAATCGCCGCGGCCGTGGTGTTCGGCCAGATCAGCTATGCCCGAAATATCGATATGGGCTTTCGGCGCGACAACATCGTGGTGATGGGCCAGGGACGCATGACGCCGCAGCAGCGCGACGCCTTCGTCAATATTCTGCGTGCCAATCCCGGTGTCCTGGATGTCGGCCTGTCGGACAGGGTGCCCTTCGACCAGGGCCAAAGCCTGGCATCCATGCAGATTCCGGGACATAGCGAAATCGTCACGCTCAATACCATCGGCACTGATCCCGATTATCCCAAGACTTACGGCATAAAGATTGTCGCCGGACGCCCTTTGTCCAGAACGCGGGGCGATGATCAGCTCGGTAGCCTTTTCAACATGGATGGCGATCCCCTGAACGAGGGCCGCAATATCCTGGTCAACCAGGCCGGGGCGCGCCGTCTGGGCTTCACGCCCCAGGGTTCCGTGGGCAAGACCGTCGTCTTCGACCACAACCATGTCCGGATCGTGGGAGTTCTGGCGGACGCCAAAGTCGATGGTGCGCGAGAGCCCATCAAGCCGTCTATCTACATTTATGTTCCGAAAAATCCCATGCAAGTTTCGGTGCGGCTGCGCCCCGATTCCATCCCGCAGACCCTGACCTTCATCGACAAGACTTGGCGGGCCTTTTCGCCCATCGGCGCCATCCAGCGCAGCTTCCTGGACGACCGTTTCGGCAAGCTCTATCAGGTCGAGGAACGCCAGGGCGCGATGTTTGGCGCTTTCGTGCTGGTCGCTATCTCCATCGCCTGTCTGGGCCTGTTCGGGCTGGCTGCGTTCACGGTCGGCCGCCGCACCAGGGAGATCGGTATCCGCAAGGTGTTCGGGGCGCGCATCCGCGATATCGTATGGCTGCTGTTGTGGCAGTTCTCCCTTCCCGTGCTGATCGCCAACCTGATCGCCTGGCCGGTGGCCTGGTACTATCTGCATGGCTGGCTGCAAGGCTTTGCCTATCGCATTCCGCTCAGCCCGCTTTATTTCCTGGGCGCCGGCCTTGTGGCGCTGCTGATCGCCTGGGCGACCGTGTTCTCCCATGCCCGCCGGGTGGCCGGCGCCAATCCCATCCACGCCTTGCGCTACGAGTAGGGGAGAGAACCATGTTCCGCAATTATCTGACCATCGCACTGCGCAATATCGTCCGGCACAAGCTTTACAGCTTCATCAACATCGCCGGTCTGGCGGTGGGCCTGACCTGTGTGATCCTGATCGCGCTCTTTGTCAGGGACGAGATGTCCTACGACACATGGATCCCGGGCGGCGACAGGCTCTATCGCGTCGAAGTGACGTTCCATCCGCCAGGCCGTCCCGACCAGCCTGTGGCGCTAGCGCCCGTGCCAATGCCGGCGGCAATGCGGGACCAGATTCCCGAAGTGCGCGCTGCGACCCTTCTGGCGGACGAATATATGGCGATCACCGTGAACAACCGCGCCTTCTCGGAACGCGTGGCCGTGGTCGATCCGAATTTCTTGAACGTCATTGCACTGCCGCTGGTCTCGGGCGATCCGCGAACGGTCCTGGCAAATCCGGAATCGGTGGTCCTGTCTCAGCGCATGGCGCGAAAATATTTTGGCGATGCCGATCCGATCGGAAAGACCATATCGCCCCTGAGACCGCCTTGCGCGCCGACCGCGCCCAGTTGCGACAACTCGACTGTGCCGCTGAAGGTAACCGGCGTGATGCGGGATTTGCCGCACAATACCCAGCTCTATGCCGACATGCTGGTTCCCAATACCTCCATCGTGGACCGTGTCGACCAGGCGGCGAAACACTGCTGGGTATGCACCAACAGGACCTTTGGCTATGTGGTATTGGCGCCCGGCGCCGATCCCGATCAAGTGTTGGCCAAGTTCAAGCCGATCGTCGATCGTTCCGTCGACCTGTCGGCTTTCACCACGGCCAAGGTCGCCGGCAGCAAACTCATGGAAGTGCGGCTGGTGCCCTTCCGGGATGCCCACCTGACCACCGACCAGTATTTCGGGATGAAGCCGCCAGGGAGCCGGACCACGTTGTACGGGATGGGCGCGATCGGGCTTTTGATCCTGCTGGTTGCCTGCTTCAACTTCATGAACCTGGCCACGGCCCGCGCCACCATGCGGGCCCGCGAAATCAGCTTGCGCAAATGCGTCGGCGCCCGGCGGGGCCAGTTGATGATCCAATTCCTCAGCGAGTCCGTGGTGATTGCTCTCTTCGCACTGGTGCTGGCGCTGGCGCTGGCCGAAATTCTGCTGCCGGTCTATGGCAGCTTCCTGCAGGCGCCTCTGGCGCTCAATTATCTGGCCGATTGGCCCCTGATCCTGGTTTTTGTCGGTGTCGCCGTGCTGGCGGGCCTGTTGGGCGGTCTTTATCCGGCGCTGGTAATCTCTGGCTTCCGTCCGGCGGCGGTGCTCAGGGCCAACCAGTCCGGAAATCCCGGCTCGGGCACGCTGCGCACGACCCTGGTCGTGCTGCAGTTCGCGGTGTCCATCGGGCTGGGTATCGCGGCCACCGTCGTGTTTCAGCAAATCGACTTTGTGCGGCACCTCGATCTGGGCTTCCGCCGCGACAATATTGTCATCACCAGCGCCAACCGGCTGTCGCCACAGGGCATGAAGGCTTTTGCCGATGCCCTGGCGAGGGGGCCGGGCATTGCCGGGGTGGCACGCTCCTCCATGGTCGCCTTCACCGGCGCCGAAAGCGTGCTGGTGGTCCAAAAGCCGGGCGATCCGCAGATGTTCACGCCGACCCATTACGCTGTCACGCCGGACTATTTCCAGATCTATGGCATCAAGATCATTGCCGGGCGGGGTCTTTCCGAGAACCGGGGCGAAGATGTTTTCACTTATACCGGCGGATTGAGCGCTCCCGATCAGGAAAAGAACGAAGGCCATAACGTCATGGTCAATGCCAAGCTGGCGCGCAACCTGGGTTATGAGCCTTCGGCGATCTTGGGCCAGACCTTCATCTTCGGCAAAGCGCGCATGAAGGTGGTCGGGGTTACGGCGGATACGTTGAGCGAGGGCGCGCGCATACCCGCCGCACCCATGGTTTATGTCTATGCTCCGGGTTTCCCGCAAAATTTCTCCATCCGCATTCTGGCCGGCCACACCGCGGAGGCGATGGCCTATATCGAGCGGACCTGGCACGCCTTTTTGCCCAATGTGCCCATGTCGCACAGCTTTCTCGATGACAATTTCGAGCGGCTTTACAGCGCCGACAAGAAGCAGGGCCAGATGTTCGCGATCTTTGTTGGTGTCGCCATCCTGATCGCCTGCATGGGCCTGTTTGGCCTGGCCGCCTTCACCGCCGGCCGCCGCACCAGGGAAATCGGCATTCGCAAGGTGTTCGGGGCGCGCATCCGCGATGTGGTCTTCCTGCTCTTGTGGCAGTTCTCCATCCCGGTGCTGATCGCCAACCTGATCGCCTGGCCGATCGCCTGGTATTACCTGCATGGCTGGCTTCAGGGCTTCACTTATCGCATTCCGCTCAGCCCGCTTTATTTCCTGGGGGCAGGGGCGGTGGCGCTGCTGATCGCCTGGATAACGGTGTTTTCCCACGCCCGCCGCGTGGCCGGCGCCAATCCCATCAACGCCCTGCGCTACGAATAGGAGCCGTTATGTTCCGCAATTATCTCGTCACCGCGCTGCGCAACCTCGCCCGGCATAAGCTCTACAGCTTCATCAATATCGCGGGCCTGGCGGTGGGGCTGGCCTGCGCCATTCTCATCATGCTGTTCGTGCAAGATGAACTCTCCTACGACAAATGGATTGCAAACAGCGAAAACCTCTGGCGTGTCGAGGTCACCTACCATGTGCCGGGGCGTTCCGAGCCGATCATCTCGGCGCAAACCACCATGCCCGTGCCGATTGCCATGCACGACCAGATTCCAGAGGTGCGCAGCGCCGCTCGCCTGGTCCGCGAAGGCATGACCCTCACGGCGGGGGACCGCCAATTCTCCGAGAATGTGGGCGTTGTCGATCCCAATTTCCTGCAGGTGATAGCCCTGCCGCTGGTGGAAGGCGATCCGCGCGCCGTTCTGTCGCGCCCCGAGAACCTGGTGATCTCCCAGAGCGCCGCGCGCAAGTATTTCGGCGATGCAGATCCGATTGGAAAGACGCTGACCACCGGTCGAGGCGGCTGCAATGCGGACACGGTGTGCGCCAACACCACCGTGGTGTTCAAAGTGGTGGGCGTGATGCGCGACTTGCCGCACAACACCCAGCTCGACGTCGATTTTCTGGCGCCCAATACGTCGCTCGCTGACCGCCTGGACCAGGAAACAAAAAAGCAGTGGCTCAGCAACAACAATAGTTACGGCTATGTGACTTTGGCGCCGGGCTCGGACGCGGCGCAGGTGCTCGCCAAGCTCAAGCCGATCCTCGACCGGTCGATCGACATTTCCGCTTTTACCAATGTGAAGATACCGGGGAGCCGCATTCTGGAGGTGCGGTTGACGCCTTTCCGTGATGTGCACCTCACGACCGATCGTTTTGGCGGAATGAAGCCGCCCGGTAGCTGGACCACGCTCTATGGCATGGGCGTGATCGGCGTCCTGATCCTGCTGGTGGCTTGCTTCAATTTCATGAATCTGGCCACGGCGCGGGCCACCATGCGGGCGCGCGAAATCTCCTTGCGCAAGTGCATGGGTGCGGCGCGCCGGCAGATCATTGTGCAGTTCATGGGCGAGGCCGTGCTGATGGCGCTTCTGGCGCTGGTCGCCGCCCTGGCCCTGGTTGAAGTGCTGCTGCCTTCCTACAGCAGGTTCATGGGGCGGCCGATGGAACTGCACTACTTCACGGACTGGCCCATGACCCTGGCGATTGTCGGTGTCGGTATCCTGGCGGGGCTGCTCAGCGGCTTTTATCCCGCCCTGGTTCTGTCGGGCTTCCGGCCGGCCACGACGTTGCGTGCCAATACCTCAGGCCAGGCGGGCTCTAGCCGGCTGCGCAACGGACTGGTCATTCTGCAGTTCGCGGTCTCGATCGGTCTTGGCATTGGGGCGCTGGTCGTCTTTCAGCAGATTGAGTTCGCCCGCGACATCGATCTCGGCTTCCGCCGCGAGAATATCGTCTTTACCGGAACAGCCGGTCGCCTGACGGAGGACGGTATCAAGAGCTTCATGGCGGCGTTACAGCGCGGACCTGGTGTTCTTCAGGTCGCCCGTACCAGCTTCATGCCCTTCAACGGCAACAACAGCGTCTTGCCGGTGCAGAGGCCCGGCGAACCGGAATTTCTTTCGCCCAACCATATCTCCGTGTCGCAGGACTATTTCGACCTTTTCAAGATCGCTGTTGTCGCTGGCCGTGCGCTTCAGGACAATCGCGAAGAAGACAATTTCTATGAGGGACCGAACGGAGATCAGGGAAAGAACGAGAGCCACAATCTCATTGTCAATGTTTCACTGGCCCGCGCGCTGGGCTTTGCGCCGGCGGACATCGTGGGCAAGACCTTCATCTTCGGCAAGGCACACCTGCGGGTGGTTGGTGTGGTCGCCGACACCCTGTCGGAAGGTGCGCGATCTCAGCCGCTGCAGACGGCGTATGTCCACAACGTGACCAACTTGCAGAATATTGTCATCCGCATCGCACCTGGCCGCCTGCAGGAGTCGCTGGATTATATTACGCGCACCCAACGCAGCTTTGTGCGTGGCGTAGCCCTTTCGCGCACGTTGCTGACCGATAGCTATGAAAAGCTCTATGTCGGCGACGAGCGGCAGGGCCAGATCTTCGCGATTTTCGTCGGTATCGCCATCTTCATCGCCAGCCTGGGGCTGTTCGGCCTGGCCGCCTTCACCGCGGGGCGCCGCACCAGAGAGATCGGCATCCGCAAGGTGTTCGGTGCCCGCATCCGTGACGTGGTCGTGTTGCTCTTGTGGCAGTTCTCCCTGCCGGTGTTGATCGCCAATGCCATCGCCTGGCCCGTGGCCTGGTACTATCTGCACGACTGGCTGCAGGGCTTTGCCTATCGCATCACTCTCAACCCGGTTTACTTCGTCGCGGTCGGGCTTGGCGCGCTGGTGATCGCCTGGCTGACCATCCTCAGCCATGCGCTGCGGGTGGCCCGCGCCAATCCCATCCATGCCCTGCGCTACGAGTGAGGTGCGCCATGATCCGCAACTATCTGACCATCGCCTTCCGCAACCTGACCCGGCACAAGCTTTACAGCTTCATCAATATCGCCGGCCTCACTGTCGGGCTGACCTGTGCGATATTCATCATCCTGTTCGTGCGCGATCAGCTTTCCTATGACCGCTGGATACCGGGCACGGAAAATCTCTACCGGGTCGAATTGACGCTCAACACGCCCGGTAAGCCGCCAACTCAGTGGGCCATGACACCCTTTCCGACGGCCCAGGCGATGCTGGACCAGATTCCGGAGGTGAAGGCGCGAACCCGACTGGTGCGCAAACAGACTACGATCCTGATCGGCGACCGCCAATTTGCGGAACGCTTCTATATCGCCGATCCGAACCTGTTTTCGATGATCAGGCTGCCCCTGGCGGCAGGCGATCCAGCCTCGGTCTTCGCCAAGCCGGAATCCGTGGTTCTGTCCGAAACCGCCGCTCGCAAATATTTCGGCGATCAGTCGCCGATCGGAAAAACCATCATGATGAGCGGGCAACGTTGCGTCGACCCGCGCACGAATTGCGAGCCGATGCAGCAATCGCTGGTGGTGAGCGGCATTTTGCGGGATTTGCCGCACAACAGCCAATTCCAGATGGACGTGATCATCCCCAACACGTCCGCGGCTGCGCCGGTCCCCAAGGAGATGCGGGAAAACTGGTTCTGGTTCGCCGGCTGGAGCTATGTTCGCCTGGCGCCGGGAGCCGACCCGAACGCGGTGATTGCCAAGATCAAAGCCATCATCGACCGCAGCGCTGACCCCAGGAAGGTTATGAACCTCAACGTACGGGGCAGCCAGCTCGAGGTGCCCTATCTCACGCCCTTGACCGATGCGCATCTTTCGACGGACCAATTTCATGGCATGACCCCACCGGGAAGCTGGACCACAGTCTATGGCTTTTCCGCGATCGGCGCTCTGATTCTGCTGATCGCCTGCTTCAATTTCACCAATCTGGCCACCGCCAGGGCAATGATGCGGGCGCGGGAGATATCGTTGCGCAAGGTGGTGGGCGCCAACCGCCGCCAGCTTGTCGTCCAGTTCCTGGGGGAAGCCATGGTGACGGCGATGGTCGCGCTGGTTTTCGCGCTGGCGCTAACCGAGACACTGCTGCCCCTGTTTGACCGCGTCCTGGGCATACCGATCGAAATCCATTATTTGCGCGACTGGCCAATTTCACTCCTCATTATAAGTGTCGCCGCGGGAGCTGGCCTCTTAAGCGGTGTCTATCCAGCGCTGGTCCTGTCGGGCTTCCGGCCCGCCGCTACTTTGCGCGCCAACCAGAGCGGCCTGGCCGGTTCGGGGCTCATGCGCACGGCACTGGTTGTTCTGCAATTCGCCGTATCCATCGGCCTGGGCATCGCAGCAGCCGTGATCTTTGCCCAGATTTCCTTCTCGCGGAATGTGGACCTGGGCTTTCACAAGGATGCGACGGTGATCGTAAATCTCACCGGCGTGACGCCCAGTACGGTTGACAGTATGGTCCACGCTCTCCAAGCCGGCCCCGACATCGCCGATGTCGCCACCTCCGACGACATCCCGTTTACGGGGGGCCATAACCACTTGTCTGGCCATGTGCCCGGCGCGACCTCCAGCGAGCAGTTTGTCTGGGTTCCGGCCAGCCCCGACTACCAGCGGCTCTACGGTATCAAGTTGCTGGCTGGCAGGCTGCTTTCAGAAGATCGCGGCGCCGACGGGCTTCCAGTGGCACAGATGCTGGACAGCAAGCCGTTCAATATCGTGATCAATGCCAGCGCGGCGCGGCGTCTGGGCTATTCCCCACATGAAGCGATCGGAAAGACTCTGATCTTGGACGCTTTCGGGCACAACACCGTTACCATCGTGGGCGTTGTCGCCGACACCAAGCAGGACGGCCCCAAGAACGCTATCGAGGGTACAATTTATTTTTATTCGCCGTCGGCCTCTGTGGAGGACCTTTCGATCCGCATTCGTGAGGGCCATACGCAGGACGCGCTCGCTTTCATTGACCGCGCCTGGCACGCCTTCGCGCCTGCCGTTGCTATGCGGCGGCATTTTCTGGATGACGATTACGCCAGGCAGTTTCAGGCCGACGAGCGCCAGGGCACGTTGTTCGGCATATTTGTGGGCATCGCCATCTTTATCGCCTGTCTGGGCCTGTTCGGGCTGGCGGCCTTCTCGACTGAGCGGCGCACCCGCGAGATCGGTCTGCGCAAGACATTCGGCGCCGGCACAGGCGACATCGTCTGGATGCTGCTGCGCCAATTCTCCGTGCCAGTGCTGATCGCCAATGCCGTGGCATGGCCAGTCGCCTGGTATTATCTGCAGGACTGGCTGCAGGGCTTTGCTTATCGCATCACCCTCAGCCCGGCTTATTTCCTGGGCGCGGGCGCCATCGCCCTGGTCATCGCCTGGGCAACAGTCTTTGTGCATGCCCGCCGTGTGGCGAATGCAAATCCCATTCATGCGCTGCGTTTCGAATAGGAGGCGATCGATGTTCCGCAACTATCTCGTCACCGCTTTGCGCAATATGGCCCGTCATAAGCTCTATAGCTTCATCAACATCAGCGGCCTGGCCATCGGGCTGGCCTGCGTGATCTTCGTACTTCTTTTTATTCGGGATGAACTGTCCTACGACAAGTGGATTCCCGATACGCAAAACCTCTATCGGGTCGAGATGGAGATATATGTCGCCGGGCGCGACCCGCTTGCTTTGGCGACCATCCCTTTCCCGATGACCGGCGCGATGCGAGACGCCATTCCGGGGGTCACCGGAATTACCCGGCTCTACAGCAATCCCATGACCTTGATGGTCGGTGACAGGCAATTTCTGCAGCGCGTCACCTCCGTGGACCCTGGCTTTTTTCAGATCATCAAGCTGCCGCTGACCCAAGGCGATCCTTCCCGCGTCTTCCACGACCCGCAGTCGTTGGTGCTTTCGGAAAGCGCGGCGCGCAAATATTTTGGCACCACAGATGTCATCGGAAAAATTATTGCAACGGAAGCCAATTGCGAGGCTCCTGGTGCGGCATGCCCCGGTCAAATGGTCTCCCTGAAAGTGACCGGGGTCATGCGGGACATACCGCACAACTCGCAGCTCAACGCCGACGTCTTTCTGCCCAACACCTCGATCGCGGATCACACGCCAATAAAGTCAAAATACGCCTGGGATTGGGAAAATGGTTATGGCTATGTGAGACTGGCGCCAGGAACCGACCCGCGCACGGTTATCGCGAAAATGGCGCCCATCCTCGACCATGCCGTCACCGGAAGGCTGAGTGCGTCCGGCAGCGTTATGAAGGGAAGCCACGCCTATACCGTCCACCTCACGCCCTTTATCGACGTCCATCTCACGTCGGCGCGTTGGCAGGACAACAATACACCGGCCGGCAGCTGGACCACGGTCTATGGCGTGGGCATCATCGGTTTCCTGATTTTGTTCGTGGCCTGCTTCAATTTCACCAATCTTGCGACTGCGCGCGGGTTGCTGCGGGCCCGCGAGATCGCGCTGCGCAAAACCCATGGCGCCAATCGCGGCCAGCTGATCGTCCAGTTTCTGGGAGAGGCGGTGTTGATGGTGCTCCTGTCCCTGGTTCTGGCGCTGGCCCTGGTGGAAATCCTGCAACCTGCTTTCAGCCGCTTTCTCCAACACCCCGTTGCCCTTAACTACGCCGCTGACTGGTCTCTTTTGCTCGCCATAGTGGGGATTACCATTGCCGCGGGACTGTTGAGCGGCGGCTATCCAGCCTTGGTGCTGTCCGGCTTTCGGCCGGCAATGGTTCTTCGCGCCAACAGTACCGGGCAGGTCGGTTGCGGAAAGCTGCGCGGCGCTCTGGTGGTCCTGCAATTCGCCGTATCCATCGGGCTGGGCATCGCCGCGGCCGTCGTGTTCACGCAGATCAACTTTGCCCGCAACATCGATCTGGGCTTTCGCAAGGACAACATCTTGGTCGTTCGCGGGGCGGGGCTGCTGACCATCGAAGGCCGGGAAGGCTTCATCCAGCAGCTCACATCCAATCCGGGCGTCCTCGACACAGCGATGATCAGCATACCGCCCTTCGACACTGGCCAGACAACCTCATTGGTGCAGTTAGTCGGGCATCCCGAAAACGTCGAACTGAATGCACGTGTGATTGGCATCAATGCCGTGCAGATGCTGGGCATGAAGCTGGTGGCCGGGCGCCTCTTGTCCGACAAGCGCGTGCAGGACGCGGTAAGGGAGGGCAATGTTGATGGTGCGTCAGCCAATGAAGGACACAATGTCCTCATCGATGAAGCCGCTGCCTCCCGGCTGGGACTGACGGCACAACAGGCAATCGGGCAGACAATGATCTACGAGAAGAAGAGTCACCTGCATATCGTTGGCGTGCTTGCCAGTGCGAAGTTTGGAGGCGCGCGCGAGCCCGCCAAGGCGTCGGTCTATCTTTATGATCCAAAATTTGTGGCGACTGCGATGATCCGCCTCCGGCCTGATGCCATGCCGCAAACCCTGTCTTTCATAGACCGGGCCTGGCACAGTTTTGCGCCGACCAAGGCAATGCAGCGGCATTTCCTGGATGACGATTTTGGCAGGTTGTACCAGGCCGATGAACGGCAGGGCGAGATGTTCGGGCTGTTCGTGGGCATCGCCATTTTCATCGCCTGCCTGGGGCTGTTCGGGCTTGCGTCTTTCACAGCCGGCCGCCGCACCAGGGAGATTGGCATCCGCAAGGTGTTCGGCGCCAAGGTGCGAGACGTGGTCTTCCTGCTCTTATGGCAGTTCTCGACCCCGGTCCTGATCGCCAACGCCATCGCCTGGCCGGTCGCCTGGTACTATCTGCAGGGCTGGCTGCAGGGCTTCGCCTATCGCATCAGCCTAAACCCGGCCTATTTCGTTGGCGCCGGCGTCACCGCCCTGGGTATCGCCTGGGCGACCGTCTTCGTTCATGCCCTGCGCGTGGCCCGCGCCAACCCCATCCGAGCACTGCGCTATGAATAGACCGCTTCTCCTTTTGACGTCCTCCCTGATGGCCGCAATGCTGGCCGGCTGCTCCACGCCGATACCGCAGGCTCTGGCGCCGCAGATACAGCCCAAATCCTTTGCCACTGCGGCGCCCGACCAGGCAAAAATCTGGCCCGAGCCGTCCTGGTGGCAGGGCTTTGGCGATCCGCAACTGACCTCGCTGGTCGGCGAGGCGCAGACGGGCAATCGCGATATCGCCGTCGCCGCGGCGCGGGTGCTTCAGGCCGAGGCGCAATCCACCATTCAGCGCGCGGCTCTGTTTCCCCAGATTGGCGGGCAGGCCGACTATGAGCGGGGCGATTGCAAGGGCACAAGCTGCCAGCAATTCCTCAACGGCAAGCGGTTCGGCCTGACTCTGAACGCCAGCTATGAACTGGATTTCTGGGGCCTGGCGCGGGACAATCTGCGCGCGGCGCAGGAACAGCTGAAGGCGGCGCGCTTCGCGCAAACCTCGGTGGCGCTGACGGTCACGGCCAATGTCGCCAGCCAGTATCTGGCGCTGCAGGCCATACGGCGCCGCATTGCTATTCAAAACCAGAATCTTGCGGCCATCAATACCATCCTGGAAGCCATCCAGTTGAAGGTGAAGGCCGGCTCGATATCTCATCTGGACCTGGCGCGGGAACAGGCGCAGTTGGAACAGGTCCAGTCGACGATTCCCGCGCTGGAAACTCTGGAAAGGCAGACACTTTATAATATCGCGGTGCTGCTCGGCCGGCCGCCCGAGGGCTTCGACGTCCCAACCGCTGACCTGGACAAGATTCTGGCCCCGGCGGTGGGCCCCGGCCTTCCCTCCGACCTTCTGGTCCGCCGGCCGGATATCGCCCAGGCGGAGGCCAATCTCGCCAGCGCCCACGCCAATGTCGATGCGGCGCGCGCGGCCTTCCTGCCGCAGATTTCGCTGACCGGATCGGGTGGTTTCCTCAGCACCGCGGTCGGCACCTTGCTGCAGGGCTCCAACTTTGGGTACGGCTATGGTGCCAACCTGCTGCAGACCGTCTTCGATGGCGGCAGGCTGCTGGGCCAGAAGGATCTGTCGGAAGCCCAGCAGCAGGAATTCATCGCCGCCTATCAAAGCGCGGCCCTGAATGCCTATTCCGATGTGGAAACGGCATTGGTCCAGGTGGCCAACACCGGCCGCTCCGAAGACCATCTGCGCCGCGAAATCACCGCCGCCGAAGAGGCTTTCGAGATATCCCAACTTCAATACCGTCAGGGAACCGCCGATCTGCTCAACGTGCTGCAGGCGCAGCAGCAACTGTTCAGTGCCCAGGATCAGCTGGTGCAGATTCAGCTCGCCAACCGCCAGGCCGGGGTTCACCTCTATGAGGCGCTGGGCGGTGGCTGGGTCGAGCAGGCCGAAGACCGGACACAGGTCGCCGAAGCGGAAGCCGTCGCGGAAAAGAAGTGATGTTGTCGGAAGAGGTGGGATGTGTTTCACAACTATTTGATCACCGCATTTCGCAGCATTGCTCGTCACAAGTTTTTTAGCTTTATCAACATTGCTGGCCTGGCCGTGGGCCTGACCGCCGCGATCCTGATCGGTCTGTTTGTGCAGCAGGAGCTGTCTTTCGACACTTGGCTGCCGGGAAGCGAGCGGATCTACCGCATTGCGTTTCTGATCCATGTGCCGGGCGAGCCGGAGCGCGATGCGGGCGCGGCTTCTGCCCCAATCGGGCCTGCGGCGCTCGCGGAAATACCCGGGATTCAGGAGCAGACCCGCCTTCATGCCCAGAACGTGGCGGTCACGGTTTCCAACAAGCATTACGCACAGTGGCTCAACCAGGTCGACTCCAACTTCTTCACCATGATCCGGCTGCCCTTCATCGCCGGAAATCCGGCAAAGGCGCTCGCCCGACCCGATGGTGTGGTGCTGACACAGCGCGCGGCGGTCCGGTATTTCGGCACAGAGCAGGCGATGGGTAGGACCTTGCTGTTCAATCAGACGACCCCGCGCGTTGTGACCGGCGTCCTGCGCGATCTTCCCTACAACACGCAATTTGGGGGCGAGGTCTTCGTGCTCTATCCGCGGCCGCTTCCAGGGACCGCCGCCACGAACAGGGATCCGGACCCCGATCGTTGGACCACCATGGATGTTTCCAGTTACGTCCGCCTGGCGCCAGGGACCGACCCGCAAACTGTTGCCGGCCAAATATCCGCGGTATTCTCGCGTCATCTGTCGCCGGCGTTCCTGTCCGAATTGGCCGCTGTGATGCACGCGAGCGCCGGCGACGTGATCAAGGCCAAGCTTGTGCCGTTTCAAGATGTGCACCTGACGCCTTACACCCAAGGCAGCATCAAACCGCCCGGCAGCAGGACCCTGGTGTTCGGCTTTGCCGCCATTGCCGCCCTTGTTCTTCTGGTGGCAGGCGTCAATTTCACCAATCTGGCGACCGCGCGCGCATCCTTGCGCGCCCGGGAAGTCGCGCTGCGCAAGGTCGTGGGCGCGAGCAAGCGGCAGCTGGTCATGCAGTTCATCACCGAAGCTGTTCTGACCGCGTTGCTGGCGCTTGTCCTCGCCTTTGCGGCGACGGAAGTGCTGTTGCCGGCCTATAGCGGCTTTTTGGGGCACCGGATAACGCTTGATTACCTCGGCAACTGGCCGTTCGTCGCCGCGATGATCGCCATTGCAGGGTTGACGGGGCTGATCGGCGGCATCTATCCGGCCTTCATTCTGTCAAGCGTCCGTCCGGGGCGCGTTCTGCATTCCACCGCCGCTGGCTCCGGCAGCACCGGCATGATGCGCACGGTTTTGGTGGTGTTCCAGTTCGCGGTTTCGATCGGCCTTGCCATCGCGGCCGCGGTTATCTTCACCCAGATACGTTTCGCCAATCATCTCGATCTTGGCTTCGATCGCGACAACATCGTGCTGGTTTCGGTGAACCGGGCCGACCTTTCGCAAAAGGCGGTCGAGAGCATGAGGGCAGAGATTTCGGCTCTTCCCGGCGTGGCAAGTGTCGCCCTGTCGGACAAGGTGCCCGGGAGCGACAATTCGCCGGAGAACGTGGTCCGCATTGCGGCAACGGGCGCCAGCGTGCAGGTGATGAGCTATTCCGTGTCGCCCGATTTCGCCGCGGTCTATGGCGTCAAGCTGGAAGCCGGCCGCTTCCTGTCGCTGGACCGCGGCACGGACCTGCATCACGGCACAGAGCCGGAAGACGGACGTAATGTGGTTATTGACGATAACGCGGCGCACGCCTTCGGCTTCACGCCCGACAGCGCCGTCGGCAAGACGATTGATTTGATTGGCGGCCGCGTGACCATCGTCGGCGTGGTGCACAATGTTCTGTTCGCCGGTGCCCAGGCCGTGCAGATCGCGCCGACCGTGTTCTACAACGACCCGGATTTGTACAGCGACATGTCGGTGCGGCTGAAAGCGGGCCAGATACCGCAAACCTTGGCGGCGATCGACCGCATCTGGCGGCGGAATGTTCCCGCCAGGCCTTTTTACAGCAGGTTCGTCGAAGAAAGTTTGAACAAGCTCTATGTCGATTCCGAACGTCAGGGCGCGCTGCTCAGTATCTTTGTCATCCTGGCCGTCTTCATCGCCTCGCTGGGACTGTTCGGTCTGGCCGCGTTCGTCGTCGAACGCCGAACCAAGGAGATCGGCATCCGCAAGATCATGGGCGCCAAGACGGGGGACATCATCCGCCTGCTGCTGTGGCAATTCTCGATCCCAGTCCTGCTGGCCAATGCGATCGCCTGGCCGGTCGCTTATTACTATTTACGCCAGTGGCTTGAAGGTTACGCCTATCGTGTCAGTTTGAATCCCGCTTACTTTGTTGTAGCGGGCCTCGCAGCGCTCTGCATCGCCTGGCTTACTGTCCTTGCGCATGCTGTGCGTGTCGCGCGTGCCAATCCCATCCACGCACTTCGGTATGAATAGCGGATCGACGCGATTGAGCTTGGCGGTGCCGAAAGAAAAGGGACGGGTTTTTAGTTTTCCTGCGGCCCGCCAGCGCTACCCAAATGTGCCGCCAGATAGTCGCGAATGCGGACCTGGACCGCGTCATCCATCTTCGCGCCGCGCGCCCGCATGTCCTCTAGGATCGCCTGCCAGTCCGATGCCGTGTGCCGCTGCGCCGTGACGGTGCCCAGCGCATGGCAGGCCGTGCAGGTTGTGAGGAGGTCGTCGCGGCCAGCGCCAGCCGGCAAATCCTCGGCACGGAGAACGGCCGGAACGCCGGCGGGCGCATTCACCGCGCCGCGTTGCACGGGCGGGGCCGGCTTCAGGTCGATCTGCGGATCGCCGGCCCGCGGCAGGGCAAAGGCGATCAGGGCGCTGTCGCTGTCCTTGTGGCCGCTGATGCCGACCACCAGATATTGGCGGCTATTCCTGCCTACAAAAGTCATCGGCGCGCTGGTCACAGGCGCCGCCAGACGGATGCTTGAGATTTCCCGACCCGAGCGGGAGTCGAAAACATGCAGCACGGGCTGGTCGGCGGTCCCGCCCATGAACACTAGCCCGCCCGCGGTCGCCAGGGAACCGCCCCGGTTGATCAGGCCGGTGCTCGCGCCCGCTTCGCCATACATTTCCGCGCTGCCCAGCGGGCGGCGCCATAAAATCTCACCGTTGTTGCCGTTGACCGCAATCATCTCGCCCCAGGGGGGCTGGATGCAGGGCATGCCCTTCTGGTCCACCAGCTTGATATAAGCCCGGTCCACGCGCAGGCCGCCCGTATTTCTCGGCGAAGACCCGTTGTCGGCAACGATGGTATTGTAGCTGGGCAGGTTGTTGGTGTTGACGAAGATCGTGTTGGTCCGGACATCGATCGAGACGCCACCCCAGATGCCGCCGGCGCCGCCGATATTGCCGGGGATCGCCAGATTGGGCCCGCCCAGGCGCGGCGGCTCGAACGCCTTGGTGTCGCGCAGACCAACCCGGTCCCACAGCGCTTCGCAGTAGCGATGGGCTTCCGGCGTCACGTTGCTGAGATCGGCGCGTGTCATGCCCATTTTCACCAGAGGCGGCGGCTTGATGGGGAAGGGCTGGGTGGGCGACGCCTTTTCGCCGGGAATGGCACTGGCGGGCGCCGGGCGTTCTTCGACTCCGAACACCGGCTTTCCGGTGCGCCGGTCCAGGATGAACATCAAGCCCTGCTTAGTGACCTCCACCAGCGCCGGCACGGACTTTCCCTGGACGGTCAGATCCAGCAGCGCGGGCGGCGCGGCGTCGTCATAGTCGAACAAGTCATGATGCACCATCTGGTAGTGCCAGCGGTATTTTCCGGTCGCCGCATCCAGTGCGACGATGGAGTCGGAATAGAGATTGTCGCCGGGCCGGTCGGTACCGATATAGCTGTCCGCAGGATTTCCCACCGGGATGAAGACCGTTCCGGTCTTTTCATCCAGCGAATACATGCCCCAGCTGCTGGGCCCGGCGCGATCCTTCCAGCCTTCCGCGCCCCAGCTTCCTTCATTGCGCTCGCCCGGATGCGGCACGGTGGAAAAGCGCCACACCAGCTTTCCGGTGATCACATCATAGGCGCGCGGATCGCCCGGCGGTCCCTTGGCGCCGAATTCTTGCGTACCTGGCCCGGTGATCAGCAGGTTGCGATAGACCGCCGGCGGCGAGGTGATGTCGTAGTTCACGTCCTTGGGCGCGAAGCCGTCGCGGATATTGATATAGCCCTGGGCGCCACCAAAACCTGGCGCCGGTTTGCCGGTCGCCGCGTCCAGGACATAGATGCGGTCATTGCCGCTGATGATCACGCGCGGGCCGTGGGCGGCGTCGCCGGGCCACCAGGCTGCCGCGCGCATCCGCCCGGCCTGGCCGGTCGCAAAGCGCCACAACTCGCGGCCGCTTTCGGGGTCCAGCGCCAAAGCGGTCCCGGCCATGTCCTGTGTATAAAGAACGCCGCCCGCCACGATGGGCGTGACTTCCCAGCCGCCCACTTGTTTCAGCGGGACGATCCAGACCGGCCGCAAGTCCTTCACATTGGCGGTGTTGATCTGGCTGGCGGGGGAATAACGGTCAAAGCGGGCACTATTGCCCCAGCTCGGCCAGCTTGTGGCATCCTTGCGGACATCGTGCTGCGGCGCGGCAGCGGAGGCGCCGAAGCCGGCGATGACAAAGGCAGACAGCAATACAAGCGGACGCGACATTCCCCAGTCATTCTCCGGCATGGACAAAGCCGTTTAGGCGCTTCGAAAATGACGCGCAATAACGCAATGCAACATCGTTTTCCGTGCACGCTTGGGAGGTTGCCAGTTTTGGCCACATCTGCCTGAATGGCACTGGGAAAAAGCGCGCGCAGTCTCGACGCGCTGGGCGAGGGCGCAACCATGTCGAAAACCGAAAAGCCCATCTCAACAATGAAAAGGGAGGGCCTGATGCGCTCGTTTATCCTTGCGGCCGCCCTTGTCGTTGCGGCTGCTTCCGCTGTCCACGCCCAGGCTCCGGAGCCGCCGCTTCCGCCAGACCATGCCACCAGCCCGGAACTGCATGACGGCATGGCGCCAGGGATGAAGGCCACAGAGCTCAGTCCCAAGGTGCGTATCTTCCGTCTTGTCTTTTCCAAAGGAGACGATGTGGCCGCCGGCTTGGCCGAGTTCGCCAAGAAGAACCATCTGACCGACGCCCACTTCTCCGCGATCGGCGCCTTCGGCGCGGCGGTGATCGGCTGGTCGGACCGCCCGATGAAATCCTTCAAGGTGGTCAGGCTCAACGAAGAGATGGAGGTCTCTGCCTTCAACGGCAGCATCACCCGCGACCAGGACGGCAAGCCCGTGGTCCATGCGCACTGCGTCGTCGGGCTGTTGCGCAATGGCGCGGTCTATGCCGGCCACTGCCTGCATGAAGAGGTCAGCCTGACCATGCAGCTCTATCTGACGGACTCCGAGCCGCTGAAGACGGCCGAACAGGCGCACTGACCGCTGCCTACTGGCGAACGAATTTCTCCGCTTTGCCGCTAAGCAGGCCCAGATAAACATCGCCATTGGGCGCGACCGCGCCGCCATGGGCGCCGCTGGAGGTCTCCCCCGGCAGGCGCTCCAGCACCTTTCCGTCCAGATCGTGCAGTACCCCGCCGGTCCAGATTTTCTGGTCTGGCGTGATGATCAGCGACGACACGCCGCCGACATGGTCCCACTCGCTGAGATATTTGCCCGCGGCGTCGAATACTTCCACCCGCTGATTGTCCCGGTCGCTGACATAGATGCGGCCGCGGGCGTCGATCACCACATTGTGCGGCAACTGGAATTCGCCGGGCCCGGTGCCGCGCTTGCCGAACTGGCCCAGCAGTTTGCCGTCGGCGGAAAAGCGCATGATGCGCGCATTGCCATAGCCGTCGGTCACCACCAGTTCGCCATTGGGCGCGAAGGCGATGTCGGTGGGCAGATAGAAATTGTGATCGGTCATGCCGGATTTGCCCCGCGTCCCCAGGGTCATCAGCACATGGCCTGACGGATTCAGCTTGGTGATGATATGGGCTGGGGCGTCCACGACCCAGACATTGCCCTCAGGATCGACACGGATTTCATGGGCGCCGCAATTGCTGCAGCCCGCTGGCCCATAGACAGCTTGATAATAAGATGCTGTGGGTTTGCGGTATTCCTGGGCCATGGGCATGACCTTGCCGGTATCGAATTTCACCTGGCCCCAGGGCCCGATCAGCTCGCCACTGGGCTTGTATTCCAGGATGGGAAAATCGCCCCGGTGCATCACCAGGATGTTGCCGCTCTTCTCCACGGCGATGCTGGTCACCTGCCAGTAATTCCAGGCGCTGGGAAAGCCCTTGTCGCCCACCGGCGCCTTGGGCCACTCCGGCACGGCTTTATAATGCACCACCGGAATGTCGGGTTGTTGGGCGGGTTGGGCAAAAACTGCGAGCGGCAGGCCGATCAGTCCGGCAGCCAGAAACAGAACAGCACGCATGGCGTCCCCCTTCGTCTGTTTCAGGCAGGATAGCGCAAAATGGCCGGCGGGTTAGCGCCCTTTAGACATGGGAAGGCCCTGACACCGTGTCAGCTGGCTGGGTGCAGTGCCGCGATCCTTCCACACGGCCAGCCGCAGCCAAGACTTTGCCTGACTATTGCGGCTTCGGCGCCGGCGCGTCCGGTTTGATGGCGATCTGGCTGGGATCGGTCAGGAAAATTTCCGGCTTGTCGCGAAAAGTGGAGATCCGGCCGGTGATCTGGACGTTCTTGCCGTCCAGCTTGTCCACGTCCTGAAACGCACCACCGTTCCATCGCGAGACATAGGCCGAGAAGGGCGCGCTGCCCCCGGTGCCGCCAATATCCAGATAGGTTTCGCCGCCGGGCGTTCTGTTGACGCTGACTTTTCCTTCCACTGTCGCGGTTTGGCCGATATGGGCCTCGGCCTGATCGGCCTTGAGTGCCCCATCCTGAGCCAAGATCAAGGCGACCGCTGCGGAAAAGATCAGGCTTGCTGTCATGGCGAACGTCCTTCCGGCGCTGGATCATAACGTTTGTTTGTGATGCTGGTTTCAGCTTACTCCCTGCCGGGGGTGGAGCGAAAAGCGAACAAGATCAAGGTTACCGGCGGGGTTATTCGATCTGACGGATCGCCTGTCCGGCGGCATCAATCGTCGGTGGGGTCGCCGGTGACCTGAAGTTCGAAGAGCGCGCCGCCGCCGGGCCTGTCCTTGACGGCGATCGAGCCGCCGTGGATTTGCGCGATTTTGGCGACGATGGCCAGGCCAAGACCGGAATGGTTCTTGCCCTGGCGATCCTTTCTCCAGAAGCGGCGGAAAATCGTTTCCCGCTCCTGCGGCTGGACCCCCGGTCCCCGCTCCTTGACCAGGATGACATCGGGCGCGGCCAGATCCACCTCGACCGCACCACCGGATGGCGAGAAACGGATGGCGTTTTCCACCAGGTTGCGCAGAGCGCGCGTGATCATGCCTGCATTGCACCAGACGATCAGCCGCTCCTCGGCGCCCGAAAATTCCACCGACTTTCCCTCGGCGATGGCGAGTGGCGCCATCAGGGCCACAACGCCGGTGCAAAGCTCGCGCAGGTCTACGTCGCCCCAACCGGAGGTGGACGTGGCCTCGAGTTCGGCCAGCTCCAGCAGCTGGTCCAATATGCGCACGATACCGTCAATGTCGGCCTGCAGCTCCTTGGCTGCGGCAGGTTCGAGTGTGGTGTCGATCCGCGTGCGCAGGATCGCCAGCGGCGTCCTCATTTCATGGGCGGCATCGGCAGTGAATTCACGCTGGGAATTCAAAGCCTGCTCAAGCCTGTCCAGCGCCTGGTTGACGGCATTCGCCAGAGGACGGATTTCCTGTGGCAGCTGTGTCGCCGGCAGCCGTTCGGAAGGCCTCGTAGGAGAAATATGCGCGGCGACATCGGAAGCCTCCCGCACCGGCCGCAACACCCGCCGGATGAGAATGACATCCAGAAAAAGCAGCAGCGCAAAGATGGGCAGCATGATCCAGGCGATACGGCGCAGGAAACGCGCGACCACGTCGTCAATGATGACGTCCGGGCTGGCATAGTTCTGGGCGACACCGATCCAGGCCGTGTGGCCGGCCGCGCGCACCGGATAAACCAGGCCATAATAATCGGTGCCGTGAACGCGCTGTTGCAGCAGCCTTTCGTCCGTCGGCCTGATTTTCAGCAGGTCTTCGCCCTGAGGCAGGGAAGAATAGAGAAGATGTCCATTCTCATCCGAAACCGCCAGTGCATACCCCCCGATACCGCGGGCATAGACGGCGGCGAGCTCAGCCGGCAACGAAAGCTTCCAGCGTCCCTCCTGAACGGAGAGATATCGCGCCACGGCGGCGGCATGGTCGTGCAGAATGCGCTGCTCGTATCCATTGACGGTCGAGGTCAGGAGAAGATAGGCCGCCGCCGACACCACCACCGAGCTGGCCGCCAGGGCCAGAAAATGGGCCGGAATGATCCGGCTGACGATGGAGCCGACCGGTTTGGTCATTTCGGCTCGCGGATCAGATAGCCGACACCGCGCACCGTGTGAATCTCCGCGCCCGCGCCCGCGTCATCGAGCTGCTTGCGCAGGCGGTGGACATAGACCTCGATGGCGTTGGGGCTTCCCTCTTCGCCGAGGCCGTAAAGCTGGTCTTCCAGGACGCTCTTGGGAACGACGTGATTGCTGCGTCGGAGCAGCGCCTCGAGCAGCGTGGCTTCGCGCGCCGCCAGAAGATATTGCGCGCCGTCGACGGTCAGCTCCTTGCTGGTGGTGTCAAACACCATGCCGCCCAAGGTGAGCTTGTTGCCCAGATAGGTCGGCGGCCGCCGCAGCAGGGCGCGGATCCGCGCCACCAACTCGTCGAAAGCGAAAGGCTTGCCCAGATAATCGTCGGCGCCATGATCCAGGCCTTTAACCTTGTCGGAAGGGCTTTGCCGGGCTGTCAGAACCAGCACGGGAATGGCCGCCCCCTTGCCGCGCAGATGTTTCAGGACCGAGAGGCCGTCGCCGTCCGGTAACCCTAAGTCCAGGATCACCAGTGAGAAATGCATGGTCGCAAGGACGCTGAGACCTTCGGCCACGCTGGTCACAAGGTCTGTTGGAAATCCCTCCTTGGCAAGCCCCGCCTGAATCAGGGCGGCCAGGCGCGGATTGTCTTCGATCAGGAGCAGTCGCACGGGCGGCAGACTGATGGACTGGGGGCCCGCTTGCAACAAGGGCTGTGCCGCAGCTTTTTGTAAGCGTGTTGTAAGCCGGCCTTGTTAGGCACAGGTGGTTGGAATCCCTATGACCGGCGGCTTTTGTGCAGAACGATACGGCAAACGAAGTTCCCCGCGAGCCTTTATCGCTACGCTCGCAGGGCGTGCTGGTCGGGGCCGCCGCGCTGGCGGCGGCGGCAGGCGTGCTGCTGTTTCTTCTCGTCCCCGGGCAGGGGGCGGCGCCGGATTCGGGCCGCCGCATGGCGCGGCTGGTGCCGGGCATCCAGCAGAGCTCCGCCATGCAATTCGAGACTGTGCGTACACGGACTTTCCAGACGGAAACGGTGACCGACGGCTATGTCGCTGCCAATGGCGGCTGGGCATCTTCCGCGACGGCGCGGATCGGACGCGGCCTTCCGGTGCTGCAGGGCCAATCTGCGGACATGATCCAGGCCGAAGGCGACTTGGCCACGGCCCGGGCCCAGCTCGTGGCGGCGCGCGCCAACGAACAGCGCCAACACGCCCTTTATCAGGCTGACGGCGCAGCCCTGAAGGATTGGCAGCAGGCCCAGGTCGACGCCACGACCGCGGCCTCGGCTCTGTCGGCTGCCCGCAACAAACTGCGGGTCCTGGGCAAGTCTGATCAGGACATTCTCACCCTGGAGCGCGCGAGCGCGGCCGGAGTGGGTCGCATTTTTTCCATCGGCGATACATCCCTGGTCTGGCTGGTCGCCAATGTCCGTGAGGCGGATGCGGCCCATGTTCATCTCGGTGACCAGGCCGAGGTCGCTCTGCCGGCGCTGGGAAGTAAAAAGCTTCTGGTGACCATTGCCTATAAGGGTGAGGTCATCGACACGGCCACGCATCGCCTCGCGGTTGCGGCCCTCTACAAGAACAGCGACCATGCCCTGTCGCCCAACATGCTGGCCAATTTCGACATCCTGGACCGCGACAGCGCCGTGGCGCCCGCGGTACCCCGCAGTGCCATCCTGTATGAAGGCGATCAGGCCCGGCTCTGGGTGGCAGGGCCCAGCGGCGATTTCACGATGAGGTCCGTCAAGGTCGGCCGGATCCATGACGGCTATGCCGAGATCACGAACGGCCTTTCGGCCGGCGAGCGGATCGTGACGGGCGGCGCTCTGTTCCTCGACCAGGCTTCAACTGGCGGCTAGACGCCGAAGACACCCACAATGAATCGTGTTGTTGAATTCGCCCTCCGGCAGCGGGCCTTTGTGGTCATTGCGTTGCTGTTTCTCATGATCGGGGGGCTGGTCGCTTTTTTCAATCTCAATATCGAGGCCTATCCCGATCCGGTGCCACCGATGGTGGACATCATCACTCAGAGCAACGGCCAGTCGGCGGAGGAGATCGAGCGCTACATCACCATCCCCATCGAAATTCAGATGGCGGGCATTCCGCACGTCACCTCGATCCGGACGATCTCCCTGTTTGGCCTGTCCGACGTAAAGCTGCAGTTCAGCTATGACTTCACCTATGACGAGGCGCAGCAATGGGTGATCAACCGGCTGGCGCAGATGCCGAACCTGCCGGGCAGCGCGCAGCCGCAGATCTCACCCTCCAGCCCGATCGGGGAGATTTACCGTTACCGGGTGGTGGGCCCGCCCGGTTATTCGGTGCTGGATCTCAAGACCATCGAGGACTGGATCCTGGAGCGGCGCTTCAAGGCCGTGCCCGGAGTGATCGACGTCACCGGTTGGGGCGGCAAGACCAAGACCTATAACGTCTCGATCGATCTGCCCAAATTGAACGGCTATGGCCTGGCCCTGCCGCAGGTGCTGCAAGTGTTGGGCAACAGCAATATCAATGTGGGCGGCCAGACCATCAATATCGGCGACCAGTCGGCGGTGGTGCGCGGGATCGGTCTGATCCACTCCATGGACGATATCCGCAACACCATGCTCACCGCCAACAATGGCGCGCCGGTGCTGCTCAGGGATGTCGCCCGGGTGACGGTCGGCAACCAGCCACGCCTGGGCATCGCCGGCCAGGACGGCGACAGTGATATCGTCCAGGGCATCGTCCTGATGCGGCGCGGTGAGCAAAGCATGCCTACCATCAAGCGGGTGGAGGACGAGGTGGCGCGGATCAATGCCTCCGGCATTCTGCCCCCCGGAGTCCATATCGAGCGCATCTATGACCGTAGCGACCTGATCCACGTTACGACCAGCACCGTGATCCACAACATGGTGATGGGCATCATCCTGATCTTCTTGGTGCAGTGGCTGTTCCTGGGCAATCTGCGCAGCGCCGTGATCGTGGCCACGACCATTCCCTTCGCGCTGTTCTTCGCCATCCTGATCATGACCCTGCGCGGGGAGTCGGCAAATTTGCTCTCGGTCGGCGCCATCGATTTCGGCCTGATCGTGGATGCCGCGGTGATCATGATGGAAAATATCTTCCGTCATCTGAGTGAGCCCAAGGCCGAGCGGTTCATCAAGGATCCCTATATCCAGGGGCATACCACCACCTTGCGCGGAAAATTCGCCGTCATCGCCAATTCCGCCCTGCAGGTGAATCGCGGAATCTTCTTTTCGGCCGCCATCATCATTGCCGGCTTCATTCCGCTTTTCACCATGACCGGGGTGGAGGGGCATATTTTCGGTCCGATGGCGCGCACCTATGCCTATGCCATCTCGGGCGGCTTGCTGGCGACGTTCACCGTGACGCCCGCCCTTTCCAGCTATCTGTTGCCCGAAAGCCTGGCCGAAACCGAAACCTTCCTGGTGCGGCTTTTGCGCAAGGGCTGGCAGCCGACGATGCGCTTCGCCCTCGCCAATCGCGTCCTGACCTTGGGCGTCGGAGCCGTGTTTTTCGTCCTGGCCATCCTGGTCGGCACGCGCCTGGGCTCGGAATTTCTGCCGCATCTGGAGGAGGGTAATCTCTGGATTCGCGCGACCATGCCCGCCTCGATCTCGCTGGAAGCGAGCGACGCCTATGTCAACGGGATGCGCAAGATGATCGGGAGCTATGCGGAGGTGCGCACCGTGATCTCCCAGCACGGCCGGCCGGATGACGGCACCGACGCGACCGGCTTTTTCAATGCCGAATTCTTTGCGCCGCTGAAGCCGGCGGACGAATGGGCGGGCGGCGAAAGCAAGGAGGAATTGATCGCCGACATGACCGAGAAGCTGCGGCGGCAATTTCCTGGCGTGGATTTCAATTTCTCGCAATATATCCAGGACAATGTGGAGGAGGCGGCCTCCGGCGTGAAGGGCGAGAATTCCGTCAAGCTGTTCGGCAATGACCTTGCCACCTTGCAGAAGACTGCCGAGGCCATCCGGCGCATCATGGCCGGCGTGGCCGGCATCGAGGATCTGGCGGTTTTCAACTCCCTGGGCCAGCCCACGGTGCGCATCGATGTCGATCGGGCCCGCGCCGCGCGCTACGGCCTTGCGCCTGGCGATGTGAATGCGGTCGTGCAGGCGGCGATCGGCGGGCAATCGGCCGGCAATCTTTATGAGAGCAACAGCGATCGCAATTTCCCGATCATGGTGCGGTTGTCGGAGAATTACCGCAACAATTTCGACGCCATACGCCGTATCACCATCGGCGCCTCCAATCCGCAAGGCTCTGGCGTCGTGCAGATCCCGCTGGGAGACGTGGCAAGCGTGCAGCTGGTGTCCGGCGCCTCCTTCATCTACCGGGAAAATCAGGAGCGCTATATTCCCATCAAGTTCTCGGTGCGCGGGCGCGACCTCGGCAGTGCGGTTCAGGACGCGCAAGCCCGAATCGCCAAAAACATCCATCTGCCGGCTGGCTATCACCTGGAATGGGTGGGTGAATTCGGCGAATTCCAGGCCGCGATTCAGCGCCTGATGGTGATCGTGCCTCTCAGCATCTTGCTGATCCTGATGCTTCTCTATGTCAATTTCGGCTCGCTGGTGGACACGTTCCTGGCCGCCAGCGCCATTCCCATGACCCTGGTTGGGGGGATTTTCGCGCTTTTCGTCACCGGCACCGCGTTCAGTGTCTCGGCCGCCATCGGTTTTGTCGCCCTGTTCGGGATCGCCGCCATGGACGGCATCATCGTCCTGTCCTTCTACAACCGGATGATCCGGCAGGGACTGGATCGGACGGCCGCAATCGCCCGGACCTGTGAGGTCCAGATGCGGCCGGTGCTGATGACCTGCGTGGCGGCCTGTGTCGGGCTTTTGCCGGCGGCCTTTTCCACCGGCATCGGCTCGCAGGTGCAGAAGCCGCTGGCCCTGGTGGTGGTGGGCGGCATGCTTTTCGCGCCGCTTTTCATCCTGATGGTCCTGCCGGTCCTGATCGAGATGTTTTCGCGCCGCGGCCCGAAAGGACAAGCCAGCACGGAGGAGCTTTCATGAGACTAAAGCTGCTACGCGTTTCCCCGTTGGTCGCGGCAGGACCGCTGCTTGCTGCCTGTACCGTTGGGCCGGATTTCCAGAAGCCGCCGGCTCCCGCTGCGACGGCCTATACCAAGGCGCCGGTGGCGGCGCCTGGGCTGGCGATGGCGCACGATATTCCCGCCGATTGGTGGACCCTTTTCCACTCCGCGTCGCTTGATACCCTGATCCGGCAAGCCATCACGCAGAATCCGGATCTGGCCGCGGCCCAGGCGTCGCTGCGCGTGGCAATGGAGAATGTCAAAGCCCAGAACGCCGCTTTCTATCCCACGGTCACTGCCGGCCTGGACGCCAGCCGCAACAAGCAGGGCGCGCAGCTGTCGCCGGTGCTGGCGTCCCCGCAGCTTCTGTACAGTCTTTATCAGGCACAGGCCGCCTTTGCCTGGACGCCGGATATATGGGGCGCCAATAGCCGGTCGGTGGAGGCGTTGCAGGCCCAGGCCGATGCGCAGAAGTATCAGCTTGAGGCGACCTATGTGGCGCTGTCCGCCAATGTGACAGCCGCGGCGATTCAGGAAGCATCTTTGCGTGCGCAGATCGAGACCACCCAGGCCGTGATCCAGGATGAACGGGATATCCTCGCGATCGAGCAGAAGCAGCACGCGCTGGGCCAGATAGCCGGGCAGGATATCGCCGCGCAGGAGACGGTGCTGGCCCAGACCGAGCAGACCCTGCCGCCCTTGCAGAAACAGTTGGCGCAGCAGCGGGATCTGCTGACCCGGTTGGCCGGCCGCTATCCGGTCGATGAGATCGAACAGAGTTTTCTGCCGGATAGTCTGGCTTTGCCGCAGGAATTGCCGGTTTCCTTGCCGGCACGGCTGGTCGAGCAGCGGGCCGATGTCCGTGTTGCGGAGGAAAATCTTCATGCCGCCAGCGCGCAGGTCGGGGTCGCGATCGCCGCCCGGCTGCCGAACATCACGCTGTCCGCCAACGTGGGCTCGGTCGCGACCCAGCTGGGTCAGTTGTTCGGGCCCGGCAACGGGTTCTGGAGTGTCGGCGGGGGGCTCGCAGGAACAGTCTTCGACGCCGGCCAGCTTGCCCATAAGGAAGAGGCGGCCAAGGCGGGCTATGATCTGGCCTCAGCCCAGTATCGCGGCACGGTTCTGTCGGCCTTTCAGAATGTGGCGGACGCGCTGCACGCTCTTGAGAGCGACGGCGAAGCGGTCCGGCTGTCCGTTGCCGCAGAAACCGCGGCCGCAAAAAGCCTGTCTCTTGCGCGCGCTCAACTGGCGGCGGGGCAAATAGCGCGCCTGGCCGTGCTCAATGCGGAGGTCGCCGACCAACAGGCGCGGCTTGCGACCCTCTCGGCGCGCGCCAGCCAACTGGCTGATGCGGCCGCGTTGATGCAGGCGCTGGGCGGCGGCTGGTGGAACCGCCCCGAAGCATTGGCAGCCCAATAAGAGGGAAGGGCACCAACCGTAACATTTGAGACGATCTGGAGCCGAAAGCCCTCATCAGGCAGCATAAAAGAAGTGCCGCAGACGCCCGCCTGCCGCGAACGATGAGGAGGAATGACTCAAACGCAGACGTCCAGCGTGGCTGCCCGGTTGGCAAGATTGGCTCTTATGCCTAAAAACCTGCGGGTGGTTTTGCCGGAACAGCCTCTTTGCTGTCTTTCGTCCGCCTCGCTCTCCGGCGCCCCTATACCGCCGCGATCACTGCGCTGCTGATTGCCCTTCTGGGCATTCTGTCGGTCACGCGCATGATCGTGGACATCTTCCCGGTCATCGACATTCCCGTCGTGCTGGTGGTGTGGAACTATCCCGGCCTGTCCGCCACCGACATGGAGCGGCGCGTCAACTTGATCAGCGAGCGCGCCATGTCCACCACGGTCAATGGCATCGCCCGCATCGAATCCCAGGCCATTCCGGGGGTGGGCATGCTGAAGGTCTATTTCCAGCCTGGCACCGACGTGGGCGCTTCCATCGCTCAGATCAACGCGGTGATGTCGACCGTCCTGCACAATGTGCCCCCCGGCATGTCGCCGCCCAGCGTCATCCAGTTCAACGCCGCCAATGTGCCGGTGGTGCAGATGACCATCTCGAGCAAGACCTTGTCCGAGCAGCAGCTGGCCGACTACGCCCTCAACTTCATCCGCATCAAACTCTTCACCGTTCCCGGCCTGTCCTCGCCCGCGCCCTTCGGCGGCAAGACCCGGCAGATCATGATTTATGTGGACCCCGCCAAACTCAGCGCCAAGGGGCTGCCGGTTGGCGCGGTGCTGAACGCGCTGCAGGCCTCCAATGTGATCGTGCCGGCCGGCACCGCCCGCCTGGGCGGCCATGAATATAATGTGTCGCTGAATTCCAGCCCCGAGGCGGTGCAGGAGTTCGCCAATATCCCCATCGGGGTGGTGAACGGCGTGCCGGTGCTAATTGGCGATGTCGGGACCGTGCGGGACTCCTATGCGGTCCAGAGCAACATTGTCCATGTCGACGGCAAACGCGCGACCTATCTGGCCATCCTCAAACATTCCGACGCCTCCACCCTGGCCGTGGTGGATGCCGCGCGGGACCTTCTGCCCCAGATTCAGGCTGCGGCGCCCAAGGGCATGGATCTCAGGCTCGATTTCGACCAGTCAGTGTTCGTGCGCGCTGCCGTCACCAACGTGATCCGGGAGGCGGTGATCTCCTCCATTCTGGTCTCGCTGATGATCCTATTGTTCCTGGGCGATTGGCGCAGCACGGTGGTGGTGTCGCTGTCCATCCCGCTTTCGATCGGCGCCGGGCTGATCGGGCTGTTGCTCACCGGCCAGAGCATCAATCTGATGACCTTGGGCGGCCTGGCGCTGGCTATCGGCCTTTTGGTGGACAATGCCACCGTCATCATCGAGAACATCCACCGCAACCAGACCCTGGGCAAGGGGCTCACCCGCGCCATTCTCGACGGCTCGGCCGAGGTGGTTCAGCCCCTGACCGTGGCGACCCTGGCGATCTGCATCGTCTTCTTTCCGGTGGTATTGTTGGAAGGTCCGGCGCGCTTTCTGTTCATTCCGCTCGCCATCACCGTCGTGCTGGCGATGGTGGCGTCCTACATTCTGTCCTTCACCGTCGTGCCGCCTTTCGCGCGTTTCATCCTGACCGACCATGTGCACCAGGAAGGCGAGGGCAAGGGCCTGTTCGGCACCTTTGAGCGCGGCTTCATAGGTTTGCGCGATGCCTATGGCCGCGCCCTGCATGTGGTGCTGGACCAACGCAAATTCGTGCTTGCCGCCATCGCGCTGCTGCTGGTTCTTACCGCCGGTGTCTTCACCGTCATCGGCACCGATTTCTTCCCCACCGCCGATGTCGGTATCATCAAGCTGCATTATCGCAGCCCTCCCGGCACACGGATCGAGCAGACCGAAAAGCTGACCCTGGCGGTGGAAAAGCAGATCCGCCAGATCATTCCTCCGTCCGAGCTCAGGACCATCAACGACATGATCGGGGTGCCGATCTATTACAATCTGGCGCTGGTGCCGACCGACAATATCAGCGGCATGGATACGGAAATCCTGATCCAGCTGGGCGAGGGCCACCGGCCCTCCGCCGAATATATGCAGGCGATACGCCAGAAGCTGCCGCCGGCCTTCCCGGGCTCGACCTTCTATTTCCAGACCGCCGACATCGTCAGCCAGGTGCTGAATTTCGGCCTTTCAGCGCCCATCGACGTGCAGATCCAGGGCGCCGACATCAACAAATCCTATGACACGGGCCGCAAGCTGCTGGCCTCGATGGAAAAGATTCCCGGCGTGGTGGATGCCCATATCCAGCAGGTGGTGAGCTACCCGGGCCTGAAGGTCAATGTGGACCGCCAGCGCGCCATCGAGGTGGGGCTTTCCCAGCGCGACGTCGCCAACAATATGCTGACGGGCCTGACGTCGAGCTCGGGCGTTTCGCCGTCTTTCTTTCTCAGCCCGGTCAATGGCGTGAATTATTTTGTCGCGGTGCAGATGCCGCTACCGCAAGTCTCGACGGTTTCCCAGTTGATGAACATGCCGATGGCCTCGGCTGCGGGGTCCGCAAGTCTGTCCATCGCGCCGGGCGCGCCGACCTTGCGTCTGTCCGACATCGCCAGTGTTGAACCTTCAACCGACATGGAGTCCATCAACCATTATTTGGTTCAGCGCGTGATCGATGTCGACGCCAATGTCGCCGGCCGCGATCTGGGCGCGGTCGCCGCCGACATCCAGAGGGCGATCAACAAGATCAAGCCCGGCCTGCCGGCTACCAGCGCCATCACCATTCGCGGCCAGAACGAGGTGATGAACACGGCCTTCACCGACCTGGGCGAGGGCCTGATCCTGGCCGTGATCCTGGTCTATGCCTTGCTGGTGATCCTGTTCCAGTCCTGGCTCGACCCGCTGATCATCATGATGGCGGTGACGGGTGCGCTGATCGGTATTCTCTGGATGCTGGCGCTGACCGGAACCACCATCAATGT
>Ga0265338_10001323_pt1 | contig 40475 bp, 77 predicted proteins | sample 42126metaG_FD_193579 | JGI IMG/M metagenome (GOLD analysis project Ga0265338, IMG submission 193579) | Rhizosphere microbial communities from Carex aquatilis grown in University of Washington, Seatle, WA, United States - 4-21-26 metaG | ecosystem: Host-associated > Plants > Roots > Rhizosphere... | reverse complement strand
TTGAGGAAAAGGCGAAGTCGATATCAGAAATTAATTGATTTCCCATATCATCTATTCTTTCATCAACCCATCTTTTAAACAATTCTTCAGCAGGGCGATTGTCGTCAATTGGTCGCATTTTTACTCCATAATCATTCAAACATCTATCCCATAGCCAATTTTCAGTTTTTTTTCGAACTGACTCGCAACGGCTAGACCATACTTCAATTTCTCTACATTTATCACTTAAATCTTGAAAAACACTAGCGACGAAATCAATTTGTTCATCCTTATCGCAAGCCTCGTAATATGCTTTGTAATCTGGAATAAAATTATTTATCTGATGATTAGATTCGCACCCACCATTTTTATCTATGGTTAATAGACATCTATTGGTTATTTCTAAATTTTTAGGGTGCTTAGGATCAATAAAATGCCGTCTATGCGAATCATCGGCTAAGCAGTCTAAATCAAATATGATCATCTAATTCGCACTCCTTTGATCTTCTAATACATCCATCAATCCATCTTTTTTAATAGGATCAACCCAAACTCTAGAATGGGTAATACCTTTTCTTATTTCAATTTGTTTCATCCTCACCCTCCCCTAATAACGGTTTAATTTTATTCATCCTTCTTAAAATCTCAGATAAATATCCCGCTAACTCTAATAAATTCATAATTTGATTTTCTTCTAACACTGATACTAATTCTTCATTAGTATATTTATCTAGTGGCTTAAACTCCATCTTCACCCTCCATTGAAATTTTCCAATACTCACTCGATTCTTTTCTATACTTTTCTAAATCCAATCCCTGCAATTCAGGAATATTTTCATAATCAATCGATCCTTTGCGTGTGATTTTTTGGCACTTTACAGCCCCATTAGTGCAGTTTTTATCGCATAGCTTTAATAGGGCTTCTCTAAACTCTTTTTCTTCTTCTTGCGCTCTTATAAGACGTTCTTTTGACCAAATCCAACTATCTGCCAAAGAATCGAAAACAGTATCATATTTATGTTCAAAATCTTTATCAGTCATAGGAGGGGGAATGTCTTTTAAGACATATTCTTCCCAGAATTGTGAAGCCTTATCAAGATATTCTAAGGTCATATCTGCACATTCATGATATAAAATAGGTTCACATTCAGATTTAGGATGATATTCCCCATAATATTCTTTTCCTAATCCATAGACAAACATTTGATGAATCATCTGCCATTGGTAAATAATTGGGATTTCACCATTACCTTTTTTCATGGGGCATTTGATTTCTATAGCGATTTCCTTATCCAGATCGATACCATCAAGGCTAGCCATCATGAATTCATATCCAGGGATTTCGCACACCTTGACATCATCAAAGAAAACAACACCAAGTTGCTCGCCAAAATATTCCCTAGCTTCATCCTCCAATAGCTTACCTCTGCGCATAGCATCGTTTTCAGCCTTTGGTGGAATGCGTCCTGTCTTCTCAAGCCATAGTTGGTAAGGAGTAGTCCAAGGACTAACCCCCATCACTGCGGCCGCGTCCGAGGCGCCTAATTTAGTACGCCTCAAGTCTAACCATTCCTGTGATCTCTGCTCAATTCTGGCCATTAGATGCCTCTTTATTTTTATTATTTTTAACGCAGCTATTAATTATTTTGTCTATCTGACATCGGTTAATTTGTGATAAATCAGTAACCGCATAATGGTTAAGTAATTTATTTTTATGATTCTCATCTCCATTCAGGAGTATTTCGATTTGCTGAATATCCCCATTTGTTAGGTATATTATTTCCTCATGCTGAATTTCTTTAGTTTTTTGTGTATGTTCCTCTGGTTTTACATTAGAAACTTCGCATTCAGAATCTACAACCTCAGCCTGCATCATCTCTTCTTTAGTATAGATACCGCTAAAATCGTTAGGAAAAGCTTTCCTTAAAGCTAAGGCCTCAGCGCATTTAGCTAGCATGGTATGGCCCATTTTTACCCAAAACTGCGTTGGTGCCCCATCGTATTTAGTTTGAACATACTCGCAATAAAGAGCATTGGCGGCCACTTCATGCCAAGTACCATCCAAAGTCATTTTTTTGATATACGATGTTGCTGAAAGCAATCGTCCTTTATCATCATATTTGTAAGTAGATTCTTTACCTGGAGCATATTTACCAGTTCGTTCGGCTATTAACCGGTATCCATCGATACCGGTTTGTATAGTTAAATCGTCCTTTCCTGTTTTCCTATTTGGCCTCTTAACAGGATATAATTGTCTGGCTCTAGGATCAAGACCAGTTCTCTTGCATATATGCAGAAAAACGTTGACCTCGTCATCAGAAAGACCCTTGCAATACATGTTTTTAAGAATATCCAACTCGCTTTCATTAAAATATTCTGAAGTCGTTAATTGATTATTCATAGTCTGGCTCCGGTGTTTTCATGTATTTGTATTCTTCAAAATCATCGTATAAAAGGATAAAATCTTCTTCATCTAAGCATAATTGTCCCGAAAGAATATCGCATTCAACAAGTCCTTCTTTTCTAGCGCATACCAAAAGGTCGATAAATTCATTAACTAATTTAGGATTAATTTGATCAGCAAGATATTTCACAAGTTTTTCTTTTTCATCCATGAATTTATCTTTCAATTGCTCTTCCTTTTCATCGTAAAAATAATCGGTCATTCTGCCATCTCCTTTTCTTTTGCTTTCTTATTTTCTCTAAGAATATGCAATAATATTTCAAGGGGACTTTTATCCTTTAATTCCAGATCAATCAAAATATCTGCTATTTTATTAATTTCGTTCATGCTGCCACCTCACTTACAAAAATCTCGCAATATTGATTGAAAACTTCTTTATTTACACGCCATAAATCAATACCAACCTTGATGGCGAAGTATGTTTCTTTGTCCCAACTATAGATTTTAGCCTCCATGACTGCATCCATTACATGACCCATGTATGACTTATCTTTATCCATACACTTTAGGAAATTTATCACCGTGTGATTCTTCATTTTAGACTCCTGTAGAATGTTTTTGTTTCATCTTAGCTGCTCAACCTGCTGCGTTTGGTGGCGCAGTCGACAGGGAGCTTGCTTCGATACTCATAAATATATATCATGATACAATTTAATACAAGCATAAAAATACACTTGTATAAAAATAAGCAACTCTCTATCATAAATGCAAAAGGAGCAACAACATGGATTTAAGGGAATATTTATTTAAACACAAGATGACAGCTGCACAATTTTCAAAAAATATTAATTATAACCGTAACTATATATGCGCGATCGTTCGCAAGTATTTTAAGCCGGGTAAAAAGCTATGCAAATTAATCATAGAAGCAACGAATGGCGAATGCACGATGGAGAGGTTAATGGAAATTCCATGTAAAACGGATTTACAAACAGAGATGAAATTTGAGGGGTTAGAATGAAAACATATAAAGACATAATCTTAAGAGAGATTGAAAGAAGGACATCAAAAGATGTCCATCCTAAAAGAGCATTGATGAAAAAGCATCTTATGCCAGCGGCTAAATCAAAGCAAAAGGAAATTCGGAAATGAGTGAGAAAGATTTATTAAATATTTTAGGAGAAGTAAATGGACTGGAATCTAATAATAAATGTAATGATAGCCATATTTATATCTGCATTTTTAAAAATCATTTTCAATGGAATTTTTTTAGGTTTATGTAGGGCATGTGCTAAATGTTTTACTGAAGAGGGAAGGTGGAAGTAATGGATGAAATAAAAATCGGCCCAATCCCTCGCTTTACAATCAGCGTAAAACCAATGCTATTTGTCTATTATGATTTTTATCCAAGTGGGGGATGGAATGATTTTGAAGGTTTTTTTGATTCAGTTGAAGAAGCTAAAGAATATGTAAATAAATTGGATTATTCAGAATCATCGGCTCATATCGTTGAAGATGGAAAAATAAGTTATAGAGCAAATTTATGTTGCAAATCTAATAAATGGAAATGGGATAAATGAAAATAGTTACTGATGGCCATGGTTCTTATGCCATAAGGAAAGGATTTATTTTTCATAAATACAAAGATTTAACCTGTGGGTATTGGTGGGATAAAAATTCCTCATGGTTTAATGATTGCTGGACATCGGATTTAGATTTGATAAAACATAAATTTGGCAAGCTAAACCCAAAAGAATTTAAGGAAAAAGAATGAAATTACCAAAGAATATGGGGCTAATTATCCAACATAATGAACACAAAATTATATATTGTTCAATAAAAGAATATTTCAATACTTATGCTTATTTTTCAGAATCAGATATTTCTCCAGATGAATATGAAAAGTGTCAGGAGTTGGATGAATTGTGGTCGATTCGATGGTATCCAATTACACCTATAAGTTTTTATATCGTTTTTGCATCGACTCTTGAAAAATGTTTAGAATTAGCTAATGAGGAAAAAGATGGATGAAATAATAGAAATTACCCCAGCTAGCTTGCCTTATGATTTGGATGAAAAAATATTTGTAAATTGCGATGAACACGGGATTCCTATAGGACAGCCCTATAGCTATAATGATTATCTGAAATTCATTGAAAGTATATCCGGAGTGAATGAAGAATTCTTAGGTGAGGAAAAAGATTGAAAAGATTTAAATTAAATAGAATTGTTGATGTAAGCAATTGTTCAGGTACTGGAATAGTTGCTGAAGGATGCCTATTTTCTACAGGAAAAGTAGCTATTTCTTGGCTTGGTAAATATAAATCCACAGTGTGGTGGGATAGCATAGAAGATGCTGAATTAATCAATTGTCATGGTGGATGTTCTAAAATTGAATGGGTTGATGAGGATTAAATGAATGGCTTGGATATACCTAGAATTCTTAGCGGACTCGACCTCTTCAGCGGAATCGGAGGAATGTCACTCGCCCTTAGAGAATGGGTGCGACCAATCGCCTACTGCGAAATCGAACCCTACTGTCAGGGAGTCTTGCTTTCTAGGATGTTCACTAATGACTTATCAAAAGCCCCCATATGGGATGACATACGAACCTTGCAAGGAAAAGATGTCGGAAAAGTTGACATCATTTATGGCGGTTTTCCATGCCAGGACATCAGCATTGCAGGACATGGAAAGGGCTTGGAGGGAGAGCGAAGCTCTCTATGTTATGATATCTTTAGAATCTCTAATGAAATTAAGCCCGGATGGATCTTCTTGGAAAATGTCCCAGCTATTACGACCCGCGGAGGTCTTGAAGTGGTCAAAGAAATTGCCAAAATGGGGTACGATTGTCGATGGATTACTATCACGGCTTCTTCCGTGGGAGCGCTACACAAAAGGGAAAGATGGTTCTTACTTGCCCACTCCAGATGCGAGCGATTCTTGCAGAGGTCCGAGGAAATTCAATCGCAAGGGAAAGAGTCAATCCGAGAGGACTTTAACGAGTTATGTTGGGGGAAAGATCAATCCGATATGGTTAGAAAAGATAATGGGATACCCAATCAATTGGACAGAATTAAAGCCCTGGGTAATGCAGTCGTTCCAGCACAAGCTAGAGAAGCGTTCAAAATCTTAATGGGGTTAAAATAAGGAAAAAGATTGCCAGAAATGATTTGAAAGAGCAGTCTAGAAAAGATAAGCCCGGGAGAGTTTCCCGGGCTACAGAGATTTGCTACCAAACAAATCAAATTGCTATATTACGAGCATAACAAAATTGCACTTCTCATGGTAGCAAGTCTCCTAATTAAATACAAGAAGGAGATTTCATATGTCGCAATATTATTCCCAAAATTCACAAAGTAAGAAAGATAGAAAAAATCATTTTTCACCAGCTGATTTATATGCATTCGAATTTCAGAACCCAGAACCAAAATATTACACTCGCATTCCTAACATTTTGGATCATCTAACCTATAAAAATGAAAAGGGAGAAGTCAAACGACTATCAGTCTATGCAAAAGAGCTTTATCGAATAATAAGAATGATAGCCAGTGATCACGGATGTTGCTGGTATACTACTAAAAATTTAGCTGAAAAAATAGGATGCTCTGCCGGCGCTGTTTGTAATGCAAAAAAAGAACTGATGATGCAAATGATTCAATTGGATGGAAATCCCCTAATAATAGAAAAAAGAAAATCCACTCCAAAAATAGTAAATGGAATAGTGACCAGTCGTAGAGATTTATGTACATATACATTAATGGATATATGGAGATGGAACAATGCCTATATGGCTACATTAAAGTATCAGGTAGAACCGGAAATTTTAGATGAGACTGATTCATATAGTGAATCGGTAGGGGGTACTGATTCATGTGGTGAATCGGTCTCCCAGGGGACTGATTCATGTGGTGAACCTAATAATAACAAAAAGAATAACATCCCTTTGTCTTTGAAACAACAACCCACGGCTGAAGCCGACGTGTCTATTTCTTCAAAAGAAAAAGATCTTGTTTATGGAGAAAAGCAAGTCGAAGCCTTCAATTGGCTAATGAAAATAGGGATGAAGATGGGCGCAGCTTATACACTCGTTCAGCAATACTCTTATGAAGAAATAGACTTGGCATCTGCTTATCTAGAGTCTCAGCTTAATAAGAAAAAAAGAAAGGGTGAAAATATTCCTAATAAGATAGCTTATTTGATAAATACTCTTCAAAACCGATATTGGGAGAAAGTGGCTAAATGATCCAGCTACCCGACTGGCTAGTCATCGCAATCATAGCATTTCTAGTGCTAAACTCAATTTTATTAATATGGAGCGCATTTCAGGATGATTGAAAGAAAAGGAATCGAATATGTGGATTAAGACTTGTGAAGAAATATTGGTTAACTCATCTAAATGGGATTTTATTGGGTTAAGATCAATTCAATTAGATGGGGAAGTAATTTGTTATGAAGTTTATTTTTATAATAACAATGGGGATGAAAAAACGATCACTTGCATAAAAGATAATGTAGAAGCTGAAGATTTTATGGAAATGATCGCTTTTGGAGATGCCTTTATTACTAGAAAATATTTAGAGACACTTCATTCTATCGTATATGACACTCTCCAAGATAAAAAAGAATTATCAGCATATGGACAGGAAGATCATGATTTTGATAAAAATTCGAAATATGTAATTAAAATTTTAAATTCAAATCGAATGACTTATGGGGAAAGTAAAGGATGACTAAAAGAAAACAAAAACAAGAAATGGCATTAGCACAAGATTATTGTTACGATTTTTTAAAGGATAAAATACAAAACGAAATAAATAAACGCGTTGGAACCCATGAGATTCAGCAAATTGATTATTTTGGAATGAGTGATAATGAATCCACAGACTGCTCAGCCTTTATTCTGTTTAGACCATTAATGAAGAGGATGGATGATTGAAATAACCGACTGCAAACGAATTGATAAAGGCTCACTCTTAGCTCAAGTAGCCATCCATATCCCTCAATGGAAGATGACTATCAAGGAGATTAAAATATTCTCCAAAGATGGAAAACGCTGGATTTCGCTTCCAGCGCGCGAATTTGAAGCTAACGGGAAGAAAGCATTCGCCCCACTAATTAAATTCGATACAAGCGAAATAAACGATAAATTTCGCGATTCTGTGATTAGGATGTATGATGAATATTGCAAAAGGAATTGAAATGAATAATTGGAAGAATGTAAAAAACGAATTACCTCCATGCGATGGGATTTATGAATGTCAAATGGACGACAATCACATTAATTGGACTGCCTCTCTTTTTTATGATGGATTTGGCTTTAAGATTGAACATGCATATAGAGATATAAGATTCTGGAGAGAAGCGATGCCTTTAAAGAAAAAATATGGAAGGGTAGATGAAGAAAAAGATACTTTTAGTTAGGCTTCCAAAAGTTGACGGGATAGAACAGGATTTTTATGGAGTAGGCTACAATGAAGGAAATTCATTTGTATTTATGATCTTAACTCCTGATTTTATAAATAAATTTCCTCTTAGAGCATTTCCTTTTCCCGAATACAACGGATATGATTCAAGTAGTTATTATGAAGTGATAGGGGAAATTGTAAATTTACCAAAATTCGGAGAAAAATGAAAAAAAAGCAGAAAAAGGTACAGGTTAATCTACTAACGTCCGAATTCTTAATGAAGATGTGCGCGGAGGGCGAAATTATGGCACTATCTGGAATAACATATATGTTTCTAGTTGGGATGATCACCAAAAACACGACTGGCGCTAAAGATTTCCTAGAGCAATTCAACAAATCAGCTTATCCGCTTCTTCAAGAGATTGAGCAAGATTTGATTCATCATGAGATAGACGGGGATGAAGATGAGGAATTAAAAAAAGGCGGATTAGAATGTGGACTCGCTACTTCCCTAATCTTTAAAAGATACTTGCAAAGTTTAGATGATGACGAGAACGAATAAAGCTGGCTGGAGAGAAATTGGCGACAAAAGATGCTATTTCAAATCAGCATGGGAAGCTAACTATGCTAGATATCTACAATGGCTAAAGGAAAATGGACGTATCATCGATTGGGAATATGAGCCGCAAGATTTTTGGTTCAAGGAAATCAAGAGGGGAGTGCGTAGCTATAAGCCCGATTTCAAGGTCTCCCATGAAACCTACCATTACTGGGTAGAAGTAAAAGGCTACTACGATTCCAAGTCACTCACCAAGATCAAGAGATTTCGCAAGTACTATCCTAAAGAAATTCTTACAGTTATTGACAAAGAATGGTTCGCGCAATATGGTAAAATTTACTCATTCATACCTGGATGGGAAACCCAAGGGATTAGATTATGCAAATCGAGGCTACTTGTGACACGCTAGCAAAATATTACAAATTAAAAAATGGATGGCAGTCTTTTAAGCACAATAGGGCGGAAAATGAATATCTATCATTCGATGATCCGTGCTATATAACCGTCAAACAGCGCGAAAAGATCATAGACTTTTTATTTGACTTAATCGGAGAGATTGAATATGAATAAATTGACTTCCTTGTTGCTATGTGTGCTAGCTGGTTTCGCATTACAAGCTTGCACCTACTCGGTCACCCTTGCTCATTCGGAAGGATCGAGTGATGTTGTGGACGAAACACAGGATAATAAGCCCCAAGGCTCATTGTCATTACCTTCAAGATTATGATTAAATATTTCATAAGAAAGCTGGTAGAGTTTTTTCATAGGTACGGGCCTAAGCCGCCTGTATTTTAGTATTCTTGTTAAGTTTAGGTTTGCCCCCAGTGTGTTGCTGGGGGTTTTTTATTAAAAGGAAATAACATGATCAGACCATCTAAAGATAGAATTCTATTAGAAAGAATCGAGCCTACTAAAAAAGCCGGCGCAATCATTCTCACTAATGAAAAAAAAGAAAATCGCGGGATAGTATTAGATATTGGAAAAGATATCGAAGAAGATATCCAAGAAGGAGATATCATCATCTTTGCTCAATACACTCCAATCGAGCTTATGCATAATGAGAAAACATACCTACTGATCAAAGAATCTGACATACTGGCCATCGAACATGACTGATCTCATCTGGAATAACGAAACTCGCAAGCTAAAAGCCCTGAAAGATTTTGAAAAGAATCCCCGTCAAATCAGCGATAACCAATTCGAAAGACTAAAGCAATCTCTACAGAATTTTGGATACGTAGAGCCAGTAGTAATAGATTCGGATTGCACAATCATAGCCGGACATATGCGAGTAAGAGCCTTACGCAAAATCAATGGAAACAAAGGCGATATAGAAGTAAGAGTACCAAATAGACCATTAACTGAACAGGAAAGAGAGGATTATGCAATTATCTCCAACAAGGTGCGTGGCGATTGGGATTTTGACATTCTTAGTGATTCTTGGGATATGGAACATTTATTTAATTTGGGTTTTACTCCTGCGGATTTTCAGCTAGATCTCGAAACTATAGAAGAAAAGAAGCCCGCGGAAAAGAAAGCTAAGGAATGCCCACATTGCGGCCAGCAGCTTTAGAAAAACCCCCTACACACTGTGTATAGGGAGCGCACAATTAGATAATCCAATAATATTATATTTATCAAAAAATTATGCGCAATAAAAACCGCGTAAGCCCTGTGCCTACGCGGAACATTATACAAGAAATGTCGAAAAGAGTATACCTTAAAATGGATTTAAAATCAAACGTTAAGTGCATATTACACCTCCTTTCTGTTGGCCATAAGGTATTCATCTAACCAAGCCATTGCTTTTGCTTCTTCCACTTCATCTATCTCTTCGCAAATATGCTCAAAATTTCTTTTGATAAAGGCATCTAAACGTTCCTTACTCATATAAAATTCATTTTTTTCTAGGCTTTGCATTTTCATTCTCCATCGTTTAGGTTTAGTTTTTTCTCCGCCTTACTCTATCAGCCACTTTGCTATTATGTGGGCTCCTGATTTTCATGCTTTGATGTGCATAAATATACACAAGCGATTAATTAAATACAATCCCTTAATCAAAAAAAGTGAAAAAAGTTGACTTAAAAAATCATATCGATAACATTTAGGCTAACAGTGAGAGGTTTATGATTTTAGTGGAAGATGAAAACTTTGCGATAAAGAAATCTATGGAATGGCTAATAGACACTATTGAGCTGATAGATAAAGGCGCTCACGAAGAAGCCTGTTTTGAAATTGGTAAGGCATATGGATTGCTATATGCATTAATTTCGGATTATAGAGAAAAAGATGAAGATATTGACGATGAATGAATTCATGGCTATAGATAAATTAAAGGTACTATTTAATGGACAAGCTAATCAAGAAAGACAAGAAAAAGATCGATAAAATGATGGATACTCTTGTTAAAAAAGATATCCCTAGAGATAAAAAGCTCGCGAAATGCGATAAAAAAATGAAGAAGAAATGATGCAAGTTACTGGAAGACCAAGGATAGAAATAGATTGGGATAAAGTAGATTCTATGTTAAGAGCACAATGTTCGGGTATGGAAATAGCCGATGCACTAGGAATACATAAGGATACATTATACGATCGTACAGTAATTGATAAAGGCATGTCTTTCTCCGATTATTCCGCTAGCAGGCAGAGCGGTGGTAAAGGATTATTGCGCCACGCACAGTTTAAGAAGGCAATGTCAGGTAATCACCCCATGCTCATATGGCTGGGGAAGCAGTATCTAAAACAAAAAGACACAGAACAAGACTTACAGATAGATGAGAACACGATTAAGCAATTCGAAGCTATCATGAATCAGATCAAAGTTAATCAAGCTAAAGATGGTCAAGAATCGCCCTCAGAATCTAGTGAGGACTTGAAAAGCGATGAAAATAGCAACAACATAGAAAGCCAATCATAATGATTAATGCTTATCACAAGAGCTTGTGGGGGCATTTGTTCTATTCTTTCGATCATATCATCCAATATTCCAATCAGTTCTTTTCTAGAGGGTTTAAGTGGCAATCGTTCTTTGTTTATGTCTTTTGATGATTCTTCTTTACGCTCATCTTTACTCAAATCTTGAGGATTAATATCCATTATATATTCTCGCTGAAAGTGGTATGACGATTGGTTTTTAGGTTGACATAATTATACCATTCTGGTGTAATTGGTGCAATAATAAGGTTGATATGGCATCAATATATCCAAGATCAAATAAAAATTCAGTGGTGTGGCGTCTCGTTCTAAGACGAAAAGGAATAAAGACCTTATGCCTATGTTTTGCAACTAGAGAAGAGGCGGAAAAGTGGGCATTGGAAAACGAACTAAATTTTATATTGAATCCAGATAAATACCATGAATGGGCTGATAAAAACAGATTGATTAACTATAGATTGAGGAGTCTAGACCGTTGAACTTCTTTGCCAACTGCCAAACGAAAGACCAAGCTAAAGAAATCTACCGCAAGCTAGCTAAACATTTCCATCCTGATAAAGGGGGAGATGTTGACTTGATGAAAGAACTACAGAATCAATATGACAATGTAGATAAATATATGGGTAAATCTCATAAAGAATACAAAACATTTCATCCATATGATCCTTCAAAAGATCAACTAATCGCACATTGGAAATCTCAAGCTGAATATTATAAGAACATAAGCTCTAACTATCCAAAATGGCATGCTGAAGCTCAAAAAAGAGAATTTGAATATAGAAACAAGATTCAGTCATTGAATATAGAAATAGGGAAATTAAAAGATGAAATACGCCAAAAAGAATGGATAACAAAATCCCAATCTAAAATGATTGATGATTGTAGGAATGAATTTGCAAAACCTACAATTGTTAAACATTTACACGCATTAGCTAAATGGGTAAAAAAAAACTATCCGGAAGAGAATGAGAAACCAAAAAGAAAAACCTCCTCTAAGCGTAAAACAGCTTGAGTTTGTAAATAAATCTACTCGGCATTGGAATTTAGCCCATGGATCAGTGCGAAGTGGTAAAACAGTAGGTAGTTTATTTAGATTTATGCAAGCAGTAAATGAATGCCCTGATTCGGCTATCTTTATGGCGGGTCATACTTCAGATACTATCTATCAAAATGCTATTCGCTTGATTATGGAAAGCGATCAATTAGCTATATTTAGGCCATTCTGCACGTGGTATAGCGGAAAGAGGCAGCTAAAGTTTAGGGATAAGACCATCCAGACATTAGGCGCCAAAGACGAGGGGGCAATCGGGCAATTCCAAGGTAAAACGATGTCATTGCTCTATGGCGACGAAATGACCCTATGGCCAGAATCAATCATTGATATGGCAGATACTAGGCTATCTAATCCATGGTCTATGGGATTTGGAACAATGAACCCATCCCATCCTAATCACAAGCTTAAGCAATGGATTGATAAAGCGGAAGCTGGAGACCCTAACTATTATTCATTACACTTTACCCTGGACGATAACCCTTATGTTGACGAAAATTATAAGCAGCGCATACGCGATAGCCTCTCTGGTTTGTTTTACAAGCGTAATTATCTCGGCTTATGGTGTTTGGCGGAAGGAGCCATCTTCGATTTTTTCGATAGATCGATACACGTTGTTAACCGTCCACCTCGTGCTGCTGAGTCTTATATTGCTTCAATTGATTACGGCACTTCTAACCCTTTTTCATGTCTTCTCATAGGTGTGTCGACAGGAAAATACACTCAATCAGGTATGCAAATGTGGGTAGAGAAAGAATACTTCTGGGATCCAAAAGTCCGAGGAAGACAAAAAGTGAATAGCGAGTTTGCTTCGGACTTGGAAGAATTCCTTGAGCCATACGGTGTAAAACAGATTTACATTGATCCTAGTGCTGAGGCATTTCAATTAGAGATGAGACGCAAAGGTTTGTTTCCAATACATGCTAATAATGATGTAGAGAATGGCATCCAAACACTATGCGAGATGATGCAATCAGGAAAGATTTTGATAATGGATTGCTGCAAGAATTTGATTAGAGAGATAGAAAGCTATGTGTGGGATCCAAGGGAAGCAGCGAAAGGATATGATGTGCCATTGAAGAAGGACGACCATGGGGTTGATGCGCTTAGGTATGCCTGCCATAGTCACAAAGTGGTTGAATATCAGCCATACAAACATGATCCCAATGAGTATTTAAGAAATAGGTTTCAGAGATGAAAAAATGGCAAATTAATTTGGATCGTATGCAATGTAAGCAAATTCTAAGTTATTTATCTGCATATGCAGACTTACCTTTGCTAAATTCTTTTCATGAAGAGGTTTTGAGAAATGAAAAAGAAGAATTTGAACGAGAAATTTACTTGGAAAATTTGTTAGTTAGTAACGTTATTTCGACAGATGCTTCTGAGGGTATCAAAAGTTAACATAACCAATGTTATCAGACGTAGTGTGTAATATGATAGATAAAGAGTTTATAGAGAGAGCGTCTGTATTAATGAAACCTGAGATTGATGACTTCCTTGAGAAAAGAAGGAATAAGATCAACTCATGGAATAAAGATAATCCATTAAAGCTTAAAAAAAGTCAAAAGAAATATTACGAAACAGATAAAGGAAAATATGCTATATCCAAGAGAGTATTTAACCGAAGATCCAAGTTTAAAGAAGCCTGTGAAGATCTAGAGTGGGAAGAGAAGCAGAACATAGGTAGATTTTACAAAAATTGCCCTAGGGGATACGAAGTCGATCACATCATTCCTGTCTCTAAAGGAGGAAAACATTGTTTATCTAATCTTCAGTATTTGACACACCAAGAGAATCGAAGAAAAAGCGCAAAATTTAACTGGGAGAGAGAATAAAATGGAATGGATTAGTGTAGAAACGAGATTACCAGATTTATATGATTACGTCTTGGTCTGTGCCAACAACCAGGGATCAAGTGAACCAAAACCCATTTCAATAGCTAGAATTTCTTGTGCGGGACCTAATGAATGGGAATTTCTTAATGAAGCACCACTTATGCCAACTTCTGGCGCTTACATGGATATTGAATATGGATTAGATCAAGATGAAATAACCCATTGGATGCCTCTACCGCCTCCACCAAAGGAAAAAATCACACCAGAAAAAGAATGTGAAGAAATCGGCCATATGAATACATGGATGCCTAAAAATCAAACACTTTGTATGCGATGCGGAGCTTTGAATGAAGAGTGATAATGAATTGTATTAGTGTTAAATAAAGATTGCCCATTCATAATCAAATAGTAAAATTTAAAGTAGGATTTCCATATGAAATGCAATCAATTTCATCTTGTCAGCGGAATTAAAAATACAATTTGTTGGCTTGATTCTAAGGTTAATGAAGGGGATAAAATTAGATTTAAGAATGAAAGCAGATGGTGGGATGTTAAAGAAAAATATGATCCAGTGCTAAATAAAGAAGATATAAAATTTGACTGGAAGGCAGGAGGATTATAGTAATATGAATTGGATTAGCGTTAAAGATGAACTCCCTAAGGCATTCGAAGTCGTATGGGTATATTGGAGAGATAGAGAAGTTTTACTGGGATGTAGAACATATGTGGGAGATGAAGCTATTCAATGTGATCCAACAGAAGGATGGTATTCGTTTGAAGATGAAAAATGTCGTTGGACGCATTATTGGCAAAGAGTGCATGCAATGAATTTAGATAAGCCCGATCCTCCCAAATAAATTTGCCATAATAATTTCTTTGTTGTATGGTACTGATATGTAATCGATTACCTTTCGGAGGCCATCATCGGACTATATCTTCCCCCCTGGAATAATAATATAGAGCCATCTCAAGGAAATGTGCGCCAATGGCTAGATAATCTCTATGCTAAATTCATGCCTTTGGAGCAAGCTCGATGGAACCAAAGCAATATAGACACTCTCTTCTACGCAGGTTCACAGTCTTACCTTAACCGCATGTTTAATTTCAGCCCCACGACATCCTTTCAGCAATATTATTTCAACCTAGTACAACAGCCCATTAATATTTTAACTGGCTATGAAAGGCAGCATCGCAAGAATTTCTCTTATATTCCTGCAGATGGAGCAGACCCCCAAGCCACCGATCAATATAACAAACTAATTACCCACGAGGCTAATAGAGGTTTTATCCATGAGCAGAAATCTAAGTGCAAAGAATTAGCAGCTATTTCCGGCATGTGCTTAGCGCAGCCTTATTTAGATTATAATGGCAATGATCAGGCACAGGGAGAATTAAAGGTAAAGATTTGGGAATACAATTCATTTCTAGTTGATCCCTACTTTCGCAATCCTGATATGTCAGACGCTCAATTCGTATGGTGTCAAGAGTACATTTCAAAACAAGAAGCAGAGACAAGATTCCCTGATAAGATCTCTCAAGTATTTCCCATGGCTGGAACACCTCAAAGATATGGTAATTTCTATTTCCTGCCTGAGAATACCAACATGGCGAGAAATGATCTTTTAGTGCTGTCTTATGTATGGTACAAATGGCGAAAGAAGAAACAGCGTTTATTTAGCAAGAAAAGGCAACAGTTCTTTGACTTTGGCAAAGAAGCTGATTTAGATTCACTTTTGTATAACATTCCCGATCTAGAATTAGTGACAGTGGATGTCCCGTGTTGGAAATGTGCTGTCGTTTTAAACGATATCCTCATGTTCCAAGGTGAAAACCCTATGGGATTTGATACATCTCCATGTGTCCCTTACTTCTGGAACTACGACCCTCATATTAATTACTATGATTTAAGAGTTAGATCATTAATTAGAACTATGAGAGATCCTCAGTTCTTATTTAATTACAAAATAATAACTAATAATGACATAGCATCAGCAACAATTAATTCAGGTTATAAGAGAAAAGTAGGCGCTGTCGCTAACGAAGACAATCTGAAGAAAGCTAATAATGGATACGACATCCTAATCAATCCAGGATATGAGCTAACAGACTGTGAAAAGATTATACCTACGGCTGTTCCCGAAAGCGATCTTGCATTAGGCCAGCAAATGGCTGATTTGATATTTAAGACATCTGGAATTGACCTAGAAAGCTGGTCCGGACAGGATGATAAACAATCATCGAGTCTTACATTGCTTATCAAGCAAGCGGCTAACTTGATGGTATTTCAGAAGTATTTCGACCAATGGGATTTTAGCGATAAGCTTCTTGGTGAGTTATTACTTAAGATAGTTCTTAATAATTGGAATGCGGAAAAAGTGAAATTAATCATAAATGAAGAGCCATCGCCCTATTTCTATAGCAAGATTTATTCCACATTCCAAACAATAGTTGAGGAAAGCGATCTAACACCAACACAGCAGAACTTACAAGCCCAGCAAATGCTTGAGATCAATGAAAGATTCGGTAGAGAAGTATTTCCACCATCTATGATTATTCCTAAGCTCAATATTACTGGTAAAGGCGAGATCATTCCATTCCTTGAACAACAAGAGCAGCAGCAACAAGCAGTTCAAGAAGAAGCCACCAATATTCAACACGCATTTGAAGAAGCTAAACTTAAAGAACTCTATTCAAAAGCAATGGCTAATATCGGAAGAGCAAGAGAAGATAACTCTAGATCAGAAAGCAATCTAGGACTATACGAAGAGCGTTTAAGCATGATTGAACGCAATAGAGCTATGTCGCTTAAAGAAAAACAAGCAGCTCTTACCTCTCTCCTTGAAAACATAGCTAAATTTGGTGAGATAGAAACAGCACATAGGGAACTTGATTTAGAAATAGATAATGAAAGACAAAGACAAGAAGAAGAATTTGAGAAAAAAGACGTCGAAATGAGAACACAAGCCAACCGATTTATGCAGGAAATCATGAAACAAATACCTTCACAAAATATGGCGCAGGCAGTATAAAGAAATTAATGGTAAATGAGCGTAATGGCTCAAAGGGGATAATATGAGTGGCGGAAGAAAAATTAATGATCATTCAGTGTGGGCTGGTGCTAAAGGGAAAGATACAGTATTTCCTTCCGGCCCTTATAAAACAAAGAACGAATCTTCAGCGGAAGGTGCTGGATCTGTAATGAATTATGAAGATACTACAGAAGCGATTAAAAAAGCACAAGAAATCGGTAAGGGAAAGATTAAATCTCATCCGATGAAGCCTAGTTATCGTTATTAAGAATTTAGGTAAAGTGTCCTAATAAAAAAACACTATTTTAAAGTTGGATTAATTGATCGCTTTTCGGGGGTTGCTCGTCGTGGCTGGAATCCCTTGTTATAAATTTGAGGTATGGCGTCCTCTTTTAAAAAACGCCTTAAAAGGAATATTATGAAAAGAGTTAAAGAACAAATCAACGCAAAATCTGGTTTTAAAGATCCCATTGATATTAGAGAACAACGGGAGATTAATAAACCACAAGATGCTCGCAATTCTCCTTGGGACTTTAGGTGCCCACAATATGATCAACGCACTAGCTCTTTTATTAATGCTGGTACGCATTATGGTATTGGTAGAAATCAACCCATCGGGCACACAGGAAATCCAGCTACTTCTGCAAGTACTTTGCCTAAAGGTAAAGTTAATACTATGAGAATGGATGAAGTAGGATGAATAATATTGTTGATATAGAAGAACTTAAAGAGGGATTTTATGGTGAATGGGTTTATATACATACACCAGAAGAAAAAGCAGCGGCTGAACAATACCTTAACTTATGGAAACACTTCTTCATAAATAAGTTTAAGGGTTTCAAAATAATAGACGAAATATTCTGTTTTCAACCAGAATTTGCAGATCGACCGGAAACTTTTGGTTTAAAAATCCAAGTGGCTAAAATAAATGAAGAAGACTAAAGCATTTCATACGCCACGATCATCACGTGGAATGGGCGATTATTATGGCCAGGGAATAAGACAGCCTGTAGCAAGGTTAGTTGATTTCACTGAATTGAATCCAGTAAAGCCTAAGAAGCTAAAAAAGCCTCCTAAATCTCTTGCATAGTATCATCTATAAATTCATCTAAAGCATTCTTAGAGTCAATCGAAAAAGCAATTTCCCGGTAAATATCAGCAATTCTATCATCTGGAAGATCATCTTTAGCAGGTCTTTCAAGTACTTCTCTATTTGTTTTGAATTGCTGTATACTCCACGATACCCATTCAGATTGTGTAACCATTCCTTTAGAATACTGCGACCACATTTCAGAAGGAGGAATAAGCCAACATATTTCAACGATATCTGTTTTAGATTGTCCCCTAAATAGATAAGAATTGGTTTGAGCTTGCGGTTTTGTAAGTCTTGGCTGCCATACCATCCTTTTTGTCACTCCATCATCAGCGGTTCTTGGATGGGCGAATAAATAGACATAAGGCGATCTATCCTGAAGCATCAATGAAAGGGAATTCTTCTTCATACAGTCATCAGCCCCTTGGAAGATGTTTAAGGCTTGATTTTTTAAGAAATATTCTTTTCTATCATGAGCTTCAAGACGATTTATTTTCATTAGTTTTTACCTTGCATGTGGGACATGATTTAGTATCTAAAATCAAACCTTTTTCAAAGTCAAAATCAGGTAATAAAAAGCATGTGAGTTCATCGCATTTTGGACATATTTTAATAAGATCTTTCATAACTTGCCTTATAATCAATTATTTAGTTAAATTCAGATTAAATAAAACGCTCTCCGGCGTCAAGGAGAAAGGATAGTATGCAAGAAACAACGCCTCAAGTACCCCAAACAGAAGCAAAAACGAATGTAAAAGAAGATAATTTGCGCTATATGCGTGAAAAATATGAAGCTCAAATACAACAAGAAAGAGCCGCAAGACTAGAACTTGAAAGAGCCTTGCAAGAAAGAAATACTAAATCTGATGATGAAGATGATTCAGAACCATATGTTGATCATAAAAGACTAAATAAAACTCTCTCTTCATTTGAAAAGAAGCTAGAAGAAAAATTCAATAGAACAGTAGAAGAAAAAGCCCGTGGTATGCTTGCCACTCAAAAGAAAGAGGATTGGCTAAAGAAAAACTCAGACTTTTATGAAGTCATGCAGCACGCCGAAAAAATATATCATACAGATCCAGAGCTTGCCGAAACAATCTTAGAGCTTCCTGATAACTTTGAAAGACAAAAGCTTGTCTACAAAAACATAAAAGCACTTGGATTAGATAAACCAGCTCAAAAGCAACCATCAGTACAAGAAAAGATCGATGCTAACAGAAGAAGTCCTTATTACCAGCCATCTGGTATGGCAACAGCTGGTTATAGCTCAGGTGGTGATTTCTCAGCGACAGGGCAAGAACAAGCTTATAAAAAGATGCAAGAACTAAAAGCAAGATTAGGCGGAAGATGATAAATTGTAAAAAATCACATAGATTGCTTTATAGAAAAGAAAATATTTGTCATACAATTGCATTTGAAAGCTGTTATGAGTTAAAAAATTTCAAAGAATTCATGGATTTCATAGAAATAAAATTACCAGTTTGTATCTATGAAATGATAGAAAAAAGATTATTAACTTGCACATGTTGCAATAAAGAGAATAATGATGAAAAAGTCGATGAAAGAGAAAAAAGTCAAGAAAGTCATGCATGAAATGAAAGAAGGTAAGCTTCATTCTGGTTCAAAGAAAGGGCCGATCGTGACTAATCCAAAACAAGGAATAGCGATTGCTCTTTCGGAAGCTGGTCTTAGTAAAAAAAAAAAGAAATGACTTGCGAATACTGCGGACATTTCCTAGAGCATAATGAGAAAGGAAATAAATAATTGAATTTAAATATTGATTTGATATATTGAAATTTCGCTAGCCCAGCGTTAAGGGCATTCGCGTAAGGGAGTCGCGCCCCATTTCGGCGTAAGTAGCTCGCCACTACAAGCGATATGATTGAAAACGACGTAGTAGGTTCGTCTACCGATCAACATATCTTACTAACATTTCCAACCAGGGAATGTACATGCTTACAACAACAGGCAATCTAGGACCTATGATTTTGCAGAGCTTAGCACCTGCGATGTTATATGTTCCAACGCCTATGATGAATTACATCACAGTTTGCGACAAAGTTAGTATGCCACCAAATGGTGGAACAACTTGTCGTTTCATGCGCCCACGGGCGTTACAGCCTCCAACGGTTCAGTTGGGGAATTCAGGAATAGATCCTCCAGCACAGGTTCCGCAAAGAGATATTATTGATGCGGAAATGGCTTTTTTTGGAACTGGTTGCATTATTAACGAACAGGTTATTTTGCAAGACCAAGAGGGTGTGTTAGCGTGGGTGTCAGATCGTCTGGCAGTCGCGATGAGACAAGCCGAGGATTTAATCTTACGCGATTACCTAGTATCTGCCGCAACGGACATCAATGCCGGTTCGGGCAGTAATGGGGATAACCCAACAAATTTGGGTATCGCAGATTTTAGCTTGGTTGTAACCACGCTAGATACAAACAATGCCTACAAGTTTATGTCTGGCATTGAAGGTATGGATAGATTCGGTAAAATGTGTGCCGAATTAAAATCTTCTCTGATGGACTTGGAACTCCTAACTATGGCAGCATAGAAGGACAACAAGGGCGAACTTTTTTAGGAACCACGGGAATTTAGATGTTTCATTTGGTTAAAACAGTTAAGGCGAATGTCGGATGTCTCTTGAGAGATATTGCGTTTTCCATTTTCAAATGTTTCTCTAAATTTAATTGCTATTACGCATCTATCTTTTTTGATGATAAGAAATGGATAAATATCTTTGAGAAATCTCAACATTTCTGGCCTATTAATTTGCCAGACATATTGTTTTTTCCAATTAGGTTGGCATTGTCTACTAGGGGAATTGCATTCATAAATGCTTCCTCCAAAGTTTTCAAAAATCCAATCTACAAGGCATTTATCTGTGGAAGTAACATTTACTCTAAGATTGAATTGACCTCTTTTACTAGAGGATTTATTCATCCAAAGCAACAAACTTCCTTCACCATCAATGATACCTGCAAGATACGCCAATTTTTCCCTATGATTCATGAGGTCACCTATGTGTAATAACAAAGATGATATCAGATTGACTGATACGAAGTCAACTAAATTAGACGCTGAACGTAGCAAGCGAGAAGACTCTATTCCTGAACAAGCAAGAAAAGAATTTAGACAATTTCTAGATGAAAGTTTTGATAGAAGAATGGAAATTGTAGAAGAGCTTCAAAAGGAAAGAGATGCGGTGCTCTGAACTCTATAGAGATATAGAGACCTTAGCTGAGAAGACTAAGGCGCCTACATCTACTAATTTGACATTAATTAGTAGATATTAGTAGGTCAACAAGTAACAGATTGACAGGCCCTGTGAGAAGTGCATATTTCATGCTATCTTCAACAGAGCTTCAAACGGATTTTGATACACTGACAACAGTGGGAACACTTTCGTTCCTAAGTCAGTGGAACTATCCTACAAATGCTTCTGCTTTACCTTCTGAATATGGTTCAGTGGGTAATGTGCGGATATTAACATCCTCTGAAGCACCAGTTGCAAGAGGTGTTTCCTCACTCGGTAATGATATTTATTACAATACCGTATTGGGTAAACAAGCGATCACGCATATTAATCAGGATGGCTACTCAATGAACCTGATTTATCGCGATCCATATTATTCAGGCATGTTGGCTCAGAATGCTACCTTAGCGGTTAAGTTCGCTCAGGCGCAAGCTTTGACCCAGGATACTGCTGTCCGAAATCTTCTTTCTACCAGCTTGTATGCTGGCAGATTGGTATAGGAGGTATATCATGGCTGAATATTCAAGATTAGCAAAGGGAAGTTATACAGTAGCTAGCGGAACACTTGGTGTTTCTGCACCTCCTGCTAAAATTATTAACTTACCTTTTAAGCCGGATTACGTTGAGTTGATTAATTTAACTCAAGCAGTAACTCCAGCACAACACGGCGTTCCATTTGCATATTGGGATGCTAGCGCAACACCCGTTACTGTATCTAGTGTGCAGTACGACACTATTGTTCAGTTATTTAATTCTACACCCGTACTAACGACAGATTCTGTTAAAGTCGGTGGTGGTATTAGCGTATTTTCTGGTGGATTGTCCCTGCAATATGGAGCTTCGCAAGGACTTACAAGTATAACTAAAAGTAGTGCTGGTGGCCCTACAACAGTAGTGTCGGCATCTGCGCATGGTTTGACATCTGGCGATGTTGTTATTTTTCAAAACTTGTATCAGACAGCAACAACTGGTATGCCTCAAATTGCAGGTATCCCTTTCACTGTTACTGTTACAAATAGTACAACATTTACTATTCCTTGGGATACAAGCACTAGTAATTATACTACTTATACTCAGAGTACAGCTACAAATGCGAATGGCGCCTTTAAAAAGGTTCTTTATCCATATTTGTATGCTCCTGGGGTAAATGTAATTAGTAATATTACACTTGGAACAACTACAACTATTGACACAACTTCTGCCCATAACTTTGTTGTTGGCCAAGAAGTGGCATTTCATATTCCGACTGTCCCTAATACAAATGGGGTCAACTGGGGAACAACACAATTAAATACGTTGCCAAACACGACTATTCCTGGATCTCCGATCTATGCATATGTCATTTCGGTAACGGATTATAATACTTTTGTTGTGAATGTGAATTCATCAGCTTATACAGCATTTAGTGCAAACGTTCCAGTTGCGGCAGTGCCAGGACTAGAATATGCACAAGTAGCTGCGGTTGGTGATGTGAATACAGGTGGGCCAAGGATTTCAGCAGGATCTGCTTTATATCCTCCGCTATTCACTATTCCAATTGGAACTACTAGAGTTAATTCTATCGGTGGTCCAGCTATTGAAGGCGCGTTCTTCAATAATACAAGCCAAGGCTTCATCGTTGGAAACTCAGCGTGCCGAACAGACACAGCTGCTTGGGTTGGCGGTTCTAGTGGAGATGTGATCGAATGGCGTGCATATTTACATGACTATTCTTCGCCTTAAAAATACGAAGAATTAGTTTGATAAATTTTGCTAGTTATTGCATTTTAGGGGGATGGGAAACCATCCCTCTTTTTTTGGAGTATCATGGTACTATTAGGCCCCACGCCACCATACAACAATCCACCGATTCAACCTCAGAATTTTCAACCTCGTAGATTCTTTATTGAAAATGTGACTTTAGGTCTTACAACCACCGTGACAGCCACTGAAGATATGGATTATGTTGTCGGACAGCTTGTGAGACTACTAATTCCAAAAGGTTTCGGATGCGTTCAGCTTAACTATGTTAAGGGATATGTTTTGAGCCTTCCTTCATCGACAGAAGTTGAAATAAATATTAACTCATCTCTTGGAGTTAACCAATTTACAGCAGATCCAACCGCCCAAACACAGCCCCAAATAGTACCAGTAGGCGATATTAATACAGGTGATATCAATTCGATGGGAAGGATTAACAACGCAACGACAATCCCTGGCGCATTTCAAAATATTTCACCCCAATAGGTAAACAATGAACGATAAAAAACCAAAAGTGAATTCAGAAGGAGAAAAAGAACTCCAGAAAGTAGAGCAGCAATTCAATGAATTCGATAAGAAAATTCAGGATATGACAGATCAAAGGATGAATGCTGCGCCAAACGTTGAACCACAAACAAAAATGGCTCAATCAGATGTTGCCAATAGCAAAGATATTTATCTTAAGCCTAAACGAACCCTAAGATCTCAAGAACCTTTCAACGAAAGATATCGTGCCGAATACGAATTTGCTAAGGAATATGTCTATTTTATTGCAGAGAATAGGGAGATTAAAGGCGAAGATATCACACTTTGGACAAAGAAATTTCCTGGCGCTCCTTGTGAAGAATGGGTAGTACCCGTAAATAAGCCAGTATGGGGGCCTAGATACCTTGCAGAACAACTTAAAAGCAAGTATTACCATAGGCTTAAATCAGAAGATAGACCAACTGGTCAAAATCAAATGGGATACGATACAGGTATGATTGTGGTAGATACAACCATACAAAGATTAGATGCAATTCCTGCAACTAAGCAAAGATCAATATTTATGGGTTCAAACAAATTTTAAGGAGATAAAAATGGCTAAGGCGATGAAAGAAAAAGAGCATATGAAAGAAAAGCATAAAGGTCACCATAAGGAAAAAGAAAAGCATAAGATGCATGAAGAAAAGAAAATGAAGCATAAAGGCAAATAATGAACTTTTTATCTAGCGTCATTACATACTTTAGAAGGTATTGCAAATTACCTTCCTCTCAATCTATTACAGATGCTTTAATCATTGATTACATCAATAGATTTTGGATGATGGACGTAGACGCTAGAATTCAGTTATTTGACCTTAAAACTAAGTACTCGTTTGTTACTCAGCCAGGTGTAGATAGATACAATATGCCATTGTATAATGTACAAGTCGAACCTGGCCCGCAAAATATAGCCATGTTTCCAGTTTATCAAGGGTTCCTGGCTCCTTGCTATATCAATGGCGTAATGGTAAATCTTTACACACTAGAATCTCAATTTAATGCTATTTATCCAAATTACGTTAATACATTAGTTCAAGCAGGTATTGGAAATGGAAATGCTGGTCCATACACTTTAAGATTACCCTTTTTATCTAATTCAACTCCTCCCTCTTTAGCACAGCAAAACTTAGGGATTAATTCTGGAGTGATTCGCGGTCATGTTGATATGACAGGGATTATTTCTACAGGAGTTAACCAAGATCCTATTAGAGGTCAAGAGTTATATACTACAGTTCCAAGCACGAGTATTTTCCCTGGAGTTTATTTCACGGCCCTATCTAGTTCGGGTGATAATATTGTTATACAAGATTCTGGCCAGTTTCTTCCCTCTTCTGAAGCTAATGGGATTAATTACGGATTATTAATGGCTCCTGGCAATGCTCCTTTTGGTTATTCATCGCTTCCTAATGGAGGAAATTTAGCGAACACTTACGAAACTAACCAAAATACAATCAACTATTTGACAGGTGTTGCAACAAATGTCTATTTTCCAGCTCCCATTCCTGATGGAATGCCAATAAATGCTTCATGCGTCTTTTATCAAACAGGAATTCCATTAGCAATTTTATATTATAACAACACAATTACCCTAAGATGTCCCCCTAATACTCAATACATAGTCGAATTAGAAGCTTATTTAAGTCCTTGCGCCTTCATTAGCACCACACAGGCTTTACCATTTGCCTATATGGCAGAATATATTGCTCTAGGGGCTGTAAGAAAGCTGTTTTATGAAACTGGCGATAAAGAACAGCTAATGTTTTATGAGCCATTATTTTTGGAGCAAGAGGCATTAGTTTGGAAAAGATCACAAAGGCAATTTACAGCAACAAGAACACCAACCATTTATTCAGCTGGCCCTAATAGCGGTAATAACTGGGGCAATGGTTCAGGAATTGGTTTACAATAAGGATTATTTATGAATTTAGGTTATAATAACGCCGTTCCAAATGGTCCAGATGATCCTGCAGATGACCAGCCTCAAATGCTTCTTAACACGAATTCTATCAATTCATGGACTAATATAGACCATATTGGATTCAACCAAAATAATGGTGGTTATCATAGGATTATTCATCAACCAACAAACGCATCCTCTTTAACACGATCAGGAGTTGGGGCGACATACACAAATCAACCTTCAAATATAACTGATGTTAATCAGATAATTGCAGGTGTTTACACAACAGATGCAACCGTACCATCTACTGATACGCAGCTATTTTCATTGACTAGCGGAAATGTCTTATCGCAGTTAACAGGACAGTTAATCGGTACGCCTGGAGCTAGTATTGCTTTTAATGATGGATTTGTTTGGTTTTCAGGAATTCTTCTTCAGTGGGGATTTGTTAACACGCCAGGAAGTGGAAGCTTTGCTTCGGGAAATGCTACAGGAGAAGTAATCTTTAAAGATAGAATTCCAGGAGCTATTTCTTTTCCAAACAACATATTTAATATATGGGCAGTTCCTGTTTGGTCTAGTAATGGAGGTCCTCCAGCTACAATAGGAGCTGGAAGTGTTACAGCATCTAGATCAACATCTGGGGATAGAAGCTCTAAAACACAATTTGATTGGTCTTTTAATAGTGTTTCTACCAAATATGTTGGATTTACATGGGTAGCAATAGGTAACTAATGGCTGATTCTCTATATTTTGGAAATGCTCCAACCGGTCTAGTTACTAATCGTCTTCCTTTTAATATCGATAATGAATCTTTTCCAACCATGTTTAACATGTACGCATGGAGGGGAAGGAGTAAAAGAAAACGCGGAACTTTATTCCTAGGTCATCTTAACAGACAAATTCAAATGGTAGCAAATGCTACTCCTCCAGCTTCCTATCAATCAGGACAATTAGCATTAGTGGGAGGGGCTAGAAACTTATTTCAAGCAACAATTTCAGGTGTTAGCAATGCAGCGCAAGCAGTAGTTACAATAAATGGATCTATTTACGAAGTCGGTCAAACGATTAATATTTCTGGAGTTACAGGAATGACTGGAGTAAATGGCGGCCCATACATAATTCTAGTAGTAACACCTACTACTCTCACATTGCAACTAAATACATTAGCATCTGGTGTTTATGGAGGTGGAGGAACCACCACTCTTAATGGATTTCCAAGCATTGTTGGAGGATCTATTAACTTTGTAGTAGGAGGTAATACTTACACAGATACTGCACAAAATGGGGTGTTAACTGGATCACCAGCTGGTTCTGGAACAATTAATTATGCAACAGGTGATATTACAATTTCAGGTGGTGGAGTTGGTCCATTAACTGGGAGTTTTTCTTACTATCCCGATTTACCCTCATTAGGTGATTTAGATTTTGGTAATACATCTTCTAATTCACTTTATCCTTTACTTTTAGCTATGGATCAAAACTTTAGCTATCAATGTAATCAAGCTCCTAATAGCGCTAATTTCTTTTCTACAAGTTTTTATAAAGCATCCAATAATCCGGTCATTTGGTCTGGTCAAGACTACCAATTATTTTGGGGAGCGAATTACCAAGGAGCTACTTGGGTCACTAATAACAAACCCGGATTTCATTTTGTAAATGGAACATATGTTTCTGGAAGCGGAACCACAGATATTACTTTTACGTTTACAAGCACAGGAGTTCCTTTTCAGAATTTAATCGTTGGTGATTATCTTTGGTTTAATGAATGGGATACAGGTGGATCAACTATTAATGGGATAACAGGAATTGTTTTAACTGTAGTTAACTCAGCAACAGGAACCTATATAGTTAGATTTACATCAGTTCAAACAGTATCTGGAACGGGGATTTCTGAGATTCTTACAAATAGCATACAAGGACAAGATGGTATTAAATGGTATGATGGAGATCCAACTTCTGGAACTGGTATCCCAACAGGAACGGGTCTTGGTTGGGTTAATTTCTCTCCCCCCTTAACAGATGCAATAGTGCCAATTGGAAATAATGTAGCTAAAAAATATTACCTTGTAGGCGCATTAGCTATAGTTGCCTTTAAAAGAAGATTGATTTTCTTTTCCCCCTATGTTCAGGCAAGTACAGGAGGAGCTATTTTGCTTCAAGACGTTGCTATTTGGTCATGGGATGGAACTCCTTATTACACGGTATCGGATACTAGCAATACAGCGTCATTAGTGCCAACTAATCAAGTGGCAACTTATTTCAATGAAACAACTGGAAATCCAGCAGCTCCTTGGTTTATAGATCAAACGGGGCTTGGAGGTTGGTTACCAGCTGGAATAGAAAACCCCATCATTACTGTAAATAATAATGAAGATGCCATTTTATTAGGATTTGGAGGAGACGGAAGACAGGTAAGATTTGTATTCACAGGAAATGATTTAAATCCATTCCTGTTTTTCAATATCAATCAAGAAATGCCTTCAATGTGTACATTCTCAGCTATTGGATTCGATCAGGGATGTGCAGCAATAGGCAATTATGGCATTACTTTCACCGATCAGCAAAGCTGCAAAAGAATCGATCTTGCTATTCCTGATTATGTATTCCAAATACAAGCCTTAAACAATGGTGTTAAACGTGTAAATGGCATTAGGGATTTCTTTAGGGAATGGGTTTATTGGAGTTATCCTTTAAACAACAGCAGATATAAGTTTCCAACCCAAACATTCATGTGGAACTATAGGGATGAAACATGGGCTATTCTTTATGAAAACTACACATCTCATGGACTTTATCGGCCAACAACAAAAAGAACATGGCAGACACTCCCGTTTAAAACATGGATAGACTGGAGAGAGCCTTGGAATACAGGTTCAAGTTCCCCTTTATTTCCTAATGTAATTGCAGGAAATCCTCAAGGCTATCTTTTGGTAACTGGTCAAGGGACCGGAGAAGCGCCCTCGGGAACAATACTTGCTCTTACTAATTCTAGTGGAGATACTCAAATTACCTCACCTAATCACTGTGTATCAGATTTAAACCCAAATACTGGTTTTGGAGATTTTTTGCAAATTCAAGGAGCTATTGGAATTAGGAATAATCCCATAACCGCTATTACCTTGGGAACAACAACCGTTATAACAACTACAAATATAACAAATCCATTTGCTATAGGTCAGTTTGTTACAATAACCGGTGTAAATGGAACTACTGAACTTAATGGAAACTCATATAAGATTATCGCTAGAACTACTTCTCAAATTACATTAGATATCGATTCAACATCCTTTACAACATACGTATCTGGAGGCATAGCTTCAGTATCATTTAATGGTCAGATTGGAAAGGTTATTAGAGTTATAGATGACAATAATTTTGTTGTAGATATTCCTTTCCCTACTTTTCAAAACCCAACAAATGCTTATTTAGGATTAGGAACTTTCTCAAGGCTTTCTCAACCTCTTTTACAAACCAAACAATTTAATCCATATTGGGGAGAGGGAAGACAGGTAAGACTTGGAACCCAGAAATATTTATTCGATTTTACAGAAAATTCACAAGTAACCTTAAATATTTACTTAAGTCAAGATCCAGATGATGCATGGAATGATCCTACATTTAATCCACCACCAAATGGATTATTGTTCTCTAGAATAGTATTTACTTGTCCAGAATCCACAAATATTGGGCTTACACCTGCAAATATCAATCTACAAACCCCTACTGCTAAAGGACAATATCAAATATGGCATAGGTTTGCAGAAAGCTTAATTGGTGAAAGTTTTCAACTAGGGATTACATTAAGTGAAGACCAAATGAAAAACATCACATATGCTACTTCCGAAATCGCATTACATGGAATCCATCTAACTATTTATGAAGGTCCATTATTAGCATGAGTAAAACTTTTCAAATACAGCCTTATCTTAGAGTACAAAGGAAATTCCCCCCTGAAAGCTCTAAAGATTTGGCTTCTCAGGTCGACCAAGCCTACATCGATATTGCCGGTAAAATCAACATGCGTATGATTGGCGTATTTGGCTTAAACTTTTTCATGGAGACCGGAGAAGTTTGGTATCTTCAAGGACAACCAACGCCACAAAATACATTTAGACAAGTTTATTTATTCAATAATTCCACTTTAACCATACCACATGAACTAGATTTTGAAACAATAGATTATTTCACTCGCATCTATGGGACATTCTTTGATGGAACTTTTTGGGATACCCTTCCATATATAGATGTTGTTTCATCTACTAGACAAATTAATGTCCAAGTGAATAATACAGATATTATCATCAATAAAGGAGCTTCTGGATCAACACCAACAATAGTTAAAGGAATTATTGTATTAGAGTGGTTGAGCCAGGTTTAGGAGGGTTATGAATTCAGCTTTAAGAAATTTTTCCCAGCAAAGAAATCAGGTAGAAAAAAAAGATCCTCTAGCTACTGATATTGTTCCTAAAGGATATAAACAGGGTCAAATTTCTAATTACACTCCTGAGATGATAGATTTGTTTAGAAACCTATTTTCTTATTTAGGTCCGGAATCTGATTTGGGAAGGTTAGCTGGAGGAGATGAATCCTATTTTGAAGAAATGGAAGCTCCAGCTCACAGAATGTTTCAAGAGCAGATTGGAGGAATTGGATCTCGTTATAGTGGCATGGGAATGGGAGGAAAGGGATCAGCCTTTCAAAATGAATCATCACAAGCAGCACAAGATTTTGCTATGAAGCTACAATCTAATAGACAAGGGCTTCGTCAACAAGCCTTAAGGGAACTTATGGAAATGAGTCAAATGCTTCTTAATCAAAGACCGGTTGATAAATTCTTAGCTCCAAAACAACAAGATGAAAGCTGGGCATCAATATTTGGAAAACTTGGGGGCCCTGGAGCAGGGTTACTTTCTTCAGCATTTGGAGGAGGATCGACAAAAGATGCTTTTAGAGGTGGTTTTGAAGGAATGGGAAAAGCTATTGGAGCTTTAGGATCGTTGGGAATATAAAATAATAGAGGTTAATTATGGTTCAAATTTTACCACCAATTGAAAAAGGCCCAAGCCCTGCATCACAATTCGCTGAATCTCTTGGTAACTTTGCGCAAGAATTCATGCAAAGAAAACAGGCTATGAGTCAGCTGAGATCTGAAAACGAAGCTATTAAGCAACAAATCGGTATTGATCTTACAGGTATTAATGATCCTAAGCAAAGACAAATGCTTACTCAATCTGCTTTAGAATTTAGAAATAAATTTGCAGAACAGGAAAATAAATATAATCTTAGAAAAAGATTGATTGATGAAATCCAAGATAGAAGACAATCTCAACACTCTCCTGATGAAGTAAATGATGCTATTGATAAAGCTAGTCAACAACTTGGAATGGACTCCACTCCTGAAGATATTGATTGGGTAAGAAATCAGATTGAAGGTGGACAGCAGGAAGAAGATCCTTTTAAAGAAGCTGAACTTTATGCAGCTGCTGGAGAACCTAATTTATCACAGGTGGCTAAAGAAAGAGCTAAATCTGCATTAAAGAAAACAGAGAATGCTAAAAAAGAAACACTTCCTTTACGTAAGGAATATGCTGATAAAGCAAAATATGCATCTCAGGGTATAGAAAATAAAAAATATGCATCCTCTCTCCTTAAAAAAGGAGATATAGATAATCCTGAAAAGGTATATTTTGCATCTCTTTTACCTGGAGCTATTGGAAATAAATTATTATCAGATGATACCCATCTTTACAAAGCTGGATTATTTGAAGAATTTGGCGTTCTTAAAAATATGTTTCCAGGTCAAATCAGGGTTAAAGAAATTGAACTATTAGAAGATAAGCTAGCTACTTTAGATAAGAGCCATTCAGCTAAACAAAAAATATTAGATATTGGAGCTAAAAAGCTTGAAAGAGATTTAATTTTGGCTAAAACAGCAAGAAAAGTAGAAAAAAAGTATCCAGAAGCATCTTATTTGGAGTTCCAACAATTAGTTCAGGAACAGTCTCAACCTGAATTAGACAAACTATTTGATGAAATTGTTAATGATTATGACAAAATCTATCTCGAATATGCTCCAGCTAAAAGCAGTTATGTCGATCAAAATGGAAATAAATATCACAATGTTCCCAAAAAAGACCTTAAGTTTTTTATGGAAGAAGCTAAAAAAGAAGGTATTGATTTAAGGCCATTATGACAAGTTATCTAGATAAATATAGAGAAAACAATCCTGTTGAATCAAATGAAAGAAGTGAGTCTAGCTATCTTTCTAAGTATAGAAATAATGCTGAATCTTCATACTTTGATGATATATCAGAATATGGAAAAACTATCCTAAAAGGAACATCTGAAGGATTAGGAAGACTTGGTAAATTAATGGGTCCAACTTACGATCTACCAAAAGTTGAAAATGGTAGATTTAATCCAGGTAGAACAAAGGAACAAGAATTAGAACAGCAAACACAAAATCTAGATGAACTTCTTCCAACCGAAGACTCTTTTACTCAAAGAGGATTAAGAAGAGGTTTAAAAGAAGTTCCAACAGCTCTATCTTTTCCAGGAAGTACATTAGCAACATTACCAAGAGCTATAGCTGCTGGATTTATGGGCGAATCAGCCAAAGAATTAGGCGCTCCTGAATGGGCACAAGCCGCGGCTGAATTAACAGCATATATTGGACCAGATCTAACAAAAAAATTACTTGAAGGTGGAAAGAATAAAAAGTTAATCCAATTTGCAAAAAAAAAGGGAATGACTGATGAAGAAATAACCCCTTTGATTCAATCCGGTTTCAAACAAAAATGGCTTTCAAAATTAGCTCCAAAAGAAGGATCTACCAAAAAAGCATTAGAAAATACCAAAACAGGGTTAGATAAAACATATTCTATAGTTAAGAATTCTGAACCCGCTGCAATTGAAATATCAGAAAGGGCTAACGGAAAATTAATAAATGGAATTACGGAAAAACTTCAGGAAATGCCAAGAGGTATGCAAGATTTGATCGGAAAAGATCTTCAGGATTTACTGAACAACAAGATAACTGGTAAATCTTTGATAAATTTTTGGAAAGATATCAATCACAATTCAAGAAGGGCAAAAGAATTATCTCTTTTAAAAAAACCTATTAAAGAGGCTTTAGAATCAGTTTCACCAGAAATGGCTAAAGATTTTGAAATGGTTAACAATCTTTATACTAAATATTATCCTATATCATCCAAATTAAAACCCACTCTCGCTTCACAAATTGTATCTGCTGGAGAGACCTTAGGCACTATTGGGGCTGTTGGAGCTGCGATGATTGGAAATCCAATTTATCTTAAGGGTATGGTAGGGGAAAAATTAATGAGAAAATTAGCTCAGCAAATGCTAATAAATCCAAGATTTCAGCAAATATCTCAAAAGACTGTCAAAGCAATGAATGAAAATAAATATGGAGTCGTTAAAAAACTTTATGATTTATATGCTCATGAAATAAAAGAAATTATTCCATCTTTATCCAAGGAAATCAAATCTCTTTCAGAAGAAGAGATTAAAGAAATGCTAGTCGGCCAAGATTAGATCAAAAATAATAGTTCTAAAAATTAGCAATCCAATTATATATAACATTTTAATCCTTCATCCTATCTTCTATTATCCTCTCAATATACTCCTTTAAGTCAAATAAAGCAATCCTGTTAACTTCACTGTAGGGTATCCTGTAAAGTATTTTCTTTCCATTACATATCTTTAGAGCCTCTATACGGCCATTTTTAATCTGCCTGCGTATGGTGTTTGGATGAACTTTTAATAAAACAGCAAATTCTATGATGGTATAAAAACCATTCATATTTTCAGGTGTAACCACATCTCACCATATTAGTTATTACAGAACACATTAATTCACAATAAGTTACATAGAAAAATTAACTTTACATTATCTCACATAATTACAACAATCAGAATTTGGAAACAATCAATTTTGTGAGGGTATATGGGTTTAGCATATGGTATCGGTGGCTTTGTTAATGTGGCTCCAAGTCCAATAACTGGGAAAGGAGTTCCGTCATCTTCTTTTAAAGGTCAACTTGGCCAGCAGTATTTTGATACTACAAACCCAACATCTCCTGTTGAATATGTATTTAATGGTTATTCTTGGTCTACAGCTGGAGCTAATGAAGCAACTACAACTACACTAGGAACGGTTAGGCTTGCTACCTTATCAGAACTACAGAATGGAAATGCCCCATCCGGTGCTTATGTACCCCTATCCAATGACGTAGCAACAGTTATTGCTGGCGTAGTAGCGGGATCAGGCGTTCCAGCAACTACAGCGCAACAAGGTTATGTTTATCTTGAAACAGATGCAAATGCTGTTCTTGGAACTTCTCCAAATCCTAATACAGCCTTACAGGTAAGTAATATTGCTGCCGTATTTGCAGCTCCTCCAGCTGGGGGTTTTGGTAGTACAACTCCTAGACCCGTTGCTTCAACAACCCTTTCAGCTACCGGTTTGGCTACTTTAGCAGCCGTAACTCAGGTAGGAACAGCAAGCATAAATGCATCTGGAGCCGGAGTAACAACAATAAATACCGGCGGAACAGGAGCATTAAATCTAGGGAATGCAACCGGAAATACTGCCTTAACAGGCACATTAACTACTTCTGGAAATGTGACCGTCTCTTCTGGTGGTATTAATATTACTGGAACCTCTACATTAGCCGCATTGACTCAAGTTGGAACTGCTAATATTAACGCCTCAGGAGCCGGTGTAACTACTATTGGTACAGGTGGAACAGGAGCCGTTTTAATAGGTAATGCCACAGGAAATATTGCAGCTACAGGAACCCTAGCACTAACGGGAGCACAGACTATAACCTTAACTTTAGGTGTTACCGGTCTTACGACTTTATCAACTCTTGCGGTCACATCTACTTCAACATTTACTGGTTTAGCTACATTTAATGGTGGGGCAACTATTGCAAGCGGAACTTTGACAGTTGCAGGCTTAACAGTTGTAGGAAATACACTGATTAATAACTCTGGTGCAGGAACTACCACTATTGGCGGTACTTCTGCTGGAGCTATAGGAATTGTTGTTGGATCAGGTGGAAACTTTACTATTTCAACGGCTACTGCCGGTGCAACAATGGCTATTGGTTCGGCTTCTCAGACTGGGGCCATTACATTGGGTGCTTCAACAGCTGGTCAGACCGTTAATATTTCTAGTGCAGCAACAATTGCAGGCGCAAATACAGTTAATGTGTTGGCTGGTGCAACACCTGGCGCTTCTCAGACATTCAATCTTATGACTGGTGTTGGTACAGCGGGGACATATGCAGTTAACGTTCTTACAGGAAATTCAACTGGAACTACACAGAGTTTATCCCTAGCAACAGGGTTGGCGGCTACCACTATCGCAATTGGTAATGTCACTTCAACCACTGGAATGACCTTATCTGTAGGAACAGGAAACTTCCTAGTCAATGGTGCTGTGACATCAACTTATACTATCGGCACAGCCTTAGGAACTGGATTAATCTCTATTGGATTATCAACAGCTGGACAGACAGTAGCTATTAATAACGCGGCTTCAAACACGGTTGCTAACGTAGTAAATATTCTTAATGGAGCGACACCTGGTGCTAATAATACATTAAATATTATGAATGGCGCAGGGACTGCCGGCACACAAACAGTAAATATTTTAGCCTCTGGGGCTACTAGAGCGGGTGCCATAAATTTAGGAACAGGAATTGCCGCCCATGTAATCACGATTGGCCAAGTGACATCTTCTTTAGTTGTTAATGCGCCCCAAGTAAATACATTAGCTTCAGGCTCAGCCGTGGGATTAACTATTAATACAGCTTCTGGAAGCGGTGCCGGTGCTTCGATAACATCAAGTGCAGTAACTGTACCCGATTTAATCTCTAATGTTGGCGGATTGAAAGTTACTCCCACCGCTGTTACTGCTGGAGCAAGTCCTCAAACAGCTAATAATAGGCATTTTCAAGTAATATTCAGTAGTGTATCAATTGCTGCTAACGCTGATCAATCTCTTGTAGTGAATAACTCAACAATTACTGGGGTTAATACTCAGATCATGTATACATGGTTTGGGGCAACTACAGGATCAGCTGTAAGCTTAAAGAGCGTTGTAAATGGTGCTGGAACTTCTACTTTGACATTTACAAATGGAGTGGGAGCCACTACTACAACTGCAAATATAACAGTGATTGGTTGGGTAACAAATTAATAAGAGGATTGAATGCTTAAAAATAAATCAGTATTAGAATGCATCATAGATAACAAGCTTTATCAATTTATGTGTGAAACCGAATCACCTCTCCCTCATGTTAAGGAAGCTCTATTTCAGTTTTCTAAGCATGTTGGGGAAATAGAAGATGCGTTAAGAAAACAACAAGAAGCTCAATCTAAAGAACCTGAAGAAAATTTAGATTCAGAAGTAAATGAGGAAATAACAGCATGACAAATAACTTAAGCCAGCGTGTTGGTTTTGATACAGAAAGATCATTAGCCTCCACAAGCTTTGATGGAACAACTAAAGCTATTGGTGGTGTGTTAACAGAAAACCCCGTGGTTATTGTTTTCGATAATCAAACAGATGTTGAAGTACCCATTTATGCTGGCTTAGTTCTTTGGAAGACATTTTCAGCAGGTGCAGCATTTGTATTAGATTTAAGGGCAAATCATGGTTTCGCTTCTAATTACACCATGGATTTAGGCACTCAATTCTATACAACTGCAACAGTTGGAACCACTGGAAGCTTTAGGATATCTATTACTTATGCGAGGGTTTAAATGAGTCAAATTTATAAAAGTTCTTCTTCTGGTCCATCTCCCCCCACTTCACTTACTAAATTTACATTTGATGACGGCACCCATGCTTTTGTTTCCGCTAATAATATTAATGTAAATAGCGGAAGCGGGGTTCAGGTTACAGCTAATCCAGATGCTAGCAGTAGCTGGATTATCAATGTCATAAATGATGGATTTCCTTGGTCTGATCAAGCAGTTAGTTTTGCAGCCCAAAAGCAAAATGGATACTTTTGTACTAATGCACTTACTGTAACTCTTCCTTCTACAGGATTGGTTACAGGATCTACTGTAATTATTTATGCCGATACTGTAGGAGCTGTAGTTATTCAAGCTGCCGCAGGACAAATGATAGAAATCAGCCAGACTAGTTCTTCAGTTGCTGGAACTGCAACAAGCAATACACAAGGAAATATTGTGACATTGGTTTATCGAACTTCAGATACAACCTGGCACGCGATTTCTTCTCAAGGATCATGGACATTAGCTTAAAGGATTTTTATGCCAGGAACAGCCAACGACCTTAATATTTCCGAACCAGGTTATGTAACCTTCGATGGAACATCAGTTTTTCACGGAAGAACTTTCCAAGCTGGGGCTGGAATTACTTTATCAAATGCATCTGGAGTAGGTGGAAATACCACAATCTCTTTATCTGGTGGAGGTGTTGCGGTTCAGCATTTAACTGGTGATAGCGGCGGTCAACTCAATCCCGATGGTTCTAACAACTTCAATCTACTTGGTCAGCAAGCTGGCTCTGTTGCTGTGATGGATACCATAGGATCTGGAAGCACTATAAAATTCGAGGATCGAACCTGGATTTCATCACTAGTCGTCGATCCATCTTCTACAGTTGGATTAAGGGGCACTTTTACCACTGTTCAGGCTGCAATAACTGCCGCTTCAGCAGGACAAACCATTTACATAAGACCTGGCGCATATCATGAAAACCTAACCATGAAAGCCGGTATAACGCTAGTCGCCATGATCGGCGATAATTTAGATAATAACGTGCAAATATTTGGGTCCATTACATGTACCTATGCGGGTATTTCCTCCATTACAGGATGTAAGCTTGTGGCAACTACAGCCGGCGGAATTATCATGAGCGGAGCCGCTGGCACACAGCTTTATCTAAAAAGCTGCACAGTCTATCAATTTTCAGGCGCTGGCACTCATTACTCATTTGCTAGCAGCAATGCCGCTAATTCGTGCAGTTTCTACGAATGCTATTTTGACACTGATGCTAATGGGGCATGGTTCAATCTTTCTGATGGTGCAGTTTATGTAAGCAACTCTTCATTTGCCAATACTGGTGGATCTACTTCACCAAACCTTCTATCAGGTGGGCAGGTTACAATAAATAACACTGACTATGGAATTGCAAATGAAAATACCCCTCCATGGACAATATCAGGTGGGATATTTACAGCTTTTGGATCTACTTTAAATGGAGAGATGACAACTTCAGCAACATCAACTTTTGAGGTAAATAACTGCAGAATTTTTACCGATAATGTTCCATTTACTTTAGGTGGATCAGCTCATAACATATTCAATTCAGAAATCTCATGTGGCAATAATGCAGCTATCAGTGTATCTACAGTAGCTAATATTGCTAACCTAACAATATCATCGACTGCCACAAATGCTATTACTGGAGTCGGTACAATTAATTATGCAAATCTTGCATTTACTGGCTCTTCTTCAACTATTTCAACAACTACACAAACACGCTTTGCATTAGGCCCTGTTGTTAATACTGCACAGCCTAAGTTTTTTGCTTATTTAAGCGCAAATGCGGCAAATGTCACAGGGGATGGGACAAATTTTCAAGTCCCTTACGATACTGTTGTCTACGATAACTTTTCTGGTTTTACAGTTGGAGCTTCTTCCCACTATACATTTCCAGTTGCAGGACGTTGGGAAATTAAGGTCAATAACGTTTATATTAGCGACGCTACAGCAGGTTTTGCTTTTTTGACTACTGTACAAGCAACCTCTGAAGGTTTTATTATGCGCGATCAAGCTAGTGCAGTAAATATTTTAATTACTGTTTCACATAATGGAAGTTTTATATTTAATGCTGCAAAAGGTGATACTTTAGCCGTATTTATTCAAAGTGGCGGGGGAACTAAAACAACGGGAATTATCGGAACAGCTTCACCTTACTACACCAGCATTCAAGGTGTTCTTTTACCGGCATAAGTAAAACGGTTTTACATGGAATCATCTATTAGAGTAAATATTGTCTTAAAGGGAGATGGCGATACCTATAAGGTAGCTGTCTGGGATGATAGTAGACTCGGTGATTACGAATATTCTAAGAAATCCATAGAAAAACTATATCCAAAAGAAAACCCTTACGAGAAAGTGCATTCCTTAGCAATTAAGGAATTCAAATCTTGTAAGGGTACGACTTAAATTATCTATGCTTTCCGCATACGCCGCAATAATTAATTCCCTGGTTATTAGCATATCCGCAATTCTTGCATACCCATTGCTCATGTCTATCAAACCAGCCAGTATCAGCGGGCTTGATTAATTGATTTGCAACGCAATCAGGGCAAAAAAAAATAGCAGCAGGAAACAGAAGATAGACTAGCAGTTTGACAAGTTGATAGTTATCATTCATTTTAATTTTATGATTCGTCAAGCTTTCTAGTTCCATAATCTCCTCCTTTTAGGCGGTACATTTCATTTGAAAAGAAGAAACGAATTCAAGGATCATAGCCATATCTCGTTCAATCTTTTCTAGTCTATCTTCTATGATAGTTAATCTTTTCTCAAATTCATTATGGCGAGCGAAAAGACCCCTGCGGATATTTTCGACTCGCTTCCATAAATCATTGATCCTAGTTTCAATTTCATCACATCTGGAATTATTAATCCAGTCTAGTTGAACACTCATCCCACTCATCATTGTAATAAATCATATACTTTACTTCCAATAGTGAATCCATTTTACCTTTATAATAATAGTAACTTAGACTACAAGGGTTTAAATGATACATGATTTCATAATTACTGTGAATCTCAGCATTCAAATACATTTCAAGGTCTTGGGTATTAGATAATTCCATCATTACCACTTCCTCCTGTCGTAGCCAGATCTGTGATGTCCAGCATCGGCTTTATGGTTCTTATTGCGCATCTGCTGCTTTTTATTGCCCCTTCCTTCCCATTTAGAGGGATCTTGTGGCTGATGGTAGATTTTGCATGTTTTACCATCTAAATAGTGATCAATTTTGCATGTACCTTTTTCATGCCAAACATTGACCGCAGGCAACAAAAAGTTATAGCTGATTCCAAGTATAACCGTATATAAATAGATATATTTTCTCATAACGCTCCTGTTAAAAGTTTAAGGACTTAATTTTGTATTCATCATATAATTTACTCGATTGATTCCTATAGATAGGATGGTCTTTTCTTGAGAAAAGTTTTTTAAGAAATGCTATCATTCAATCCTTAACCTTAAATCCGCACCAGAAACAACATTTGACTTCACTACCATATCCGAATCCTCCTAATACTGACGTTTGATTCAATGTATATTTCAGTTTTCCTTCAGGACTAACAAAGAAAATAATCCGATCATCCTTTTTTTCTGGGCAATCGTGAACTTCTGAGTTAAGAAATTCAATAAAGTTATTTTCTGAAGATTTTAAGGCTTCCGTCATTGCTTTACTCATTTTATCTTGTAAGTCTTCCATGTATTTCCCCTAACGATTCTCTGATCTTTCCATTCAATCCCCCTGCTTACAATCAAAAACAAATATCCCAAGTCGTCTAAAAATGGCGATCACTTCTGGGTTTGAGGAAAAGGCGAAGTCGATATCAGAAATTAATTGATTTCCCATATCATCTATTCTTTCATCAACCCATCTTTTAAACAATTCTTCAGCAGGGCGATTGTCGTCAATTGGTCGCATTTTTACTCC